>NICF_comb_assmDRAFT_10004108_pt1 | contig 10234 bp, 9 predicted proteins | sample NewIslPassag4_SG_FD_11279 | JGI IMG/M metagenome (IMG submission 11279) | reverse complement strand
AGGAGAGCGGCTCGTCGAGCCGGTCCACGGCGAGGACCCCCGCCGCCCCGGGCGCGAGGTCACCCCTGCCGCCGCCGGTCCTCACGTGAAGAGTCTACTAAGGCCGCCTCCGTTGCCTGTTCTCCGGGCGCTTGGCTATGCTCCTCGGCGACGACCGTCGGCTCTGGCACGAACCTCGCGGGCGCCAGCCCCCGCCGGCGGAGCCTAGAGAGGGACACATGAGAAGAGCAGCCATCCTCGTCGCGGCGCTAGCACTAGCCGCCCTCGCCTCGGCCCAGGACCTCGGCGGTCGCCGCCTGGTCGTCGGGTCGGACACCACCTACCCGCCGTTCGAGTTCGTCGACCAGTCGGGCGCGATCGTCGGCTTCGACGTCGACGTCGTGAACGCGATCTGCGAGCGCATCAACTGCGTGGCCGTGTTCCAGACGACCGCCTGGGACGGCATCTTCCCCGCCCTGGCGCAGGGCGAGTTCGACATGGTCGCCTCGGGCGTCTCGATCACCCCCGAGCGCGACGAGATCGTCGACTTCACCGAGCCCTACCTGGTCGTGAACCAGGCCATCACCGTGCGCGTCGAGGACGCCGCGCTCACCGTCGAGGACTTCACGGCCCCGGACAGCCGGCTCGTGCTCGGCGCCCAGCTCGGCACGACGAACGCGCAGCTCGGCCAGGAGCTCGTGGGCGACCGCCTGCGCCTCTACGACACCTTCGACTCGGCCGTCAGGGCGCTGAGGAACGGCGACATCGACGGCGTGATCATCGACGGCGTGACGGCCGACGCCTTCGTGCAGCAGTACGCGGGCGAGCTGGTCGTGAACATCCGCGGCCTCTCGAGCGACCCGCTGGGCCTCGTCTTCCCCGAGGGCGACCCGCTGGTCGACGACTTCAACGCCGGCCTGGCGATGATCAAGGAGGACGGCACGCTCGACGCGCTGATCGCCAAGTGGTTCAGCGCCGAGGAGTGAGCCTCGCCTAGCTACGGAAGCCGCATCGGCGGAGGGGCCGGCCGCGCGCCGGCCCCTCGTCGTTCCGGAGAGCCTGGCTGCTGCCGCGCGTCCCGCGGGCACGGCCGCCGCCGACGCGGCGCCCGGACCGCGCCGCGCCCGATGCCTGTACCCAGGCGGCCCCTCTCGCGTTAGCCTGTGGCGACTGTGAACCGAGGACAGCCACAGGCGCGGGCCGCCGGAGGTCCGCTGAGGCGCGTGCGCCCGAGCAACATCGTGCTCGTCGCGCTGCTCCCGTTGGTCGTCTGGCTCTTCGCCAGCGACGCCGACTACCAGGCCGCCCTGCGCTTCCTGCTGCCGGGCCTCAGGTACACGCTCTCGGTCACGCTGCTGGGCTACGCCCTGGCGGCCGTGATCGGCTAGCCCTGGCGCTGCTGCTGCTCCTCAAGCCGGGCAAGCGCACGCTGCCGGCCTTCTTCGCCCTGGCCGCCGTGGGCATCCTGGTGGGGACGGGCCTGCTGTTCACGCCCAAGACCCAGCTCGTGCTCGCGGGCGCGGACGAGGGCCGCGTGGCCATCGTGCGCGGCACGCCGGCGCGCGTCGCCTCCCAGGTGCAGGACGGCTCCTACGCCGAGGGGGCGCCGCAGCGGCGGTTCCTCAGCGCCCTTGACTCGGGCGCGGCGCTCGCTTACCTCGCCGAGGGCCGGGTCACGGCGGTGCTGCTGCCGCCCGAGGAGGTCCCCGCCGACCTGCCGGAGCTGTGGCGCTTCACGTTCCTGCCCGACTCGGCGCGCAACCCGGCGCTGCTCGCGTTGGGGCTCGGGATCGCCTTCCTGCTCCTCGGCTTCGCCGGCTGGCAGACGGGGCACCACCCGCTCTCCGTCTTCGCCGAGCTCTACGTGGACCTCATACGCGGCGTGCCCATGCTCGTCGTCGTGCTGTTCATCGGCTTCGTGATCCCCGGCGCGCTGCGCGACCTCACGGGCGGCCGCATCGCGATCCGCGACGACCTGCTGCGCGGGGTGCTGGCGATCGCGATCGGCTACGCCGCGTACATGGCCGAGATCTTCCGCGCCGGCATCGAGGCGATACCGCGCGGTCAGATCGAGGCGGCGCGGAGCCTGGGCCTCACCGCCTCCCAGACGGCGCGCTTCGTGACCCTGCCCCAGGCCCTCCGCATCGTCCTCCCGCCGCTCGGCAACGAGTTCATCGCGATGCTGAAGGACACGGCGCTGCTGTCCGTGATCGGCGTCGGCGACGTGACGCAGAAGGCGCGCGAGTTCGGGGCCGCGACGCTGAACCTGTTCCCGCCCTACAACAGCGCGGCCGTCGTCTACATCGTGCTGACGCTCGCGGCCTCGAGCCTGCTGAAGTCGCTCGAGAGGCGCGCGGCGTGGACGCGCTGAGCGGCCAGGGGGGCCACTCGTCGGCGCTGTCGGCCGCCGTGGCCGAGGTCGACCTCTCGGCCCTGGACCACAACCTCGAGCTCGTCAGGCGGCGTACCGCGCCCGGCGCCGAGGTGCTGGCGGTCGTGAAGGCGAACGCCTACGGCCACGGGCTGCCGCGGACGGCCCTGCACCTCGAGTCGCGGGGCGTGCGCTGGTTCGGCGTCGCCACGCCGGCCGAGGCGCTGTCGCTGCGCGAGGGCGGCCTGCGGGCCGACGTGCTGCTGCTCTCCCCCGTCTCCGAGCCCGCCGTCGTCACCGAGCTGGTGGCGCACGGCGTGACCCTGACCGTGCCCGGCGAGGAGGCCCTGGCGGCCGTCGCCGCCGCCGACCTGCCCGCCGAGGCGCGGGTGCACCTGAAGCTCGACACCGGCATGGGCCGGATCGGCGCGCGCACGCCGGCGGAGGCGGCGCGGCTCGCCGCCTCCGCGGCGCGCACCAGGGGCGTGCGCGTCACCGGCGTCTACACGCACCTCTACGCCTCGGAGGAGGAGGACGAGCGCCCCACGCTCGCGCAGCTCGAGCTCTTCGACGCGATGGTGGCGGCGATGCGCGCGGCCGGGGTCGAGCCGGGCCTGAGGCACGTGGCGAACTCGGGGGCCGTGTTCCGCTTCCCGTCGCACCACTACGAGCTCGTCAGGCCGGGCATCGTGCTCTACGGCTACTACCCCGGCCCCCTCGTGGCCGCGCTGGCGCCCGGCCTCCGCCCGGCGATGAGGCTCACGGCGCCCGTCAGCTTCGTGAAGCGCGTGCCGCCGGGCACGACGGTGTCGTACGGGGGCCTGTGGCACGCCGAGCGCGAGACGGTCGTCGCGACCGTGCGGGCCGGGTACGCCGACGGCTACCGCCGCTCGCTCACGGGCCGCGCCAGGGTCGGCTACCGCGGCCGCCTGCTCGAGGTGATCGGCCGCGTCTGCATGGACCAGCTCATGGTCGACGCCACCGGCGCGGACGTCGCGGTGGGCGAGCGCGTGGTGCTGTGGGGCCCCGGCGGGCCCAGCGCCGAGGAGCTGGGAGAGGCGATCGGCACCGTCTCCTACGAGATGCTCACCGGCGTGGCCGCCCGCGTGGGCCGGACCTACGTGGAGGAGCTCCCTCCCCTGTACTGACAGCCGCCCGGCTCGCGGGCCCCCGCCGCGGCGGGGCGGCCGGCTCAGCCCGCCTCGGCCGCCGCCTCCGCGGCCGGCGCGGGCTCGGGGGTTACGGGAGCGGCGATCACGCTGATCACGCGCCTGCCGTCTGCCCTCTCGACCTCGAAGCGCATGCCCGCGAACGTCACCGACTCGCCGGGCTCCGGGATGTGGCCGAGCTCGTCGATCATGAAGCCGGCGACGGTGTCGTAGTCGCCGTCCTCGTCGAACGCGATGCCCAGCGCCTGGCCGATGTCCTCGAGGTTCGCCGAGCCGAGGAGGCGGTAGGCGCCGTCGCCCAAGGGGCTGATCTCGGCCTCCTCCTCGACGTCGGTCTCGTCGTAGATGTCGCCGGTGATCTCCTCGATGATGTCCTCGAGCGTGACCACGCCGGCGGTGCCGCCGAACTCGTCGACGACCACGGCGAAGTGGCTCTTGCGCGCCCGCATGTCGCGCAGCAGCGCCGCCACCGAGAGCGTCTCGGGCACGAACTGCACGCTCGTCATCAGGTCGGCGACCCGCACGTCGGCCTTGTCGGGGCCCGGCTCGAGGTAGGCGAGCAGGTCGCGGGCGTAGACGACGCCGCGGACGTTGTCGATCGTCTCGGAGTAGACGGGCAGGCGGCTGTAGCCGTGCTCCCGCACCAGCGCCAGCAGCTCGAGGAGCGTCGCGTCCTCCGGCACGCCGACGACGTCGACGCGCGGGGTCATCACCTCGCGCACGACGGTCTCCTCGAGGTCGATGACCCCGCGGATCATCGCCTGCTCCTGGGCCGCCAGAACGCCCTGCTCGCCGGCGCGCCTGAGGAGCTGCCTCAGCTCCTCCTCGGACATCTGAGCGCTCAGGCTCGGCTCGATGCGGAAGAGCTTCAGCACGCCCTTCGTCAGGAACGTGAACAGGGCGCCCACGGGGTAGACGACGACCGAGAGTAGATAGACCGGTCTGACCACCGCTCGCGCCAGCCCCACGGGGTCGCGCAGCGCCACCGAGCGCGGGATGATGTCGGCGAACACGAGGAGCAGCATCGCCGCCGCCAGGCCGCCGTAGAGCACGGCGAGCCACGGCGGCACCGAGGTGCCGGCCGCGAGCTGCAGCGCGGTCACGACGAGCAGCGACGTGAAGGCGACGTCGGTCGCGGTGCGGACGATCAGGAGCGTGGAGACGTAGCGCTGGGGGTCGCGCTCGACCAGCGACAGCGCGCCCTGGCCCTCCTCGCGCCCTTCCCAGAGCTGGCGCAGGCGCCACTCGGACAGCGACCCGAGCGCCGCCTGGCAGGCCGAGGCCAGGCTCGAGGCGAGCAGCAGCGCCGCCGCGGCGACGGCGCGTCCGGCGCCGAGGCCGACGGGCAACCCTGACGGTGCGGCCTGGGCGAGGGCGACTGTCGTCGTCAGTAGGAGGAGGGGAAGTACCGTCGCGGCGCCGACCCGGCGCCAGGGACTACTCGGAGGCTCTTCGTTCAACCTGCGCGGAGTCTAGCACATCGTGGCGCGAAGTGACGTGCCAGACGGGGCGGCCGCGCCGGAGCGGGCGGGCGGCCGCCCGGCGGTATGCTCGGTGACCGATATGTCGCTGATCGTCATCGAGGGCCCCATCGGCGTGGGCAAGACCAGCCTGGCGCGCATCCTCGCCGAGCGGCTCGGGGCGCGGCTCCTCCTCGAGGTCGTCGAGGAGAACCCGTTCCTGGCCCGCTTCTACCAGGACAAGGAGCGCTACGCCTTCCAGACGGAGGCCTTCTTCCTGCTCTCCCGCTTCAAGCAGCACGCCGAGCTCTCGCAAGAGGCCCTCTTCCAGCGGCACACCGTCGCCGACTACCTCTTCGACAAGACGTTCCTCTTCGCCTCCCTGAACCTCCACGGCGACGAGTTCGAGCTCTACCGCACGCTGTTCGACCAGCTCCGCTCGCGCCTGCCCGACCCCGACCTGACCGTCTACCTCCGCGCCGAGCCCGACCTGCTCCTGAAGCGCATCGCGAAGCGCGGACGCGCGTTCGAGACCACGATCGACGCCGACTACCTCGCCCGGATCACCGCCGCCTACGACGGCTACTTCGACGGGGCGCGCTTCCCCGTCGAGGTCGTGGACGCCGGGGCGATGGACTTCGTCGAGGTCGAGCGCGACCGCGAGGAGCTCGTCGCGCGCGTCCTCGGCCGCCTCGAGGCCGTGGTGCCGTGAGGCAGGTCGACGGGGGCCTCTACGTCGCCGTCGCCGGCAACATCGGCGCCGGCAAGTCGGCGCTCACGCGCATCCTCTCGGAGCGCTACCACCTGTCGCCCGTGTACGAGGCGGTCGACGAGAACCCGTACCTCGCCGACTTCTACGCCGACATGCGGCGCTACGCCTTCCACTCGCAGGTCTTCTTCCTCGCCTCGCGCCTGCGGCAGCACCTGCGCGAGGTGAACCCGGGCCGGCGCGTGATCCAGGACCGCACCGTCTACGAGGACGCGAACGTCTTCGCCCGCCTGCTGGCCGAGGACGGGCTCCTCGACGCGCGCGACCACGCCAGCTACACGCTGCTCTACGACGCGGTGGCCTCGGCGCTGCGCCCGCCCGACCTGCTCATCTACCTGCGCGCCTCGCTGCCGACGCTGAAGGCGCACATCCGGCAGCGCGGCCGCGAGTACGAGGCCGACATCGACGACGCCTACCTGCTGCGGCTCGGCGAGCTCTACGAGCGCTGGATCGAGGACTACTCGCTCTCGCCCGTCGTGGTCGTCCCGGGCGACGACCTCGACTTCGTGAACGACGAGAGGGACCTGGCGCTCGTGCTCGACCTGCTCGAGCGCCACGGCCTGACGCCGCCCGTGGTGCGCTGAGGGGCCGATGCGGCTCTCGGAGCTGGTCGCGCTGGCCGCCGCCCGGGCGCCCGAGGCGCTGGGGCCCGCCGCGGCGGCGCCGCTCGCGCGGGACCCCGACGTCGCCGCCGTGGTCCAGGACCACCGGCGCGCCGTCCCCGGCGCGCTGTTCGTGGCGCGCCGCGGCGAGCGGTCCGACGGCCACGCGTTCGCCGGCGAGGCGGTCGCGCGCGGGGCCGTGGCCGTGGTGGGCGACGCCCCGGCGCAGGAGGTCACGGGCCTCGGGGACGCGCCCTACGTCCGCGTGACCGACGCCAAGCGCGCCCTCCCCTGGCTCGCGGCGGCCCACGCCGGCTTCCCCTCCGAACGCCTGCGGGTGCTTGGCGTGACCGGCACCGACGGCAAGACGACGACCAGCTTCCTGCTCGCGCACCTCCTGGGCGCGCGGCACCCCACCGGGCTCGTGAGCACGGCGGCGGTGCGGCTCCGCGGCGAGGAGCTCCCGCTGGAGGGCCACTTCACGACCCCCGAGGCCACGGAGGTGCAGGCCCTGCTGGCCCGCTTCCTGGCGTCGGGCGCCACGCACGCCGTGCTCGAGTCGAGCTCCCACGGCTTCTCGCAGCGCCGCCTCGACGCCGTGGCCTACGCGGTGGGGGTGGTCACCAACGTCTCGCCGGAGCACCTCGACCACCACGGCACGTTCGAGGCGTACGTGGACGCCAAGGCCACGCTCGTGCGCCGGGCCCGCGCGGCGGTGCTCAACGCCGACGACCAGGGCTTCGCCGCGTTCGCGGCCGCGGCGCGCTCCGCGGGCGCGCGCGTCGTCACCTACGGCGAGCGGCCGGGCGCGGACGTGAGGCTCCGGCGGGTCGAGGAGGCGCCGGGCGCTCTCGACCTCGCCATCGAGGCCTTCGGCGAGCCCGTCAGGGCGCGCCTGCCGATGGTCGGGCGCTACAACGCCTGGAACGCGGCCGGCGCCCTGGCCGCCGCGGCGCTCGAGGGCGTGCCCGCCGCCGAGGCCGCGGCGTCGCTGCCCACCTTCCCCGGGGTCCCCGGGCGCATGCAGGTGATCGCCACCGAGCCGTTCACCGTGATCGTCGACTTCGCGCACACGCCGCCCGCCCTGGCGAAGGCCCTCGCGGCCGTGCGGCGGCCGGGCGCGCGCACCCTCGTGGTCGTCGGCTCCGCCGGCGAGCGCGACCCCGGCAAGCGGGCGCCGCTCGGCGCCGAGGCCGCGCGCGGCGCCGACGTGGCCGTGTTCACCGAGGAGGACAGCCGCTCGGAGCCGATCGAGGCGATCCTCGCCGAGATGGCCCGCGGCGCCGACGCGGCGGGCGGCAGGGCCGGCGAGACCTACCACCTCGTCCCGGACAGGCGCGAGGCGATCGCCCTCGCCTACGCTCTGGCGCGGCCCGGCGACGTCGTCGTGCTGGCCGGCAAGGGCCACGAGCGCACGCTCGAGAGGACGCACGAGGTCCTGCCCTGGGACGAGGCGGCCGTCGCGCGCGAGCTGCTCCCGCCGGGAGCGCGCTGAGCGGAGGCGGCCGCGCCCGGCCCGTACTACGATTCGGGCGATGCCGCAGCAGGGGTTCCGGGCGCTGGACATGATCCTCGCCAAGAAGGCGGGGGCCGAGCACGCGGCCGAGGACATCGAGCGCCTCGTGCGCGGCTTCGTCGCCGGCGAGGTGCCCGACTACCAGATGGCCGCGTGGCTGATGGCCGTGTGCTGGCGCGGGATGACCCCGCGGGAGACGGCCGACCTGACGCTGGCGATGGCGCGCTCGGGCGAGCAGCTCGACCTGGGCGACCTCCCCCACCCCGTCGACAAGCACTCGACGGGCGGCGTCGGCGACAAGACCACGCTGGTCCTCGCCCCGCTGCTGGCCAGCCTGGGGGCCACCGTCGCGAAGATGTCGGGCCGCGGCCTGGGCCACACCGGCGGCACCGTCGACAAGCTCGAGAGCATCCCCGGCTTCCGCGTCGACCTCTCGGAGGAGGAGTTCAGGCGCCAGGCGCGCGAGGTCGGCGTCGTCGTGACGGGGCAGTCGAAGGACCTCGCCCCCGCCGACGGCCTGATGTACGCCCTGCGCGACGTCACGGGCACGGTCGAGTCCCTGCCGCTGATCGCCGCCAGCATCATGAGCAAGAAGCTCGCGGGCGGCGCCAAGAGCATCGTGCTCGACGTCAAGGTCGGCTCGGGCGCGTTCATGCGCACCGCGGACGAGGCGCGCGAGCTGGCCCTGGCCATGGTCGCGATCGGCCGGCACGCGGGGCGCGACGTCTCGGCGGTGCTCTCGAGCATGTCGCAGCCGCTGGGCCACGCGGTCGGCAACGCGCTCGAGGTGAACGAGGCGATCGACTGCCTGAGGGGCGGCGGCCCGGCCGACCTGCGCGAGCTGTGCGTGACCCTGGCCTCGCAGGTGCTGGCGCGCACCGGCCTCCCCTCCGACCCCGCCGAGGTCGCGAGGGCGCTGGACGACGGTCGCGCCCACGAGCGCTTCGAGCGCTGGGTCGCGGCCCAGGGCGGGGACGTGGGCGCCCTCGGCGCCCTGCCGCTGGCGCCCGACCAGGAGCTGGTGCGCGCGCCCAGGAGCGGCGTCGTCGCGGCGTTCGAGGCGCGCGCGGTCGGCGAGGCGGCGGGGCTCCTTGGCGGCGGCCGCGCCCGCAAGGGCGACCCCGTGGACCACGGCGTGGGCGTGGTCCTGCACGCGAAGGTCGGCGACGAGGTGAGGGAGGGGGAGCCCGTCGCCACCGTCTACCACCGCGGCGGCAGGGGCCTCGATGCCGCCCTGGCCCGCGTGCGCGGCGCCGTCGCGGTCGCCGACGCGGCCGAGCCCCTCCCCTTGCTCGTCGAGAGGGGCCTCGGCCTCTAGCGCCGGCGCCCCCCTCCTCCGCCTGCTCCGCTCCGAAGACCGGTACGCCCGCCGGGCAGAGCCTCACGGCCGGGTTGTGGTCCTCGAAGAACCCGCTGGGGTTGTCCTTCCACAGCCAGGCGTGCAGCACCCACAGCGGCAGGACGGGGTGCCGGTGGAGCGGCTGGCCCAGGACGGTGGGCGGCTCGGGGCGGTCCCAGGCGTCGATGGGCACGATGTACTCGTGCGCGACGAGCCCGGCCACGTTCCCCTGGCTGTCGAGCTCGTAGACGAGGGCCTCGGGCTGGGCGGCGTCGAGCTCGGCGTCGAGCAGGTCCTCCCGCAGGTAGTGGAGGCCCATGCCGCCGCGCGCCGGGTCGTGGAAGCACCCGAGCGCGGTCAGCGTGCTGCCGTAGCCGGCGGCCTGCGCGGCGGCGAGGTCCTGGTACGGCGCGCCGCCGAGGTAGGCGGCGGTGAGCTCGACGGGGTCCACGCCCTCCACGCCGGCGCCGTGCTGCGCCCACGCGCCCCCGGCCAGCAGGGCGCAGGCGGCGAGCGCCGCGACCCGCCGCGCCGGCACGCGGCGGCTCCGCGCTCCCTTCGTGTGGTGCTCGAGTGTCCGCATGCCTCGCTCCTCTCGGGTCCCCGCGGCCCCCCGCTCGCGGGGACGCGGGGAGGTTACGTCCGGGCCCGGTGCGCGCTCATCGGGGGTTCCCCCTAGGCCTAAGCCCCGGGCCCGGGCGCGCCCCACCGGCCGCATCGCCGGCCGTTGACATGACCCTTGCCGCCCCGTTAACATTCCCTTTGCGCCGCCCGAGGCGGCGCGCGTCAACGAGCGACGCGGGGTGGAGCAGTCTGGTAGCTCGTCGGGCTCATAACCCGAAGGTCATCGGTTCAAATCCGATCCCCGCAACCAAGCGCGAGAGGCCCCTCTGCGGAGGGGCCTCTTCCCGTCTCGGCACGGTGCGGGTCCACCGCGCGGCGCCCGTTCGGCCGCCGGACGGCCGCCGGACGGCCGCCGGCTGCGCCCGCGCGCCGCGCCGATCGCGCCCTTGCGCCCCGGCGACCGGG
>NICF_comb_assmDRAFT_10004106_pt1 | contig 10236 bp, 8 predicted proteins | sample NewIslPassag4_SG_FD_11279 | JGI IMG/M metagenome (IMG submission 11279) | reverse complement strand
AATACGGCTGAGCTCCAGTTCGTATCCCGAGCTGTCGGGAATTTCTTCCCAGCTCAGGGATATTGAACGCGAGAACGTCTCGGCCTCAGCCACGACGGTGGCGAAGAAAACGAAGCTTATAATGAGAGCCGAAACGGTACGGGTCATTCTTATTTAACCTCAATCTTCATCACTTTCGGCGCTTTGATATCGCTCGTTTCCGGAACCAGCACATCTCGTGCTTCTGAAGCGGGTCCCCGGCGGCCGGCGCCGTCGATCGCTTTCACGCGGGCTAGATAAGTTCCGGGTCTAAGCTTCCGGAAAGTGATTTCTGTTTTTTCGGTTTGCTCGCTTCGCAGTGGTTGTCCTTTTTCATCCAAGAGTTCCACGAGATAGCTGCGGGCCTCTGGGAGGGGATTCCACGAGAGCTTTAAGTTGCCGCGTTTTGACGCGTGAACAGGATTCGGCAAATCCTCGCTGAAGACGGGTGCGGGAGGCAGCGGCGCCATCTGGACGTTCACGCGCTTTTCAGGCGTACGCGCGACGACATTATTTGATGAATCAAGCGCTTCGATTTGAACAAGCCAATGACCTTCGTAGTCCACCCGCGTTTTTATGTAAGGCGTTTTCACGATTTCTTCTTTGGTCGGAGCTTCGCTATCATCGAAGGAGCGAATTTTCACTCTATAGGAGGAAACTGGGGCCTCTGGCGGGGTCCACTCAGTGAAAAGCTCAGGGCTTTCAGACTCGTAATAATAGGTTGAGTCGGCGGTCTTCCATTGAATTTCCGGAAGTCGGTGGATTGTAAAAGTCCATGTATCTGAGGTTTGCGTCTTCGTTTCATCTGTTTTGGCATCTTCAAAGAAAGACGTCACAGTCCACTCGTACTGGCCGGGCGATAAGTCCGTAAGGGCCAGCTGGGTCGAAAGCGTCGAGTATTCTTTCTTCTCCTTTGTCCTCTTATTCAAAACGGTGACCTTATATTCTTTCGCGTCCGCAGCCGGTTTCCATTTCAGGTGAATCGCGTTTGAGCCGGAATTCGCCTTTATATCAGATCCGTTATCGGGTGAGAGGGGGACCGGACGCTCAAGAGCCTTATCGATAGCGGCGGTAAAGGTGAAGATAGGGCTGCTGAGAGGCTCTTTGTTGTTTTTAAGATAACCGGTGACGCGCCAATAATAGGTGCCCGGCTTTTGAACGGGGATTTCGGCAAAATCGCGCTCCTCGGTTGGCAGTGTACGATAGCCGGATCTGAAGTCCTTGGACTCTGCAATCTCAAGGATGGCGTTCGAGAGGCGTCCCGGATTCGCCCATCTGAATCCGATGACCGGGTTGTCGTCGAGAATTCTCACGACGGATTTATCGCCGGGCGAGAGAGGAACGGGAGGTTTTTTGGCCAAGACCTTCACGCGGTAAACTTTCGATTTCAAGGGTTCGCTGGGATTTGCGGGATTGGTCGCCGTCAGCCTCCAGTAGTACTCGCCGGGCGCGAGTTTCGCCTGAATACGATTGCCTTCGAGCTTGGCGTCCGTAAGCGGAGACAGTTTGGTTCGGGAAGAGCCGATTTCGAGTTGCACGCTGGAGCCCGGATCAAGGTTCCGTTTCCATTCCCAAATAACCGCATCGTTTGCCGAAACGAAAACTTCGGAATAGGGAAGCGGACTGACGGGTTCAAACGGATCTACCGAGGTCGCGACGCCTTGAACGTTGCCCTTGAAAACCTGAATATCTGTTTGGCCCGCTGATGACTTTCCGATGCTGAGTTCAGCGGCGTTAAGAGCGATTTCTTGATCTCCGGTTTTGAGCTTCAGATTATCACTGGCGCCGGTGCTTTTAATGAAAAGGTTACCTTCGAGGAAATCGAGTTGAAGTTTCCCGTCATCAGTTTGCAGAGTGATGAGGGAACTCGGTTCGAGCTCAATCACGTCTCCTGTTCCGAGGATTTCGATCGTGGCGGTGGAGTTGGCCTGCGTGCGAATCTGCTCGCCGCTATAGAGCGAATCATTGACTCCCAGGCTTTGCCAGATCAGGCGCCGCAAGGGTTTTCTTTGAACTTCGTTCTTGTGTTCGGCGAGACGCGCAATCGGGGTTTGATTTTCGTAATTAAAACTGAGCGAACGACCGCTGATGTACCATAGGTGAGTACCTACGGCACAGATCAACGAGATACAGAAGCTTGTCAGTAATCGGATCGTGTTTTTCGACATCTTCGTACCGCCTGATGGCTTTTCGGAATTTGCTGTTTAAATATCAATGGTTTCCAAGGCTTGGTGGCAAAACTGGACGTGTTTTTTCCTGGTTTTTTGGGGATAAGGGTCCAGTTGTCATCAAACCGAGTTGATTTGAGGGGGAATTTGCCGAAAAGACCGATGAAATGCGAAATTTCAGGTTTCCGATCGCCCTTAAACTAGCCGGGATTACCGTCTCGCTGCTTTTGGCAGTGACGTCGCTGATCGCTTTGCGAAGCTCGCGGTATTTCGAGCGCGAGGTTCGGCAGACTCACGAGCATTCCAACCAATTGCAAGCCGCAAGTCGCGCGACCGAAGTCGAGGGTTTACTTCAGGGCTATGTCGACAAAGTGCGAATGATCGCGTCGCTGATGTACAAGAGCTATTCTTCGGTCGAGGAAAAAGAAGAGGCGATCAAGATCTCGTTTCAGGCGGACCGGGAGCTGGTTTCGGTTGAAATTCTTGAAATGAAAGACGGCCGGCCCAGGTTGGTGGATCGAATCATAAACGAAGAATATTTATCGGCAAACCGGCTGGGTCCGCAATACATCGAAAACCTGCGCGTTCAGAGGCCGTTTCCGGTCACGGCTGTCTTCGCGGGTGAAATTGAAATCTTGAATTCCTCCATTCGCGGCGGTCTGCCTCTGATCACGTTGGGAATTCCCTTCGTCAAAACTCCCAATGATGACGTCAGCCATATCGCAATTGCCGACATTAGGCTCGATAGGATTCAAAAGACGTTCTCGTCGATCGGGGCGGCTGAGATCTTCCTTGTCGACGCAAACGGCGTCGTTTTGGCGCATCCAAACGACAGACTTGCGCTTGAAGCCGTGTCACTCAAAGAAAACCCGCTCGTGGAAGCGGCGATCAACTCGAAATATCGCAGTAACCACTTGCCCTCGTTTAAATACGGGGACAAGACTTATTACGGCGTCTTCAATAAAACGCCCTTCGGGGTGGCCGTCATCGCGCAAATTCCGGAAGAAGTGATCTTGGAACCCGCGGTTCAGGTGAAGCGCCAGGCATTTTACGTTGGCGGACTGGTATTGTCGTGCGCGCTGTTTTTGATTTTCCTCTTCTCAATCACGCTGACACGCCCGATTGAGCGTCTTCTTGAGCTGACGAAGGAAGTGGCGAAAGGGAATTTTGATGTCGATGCCTCTTCTAAGATCCGTTCCAAAGATGAAGTCAACGATCTTGCGGTTGCGTTTGACCGAATGACATCGGGTTTGAAAGCTCTTGTGCGAACGCAAGGTGCCGACGTCGCGCAGACTCTTATGGAGTCGGATCTTGAGAACCTCGGGGGAACGAAAAAGAACGTGGCCGTCCTCTTCAGTGACCTACGGAACTTCACGAAGTTCAGCGAAGGTCACACACCTGAAGAGGTCGTAGAGATGCTGAACGAGTACTTTGAGATCATGGTCGGTTGCATTGAACGAAACCAAGGGCGGGTGAATAAGTTTATTGGCGACGCGATCATGGCGATGTGGGGCGCTCCAAGTTCCACGGGAAATGACGAAGTGCTGGCGGTTCGGGCGGCTCTTGATATGAGAGTTGAACTTGCAAAGCTCAATGAACTCCGCCTCAGTCGGGGACAAGGTCCCATCACAATCGGTATCGGTATCCACTGCGGGGAGGCGGTTGCGGGTACGATCGGTTCGAAATCGCGTCTTGAATACACCATTATCGGCGATACGGTGAACCAAGCATCGCGTCTTGAAGCCTCAACAAAAGCCTTCGGTGCCGATCTCCTCATCAGCGAAGAGATGAGTGAGAAAGTGAAAGACTCGTTCATACTCGAGCTTGCCGGTACGGCCGAAGTGAAAGGTAAGGCGGCACCGCTTAAGATGTTCCGGGTGCGCGGGTACATCAATGAAAACGGCGAGCCGGTCGTCGTGCAAACGCCGTATTCGGATTATCAGCCCGAGGCGGCCGACAAAGTTAAAGTGGCGTCTTAAAAGAAGACACGGAATTGACCGTTTCCACCCTCGAAGAGTCCGCCGCTTCCGCGAACCAGGGAATCGGGATCTCCGGACACTGTGACGGCAAGGGCGGCTCTGTTATTAAATGTAAAGGTATATCTGAGGTTTGCGCGATGCTCGACGGCCCAAGCTTTGAGCTCGCTTGCGGCGAGTGCGCGGTCGCCCGACGAGGAGAAGAACGTTGTTTCGTACCCGAGTGAAATTTCGTCGTGCAGACCAGCCACGCGCTCGGGGCCTTGAAACTTAAACCAGACATTGGCAACGAGGTTACGGTGGTCGAGAGAGCGGTTTTCGCGGTCATGCCATAAGCGATGGAACCAACCAAGACCCGGTTCGATCACGGTCTGTCGGCCGAAAATTTTGCGGGCCGGAAGCTCGACCGATACGGCCGATTTGAAAAGCGAGCGTTCAAGTGATGATGGTTCCTTCGGCGAATCGACGGCATACGGCTCAAAAGCTTCAAACTTTCTTGAGTACTGGATGCGCGTATTCAGGAAGATCTCGGGCCACCACGGAAGAACCAACCGCGATCCGGTTCCGACAGTCAGCTTATTGTACTTGTATTCATAGCCGTCGTATCTGAAATCCCAACGTACCGGCGGCTCGTAACGAACGTAGGTTTCGACAAACTGTCCGGGCGTTGAGTCTTTTGGAGAGTACCATCGGTCGGTAAATCCGAACGCAATCGGTTCGCTTCCTTTTACGTAAGTATCGGTTCGGTCATTGTGCTCAGTTCGGGTGAAGTCGACCCAAGTATTGTAGATTCGCAGCTCGTGCGTATCCGAAAAATGCACAAGGAGGGCGATACCCAGATCGTTTTGCCGCTTGTAATGCGACGGTTGACCATAAGCCGATAATGAAAGGCGCGGCGAGAGTTTCTGAACGAGTTCAAGGATGGCGTGTGTTTGGTCGGTATCGAAATCCCGCTCTTTAAAGTAAGTGAACCGGAATTCAAGCGTGTCGAGCAGGGACTTGCGAAGTTTCAGCCGGTCGTAATGGAGAAAGTGAGTGTTATTGAAGCTCCCGAAGGTGAGATCGTAGGCCATTGGGGCAGCGTGAAACTCGGCATCCCACGGAGAAGGCCTCATATAAGTGATCACGTCAGACTGGTATTCGGAATCGATGATCGACGTTTGATCGAGTGCTGACGCTTCCGTCTCAGTGAGAGTATGGAATTCGGGGAAAATATCAAAGGCGGAGGCCTCTGAGACAGTTAAGAGCGAAATTGTGACGATAACATAGAGGCAAAAAAGGTTTCGAATTACGATTCGCATGAAGTTGACCGAACATGGCTTTTGCGGCGTCGTCAACTTCCATTTGGGGCGATTCAATTCTGTTAATTATTGGCTAGGCGTAAAAAAAGCATCGGGCCAGGATCACAACCGTTTTGAGAAAGACCTGGCCCGAGAAAACGATCAGCTAATTAAGGGGGAGTCGTTATTGTGCCGACTCCATCGTGCTGTAGATCCAATCAACGACCGACGCAACGTTAGAATAGACGCCATACTTTTGCGGACGAGCGCAGCCAAAGCCCCAGCTGACAACGCCAACCAGGATGCGGCCGGCAGGCGTTTCAACGAGGAGCGGGCCACCGCTATCGCCTTGGCACGCGTCTTTTCCGCCTTCTTTATAACCGGCGCAAACCATGCGGTCCGTGATCCGGTTCGGATATGCTTCGCTGCAGGTTGAGCGAGAAACGAGCGGAACCTCAACCTTTTGCAAAATGTTCGGCAAGGACCAGCTGCCTTCGTATGTTGCGCCCCAGCCAGCGGTGACCGACATAACGCTTTCATCGTCGACGTCAATCTCGCCGTGGTTAAGAGCGATCGTCTCCATCGAGGAGGGTCTTTCTAATTGAATAAGAGCGAAGTCCCAGTCCATGGAGCCGGAAGAGTAGTTCGGGTGAGAGACGATACGCTTCGAAAAAATTACCTCGGCGTTCCCCGGGTTCTTTTGATCATGAAGGCCCAATACCACCTTCAATGAAGTTGCACCACGCACGCAATGAGCGGCGGTCAAAACCCAGTCGGGTGCGATCAACGAACCGCCACAGAAGTGAGAAGTCCGTTGCAATGAGACGATGAACGGGAACTCGTTTACTCCCGCTTCAACCCCTCCGACGATTCTTGTTGAAGACTTATGACCAGCTTCCGAGATTGCCGGTGAAAAGCAGCACGCGAGACCGAGTGCTGCGACTAAAATCCCAATCCTTGATTTCATTGCATGCATGCAATGCCCCTCCTCAATATCCGTTTAAGGAAAAATTTCCCATCTCAAGAGTTGAATACCAGGACGAAAGTGAGGCAAGGGTTCATTTTAAAACTTGCTATAAGTCTAGTCAGTTGACCCCAAAAACTAGACCTTTGTCGTGTCTTATGGGTTATTTGGGGAAAAAATGCTCGGATTTTGAGCTTAATAGCGAAAAAATTGATTCAATGCATTAAATTGATTTGCTTAATCTTAAGACAGAAGTCCCGCGGATTTCGGTGGCGACCTCAACGCTTCCCCTTCCGGCTAGCCAAAGGACGAGGTCGCGCAAGCTTCGGCGGCCATGTTTTTCACCTGACTTCGCCAAAAGAAAGGCGACCCCCGTATCGGGTTTAAGTGCATTTACGACCCCTTCAATCAAAGTTTTCAGATCGCCTTCCAGAAAAAAACGGCAACGGTTTTGAAAAGCCGACGGCGAAAGCCTTCCTTCTCCGGGTAAGAAGTAGGGAGGATTGCCCACGATCAGGTCATATTGGTTTGCGAATTCCGGTTTTTTAAGCTCCGAGAAGTTCGCTTGTATAAATCGGAAATCCTCAGGCGACTTTCTCGTGATTTGAAGATTGGCATCAAAATGCTTGCGAAACTCTTCTTGTAACTCAAGAAAATCGATCTTCTTTAGTCGCGGTTCATAATGGGCGAGTTCAAATCCTATGACGCCGCAACCGGCGCAAATATCGAGAACGCGAAATTCGTCCGTGACCGGATGAGACTTCAGATACTGGGCGACGAATTTTGGAAAGAGAACTGAATCCTGGCAGAAGTGGTATTCAGCCGGTTGAGAATATTCATAGGTGAATAAATGCGGGCCAGGCGTGAACGTCATCGGCCGCATCAATAACATAATTTTGCGGCAGCTTGAACGGCCGTTTTCCGGCTCTGGAACTGGCGAATTTTCACCTCCATCTCTGCCCGGACGAAAACAAGGGCCTGATAAGAATGGCATTGCTTTTGAAAAGCGGGTTGAGAAACCTCGGCCCTTTATGATTTTGGGGGAGCTATATGAAGGTTCTTTGGGGTGTGTTTTTTGCGGCCGCGTGTCTTTTATGGCAAACGAGCGCCTGGGCGGCCTCCCCGAACAACTTTTTTCGAAAAAACATGCAGACGTTCTTCTCAGAAGAAAACGTCCTGCCGCCATTTGAAGTGCGTTTCGATTACGGAAAACTTCGTGAAGAACTGGAAGAAATATTAGGATTATCCGGTAAAAAGCGGCAGAGCTTACCGTTGTTGCGCCATTACTACGGGAAGTCCCAAACCGGTGAAACCTGTCACGTCCATATCTCCGCGAACGATGAGGAAATCAAAGTTTCAATCTTGAACAGCTATAGCGAGCAAGCGCTGGAGTTTACGCTCTTTACGGGGTCTGCAAAGACGGGACAGATGAAGCCGCATCTGTGGCTTTATGGAACGGAAAACCGCGGAATGATCAGATGGGAAGAAAACGCTTCCGGTCGGCGCATGACTTGGGTCGAAGGAAGATTTCCCGAATACATCAAGATCGATCAACTCGAACTGGCCGACGGGCAGCGGTTCGCGCTTAATCTTTATTGCGGCAAATTGAAGACATACCGCTCGATCTACGATCGATTCCTTCCAAAGGAAAAGCCTCCTCGCAAATTCGGTGGAGGTAACGACCCTCTCGGTACCGTGACCCGATGATCGGTTTTTCAATTTCTTTTTAATCGAGTTGCAACCTCAAGGGTGAATTTCACGCTTGAATCGAAGAACGGCAAGGAGGCCGGATTCGATGCGCATATTCTGGTTCACCCTCCTTTTGATCGCGGGGCTCATCGCTTCGCAGGCTCTCCCATTGCTTTTTGGTCCTTTGCCTCATTGGGCGCAAGATCTGAGGCAATTTGTGACGATGAGCTTGCTTGCCTACATCATGATTAACGTCGGTCGCGATTTCAATCTCGAGAGCGAGACCAAAAAAGACTACGCGATCGATTACGGGGTCGCCGCTACGGCAGCGGCGTTTCCGTGGATTCTCTGTGCGCTCTACTTTGTCTACGTTTTAATTTCCGATTTCGGTAGCGAAGGCAAAGGTTGGTCTGATGTTCTCCTTGCAAGCCGGTTTGCCGCGCCGACATCGGCGGGTGTGCTCTTTTCGATGCTGGCGGCGGCGGGACTCGCCGGTACTTGGGCGTTTAATAAAACCAGGGTTCTCGCGATTTTCGACGACCTCGATACGGTCCTCTTTATGGTTCCTCTTAAAGCCCTCATAGTCGGATTTGTCTGGCAATTGGGAGGAATTCTCGCCATTATCACGACCCTGCTTTACCTGTGTTGGCGTTTCTATAGGCGCGTCACTTTCTTGCCGACGACTTGGCCTTACATTCTCTTGTACGGAGTTGGGATCACGGCCGCGAGTGAATTCGTTTACAAACTGACGGTGGATCCGAAAACGGCGGTAGGAATGCATATCGAGGTTTTGCTCCCGGCATTTGTTCTGGGATGCATGTTGAAGGAAGATAGAGAGGAATTCCATGTACCGGGAGCCATAGATGGCTTGAGTACTGAGGACCGGGTCGGCATCGTGATCTCCGGTCTCTTCTTGTTCCTGGTCGGTTACTCGATGCCGCTTGGGATCGGGCCGAACGCCGAAGTCAAAATTGATATGGGAATCGGGGAGTTGGCGATTCACGTTCTCGCCGTGACGGTGCTCTCGAATCTCGGAAAGATGTTCCCAATCTTCTGCTATCGAAAAGAGGCGCGTCTAAAGGAACGAGTCGCGGTTGCTGTTGCGATGTTCCCTCGCGGTGAGGTGGGTGCCGGTGTCCTTGCTGTCGCTCTTTCACTCGGTGTGACGGGAGCTTTTGTGACTGTCGCGTTTTTATCTCTCGCGCTGAATTTGATTTTAACTGGTGTTTTCATCGTAATCGTGAAACGCCTCTTGAAATCGGCAACAGAGGATGCGGAAAGGGAAGCTCTGAAACTCAAGGAAAGTGAGGCCTACGCGCCGACATGATCGTCTCAAAAATCCAATACTTGTATCAAAGTGGGAACGCAAAAAACGCGCGGAAACTTCTTTCTTTCGTCTCAAGTTAAGACGCCACAGCAGTCTTTTACTGAATAAATTCACTGAAAGTGTTCAGGAAGATCTTCATATTTCCGATCGGTTAAGGTGGAACTAAGAGTATCTGCGCATTTGAGGCGCTGAACTGGGAACGTTTCTGATGCCGCGCAATTTATTCGGGAATTTAACCAGAATCGTATTTGCTGGGCTCATTATATTCAGCCTCTCCTCAGCAAAGGCAAGTGGAAGTTCAGGTATCACTTACCACGGACGCATTTTGAAGCCCGATGGAACTCCGCTTGAAGGGCAGTTTGTCCGGTTTAAGATTCAGATTCGCACGCCCGATCCCGCCAACTGCTTAATGTATGAAGAAGAGTAGACCCTTGACATGCGCAACTCAAACGGGATCTTTGCGATCACCATTAACGACGGGAAGAACAGCCAACCGTCGTTTTCGAACAAATACTCTCTCGATCAAGTGTTCGCGAACCGCGGGAGTTTCACTTTTGATTCTTCAGCCTGCGTTGGCGGACCGCCTTATTACAACCCGAATCTAAGTGACGGTCGAAGGCTTCAGGTCTACTTCCGGGACGAGTCCATGAGTGATTGGGTGCCCATGCCCCTTGCGAACATTAACTTTGTCCCGATGGCGATTGAAGCAAAGCAAGTGGCTGGGTTCGGGGTTTACAATCTCTTGCGTGTCGATGATTCGGCGGCCGCTCAGAACCTCACTCCGTTTTCTCTCCAAGAGCTGACGGATTTAAAA
>NICF_comb_assmDRAFT_10004102_pt1 | contig 10240 bp, 10 predicted proteins | sample NewIslPassag4_SG_FD_11279 | JGI IMG/M metagenome (IMG submission 11279) | reverse complement strand
CCCGCCGCTGCTGCGGAGGCTGAAGTGGTTCGTGGTTCCGGTGTACGACTACGCGCTGATCACCGAGCCCTTGCCCGAGGCGAGGCTCGCGGAGATCGGCTGGCGGAACCGGCAGGGCATCGCCGACTCCGGCAACCAGTTCCACTACTACCGGCTCACCGATGACAACCGGATCCTGTGGGGCGGCTACGACGCCGTCTACTACAGCGGGGGCCTGATCAAGGCGGAGTACGACCAGCGGGACGCCACGTTCGAGAAGCTGGCGCGGCACTTCTTCGAGACCTTCCCCCAGCTGGAGGGCGTGCGGTTCACCCACCGCTGGGGTGGCGTCATCGACACGTGCAGCAGGTTCTGCGCCTTCTTCGGCACCGCCTTCGGCTCACGCCTCGCCTACGCGGTCGGGTACACCGGGCTGGGCGTGGGCGCCACGCGGTTCGGGGCGAACGTGATGCTCGACCTGCTCTCCGGCAGGGAGACCGAGCGCACCCGGCTCCGCATGGTGCGGGAGAAGCCGCTGCCGTTCCCGCCCGAGCCCTTGCGCTCCGGCGTCATCCAGCTCACCCGGTGGTCGATCGCCCGGGCGGACGCCCACCAGGGCAAGCGCAACCTGTGGCTGCGCACCCTGGACGCGATGGGCCTCGGGTTCGATTCCTGATCCCTCCGTTTCCGGTTCCGGCGCGGCCGTGGCGGGATGCCCGGCGGCGGGGACGTGCGCCCCGCCGCGCCCGCCCGGCCGCGCCGCCCTACCGGCGCAGTGGCGGCCACCGGGATGGCGCTTGACGACGTCCCCGTCCGGGCGCATTCTTAACTTACTCGTTCTAGAACAAGGTGGTTATTAATGGCGACAGACCGGCTGAGCCTGGTGTTCGGAGCGCTCGCCGATCCGACCCGCCGGGCGATCCTGACCCGGCTGGCCAAGGGCGACGCGACCGTCGGCGATCTGGCGGCCCCGTTCGACATGTCCCAGCCCGCGATCTCCAAGCACCTCAAGGTGCTGGAGAAGGCCGGTCTCATCTCCCGCATCCGCCGGGGAACCGCGCGGCTCAGCCATCTGGAGGCGCGGCCGCTCTACGAGGCCAGCGCCTGGCTGGCGCGTTACCAGAGGTTCTGGGACGAGAGCCACGAGCGGCTCGACGCGCTGCTCGAGGAGCTGCAGGAGGACGAGCCGGACCGCGCCGGCGCGGCCCGGGAGAGGGGAGAGGACGATGGGTGAGACGCGCATCACCGCGGAGCCCGGCCAGCCGCTGATCACGATCGAGCGGGAGTTCGCCGCCCCGCGCGACCTGGTGTTCCGCGCCTACACCGACCCGGAGCTGCTCGTGCGGTGGCTCGGCCCGCGCGAGCTGACCACGACCGTCGACTACTACGAGGTCCGCGACGGCGGCCGGTGGCGCTACGTCCAGCGCGACCCCCAGGGCAACGAGTACGGCTTCCACGGGGTCTTCCACGGCACCCCGTCGCCGGACCGCACCGTGCAGACCTTCGAGTTCGAGGGCGCGCCGGGCACGGTCTCGCTGGAGACGCTGACCATGGAGGAGCGCGGCGGCCGGACGCTGGTGCGCACGGTCGTCGGCTACCAGTCGGTCGAGGCCCGGGACGCCGTGATCACCGCCGGGATGGAGCACGGTCTCCGCGACTCCCATGAACGCCTGGCGGAGCTGCTCACCGGGCTGCGAGGCTGAGCACCCGCACGGCGGGCGGGCCGGCGCCCCCGGCCCGCGGGCGGGCGGGGCGGTCCCGCTCAGCCCGCCAGCCAGCGGACCGGGTTCTCCCGGGTGATCAGCCGGATGGTGCCCTCGCCGACCCCCGCGTCGCCGAGCGCCGGGATGAGCGTGTCGAACAGCCGGCCGTACCCGTGCCCGCCGTACCCGGCGAGGTGGTCCCGCCGGGAGACGCCGCTGCTGAGCAGCACCCGCTCGCCGTGCCCGGCCTCGAGCAGGGCGAGCACGTGCTCGGCCTCCCGCACGCTCACGTACGCGCCGGTCTCGGCGATCTTCCGCTGGGCCGGGACGTCGGCCGCGACCCCGCAGAGCCGGTGCGGCGGCACACCGTGGGAGAGGAGGAGCTCCAGCGGCTCCATGCCGTGCGCGACCACCGGGAGCCCGCTCCGGCGCGCGGCGCGGGCCGCGGCGAGGATGGCGCGCTCCTCCGCCTTGGTCGGCGCCTCGCCCCAGCAGGACGCCACGATCAGCCCCGGCCGCACCCCGGAGCCGTCGAAGCCCGCCCCGATCTCGCGGAGCAGGCCCGCGGTGAGGTCGTCCAGCCCGCACGGCCGGATCAGCTCCGCGGAGAACGGCTCGGGGGCGAACCCGGTCGCGGCGACCACCGGGACCCGGCAGGCCGAGGAGATCCGGACCAGGGCGGCCGGATCACGCCCCATGCCGAGGCAGGTGTGCTCGACCACCAGGCCGAGGCCGTGCTCCAGGCCGAGATCCCGGATCTCGGCGACGACGTACCGCTCCTCGTCGAGCCAGCGGTGGGGATCGGAGGGCACGCCGATCCCCCAGCGGGTGTCGGTGCGCAGGTGCTCGTGGGGGAGGATCGGGCCGGTCACCTCCGAGGCGGGCACCGCCCCGGTGACGGTCTGGATACGGGGGAAAGACGCGCCGAGCATAAGGGGACATTAACTGATTCCGTTCTGAGGGCCGCTCGCCCCCTCGCATTCCGTGCGCGCCACCCCGCGCGCCCCGCGGACGGTCCGGCGCGGTGCCGGCTCCCGGTCCGATGGGGTGCCGGCTCCCGGCCTGATGGGCGCAGGCTCCCCGTGCCCGGCGCCGGGCCCGCTCGCGGGGGCAGGGGCGGCGGCCGCCGGGCTCGCGGGCCGGCGCGCCGGCCGCGGCGGCGCACCGGCCTCCCGGGCCCGCCTTCCGGGCGCGCGCCCGACGGGGTCAGCTCATGGTCTTGCCGCCGTTGACCGCGATCCGCTGCCCGGTGATGAACCGGGCCGCGGGCGAGGCGAGGAACGCCACCGCCTCGGCGACGTCGAGCGGCGCGCCCATCCGGCCGAGCGCGACCCCGTGCAGGTACTCCTGGAACGCCTCGGGCGGGGTGCCCGCGTGGCGCTCCACCGGGATCCAGCCGGGCTCCACCGTGTTCACGGTGATCCCGTACGGCCCGAGCTCCCGCGCCCAGGACCGGGTGAGCCCGTGCATGGCGGCCTTGGCGGCCACGTAGTGCCCGAACTCGGGGTTGCCCAGGTCGGTCACCTCGCTGCCGATGTTGATGATCCGCCCGGAGCCGGCCTCCTTCATGCCGGGCAGCACGGCCTGCAGGATGAGCAGCGGGGCCTTGACGAAGAACCGGAGCTGCCGGAGGTGATCCTCCCAGGTCTGCTTCTCCACCGGGATGAACGGTTGCGGGCCGGTGGCGTTGTTGACCACGACGTCGACCCGCCCGAGCTCGGCGATGCCCTGCCGTACGGCCTCCTCGTCGGTGACGTCGAACCGGGCCAGGCGGGCGGAGTGGCCGCGGGCGGTGATGCGGTCGACGACGGCGGACGCACCGGCCGTGTCGTGGGCGTAGTTGACGGCGACGTGCCAGCCGTCGGCGGCGAGCCGCTCGGCGATGGCGGCTCCCAGGCCGCGCGACGCGCCGGTGACGAGTGCGGTGCCCATGGGCGCCTTTCTGATCAGCGGACGGTCCTGGACGGCCGCTCACCGGACGCCCCGCCGGCGCCGCGCGGGTTGCGGCCGGTTCCCGGGGGACGGGCGCGCGTGGCGCCGGGCGCGGAGAGGGGGAGCGGGACGGGAACGGCGGACGGATCACCCTGGGCCGGCGGAGGCCGCGGCCTCGCCGCGCCCGGGCGCGGCTAGCCGAGGGAGGCGGTGGCGAGCTTGATCCCGAAGCCGAGGAAGAGCGCCCCGACCCCCGTGGAGAACCCGGCGCTGAGCCGGCGGCCGCGCCGGAACCGCTCGGCGATGTACGAGCCGCCGAAGATCAGCACGGTGAGGTACGTGAAGCTGCAGAGCTGCAGGATCAGCGCGAGGATCAGGAACGACAGCGCCGGGGCGCTGTAGGACGGGTCCACGAACTGCACGAAGAAGGCGACGAAGAACAGGATCGCCTTGGGGTTGAGCAGGCTGATCGTGAGCGCGGTCCGGAACGGGCTCCGGCCGCTCCGCGCCTGGGCGTGCTCGGGCAGCGCCTGGGCGGCGGCCTTGCCGCGCCAGGTCTTCCAGGCCGCGCGCAGCAGGCCGAGGCCGATCCAGGCGAGGTAGCCGGCCCCGAGGTACTTCACGATCATGAACAGCCACGGCGTGGACTTCAGCAGCGAGGCGGCCCCGGCGGCGGAGAGGAACATGAGCACGCCGTCCCCGACGAAGACCCCCATGGCCGCGCGGTAGCCCGCCTTGACGCCGTGCCGGGCGGCGGTGGAGAGCACGTACAGAGAGTTGGGCCCGGGCAGCAAGATGACCAAGATCGTCCCGGTGATATAGGCCCAGATGTTGGTGATCCCGAAGAACATCCCAGATCCCCCTTGAGCGGCGGGTATCACGATATAGCAGCCGGTCACGGCCGGACATCGGATATCCGCCCCGCCGTGGCCCGGCCATGGGGAGGGCCGAAATCTCCTATTGACCGAGTTAGGAATGTAGGAAATATGCTGAGCGCATGACACTCTGGAAGCCGGACCCCACGTTCTATCCCTCCCCAAGGGACGCCGCCGCCGCGCCCCCGGAGAAGCTCGCCTACGTCGCGGCCTTCGACCGGTCGGCCCAGCGCCCGGACGCGCTCGTGGTGCTCGACACCGACCCGGCCTCCCCGACGTACGGCAAGGTCGTCGGCTGGACGGACCTTCCGTACACCGGAGACGAGCTCCACCATTTCGGGTGGAACGCCTGCAGCAGCTCACTGTGCCCCTACGCCCCGCACCCGCACGTGGAGCGGCGCTACCTGATCGTGCCGGGCCTCCGCTCCTCCCGGATCTACGTCTACGACACCAAGGATCGGGTCAGCCCCGAGCTCGTCAAGATCATCGAGCCGGAGGAGTTCGGCAAGCGCACCGGATACTCCCGGCCGCACACCGTCCACTGCGGCCCCGAAGGCCTCTACGTCTCCGCGCTCGGCGGGTGGGAGTCGGACGGCCCGGGCGGCATCGCCCTGCTCGACCACACGTCGTTCGAGGTGCTCGGCCGGTGGGAGGTCGACCGCGGGACCCAGCACCTCGCCTACGACTTCTGGTGGCACATCAACCACGACGTGCTCGTCAGCTCGGAGTGGGGCACGCCGTCGATGATCGAGAACGGCGTGGTCGGCGAGCTGCTGCTCGGCCGCAAGTACGGCCACCGGCTCCACTTCTGGGACCTGCGCAAGCGCAAGCACATCCAGGAGGTGGACCTCGGCGACCAGTACCAGATGCCGCTCGAGCTGCGCCCGGCCCACGACCCGACCCAGACGTACGGGTTCGTCGGCGTCGCGATCAGCGTCGAGGACCTGTCCGCCTCGGTGTGGGTCTGGTACCGGGAGGGCTCCCGCTGGGAGGCGCGCAAGGTCATCGACATCCCGGCCGAGCCCGCGTCGCCCGACGAGCTGCCCGACATCCTCAAGCCGTTCGGCGCGGTGCCGCCGCTCGTCACCGACATCGACCTGTCCGTGGACGACCAGCGGCTCTACGTGTCGTGCTGGGGCACCGGCGAGATCAAGCAGTTCGACGTGTCGGACCCGTTCAAGCCGGTGGAGCTCGGCTCCATCCGCCTGGGCGGCATCGCCCGCCGGACCCCGCACCCGGCGGTCCCCGACCTCCGGCTCGGCGGCGGGCCGCAGATGGTCGAGGTCAGCCGGGACGGCCGCCGGGTCTACGTGACCAACTCGCTCTACGGGGCCTGGGACGACCAGTTCTACCCCGACGGGGTGGGCGCCTGGATGGCGAAGATCGACGCCGAGTCGTTCACCCTCGACGAGCGGTTCTTCCCGCACGGTGACGACTTCCGCGGGCTCCGCCCGCACCAGACCCGGCTGCAGGGCGGCGACGCGTCCTCCGACTCCTACTGCTACCCGTGACCCTCGCCGCCGTCATCCTGCTCGGAGTCTTCCACGGCATCAACCCGGCCATGGGCTGGTTGTTCGCCGTGGCCCGCGGGCTGCAGGAGCGCAGCCGCGACCTGCTGCTGCAGTCCCTGCCGGTGATCGCGCTGGGGCATCTCGGCTCGGTGGCGCTGGTGGTCGTCGTGGTCACCCTCACCGGGTCGCTGGTCACCGGCACCACCCTGAGCATCGTGTGCGGGCTGGTGCTCGTCGGATTCGGGCTGTGGCGGCTGCTCGCCAAGCGGCACTTCCGCTGGGTGGGCATGCGGCTGTCGCTCCCGCAGCTCGCGGCCTGGTCGTTCCTCATGTCGTCGGTGCACGGCGCCGGGCTGATGCTGCTGCCCGTGCTCACCGGCATGCCGGCGGCCGGGCATCACGGCCACGCCATGTCCGGCGGCCTGCTCGTCGCCGGGATCCACACCCTGGCGATGTTCGTGACGGCCACGGTCATCGCCGTGATCGTCTACGAGATCGTGGGCGTGGCCATCCTCCGGAAGGCCTGGTTCAACCTCGACCGCATGTGGGCCTTCGCCCTGATCGGGGCGGGCGTCTTCTCGCTCGTCGGCGCGGTGTGAGCCCTCCCGCGCCGGCGTGATGCGCTCCCGCGGGCCCGGTCCCGCCCGGGCCCGCGGCCGCAATCCACGGCGGACGGTCCTGTGGCCCCGGCGCTCGCCGGACCGCTCGCACCGCCGCGTCCGTTTCCCCGCCTCCACCGCGCTTCCGCCCGGCGGCCCGCCCTTCCGTCCGGCGGCCCGCCCGCCGGAGGCCCGCTCCCTGTTCATCCTCTTCATCCTCATCCGTTTCTCCGCCGTACCCGTGCCGGGCTCGGCCGCCCGGCACGCTCCCATCCCCACCGGCCCCGGGCTCCGCGATCGGTCTCCGGCGCCGATCACGCCGCCCCGCCGGGTCCGCACCGCCGTGGCGGCCGCCCGGATCCCGGTTCGCCGCCCGGCCTCCGCCGGTGAGATCCGCTCTTGCCGCGCGCCCCGGCCGGAGTTAGCATCCGGCTAACTCTTAGGAAACTTTCCTTTTAGAATCCCCGGGAGCGCGCATGAGAGGACCGCTCGGCCTCGGCGTGGCCGCCGCCCTCGTCCTGTCCGGCCTGTTCACCGGCACGGCGCACGCCGAAAACCTCGTCACCAACCCCGGGTTCGAGTCAGGGCTCTCCGGATGGACGTGCTCGCCCGCCTCCGGGGCGCAGGCCGTCTCCAGCCCGGTGCACGCCGGGTCGCGGGCGCTCGCGGCGACGCCGACCTCGAGCGACCACGCCCGCTGCGAGCAGACGATCAGCGTCCGGCCGTCGACGACCTACACGCTCTCGGCCTGGGTCCGGGGGAACTACGTCTTCCTCGGGGCCACCGGCGACCAGGTGAACGCGCAGACCTGGGCCTCGCCCGGCAGCGCGTGGACCCGGCTGACCACCTCGTTCACCACCGGGCCGTCCACCGGCAGCGTGACCGTCTACCTGCACGGCTGGTACGGCCAGGGCACCTACCACGCCGACGATGTCGAGCTCGACGGCGGGCACCCCGCGCCCTCGCCGTCGCCGAGCCAATCGCCCTCGCCCGGCGAATCGCCGTCACCGTCCCCCTCGGCCTCGCCGTCGCCCGGCACCCCGCCCGCGGGGGAGATCACGTTCGCGCCGTACATCGACATCACCATGCCCACCCCGTCGCTCACCGACGCGTACCAGGCGACCGGGGTCAAGCACTACACGCTGGCGTTCGTGCTGGGGGACAGCACCGGCTGCAACCCGTCCTGGGGCGGCACGATCCCCATCGACGACCCGCGGATCATCAACGACGTCCGGGCGCTCCAGGCCAGGGGCGGGCAGGTGATCGTGGCGACCGGCGGCGCGCTCGGGCCGTACCTGGAGCACGTGTGCGCCACCCCGGCCGCCCTGCTCGCCGCGTATAAGAAGGCGCTCGACACCGTCGGCACCAACCACCTCGACGTGGACATCGAGGCCTCCATCGACGCCCACAAGGTCAACACCGCGCTCAAGCAGCTCCAGGACGAGCGGGGCACCACGATCAGCTACACGCTCCGGGTGCAGGGCCAGGACTACGGGGTCGATCCGTTCTCGGTGCAGATCCTCCAGGACGCCGCGGCCAAGGGCCTGGAGGTCCTGGTCAACCCGATGCTGATGAACTTCGGCCACACCGGGAACTGGGGCGAGGCCATGGTCTCCGCCGCCGAGGCGACCCTCGGCCAGATGCGGGAGATCTGGCCCGGCAAGAGCGAGGCCCAGCTCAAGCGGATGCTCGGGCTCACCCCGATGATCGGCAGGAACGACACCGGCCCGATCACCACCCAGGCCGACGCCCGCACGCTCCTCTCTTACGCGCAGGCCAACCACGTGGGGCGGATCGCGTTCTGGTCGGTCGGCCGCGACAACGGCGGCTGCCCGGACGGCACGCTCTCCCCGACCTGCAGCGGCATCGCGCAGTCCCCGTACGAGTTCACCCGGATCTTCGCGGCGTACACCGGCTGACCCCGCGTCGCGCGCCCGCGCGGTGACGCCGCGGGGCCGCCACGGCCGATCCCTTCCCCCGTCCGGCCAGGCACCGCCGCCCGGCGGTGCTCCGCCGCGCCGTACCCGAGGGGCGGGTGCGCCGCCCGCCCCTCGGCCGTCCCCTTTCCCCCGAACCCGAGTGAGGAAGCGATGAGACACCGGTTACGCAGCGGCCGGCGCCTCCGCCCGGCCATGGCCCTCCTGGCCGCCCTCGCCCTGGCCCTCACCGGCCTCACCGCCGGGGCCACCGCGGCCTCCGCCACGGCCGCCGGGAGCCGGGCGGTCGCGCAGGCCTACCCGGCGTGGGCCCCGTACACCTGGTACGCCGTCGGGGCGCGGGTGACCCACGACGGCGTCGACTACGAGTGCATCCAGGCGCACACCTCGCTGCCCGGCTGGGAGCCGCCCGTCGTCCCCGCCCTGTGGCGGCCGATCTCCGGAGGCTCGCCCGGCCCGAGCCCGAGCCCGAGTCCGCAGCCCGGCGTCCCGGGCAAGCCCGGCAAGCCGACCGTCACCGCCACCACGAACTCGTCGATCTCGCTCTCCTGGGCGGCCTCGAGCGGGACGGTCACCGGATACCGCGTGTACGAGGGCGGCACCGTGGTGGCCACGGTGAGCGGGACCAGCGCGGTCATCTCCAACCTGGGCGCCTGCACCACCCACACCTACACCGTGCGGGCGTACAACTCCGCGGGCGAGTCGCAGCCGAGCGACCCGGTGACCGCCACCACCGGCGGGTGCAGCGGGGGAGGCGGCAAGCTCCCCGGCGCGCCCTACCTCTACCTGGGCTGGGGCGACCCGCCGAACCCGGTCACGGTGATGAACGCGACCGGGGTCAAGCACTTCACCATGGCGTTCATCCTCTCCGGTGGCGGGTGCACCCCGGCGTGGGACGGGTACCGGCCGCTGCACGGCGGCCCGGACGCCGCGGCGATCTCGCAGATCAAGGCCGCCGGCGGTGACGTGCAGATCTCCTTCGGCGGCTGGCAGGGCAACAAGCTCGGCCCGAACTGCGCCACCCCCGAGGCCTTCGCCGCCGCGGTCCAGCAGGTGATCGACGCCTACCGGCCGGCCGCCGTCGACTTCGACATCGAGAACATCGACGAGTTCGAGAACGAGGTCGTCCAGGACCGGATCCTGCGCGGCCTGAAGATCGTCAAGCAGAACAACCCGAACGTCAAGGTGATCATCACCTTCGGCACCGCCGTCACCGGGCCGAACTACTGGGGGACCCGCCTGATCAACCAGGCCAAGGCGTTCGGGGTGGACATCGACAACTACACGATCATGACCTTCGACTTCGGCGGCGGCCCCGACATGTACCAGAGCACGGTCCAGGCGGCCGAGGGCCTGAAGAACGCGCTCAAGGCGGCGTGGGGCTGGTCGGACGCCACCGCCTACGCCCGCATGGGGATCTCCGGCATGAACGGGCTGTCCGATCAGCACGAGCTGACCACGGTGCAGGCCTGGACCCAGATCCGGGACTGGGCCAAGTCGAAGGGTCTCGGGCGGCTGGCCTTCTGGTCCGTCAACCGCGACCGCGGCTGCCCCGGCGGCGGCGTGGTCTCCCACTGCAGCGGCATCGCGCAGAACGACTGGGACTTCACCCGGGTGACCGCGGGGTTCTGAGCTCCTGAGACCCGGCCCGGATCAGGCGGCCGGCCGGCGGGGAATCGTCACCCGTCGTGCCGGCCGCCGTTC
>NICF_comb_assmDRAFT_10004097_pt1 | contig 10243 bp, 10 predicted proteins | sample NewIslPassag4_SG_FD_11279 | JGI IMG/M metagenome (IMG submission 11279) | reverse complement strand
GTTCGACCGGAGCTTGTACCGGCTGCGGGTCAATGTGGAGCCGCTCGTGGGCGGTTTCCGGGATATCGCCGGCCATTGGGCCGAAGACTCGATCATCAGGCTGAACGCGCTCGGCCTCGTGTCGGGGACGGGCGACCGCCGGTTCGAGCCGGATCGCGGCATTTCCCGCGCGGAAGCGGCCGCGCTGGTCGTGCGGGCGCTGGGCGGATCGGGAACGCCGGCCGCCACGATCGCTTACCGCGATCTGGACGAGAGCCACTGGGCCTATAAAGCGATCCAGCAGGCGACGGCGGCCGGCATCGTAAACGGTTTGCCGGGCGGCAGGTTCGGCCCATCAAATCCGGTATCCCGGGCCGAAGCCGCCGTCATGATCGGCCGCGCGCTCGGACTGGCGCCGCTGAACAGGGCATCGGCGCCGTTCAACGATCTGAGCCCGAACCACTGGGCGGCATCGATGATCAACCGGCTCAAGGAAGAAGGGCTGCTGAGCGGCTACCCCGGCGGATTCGTCAGACCGGATGAACGGATCAGCCGGGCGGAATTCAGCGTCTTTCTGCTGCGCGCGGTGGAGAAGAGGAGATTGAACTGAGATGGAGGATGTCTATTTTTCAATGGGCATAAGAGGGCTGCTGTCCGCGGCCGTCATGCTGCTCAGCGTCTATCTCGCCTGGGTGGTGCTTCAGGAACTCAAGTTCGACGTGTTCCTGAAGCAGCCCAAGGGCAGGCGCGCCGTCATGCTGCGTCTGATGATGGCGGTCGCGATCGGCTATCTGTTCTCCCGGTTCATCCTGGATTACTGGGAATGGTCGACGTCGCTGCGCCTGCTTGTCGAATAAGGAGAACGGATTCCGTCAACAATGGTATTGATTCTACGGTCCGAATTCGGCATTCGGCTGCGAACGATGTAGAATGTCGGGAATTTTCGCCAATTCCTGTATAGATTCGAAATTTTGTGCTTGTCGATCTGTGTAAGGAAATGCTAAGATATTCGCGGAATGTTGGACGGATGAAAAAAGTACTAGTTCGGATCGTGATTGGTAGGATCATGTGCGCGGAGGGACCCATATGAGCAAAATCATCGTCCGCGGCGGTCGGCGGCTCTCCGGAACGGTTCGCATCAGCGGCGCCAAAAATGCGGTGCTGCCCATTCTGGCCGCGTCGCTGCTCGCCGAAAAGGGCGTCAGTGTCATTCGAGACGTCCCCCTGCTTGATGATGTCTTGACCATCCGGCAGGTGTTGTCTTCGCTCGGCGCCGGCCTCCGCCAGGACGGCGACACCGTCTTCGTTGATGCTTCATCACTGCAAAGCTTCGAACCACCATATGAACTGGTCCGTAAAATGCGGGCTTCCTTCCTCGTGATGGGACCTCTGCTGACGCGATTCGGACAGGCGCGCATCTCGCTGCCTGGCGGATGCGCCATCGGCACGCGCCCGATTGACCAGCACCTGAAAGGCTTCGAAGCGATGGGCGCTGACATCGCCCTGGGGCAAGGTTACATAGAAGCGCGCACGCACGGACGGCTGAAAGGCGCGAAGATCTACCTCGATGTGCCGAGCGTCGGCGCCACGCAGAACATCATGATGGCCGCCTCTCTTGCGGAAGGGACGACCATCATCGAGAATGCGGCGAGGGAACCGGAAATCGTCGATCTGGCGAATTTCATGAACAGCATGGGCGCCGTCGTGCGAGGCGCGGGTACGAGCATGATCCGCATCGAAGGGGTCGACATGCTGCACGGTGCGGAACATACGGTAATCCCCGATCGGGTGGAAGCCGGCACTTATATGGTTGCCGCCGCCATAACCGGCGGAGATGTAATGATTGAAGGCGCAATTGCCGACCATTTGACCCCGGTGATTTCGAAGCTGGAAGAAATGGGCGTCGATTTCGGGGAATGCGAGAACGGCATCCGCGTGACGGTAAGCCGTCCGCTGCGCGCCGTCGATGTGAAGACCCTCCCGCACCCGGGATTTCCCACCGATATGCAGTCGCAGATCATGGCGCTGCTCATGGTGGCGGAAGGCACGAGCGTCGTGACGGAGACGGTGTTCGAGAACCGGTTCATGCATGTGGAGGAATTCCGCAAGCTTCAGGGACAGATCCGTGTGGAAGGGCGGTCCGCGATCGTAACGGGCGGTGCGAAACTCGTCGGCGCCAAGGTGTGCGCCACCGATCTGCGCGCCGGAGCCGCGCTGATCTGTGCCGCGCTGCGCGCCGAAGGCGAGACCGAGATCACGGGCGTTCATCATATTGACCGCGGATACTTGGGGATTACGGAGAAGCTGGCGGCGCTCGGCGCGGACATTCGCCGGATTGAGGCGGAAGCCGCGCTTGCCCGGGCGGCGGAAGAAGCGCAGGCCCTCCGCCTCGAGGAAGCGGAAGGGGAAGTGCCGGCCGAGGCGGTCTTCGCCCGCGAGGAGCGCGCCCGCATTCAGGTCAGGCCTTCCTGGGCGTGAAGCAAGCAGAACGATCATCAGAACGCGTTGTGAAAGACGCGTTCTTTTTTATTTCCGGAACGATTCATTTCTTCCATTCGGGATACAAATGCGCTTTCATCAAAATAGAAGCGGCCGGAAATCCGCAAGCTGCCGGCATTTTCGCTTGACCGAGGTTTTGTGGTTCTGCCCTACCAAACGGCTTCATAGGATGTACCAAGGCCGGCGGATGAGAGATTCAAGCAGACGTACCAGCGTCGATTGGAGGGCAGACACAATGAGACGGAGAACGGCATGGAGGCGCATCCTGCAGGGCGGTGTTGGAACTTCGGGCTGGATGGCGGCGTTTCTGCTCGGCATGGCGGCGGCCATGTTCCTGAAGTTGATGTCCGCGGGCGGCGGGGTGTCGGAATCCGGCGCTTCGCATACAAAATCCGACGGGATTCCGGAAGTCATGGCGGCGGAAGCTTCGGAACCCGGCAGCAGCGAATTGGCAGGAAGACCGCGGATGCCGGAATCCGGAAGCGGCAATCTGAAACATGAGGATGAAGCACAGACCGATGGAGCGGTCGGACAGGCCGGCGATTCCGCAGATGGTGAAGGCGGCGCCGCCGGGAAGGACGAAGCGCCGGACGAGCCGTTGGTGCGCGTCTACCTGGCGGAAGAGGGGCGTGTGGAAACGGTGCCGCTGGAGACGTATGTTCTCGGCGTCGTAGCGGGAGAGATGCCGGCTGATTTCGAGCTTGAAGCGCTGAAAGGCGCAGGCGATTGCGGCCAGAACCTATATCATCCGCAAACTGTTCACCGCAGCGCAAGATACCGGCGATGTAAAGCGGGAATATGATGTGACGGACGGCGAGGCCGACCAGGTGTATGTGCCGCTGAAGAAAATCCGGGAAATGCGGCTTGAACGGGAGGAAGAGCTGGCGCGGATCGGACGAGCGGTCGCCGAGACGCAGGGGCTCGTGCTGACCTACGAGGGCGAGCCGATTCAGGCGGCCTATTTCTCGACAAGCGGCGGTTATACGGAGAATGCCGAAGATTACTGGTCCGTGGAGGTTCCGTATCTGAGAAGCGTGCCCAGCCCCTGGGACGCGCAGCTGTCGCCGCGTTTCGAACAGAAGGTCGAAATGGAGCTGGACGAATTCTATGACCGCCTGGGCATCCGCAAGCGGGACCGAAAGGGCGGCATCGAGGTGCTGAGCCGGACGGCGGGCCGAAGTGTGAAAGAGATCCGGATCGGGAAGAAGGTGCTCACCGGACGGGAGGTGCGGGAGGCGCTGGATCTGCCGTCCGCCAACTTCAGCTGGCGGATCGAAGACGGACGGATCACGCTGGTGTGCTACGGCTACGGACATGGCGTAGGCATGAGCCAATGGGGGGCGCAGGCGCTGGCCAGGGCGGGCAATGACGCGGAGCAGATTCTGGCCTACTATTACCGGGGAACAAGGCTTGTCCGATCTGCGAGTCTTGCGGCATCGTTCGAAAGTTTCAAAACTTGAAAATTATCATTTCAGCGACGTATAAAAGATTCCTCACTGGCAACAATGGCTGGTGAGGTGATCAAAAAATGAATGAACAAGACAAGCAGAAACCGCTTGAGGAAGCTTCCGGGCTGTCCCGAAGCGGAGCCGCCAAATCGTCCGGTTGGAAGAGATTGCTGTCGAAGAAATGGGTTTCTCCGGCATTTTTCATGGCCGCGGCGGCAATCATCGTAACGATCATGTGGCTCTATCAGGGGACCGACAAGTCGGAAGTCAAGCCTGCAGATGACGAGTCCGCTGAAGTGAGCGACGTGACGAATACCGATGAAGCCGTGGCCGATGAGCGTACGCTGGAGGTCATTGCGGACGGCGAAACGCTGCAATGGCCGGTCGTCGACCGCTCGGAGCTGGAGATCGTTCTCCCGCACTATGACGCGGATGCGCCGAGTGAAGAACGGCAGCAGGCGCTTCTGGTGTCCGGCACGACGTTCATGCCGCACATGGGCATCGATCTGGCGCGGCCTGACAATGCGGCCTTCGATGTCGCTGCCGCGATGAGCGGCAAGGTGACGGTAGCCGAGCAGCATCCGACGAACGGTTATATTGTCGAAATCGCGCATCCGGACGGGCTTGTCACCGTGTACCAGAGCCTGAGCGAAATCAACGTCAAGGTCGGCGACGAAGTGAAGCAAGGCACGCTGATCGCGAAGGCGGGACGCAGCGAACTGGAGAAAGATCTCGGCGTACATCTTCACTTCGAAGTCCGCGAGAACGGCACGCCGGTCAATCCGCTGGCACTGCTTGACGAAGAAGAATGATGCGAACAGACCATGCAGGCCATTGGTCGCACAGGCGGGCCGGACGGACCGGCGGCGCAGAAGTGCACGAAGGCTAAGCCGGGAAAGCAGGGGAACCCCTGCTTTCCTTTTTTTTGCAAACGGCTTTTCCATCCCGTCGCTCCGGACGCGCCCGTACGGTGCAGGATGGTGTTCCCGGGGCGGCGTTTATTTCCCGGAAAATAATTTGTACCGTCAGGCTTGTCACGCTTGACCACGGCGAATATAAACCTCCCCGACTCATATAATGTACCAAACTATTCCGAGTTGGGAGGCGGGAACGTGCACGATTACATCAAAGAACGGACGATCAAAATCGGCAGATGCATCGTCGAGACGAGAAATACCGTTCGAACGATCGCGAAGGAGTTCGGCGTTTCGAAAAGCACGGTACACAAGGATCTGACCGAGCGGCTGCCGGAGATCAATCCCGACCTTGCGGACCAGGTGAAGCACATTCTCGAGTACCACAAATCGATTCGGCATCTGCGGGGCGGCGAAGCGACGAAGATCAAATACAAGAAATCGGCGGGGAAGAAACGCGAAGCGATAACGGCCGGAAAAAACGGTTAATTCTTCTACAAAAATAGAGGATTTCGGACAACAATAGCGAATTGATATCGATTATGGGCCGATTTGGAATCGAGCGACATTTCATGACATACCGTGTGCCTTTGTCCCGGCGGGACGGTACGGCGCGCGGTATTCGTCGAGTCCGGACAGGCCTTTTTTCAGGCGGCTTGCAAATGGACAAGCCTTGGGTGCCGGTCGAAACGCCCTGATAATTTTCGGGTTGGGGGACATGCAGAAATGTTGGGCAAAGATATCGGAATCGATCTCGGAACAGCCAATGTATCCATTCATGTCAAAGGCAGGGGCGTCGTGCTGGACGAACCTTCCGTCGTCGCCATTGAAAGCGAATCGAAGCGGGTGCTGGCCGTCGGCGAAGAAGCGAGACGGATGGTCGGCCGGACGCCGGGCAACATCGTGGCGATCCGTCCGCTGAAGGACGGCGTGATCGCCGACTTTGAGATTACGGAACTGATGCTGAAGTCATTCATCAACCGGGTCGGGGGTCGGAAATGGTACAGCCGTCCGCGCATCCTGATCTGCGCGCCGACGAACATCACGTCGGTCGAACAGAAAGCGATCCGGGAAGCGGCTGAACGAAGCGGGGCCAAGGAAGTATTTCTCGAGGAGGAGCCGAAGGCGGCGGCGATCGGAGCCGGCATGGACATTTTCCAGCCAAGCGGCAACATGGTCGTCGACATCGGCGGCGGCACGACGGATGTCGCGGTGCTGTCCATGGGCGACATCGTCACGGCCTCGTCCATCAAAGTGGCGGGCGACAAATTCGACTCCGAGATCATGAAATATATCAAAAACAAATACAAGCTGCTGATCGGCGAGCGGACAAGCGAGGACATCAAAATCCGCATCGGCTCGGTCCATCCGGACGGGCGAAAGGAATCGATGGACATCCGCGGACGCGACATGGTGACCGGGCTGCCCCAGACGGTGACGATCCGCTCGGAGGAAGTGCGGGAAGCGCTCTGGGATTCGGTCATGTCGATCGTCCAGGCCGCCAAGGCGGTGCTGGAACGGACGCCGCCGGAGTTGTCGGCGGATATCATCGACCGCGGCGTCATTCTGACGGGGGGCGGCGCGCTGCTTGACGGATTGGACGCGCTGCTGGCCGACGAGCTGAAAGTGCCGGTGCTGATTGCGGAAGATCCGATGCACTGCGTCGTGAAAGGCACGGGCATCATGCTGGAGAACCTGGACAAGGTCAGCTCGAAGAAGCTCTGAGACATCCGATTCACAATTCGGGACCGGAATGCCGATAAAATAGCCGTAAGTGTTTTTGCGGCATGGCCGGAAGCCGGCCTGGACGAGTGAAGGGAGGAAGATCATGCTTCGCGGTTTGTATACGGCCGCGGCAGGGATGGTTACCCAGCAGCGGCGGCATGATACGGTTACGAACAATATTTCGAATCTGAATACGCCGGGGTACAAGCAGGTCACATCGGTAGGCCGATCGTTCCCGGAAATGCTGCTGTATCTGACCGGCATCGAAGGGGACAAGCCTGCAAGAATCGGCGCTGTGAACACCGGCGTGTTCGCGGAAGAGAGCTTGTCGGTCCATATCCAGGGCGACGCGTACGCGACCGGCAGAATGTCGGATTTCGCCATTCAGGCTAATCTGCAGGTCCCGGGACTTCGGTTCGACCGTTCCGGAAAGGCGATTGACGCTGACGGCAACGTCGTGTTCCAGCCGCAGGCGTTCTTCACGGTGCAGGATCGGGACGGCGGCATCCGCTATACGCGGAACGGATCGTTCCTGGTGAATGACGAAGGATTCCTTGTCACGAACGACGGTTCATTCGTCCTCGGAACGGACAACAATCCGATTCAGTTCCCGCCGGGTTTGAGCCTCGACCGGCTGTCGCTGACCGGCGACCTGCGGTTCGTTGACGCGGACGGCGCGGATGCCGGCGTCCAGTTGCTGATCACGGTCATCGAGAATCCGAACCGCCTCGTTCAGGAAGGGTACGGCAAGTTCCGGCTGAACGACGAGGATGCGGATCTGGCGCGGGCGGCTGAAGCCGGTGACCTCATCGAGGTGCGGCAAGGCTACCTGGAGCGTTCCAATGTGGACGCGGCGCAGGCGATGGTCGACCTGATGAGCGCGCTTCGCGCGTACGAATCGAACCAGAAGGTCATCCAGTTCTATGACCAAAGCCTGGGCAAGGCGGTCAACGAGGTCGGCAAGGTCTAGCTTTCGCGTCGAATTTCGGTTATGATGCAGGATGAAAGCGGGAAAGGGGCGGTTCGATGAACAGCTCGATGATTAACGCGATGACGTCGATGAACGCGATGCAGCGCAAGCTCGATCTGATCGCCGACAACATCGCGAACCTGAATACCGCGGGCTACAAGCGCAAGAGCGCCTCATTCGAGGATCTGCTTACGACCGCGAAGCAGCAGGATGAACGGTTCGCGCAAGCGGGCCGGCTGACGCCGCTCGGCTTCACGATCGGCTGGGGCGCGCGGATGACGCAAGTGCAGCAGGATTTGTCGCAAGGGTCGATTCAAATCACCGACAATCCGTATGATCTCGCGATTCACGGCAATGCGTTGTTCGAAGTGATTACGGACGATGCGGGAACGCGGGCTTATACGCGCAGCGGCGCCTTCCGGGCGACGCTGAACGCAGCGGGCGACATTGTCGTGACAACCGCGGACGGCTATCCGGTCGTCGTCCGGGATGAGGGCGGCGCGGAAGGTCCGCTTCTCCTGCCTGCCGGATACGAGCTGCAAGTTGACGCGCAGGGCAGGGTAAGCGCCGTCTCCGTTGACGGAAGCGATCGTCTGGCGCTCGGGCAGCTGAAACTGGTCGAACCGGTGAGACCGGATGCGCTGCTGGCTGCGGCGGACAATCTGTACACGATAGCAGACGGCGTTGATGCCGCGGATGTGTTCCGCGACGTGCTGCCGGGCGAAGAGGACGATGTCCGGATTACGCAGGGCGCCCTCGAGCAATCCAATGTCCAACTGGAGACGGAAATGTCGGAGCTGCTGATGGTGCAGCGAGCCTATCAACTCAGCGCACGCGCGCTGTCATCCGCCGACACGATGATGAGTCTGGCCAACGGACTGCGCGCTTGAGCGAAACGGGATGAGACATGATTAACGGACAAGACCGGCCGAAGGCGCCGGCAAGGGAGACGGAACCGGTTCGCACCGAAACGGCGGCCCGTCCGGTGCGGCCGGCCGGCGAGTCGGGGACGGGCGCGAAGCGGCCGTCCGAAGGCGGTTCGGGCAAACCCGGCAAGCCAAGGCGCCATCCGGCTGTAAGAGCGCTGCTGCGGACGCTGCGCGCGGCCATCGTGCCGCTGCTCCTCATCGCGGCGCTGATTGCAGGTTTGTATATCGGTTATACGAAACTCGGCGGCGGATCGCCGGATGACGTCTGGAATTGGGAGACGTGGAAGCACATGTACGATCTGATTTTCGCCGAGTCCTGAAATGAAATCGGAAACGCGGTTCAGCCGTGAAAACGGGCGCCCCGCTCCGTCATTGCGACGGGCGGGGCGCCCTTCTTGTGCCTGAAATCCGGATTTATTTCACCTTGACCCGGATGGATACGGTCTTGCCGCCGTACGATGCCTTGATCGTCGCCGTGCCCTGTGCCAGCGCTTTGATCTGTCCGCCCGACACGACGGCAACGCGTTCGTTCGAGGANGTCCATGCGGCCAGCGACGTGACGTCAGCCTCTTCCGTCTTGTCAAATACGGCAGTCAGCCGTACCTGTTCGGCTGCGCCGGGCGCCAGCTCCAGCGACTTCACCGACGCGGTCAGCTTGGTCAGCTTCGGCACGACCGATACCTGCACGATGAGCGGAATGCCCTGGTATTCGGTAACCACGGACGCTTGTCCGGCGGCGGCGGCCTTCACTTTGCTTCCGCTTACGGAGACGACGGACGGATTGCTCGACGTCCAGACGACTTTGTTGCTCAGCGTGACCGATTTGCCGTTCTTGTAGTAACCCGTTACTTTGATCGACTTCGACTTGCCCGGGTTCAGCTCGATCGATGCCGGGCTTGCTTCAAGCCGGACGATCTCCTGCTCGACGGTGACGCGGAACGTGAGCTTCTTGCCGAGGTAGGTCGCGGTCAGCGTGTAGCGGCCTGTCAGCAATCCTTTGAGCTCATTGCCGGCCACCAGAATGTTCGGCGACGACGTGGTCCATTCCAGCTTCGATTCCATGTCCTCGACCGTGTTGCCGTTCTTCAGGATAAGCCTTACGTCCGGCAGCGGAATCGACTTGCCGGCGACCACCGTCAATTCTTCGGTGTCGGACAGCAGCGCCAGCGGCTCTTCTTGCACGGTGATCTTCACCTGCGCCGTGCGCGTGCCGACGCGCGCCGTCAGCACCGTCTCGCCGAGGCCGCGGGCGAACCACTTGCCGTCTTCGACGGTGACGACATCGGTGTTCGCCGAGGTCCATTCGGCCAGGCCGGACACATCGATCGACGCGCCGGCAAGCGACTCGCCGGTGACCTTGGGCAGCGTGCCTTCGCCGTCTTCGAATGCGTCGATCGATTCCTTGTCGATCGCAATCGACCGGATGTACGGGTAGACGGTCACTTCAATGCCGACCGTGCGGCCCTTGTACGATGCCGTGATCCGGGCCTTGCCTTCTTCCTTGGCCGTCACGACGCCGTCCGCAACGGTCACTGCATAAACATTGGATGATTTCCATTCGGCGAGCGCCGTGACGTCGTCTTCCGGCTCATCCGGCTTGTCCGCGGCGAGGGCTTGCAGCGGCACCGGATCGCTCCCCAGAAGCAGGTGCAGCGGCTTGTCCGCCGACAGGCGCAGGGCGGCGTAGGCGGGCCGCACGACGACCGTCACCTGCTCATGCACGCCGAGGTATTCGGCGCGAACCGTCGTCGTGCCGACGCCGGCCGGCTTCACGAGGCC
>NICF_comb_assmDRAFT_10004091_pt1 | contig 10249 bp, 11 predicted proteins | sample NewIslPassag4_SG_FD_11279 | JGI IMG/M metagenome (IMG submission 11279) | reverse complement strand
TCAGGGTTAAGAGGCACCGTAATTTTCCTGAGGGTGCTAGACTCAAGACTCTTACTCTTAAAAAAGAAATTGATAGGTGGTATGGGGTAGTTAGTTTTGAGATTCCAGATAGAAAGGATAAAGTTCCTATAAGGAATGCAGTAGGGATTGATATGGGGATTAGGAGTTTTGCGGTTCTTTCTGATGGTACTTTGATTGAGAATCCCAGGTATCTTGCCAAATCTGAAGCTAAACTTGCCGAAGCCCAGAGGGTGTTTTCTAGGAAGAGGAAGGGAACTTGTGCTAGAGAGAAAGCCAGAGTTAGAGTAGCCAAGATTCATAGAAAGATAGCTAATCAAAGAAATGATTTTCTTCATAAGATTAGCAAAAAACTTGTAGATACCTATGATTTGATTGCCTATGAAGATTTAAGAATTAAGAATATGATAAAAAATGGTAATCTTTCTAAATCTATTGGTGATTGTTCCTGGGGTAGGTTTCTCCAATACATAGCTTACAAGGCTGAGGGTGCTGGTAAGTATGCTATTGGGGTAGACCCAAGGGGGACAAGCCAGAACTGTAGCACCTGTGGTGCTAGAGTCCCAAAATTGCTTTCTTATAGGGTTCATATTTGCAATAAATGTCATATTGTTCTTGATAGAGACCTTAATGCGTCACGTAATATTTTAAGGCTAGGAACTAGCCTTCTTGGGTTTAGCCCAGGAGAAGCTCCCTGCGTAAGCTGGGAGTAGTTCACTTCAAAAGTGAAGCTATAGTCACCTACAAGCCTTCTATCAAATGAATTCTTAAACCTTTTACTCATCTCTTTAGGGAAAATACCTGCTTTTACAAAATGTTCTCCAAAAAGTGTTATCACCCCCTTATGAGAAGAAGGATTCAAATTTTTGGTAAGAAGAATTGCCTCAGCAGCATAAAACATTGCATAATAAGAGCGCGATACTGCTCCTTCCAAGTCTCCTTCTCTTATTAACAATTCAGCACTAGCAAGAGCTCTTTTAGCCCTCTGAATTAGGCTCTCTATTTCGTTCATATCCTTATTCCCTCTGTCTTGATATGATAATAAAGAGGCCATTTCGAGTTTTTATACTCTTCCTCCGAAACAGGATATACAGAAATAAGCTCACCAGTTTCAAGCATTAAGTCGTATAAAAAATCATTTATTTTCTTAATCTCTTTAATTCTATTCACTTCACCCTTAAGTACCAATGCAATATCAATATCAGACTCCTCTGTAAAGGAATTCCTTGTAAAAGAGCCGTATAGAAAAACATCTAAAAGGCGATCCCCATAGATATTTGAAAGGATTTCCTTAACCTTAGGTAAAATCTCTTTTACTTTTTTAAGTCTTTCGTCCTTATCCATATTAGCTTTCCATATACCAGTTTCTTTCTAAATACTTTGTGCAAATTCTATTTCCAAGTGTCCAAAGAACTCTCTACAAAAATTTTAGCAACTGAACCATATCATAGCAAATCTGGCAAGGAATCCCACGTGCTTTAGCCGTGGGAGTGTCAAATATTTTCAGGTGTATTCTTTGCTTTAAAAAAAACGGGAGAATACTCTTTTATCCTTGAGAAAAATAATGTTTTAAAACCCTTGACAATGGGTTTTGTTTGTGATGTAATTGCATAGAGTTTTTAAAGGAGGATTGGGAGAGATGTCAAAGGAAACTTGCTCAGGCTTTAGCTTGAAAATCGGGCTTGACAAGTTTCCTTTTGTGTGTTGTAATTTCACCCAAATTAAAGCCTCGGGTAGGGCTTCTCTTAAAAGGAGGATGGATAAGATACCCGAAAATCCCTTTTTCTTCTGCAATAATAAAAACCTTAGAAAAATCAACCCGAAAGGAGGAGGTCTATGTTTAGAGAGTTTTTAAAAAATAACAAAAAAAGGAGGATAGGTTCTATGTTTAAGTACATTTTCGATAAATCAAGATATTTGCTTGTATTGTCGCTTTTTGTTATAACACCTATTAAGGCATGGGGAGGACATACATTTGTGGGTCCAGATACTGATTTCCCAGAAGATCAACTGTATTTCTACTGGGATCTGCGAGATAGGGAAAGCTTCTTTCAGGTTACAAATGATACTCCAGAGCCAGTTATTGTTCACATTCAGGTTTTTAATGTGGCTACAGGTTGTACGGAGTTTGATTTTTGTGACAGTTTTACCGGAAACGATACCCACGTTTATAATTTAAGAAATTTAACAAGCAATGACGGAAGCCTCACTGGTCCTCCTGATCTTACAGATGGATTTGGTTTTGTTGTTGTATCAACTGTACCAGGGCCAGTTTGTCCTGATCCAGCAGGTGAGCTGGGAGATATTGCTCTTATAGGTAACTTCAGGATTATAGATAATTCTGGATATGAATATAGGGCAAATGCAGTAGGGAACTTTGAAGATGAGTTTCAAGATATTGTTGGATATACATTTAATTTTAACGATATAGATGGTACAGCCTTTGCTGATGTGGTGGGTATACCTGTTTGGGGTGACTTTACCTCTAATGTGCTTGTAGATTTGTTTACTTTCCACTCTTTTAATGTATCACTTTTTAACTTGGAAGAAGACCATAGATCCTGTTCTCCTGTTGTATTTGCTTGTGATCCAGACTTTTTTAACTATGGTATTAATCAGGCAATTATAAACAGCAGGGGAGGAAACAATCTTTGTCTGGGAACAGATACTAATGGTTATGTAAATTTAGTAGTTGACGATGCAAATGCAGATTTCTTTGTGGGCTTTATAGGGCTTAATAACGGTGATGGAACTGGAAGCATGGATGCGTGGTGGTTGACTACTTTTTTTACTACTTTTCCTCAATGATTAATGATTAAAGTTGAAAATAAATTTTTGAAAGGAGGAGATGGAATCATGTTAAAAAAGTTAAAACTTACGTTAATGGCAAGCGTCGTAATGCTTGCTTTAATCGGGCTTGGTTTTGATAATGCAAGAGGGCAGGAGGTTTGTCCTTCGGTGCCCTTTGATACCGGTTGGATTCAACTAGGTGTTAGTTCAGATTCTGATTTTACTGCTGGTCTTCTTGGTACCATTGAGTCTCTGGGTGCTGGTGCTCCCATTGTAGGCGGAATTGATTGGTTGTATAATGATGACAGTTTTCTAAATACTACGGTAATTGGAGGGCAGCTTATAAGTTGGTGGAGCCAGAAAGATGGTAGGAACACGTTCTTACAGATCACAAATGTAGATGATGGTACTGCTGCGCCCTTGGGTGTAAATATTCATGTCCAGATACTTGGTGAAGATTGTACAGAACTTAAAAACTTCTGTGATTTTCTCACACCTAATGATACCCACGTATATAACCTTGGAGATCTTGTAAGAAATACTGGAACACCTGTTGCAGGTGCAGGAGTGCTTGATGGACATGAGGGAATAGTTGTTGTTACTCCTGTTGATTCATGCCCAGATGGTAGTGCAATTGCTTTTAACTTCCTTCAAGGTAATTTGAGGATGATAGATAGCTTAAATGGTATAGATTATGGAACAAATGTTTATACTAGGGCATCTGTATCTGAGTGTGAAATATCTGGTGGCTTTTGCCAATCTGATGCTGATTGCCCAGACCCAGACCCAGACACAGACGATTTCTGTCAACCATTAGATGGTACTATTGGTGCTTTTGTTTCTGTTATACCTTCTTTGTTAGAGCATAATTTCTCAACTATTGGAGAGGTAGCTGCTGCTGATTTAGTGCTCATGTCAATAGATGACAGTTACGGTCCTCCTTACAGACCTGTTGAAGGGCTTGCTTCTTATTCTCCGGGTATCTTTGATGCCGATGAAAACTTTGAAAGTTGTACTGAATTTAGGGCTTGCTTTGTAAGACTTGGTATAGATGAGGCACTTCCTGTAAGTGAAGAGTTTACTCCACCAACCCCAACTCCAACCCCTACACCCACACCAACACCGTGTGAAACGGATGCAGATTGTCCGGAAGGGTTCGTATGCAATGTCGAAGCCGGTGTATGTGAAGAGGTTGTAACACCTGCTCCTACTCCAACCCCTGAAGAAGGCGGTGGTGGCGGTGGTGGATGTGCAATTGCAGGTGGGCCAGTTCAGGCTGGAACAGCTATGGCAAATATCCTCTTACCTCTTATACCGGCGTTTGCAGTTGGATTCAGGATGCTAAGAAGAAGGCAGAGAAAGAGCGAGGAGAAGTAACTGCCTGAGTGAAAAAAAGCAGTAGAGGGTTAAACCTAAAACCCTCTACTGCATCTGGTTAAGAAATAAGAAAGCAAAAAGCCAGAGGGATTTTATCTCTCTGGCTTTTTTATTTGTTAGGAAGAGGGTTTCTAAAGGGAGCCTAGACTCTTATAATTTCCCCTTTTGCCATCTTTTTATAAAACGGAAGTTTTTCAGGTGTTATTAAATGAAACTCAAAAGGTATATCTAAGAAAAGAAGCTTTAGCTGTGCGTGCGTTTCTATTCTTTTTTTTATGTTTTTAAATTCCCTGGATACTATAAGCACATCTATATCGCTTGTTGGATGGGTATCTCCCCTAACAACTGAGCCAAATACGTAAACCTCGGCGTCTGGTAAAACCTTTAAAACCTCTGATTTTAACCTGTTTGAGTAATCCCTCCAGTTTTTTCTATAGTACTCGTATTCTTTAACGGTTTTTATATCCATAGGATGTTAGTTCTTTAAAGATGTTAAGAAAACTTTCCCCAAACCTTATAACCTCTTCAGCTATTTCCCTGTCAAATTCTATGTCTAAGTACCTTGCTCCTATGTATGCTTCTTCAAGAGCAGTGATCGTTGATATATTTTGCTTATAAAAATCCATAACTTTTTCCCCGTAAATGTTTGCTACTTCTTTAAAGAGTTTTGAAAGAGAGTGAGTGCGTGGAAAGTCATCAAGCCTGATTGCTATAAGGTATTTAAGCATTAGTTGTAACATCTGTTCTGTATGAAAAAGGCAAAAATCAAAGTATTCTTTTCTCAGGTCTTCTTTAGCTTCTTCGAAAAAGCGTATTCCCCTTTCTTTAAGAAATTCAAACACCTTTTTACTTTAACACGGTTTAGCACTTTAAGAAAGATCAGCTAAAAGCTTTCCTGTTTTGTCCTCAAACGGCTTTATCATGGTTTTTCTATCCAATATAGCAAACCCTATTGTTACGGCAACAATACCACCAAACACACTTGCAAGTATCCACATGAATGTTATTATCTGGTCAAATCGTTTATTCATATCCATTCTTAATTCTTCAAATCTCTTATCCACCTGCTCGAATCTCTTATCAACTTGCTCGAATCTCTTATCCACCTGTTCAAATCTTTTATCAATCTCCTCAAATCTTTGCTCAATTCTCTTTTCTATCTCTTCAAGTTTTACTCCAACTTTTATAAGCCTTTCTCTGTCTTCCTGGGTAAATGCAACTTCCTGTGCGGAGATTGTATAAGAGGGAAAAGAAAAAAAGAGAAGAAAAAAGTGTTGTAAAACTGGTTTGCTATCGTCGTAATGCTTTATTTGGCGTTAACTTTGGGAGGAAAAGAGTAGTCCATAAACCCCCTTGGCTGTGGTGGGCCGTTGTAGGATAGCTTTTTCCATACCATGGGGTGTGAGTAGTATATCTTTATAACCATCTCACGAAACGTTTTAAAAAACATCTGGTTCCTTGTGCTTACGTGTTTTATTACGGCTTCTTTTTCCTCTTTCTTTTCGAGCTCGTAAAATGACTTTTTAAATTTTGTTTTGGAGATTGTATCAAGGTTCCAGAAACCCGCATCAAGAAAACCTGCAAGACCAAAGTCCTTTGAAATCCGCTCTATAAGTATCTCCCTGATTCCAATCTCCTTTGAGCCGGGAAGGAGAGTCTCTGCAAGGGCTTCCATGCTCTTTTGGGTCTCTTTTGTAAGCACCTTAAACCCGGGTTGAATCTCAATGCCATCTGCAAACTTATCCTTATCTACCTTTGCGTAAAGCTCTCCTGGAAACGCTGAGATAATCTCAGCCCCAAGCACCCCGAGGGTAAGTGTCTTTATAAAGTCTCTTCTTGTTGGTTTCATTCGCCTTCTTCCGGATTTTCTAGGATTTCTACTTTTATGTTATGTTCCTTCTTTACCTTCTCTGCAAACTCATGTATGGCATCTGCCTTTTTTCTTGCAACCAGGTTGTACTTTATTGCCTGTTTTGCCCTTGAAAGGGGAATTTCTCTTACATTAACCAGTTTGAGTATTTTAAACTCGTTTCCTTCCTGTATGATCTGACTTATGCTTCCTATCTCGTTTCCGCTAAACACGTTGCTGTACTTTCTTGGGTTTCTAACGTCTCTTACGGTAACGTTTTTCCCCGCTTGGGAGTATTCAGAGGCTATCTTCTCAAAGTCTTCTCCCTGAAGTGCCCTTTTCTGTATCTCTTCTGCAATGCTTTTGTCATCTGTAACTATCTCTTTGATAACAAGGTAGCGGTATTTGTCTTTGTTCTGGTTGTAGTACTCTTCTATCTCTTTGTCGGTTATCTCTGATGGGTTAACCTTAACGTTTTTTAGAATCTCTCTCTGAAGTGTTGTTACTATTAGTCTTTTCTTAAAGTTTTCAATCTTGTCCTCAAGCTCTTTATCAAGCCCTCTTCTAAGCCCTTCTTCGTATAGGATTTCAAGGTCTATTGCATCCTGAAGAGACCTTCCTCCCAGGTCTTCTTTGTATATAGGTCTTCCATTTACGTAGGCAACAACTATCTTTCCTTCCTCTTTCACCCCGGAGGTAGCTCTCTCCTTTGTTTGAGGGTTTGTTTGTTCTTCCTTTATGTTTTTTTCTTCATTTTTAGCTTCTTTTTTCTCGGAATTACTGCATCCAAGGATTATAGATGTAACAAGTGCGGGCAAAAGAAGAAGCTGAAGAAGGGTTTTTGTTCTCATACTTGTAAAACCTCCGTTATTTAGATTAGTTCAAAAATCTAACCTACAAACCAGAGTAATGCAAGGGGTTTTTTAACTCAGGTGTTTTTGTCTTTCCCTGCAGGAAAAATCGAAAAGATTAAACTCTACTAAATGTTTTCACCGAATTTCATGGAGGTTCATTTACCCCGATTAACCCAAAAACCATTGACACACAGAGGTGGATTGCTTATCCTTTGCTCAATTTAGTTAGTGTGTCGGGAGAAAAGATGGCTAAAGAGAAAAAATACGACTGCATTGTTATTGGCTCTGGCCCTGGAGGAGCTCCTTTTGCATGGAGGCTTGCATCAAAGGGGATGAATGTTCTTGTACTTGAAGCTGGCCCGAGGTATAACCCCTATACAGATTACCCGCTTAACAAAAACAGCTGGGAGCTTGAGGGCTTTCCCCATAGAAGAAAGCTAAAGCACGTATTTGGCAAACAGCAGAAGCTTGATGAGGGGAAAAAAGAGCTTAGGTCATGGAATAGGGCATCTGGGAGGCTAAACCCTTCAAATGAAAGGATGTACCTTGCTTACCACCACGTTGTTGGGGTTGGGGGATCAACCCTTCACTTTCAGGGGGAGGCTCACCGGCTTCACCCAAGTGCGTTTCGAATGAAGAGCCTCTTTGGGGTAGCTGAGGACTGGCCTATAGATTACAGAGAACTTGAGCCATATTATACGGAGGTTGAAAGAATAGTTGGCGTTGCAGGGCCAGAGGGTGTTCCATCAAGGCCAAGAAGCTCTCCCTATCCGCTTCCCCCACATAAGCTTAGCTTTGCAAGCCAGGTAATTGAGAAGGCATGTAAAAAGCTTGGCCTTGAGCTTATCCCAAATACCGTTGCAATACTCTCACGTCCCTATCGCGATACACCACCCTGTAACTACTGTAATGGATGTCAGTGGGGATGCCCGAGGAAGGATAAGGGAAGCGTTGATGTTACATTTATACCGCTTGCTGAAAAAACAGGAAGGTGCACCATAGTAACCGATGCCTTTGCAGGCAGAATAGAGGTTGAGAAAAAAGATGGGGTAAAAAGGGCACGTGGGGTGGTTTACTACGATAGAGATGGCAAAGAGCACTTTGTAGAGGGAAGTTATGTTGCTTGTGCGTGTGGTGCTGTTGAGACCCCAAGGCTTCTTATAAACTCCGGTATAAACGAAAACGGGCTTGTTGGAAAGAACTTTATGGAAACCGTTTTTTACCTTGTGGTTGCCTTTCACCCTAAGAGGCTTGACTCATACAGGGGAATCCCCATAGACAGCGTTATATGGAAGTGGAATGAGCCAAATCCTGAGCTTGGTTTTAAGGGTGGGTTTAGGCTCTACCCAACGGCAGGAAGTGCGGTGGGTCCTGTAAGCTACGCACTTCGCTTTCACAAGGGGTGGGGAGAGAAGTTTGTAAAGGAGGTTGAGAGGTGGTTTGGACATGCAATTGCCATAGGGGGGATTGGAGAGTTTCTGCCCAATGAGGAAACCTTTGTTACCGTAAAGGAAGACACAAAGGATGAGTTTGGCCTGCCCGTTGCCCTCATTCAGTCAACCCTTGGTGAATCCGAGATAAGAATGCTTGAGTTTATGTCAAAAAGGGCAAAGGAGATACTTGAGGCTTCAGGGGCAGAGGAAGTAGTTGAGGAGTTTTCCTCCTATGATTTTTTCAGTGCAACGCATGTGTTTGGAACGTGTAGAATGGGCAAAGACCCTGAAACCTCTGTGGTTGGAGCTGATTTAAGGAGCCATGAGGTTCGAAATCTCCTTATAACGGATGCAAGCGTTTTTCCTTCATCCGGTGGAGGGGATGCCCCTTCCCTTACGATTGAGGCCCTTAGCTTAAGGGCAGCGGATCTTCTTTTAAAGAGCCTAAAAAAGGAAGGTTAGGGTCTTGAGAAACTATTTGTTTATCGGGCTTTTTTCTTCATTTCTCGTTGCTTTCTTTGCCTCCTGTCCAGGAGGCTCTGGAGGCTCCGATGAGGTGGTTCCTTCTTTTTCAGATGTTACATCTGCTTCTGGCATAGGAAACGTTGGTAGGCTTGGGCAGAGTGCTTCATGGGTGGATTTTGATGGCGATGGATGGCTTGATCTTATAACTGGAAACACCGATATAGGGACCTCAAAAAATGTCTTTCTCTTTAGAAATAACGGTAACGGCACATTCAGCGATGTGGTAGCAGGCTCTGGAATAGAAGAGAGCAGGCGTTTAAGAAGTGTTTCCTGGGGGGATTTTGATAACGACGGCTTACCTGATCTTGCCGCAGGCACGATAGCCTCCGGTGCACCCCCCCTGCTTTACAAAAACCTCGGGGAGGGCTTTTTCCTTGAGGTTTCTTCTGACGCGGGTATAACAAGGGGAGGGGGAACAGCCGGGCATGTGCTCTGGGTTGACTACGATGTGGATGGGTTTTTGGATCTCTTTCAGGCAAACATAAACTCAAATGCACCCTCTTTTCTCTACCGTAACAGAGGGGATGGAACCTTTGAGGATGTATCTGATGATGCAGGGCTTGGGGTATCGGATGTAACGAACTCAGCGGTCTGGTTTGATGCAAATAACGATGGGTTTCCAGACCTCTTTCTTGCAAATGAGGGGGAAAACAGGTTTTACGTTAACAGAGGGGATGGAACCTTCCTGGATAGAACGGTTCAAAGTGGGCTTGGAGGGGACCTTCTTTGGGACTCTGTTTCTGCATGTGCAGGTGATTTTAATAACGATGGTTTTTTGGACCTCTACGTTGTAAACATCTCTTCCCCAAGAAACGCACTTTACAGAAACAACGGAGATGGAACGTTTACCGATATAACCCTTTCTGCAGGGGTTTGGGATGTAGGGGATGGAAGAACCTGCGCGTGGGTTGACTTTGACGGGGATGGGCTTTTGGATTTATTTACAACAAACCACACAAGCCCGAGCAGGCTTTTTAGGAACCTTGGGGATGAAGAGTTTGAGGATGTGGCAGTTGATACAGGCATTGACCTCCCAATAGATGTTTTTTCCGCTACATGGGGGGACTTTAACCGTGATGGTTTTATGGATGTTTTCCTTACCGGACATCTGGGAAGTGCGCTTATGCAAAACGATGGAGGGATGAATAACTTTCTTATCCTCTGGCTCGTTGGAAACGGGGTTTCCACAAACACCTCTGCCATAGGAACACGTGTCTGGGTTTTTGACACGGAAGGATTTCAGGTAAGAGAGGTTTCAGGTGGGAGAGGGTGCTGTGAGCAGGATATGCTTCCGGTTCATTTCGGGCTTGGAGGGGAAAGAGAGGTTGATGTGGTTGTTGACTGGACGGATGGAAGCAGCTGTGTCTTTAACTCGGTGAATGTTCAGGGCGGGAGAATGTTTT
>NICF_comb_assmDRAFT_10004088_pt1 | contig 10255 bp, 12 predicted proteins | sample NewIslPassag4_SG_FD_11279 | JGI IMG/M metagenome (IMG submission 11279) | reverse complement strand
CGGGCGCGGACGCAAGCCCGTAGGGAGTCAAAAATTTTTTTAAAAAATTCCTTTTTTCCTGTCACAAAAACCCCTTTTGATTTGTTTTTATGAGTGAGAACAAAAAAGAAAGAGGTGAGTCCAATGGGATAAACAGCAGTCGAACTATTCAGTCGTCATACATTATGTGTAATGGTAAAAAGTGCAATTAAAAAGGAGGTCTTTAAATCATGAAAAAAATCTTTGCCGTGTTCATATCGACGTGTCTTGTATTTTGCATCGCCGCTGTCCCGGCATATGCAAATGCTTCTCAGGAATTGTCAAGCTACGATGCCACTGAAATCAAACAGACAGTCCAGGAGTTTTTTGAAGCCTATTTGGAAAACGCGTATTTGTACACAAATAACGATTTTACCCAGCAAACCGTCATTTCCAAAGAAACAGCCCAAAACGCAAAAAGTACGTTTGTAATCGACGGAGAAAACAAATCATTGGCCGATCTTTGCGACAATATAAGCTATATTCGCGATAAGGTTGCCTATTGGCAGTATATGAGGAAAGATGCCGGGATTGAGCGCACCGATTTCAAAACGGAATTCAGCTTTGATTCCGTGAACATCAATAACAATACTGCGAACGTTAAGCTTGCGGCATACATGTCGTTCCAGTATGCGGATTCCGATCTTCCCAGCTATATGGAGGCGATATATTCAGCAACTTTGGTCAAGCTGGATAACAGATGGCTTATAGCGGATGTTACCGAGGCCAATGACTGGTTTGACGCCACATATAAAAACGACGATTCGTTTGATGTTGACAGAATCATCAGGGATTATGAAGCGGAAAAAGCCTCGTCTTCCGAAGGAGGCCTGGATTATGAGGCCGCATCGGTTTCCCGTGCGGGAACATCCCTATCCTATAATCAGGCAAATGCGGCGGCCTATGCTTATACATACACAACCTCAACAAGCGCCACGCCCAAAGACGCGGAATGATCCCTATGCGGGTCTTGGTTCCATTTTTGGCAAAATTTATTATGACGTAGGCGAGGGTTATATTATGAAAAAATATTTCACGGCAATCCTTTTTGTATCCATATGTTTTCTGGCCGCCTGCGGCCGGGCTTCTCAGGCGGATTCCGAGATTGCCGTCAAAAACCTGTCTAAGGACACCGGCGTTGGGATAGGTGGATTTATCGACTACGCGGATGATGATGTGCTTGTTTTTCACGGCGAGTTCGGCCTCTTCATATATGACCTGAAGTCGGAAAAAATCATCTTCTCGGCGGATTTCGAAAAGGCGATCGGCACCACGAACATTCAGGGAAGCGAACCGGATGGGGTCGTAATAAGGGTCAGAGCCGACGGCTCGACAGTCCAGTTGTATAATTCGGACGATCCGGACGTTACATATTATATCGACACTGCCGACGGCACATATTCTGTCGGTAAGTATAAGGAGTTGGAGGATTACTTTGAATATGGAGCGTTTAACGGTTATGAGTATATTCAATTTGACGATGGTACAAAGGGCGAGCTGAGCTGCAACTTCGAATCGCCGGTTGGAACGGTTGGAAACCTGCGGTATCTGCGTGGGGATAGAGAATGGCGGCTGTTTGAAAACTGGAAATGGGCGGCAGAATGAAGGCTCAGAGAAATATTCTGCCGTTTCTGATTAGAAAATTGAGATGTAAGCAAAGGGTTGAAATCAAGGGTCTTCCCGCAAAATACTATTCCAACCGCGGCGTCCAGAACCTGCTCTGGTATGACGACGAATACCTGTATATGATATCCTCCACGCTGGACAGGGATACTGTGTTCAGGATCGCCGGAAGCGTTGAAACCGCGGGCGCGGACGCAAGCCCGTAGGAGTTTAAAAAATTTTTTTGAAAAACTTTCGTTTTTGCTGTCACAAAACCCCCTTCTGATTTGTTTTTATTAGTGAGAACAAAAAAACGAAGGGGGATTATCCCGAATGCTGAGTACAAAGTTGGCTAATCTCATTAAATCAGGGGAAAAGGAGCGTGGATATTTTGAAGGATAAAACATATCCGGTATTGACGGCCGTCTTGCTCATGCTGTATTCCATCCTGAATTATATCAAAGAAATTGTTGAAAAGAGCATTATCGCTGGTTTGTACATAGCTAAGGTTGATTTTGAACACGACGCATTCCAGCTAAATACATCCGTTGCTGACGCTGTTTTAATCGGCATGGCTCTTATATGCGCCGCCATCTCAATAAGCTCGCTTTTCCCAAACAGGAAAAATTGGAATTAAAACGGAAATGAATAGACACGAGCGGCGTCAACGGAACCGTCAGCGCTTACAACTGAAGTTGCCACGCAAACGCGGCGGTGTAGGCGCGGTATGTATGACAAGGGCGGCTGAAAACCGCCCTTGTCATACAATAATAAAGACTTGAATCGGTAGGGATAAAAGATGCGTTTAATCCGCTTAAACTTAAAAGTGATATTTTCGTCGGTCATCCTTTATCTGTTTTATGCATTTATCGCTTTGTTTTCCTGTTCTTCCTTGTCATGATGAATCAAACGCGATTCATCAACCATGCCGTATTTCTCGACTCGCTGGCCTATCTGGAGATCGCCGTTTTTATTCTGGCCTTTTGCCTGGCGGTATATTTTGCGCATCGGGGATACGCTCTGGAAGAGGCGTGTTTCGTTTCAAAACCCGCATGTTTGCTGGGCAGGCTTTCGGCGGTGCTGATCGCGTCGAGCTTCGTCTGCGCCGTTCCGCTCATATATATTGCCGCCGCGTCGGTGTCGGAAGGAACGGAGCTGTATTTCAGCTGCCTGGCCGCCGCGTATTTTATTTTGCGATGGCTCTCCCTGCTTTTGGTATCTCAATCTCTGGGCTTTCTGGCGGGATCTCTGTTGAAAAAGACCTTCGTATATTTGCTGGCTGCGCCGTTCGCGATCATATTCAGCCACCTGAACGGCAGCTTCCTTTCCATGTTCTTGAATGCGGACAGGATGACTGTTGTCTCCAACCTGCTGTCACTTCAGAAGCCGCTGATTTTCGGGGTGGACATCGATTACGCCGGACCCCGCGTTGATCTGCTGTTCGCAGTGAAATGCGTGCTCGTTCTGCTGTTTGCGCTGTTTATAGCCTCCGCCGCGGTTGCAGCCGCGCAAAAAAAGTTCGCGCCGAAAACCGCGGCTGCAATGTGCTCATGCCTGGCGGTCATGGCGCTGTTTTGCCATATTTACATATCCATATTTCCCAAGGGATATTCGTACGAAGATAAGCTGTACGTCACGGCGGACAGGAGCGGCGGCTACAGGGTCGCGTCCTATGAGGGGGATATCAGGCTTTCCGAATACGGCGATTACAAATGCCTCGTGACCGTGGAAAAAGGGCGCGGCGACCTGATGTTCAGGCTGGACGGCGTGTTTGAAATAGAAAAACTGGCCCTGGAAGGGCGCGACGTACAATACAGCCGCTCGGGGGATTTTATCATTATCCCGGAGAAGGAGATTCCCGACCGGGCCTCCTTCTCCGTTGAGCTTTTGTACGGCGGGAGGGTGAGCTACAGAAGCGACGCCGACAGCCTGAATATATACACCTCCTGGTTTTCTTCGGCGCTTCCTCCGAATTTCGCCTTTATCCCGCTTATCGACGGCGACCTGTCGGTAAAGGCTTACAATTTCCATGTGGCGTGCGCGAATACCCTGATATCCAACCTGGCGGTGGAATCCGGAGACGGGTATACGGTCAGCGGAAAGTCCAATACGTTCTGCCTGTTTTGCGGATTCCTGACGCAGTTTGAAAAGGAAGGTATCATATTCTACAGAGCGAAGTACAACAAAGCCACCGACTACTGGGGTGAATACCAAAGCGCCCTGACAAGAAGATATCTGATTCCGCATACATATGAGCTTGCAGGCGGCGCGATAGCTAAGCCTCAAAAGGTGTTCATGATATACTATCTGTACGGAATAGTCGGGAATCCAGTCGTTTTTGACGATTATATATTGCTCAATTACGGGTTCCCGGGTTAGGAGGAAGCAAAATGCTTAAGGTTAGCAACGTGACCTATTCATACAAAAAGAACCGTCCGGTTCTGCGGAACGTCAGCTTCGCCTTGCCCGACGGGATCGCTTTCCTGATCGGGGAAAACGGCAGCGGCAAATCCACCCTGCTCAAGATACTGACCACGATTCTGCCGGCCGAAGGCTCCGTAAGCATCAACGGGATTGATTTCCGGTCGGACGGATACAAAAGCATGATAGCGTATCTGCCGCAGGAATTCGATATCTATCCCGACCTGAAGGTGGCGGATATCCTGCGCTTTGTCGCCCTGCTCAAGAACGTGGATAAAAGCAAGGTGAGCCTTGAAGTCAGGAAGGCCGCCGGACAGGTCAATATCGAGGGCATCCTGGACAAAGCTTACAGGAAGTGCTCCGGCGGCATGAAACGCAGAGTTGGCATCGCCACCGCGCTCATAGGCAATCCGCAGATGGTAGTTCTGGACGAACCCACGGCGGGAATTGATCCCAGGGAAAGGATCGCGTTCTACAAGACCATCAGGGAATGCTTCGCGGGCAGGAACGTCCTGATTTCCACCCATATTCTTGACGACATTGAGATTCTGGCCGACAATGTTGTTATGCTCGCTCGCGGCGAGGTCACTTATTCCGGGAGCTACGCGGAATTCCGGGATTCGCTCAACGGCCGCCTGTTTCAAATAGCGGCGGAAGCCGGGGATCCGCCAATCGATCTGAGCGGCTGCCGCGTCCTGTCCGCCGAGAAACAGGGGGCGACGGTGTATTACAGGGTGGTCGGGGATGCCGATATGATGCCCGTCGATGCTATCCCCGTACAGCCTTCGACCGAAGATATCTGGCTGTACTATCAGGGAGGTGCGGACAATGTGGGACAGGCGGGTTGACGTCCTCAGCGTCTGGAAATATTATGCCGCATTTCTGGTTTTCCTCGGCACGGCGCTGCTATTAAAGGACGCGGCGTTCTCGTCGGTTCTGTGGAGGGAAGGACAGCCAGCCGTGAGCAATAAGGCGTATTTTTATCTGCAATACCTTACCTGCATCTTCGTCGTTATGATAACGGCAAGAATGTTCGGGGAAAGCTTCAGGGCTCCGGCATGCGAATACCTGAAAGCCTTCCCACTTTCAACCCGGCAGGTTGTCTTTTATCGCTATGTTTGGCTGTTTATTGTCCTGTTTGTTCCCCACGCCGCCGCCGTCGCAGTCATGTTTGGCAAGGCCAACGCCTCCATCTCGGATTATCTGGCCGCTTTCCCGGAATACGCCCCGTTTCCGGCCGTAAACATCCTCATCCCTTTGACTCACTGCGCAGTCGCTCTGAATTTCTACATGGCAATGACCCTGTTCTTATGCTGTTGTTCAGGGATGCGGTAATACCCGTTGTGTTGATTATGGCCTGGTGCGCGTTGGAAGCCGGGCCTCTCAACATCATTTTCCAGCGGTACGATATGTTCGCCGGGGCTTTTGGCCCGCAGGATTTTTACAGCTATCTTCCCCCAAACATCCTGTGGATGCTGATCGCGCAGCCCATATTGCTGTGCCTTGTGTTTGTTTTTTACGGAAAGCGAAGCTTCCTTGGCGCTCCTGTGCAAAGCTTCCGCCGCGTGTTCAGGAAACATTCAGGGTTGGAATTTGCTCATTTTGATAATGAAAGGCGGAATGATTATGAAAATTAAACTTGCACTTCTTGCTGCCGCAGTTCTCGTTTTAGCTTCCTGTTCAGCCAGCCAGAATCCATCAAGCGAAAACTCTTCCGTTGTTGACGCAGATATGAACGGTTCTTCGGTCGCTTATGAAGTGGATTACAATACTATGTCGGCGGACTGGCCTATCTACAAGGATGTCACGGAATTGACAGAGGCGGCCAATGTAATCCTGTTGGGAAAGGTAACAGATATATCTTTTCAAGTATTGGATGATCGGACAGCCCGGCCTCCTTCAGAGGAAACAGAGGAGTGGAATCGCAGCCTTAATACCATATATGACGTTGATGTTATAACATCGTATAAAGGCGATTCTCTTGAAAACATCAAAGTAAGGATGTTAGGCGGACAAAAAGGTGTGCGTGTGGAAGAACAACTCGCGGCACTTGGAGAGGACGCCGAAAATGGAATTCCCATAATGGAAGGTATGCCTGAAATCAAAATCGGCGAAACGTATTTGTTTGTATTGTATCAATACAAGGATACTATGCCGACATTGGTAAACGTGGGACAAGGTGTTTACGAGCTCCATGACCCTCTTGCAAAAGACCAATATTCCTTTGTTTCACCTAAAGACATTATATCTTATTTCGGCAAAGACAAATGGGAAGAGTTTAAAGAAAAAGGCATGGTTTCCGAATGAAAGTAAATTGAATACCTCTTCAGCATGCATAGCTTATTCAAGGGCGGGGGGCATTTTAGTGACAGTTCCCGCGGTTGGCGGATCGCCAGCCATAGCAATCGCCGAAAGCGTTGAAACGGCGGGCGTGGACACAAGCCCATAGGGAGTCAAAAAATTTTTTGAAAAATTCCTTTTTTCCTGTCACAAAAGCCTCTTCTGATTTGTTTTATTAGTGAGAACAAATTAAGAGGAGGTTTTTTCATGTCAAAGAAAAGGTTTTTATCCGCAGCATTGGGCGTGTTGCTTCTTCTGACCGTGTCAGCGCCTGGAGCGCTGGCTCTGGGGGAAACAAGCGCAGCGCCGGAGTCGGAAATGTCCGTCAAGTATACCTACATCAACCAGGCAAGCACCTCTCTGAGCATTTCGGCAGGCGGAACGGCCACCGTATACGGGTTCGTACAGAAAACGCCCGCCGGTAAAAGCATTTATCTCTCGTCAACCTTGCAGCGAAACTCCAACGGCACATGGTCGAACGTGAAAAGCTGGTCTGCGTCCTCAACATCCTCGTCGGCCTCCATCCTCGAGACATATCAGGTGTCCAAAGGTACCTACAGGGTTGAGACGTATTACTATGTATCCGGCGACGTCGGGTACGAGTCCGGCACAGTCTATAGCAAGACTGTAACCTATTAAAGATAAATCAGCACTGTTTTGCAATCGTTCATAAAGATTTAACTTTAAAATACTGCTGCTTATCCTTAAACGAACGGATAGTTTTGACGTCTTTTAAGTCGAAAGGGTGATGCTTTTGGAAGATAGCAATATTATCGATATGCTGTTCCGGCGTGATGAAAGTGCATTAATGGAGGCAAGACGAAAATATGAAACATATTGCAGAAGCATTGCCCATTCGATATTGGATAATCCTGAGGATGAGGAGGAGTGCTTAAATGATTTATGGCTTCGTGTTTGGAATTCCATACCGCCGCAGCATCCGCAAAACCTAATGGCTTATCTGGGGAAAATCGCAAGGAATCTTTCCCTGGATAAATATCGGGAAAACCACAGGCAAAAAAGAGGGGGCGGTGCATTTGAGCTTGCTTTAGAAGAAATGGATTTTGTGATTTCGGAGCTCAATACAGTGAATGGCGAGTACGAATATAAAGAGCTATCCGCAATCATTGATTCCTTCATAAGAACGCTTCCAGCCGGAGAACGCCGCATTTTTGTGCATCGATACTGGTACTTTAGAGACATTTCACAGATTGCGAAAATTGAACAATTGAAACCTCAAAGAGTAACCCATATCCTTTTTAAAATACGCAAAGCATTAAGAAACTATTTGAAGAAAGAGGGTTTTATTGAGTATGAAAGTCGATAATTTATCCTTTCTTTATGCATTAGGAAACATTGGCGACGATTTGGTCGTGGAAGCAGTAGAAGTATACTCTCTTCCGAAAGTCGAGACAAGTACTTCTCGACGCTGTTTTCGAAGCGCAATAGCAGTAGCTGCTGCCTGTTTTGTCGTTGTCTTTATGATGACAGTGATAAATCGAATGAATATTGATCTTCCTATCGACGAAACATTGACCACAGATTCCCAGGAGAATGGAAACTATCATTCCAGTGATAAGAGTATGACAATCAAGATCAACGAATTGAAGGATGTTCCCACTCTGAGCTACATGCTGCCCATGCGTGGAGAAGATAATTTTAAACCGATGAATGAAAAAGATCTCTTCGCTTATTACGGGATATATCTGGACATGTCAAAAATCGTCCCGTCAGGAATGGTTGAAAACCTGTTAAATGATCTGTACGCTCACGGGATATACACATATCCAGATGGAACGGTTGATGATCAGAATGTTTTCTATTACCAATCGGAAAATGACGCGGCGCAAACGATCAGTGTCAGCATTAAAAAGGGCAATATTCCCTGTTTTTTCGTTGTTAAAGCATATGATAGAAAGCTGGAAAAGTCTTCAGTCAACGACACTGAGATGACCATTGCCCATTACAATGACGTGGACGGGCAGGACACTTATTATGCCGAATTTATGTACAAAGGCCTGGGGTTTGCAATTACAACAACCAATCTGAGCAAGGAAGCCCTTATCAACGCCCTGCAATATATTACAGCACAATAAAGTGCTGATAACTTCATCTTTTGGAGATAGGTGGCGAGATCCAATGCAGATATGATGTTTTTCTGAAGGAATATCAAATTAAACGTAAGAAAGGAGTGCCTGTTAAATGAAAAAGTTTAGGAACGTTGTAGCACTGTTACTTTGCCTTGTACTCACACTTTCGTTAGGTACGGCCAATGCTTCTGCTGTAGATGTTAGCGGCAACGATAGTTTTAAATCGATTTCTTGCAATGGAGTAAAAGAATTTCCTGATGGTGGTAAAATTTATACCTATATAATAAACGGAGTGGTTAACCAGTTTCATGTTCCTCCAGACGGCTTTGATCCTGTTAAGGCTACCGATGAAGAACTCGAACGCTACGGCTTTCCTCCAAGGCCGAAAGCTCGTTCTGGTAACGAGTACTCTTCTTGGTTGGAGCTTGTAGGAGATTATACAGGAACACCACTTTCTGACATTTCAATCAGGGAAAAACCCATTACTGACATAGCAATCACTTCTTCCACAAAAAATAGTACAGCCTCTGTTACATCCATTTACTCAAGCAATTGGTCTGGATAAGATTCAAATTTAGGTTCGTCCAGTTCAAATTTCTATACTCAGGTACAGGTAGATTATACACAGCCAACAATTAGCGCAATTTCCGGTTCCTCCAGCAGCAATGTTATAGGATATTGGGTAGGACTTGGTGGACATAATACTCAAAAACTTGTTCAGGCGGGTACAGTGACCACAGGACTAAGCGACCATTGGGCGTGGTATGAATATTTAAGCGCATCCCATCCCAATCCAGCAATAAGAATTAATTCTCTAACAATTAGTCCTGGCGACAGTATTCATGTTTACATAGCATTTGAAAAAGCCAACGACAAATTTAATTATTACATTGCCAATAATACAACGGGGAAGAGCGCCAGTGGTATTGTAAATTTGGATGCAGATGAATACTTTGACGGCACAACAGCTGATTGGATTGTTGAACGTGCAAGCACCTATTTACCAAATTACGGATCCATAACAATGAATACTTGCAAAACCACACTCAATACTTCAAACACATGGTTAAATATAGGGAACTTGACAGGAATTTACAAAATTACTTTAACTAGCAATGGGGCATCTTCTGGAACTGTACTGAGTCAACCCGGTAATATCAGTTCAAATAATACTCAATTTCAGTGCACTTGGAAAGCATACAGTTAACCAAAAACCCCGCCATCGTTTCGGTATGGTAAAAACAGAATGATAGATTTGGTGTAGATTTGATTTGTAGTTACAATAATGAGGACTGCATTTTACGCAGCCCTCATTATTATCTAGGCAATACTACCAGCATAGTAAGTGGTTGTGTTCAGTAGACATTCAAATAAAAACAAGATTTAGTTTGATATTTCTGGCATCCTTCGGAGGTTTTCCGCGTGATGTCTTTTATATCATGGTATTAATTTTATGCGAATCAACTTCTTACCATAGCTGTATAAAAGCGCACAAATCATTGTCACAAAATGCCTCTTCATTTTGTTTTTATTGATAGAGAGAAATATCTGGTGTTAGCTATGCAAAAGCCTCAAGGCTATTTCTCTGCTGAATCTTTTAATAAAACATGACAATGCCAGTTGAATCGAAGGGCGGTAATCACGTTGCACTGCATAAAGGCGGAAGTGTTCTTGATGAAAAACAAAATAAACAACCAAAAGGAAAATTCGGCATGACAACACCTGCCGAAATTAAGTAGAAGCTGAGCGTATGGCGGGTGCTGCCGTGTAGGTTGGAGCTGACG
>NICF_comb_assmDRAFT_10004081_pt1 | contig 10263 bp, 5 predicted proteins | sample NewIslPassag4_SG_FD_11279 | JGI IMG/M metagenome (IMG submission 11279) | reverse complement strand
GGACGCTTCATTCTATCGGGGGGTGGGGAGTTCGGCAACTTTATACACGGTTTGCGTGATGACAAATCCCACCCGTTGATAGAGGCGGATCGCTCCTTCATTTTCGGCGGTCACTTCGAGAAAGACTCGTGGAGCCCCCGCTTCCTGAAATCCTTTCAATGCTCGGTAGAGCAATCCCCGGCCCACACCTTGATTCCGGTGCGGAGGAGTGACGCCGACATTCTGAATACTTCCAATCCCGGTATTCGGATCCAAAATACCCTGGATCGTGCCGCAATATTCGCAGACACCGTCGTCCGCAAATCGTCCGCGAAACACGGCCAGCCAGGTGGCCTGGGGGAGAAAGCCCGGCTTGCGAACAATCGCCAACATCAGTCGCCGGCAGCTTGCCTCATCGAGAAAGCACGGGAACACGTTGGCATCAATCTCCCCGCGAAAACTGATGTGTTTCACCCGGGCGTGAATGTCGAGCAGGTCTGGCTGCCACGGCAGAAAAGTGTATCCCTCGGGCACCGCGGGCTCTTCCAGGACGCGATTCTGTAAGTCGATCTCCATTCGGTATCGTTTAAAATACGTCCAGCCCATGCCGCCGTGTCCCTTACTTGAGATCAGCAGGGAGTGACATCGACCTAACCTCAGTCTAGGTCACCCCTGGTTTTCGGTCAACGTGACCGGGAGTCTCACGGATGGCATGTCCCCGCAACGAGGGCCCCAGGGGTGCTTGACGGGAAACAGGCCAAAGGAAGACCGTTCACGGCGTCAAAAACAGGCGAGTTTGACGCTGGTCAAAGCTGTTCCCTCATGATCCGACCGGCTATTCCCTGGCTTCACTGCATCGGACTCACTTTCAATTTTTCCTCAGACCAACCGAGACGCCTTGCGGCCGCAACAGGAGCCTCCCAATCCGCTGTTGTCCGCACCCTGAGCTCAACGCGACTTCCATCGGCAGCGAGCAACACGGCCTGTGGAACCTCCATGACTCGCGATATGTTGAGGATGTAGGGGCCCTCGCGATGCGTTGCCGGAATGTCTCTCAGGATGAGCTTGTCCACCGGCTCAAAAACACTGGCATAGCATGCCAGGACCCCGAAACGTCCCTGGGCCTTGACCGTCAGGGGCAAACCTTTCCACGCGTTCTCCCGGCGAATTGCCTGAATTGCCCGGATGATGTCAAAGACGCGCATTCCGTCGCTGGTTTGCCCGATGAGCATGAATCGCCGTTCGATCTGAGTTCGTTTCTTTGTATCCGAATTCCAGGCCGTCGGGCCGATACCTCGCGGCAACAGGAGAACCAGCACCGTGCCGGGCGCATTCGTTATCCGTGACTTCACCTTTTGCCACGCTTCTTCGCTCCCCTGAAGGGTTTTCTCTTCATCGGTGACAAGGTCCGGGCTGAGGATTTCAGAGAAATGCGGTTTCAAACAGGACAGCCAACGGGTCCAATCGTCCTGATCGACCAGCTCGATTTCTATTTGCCTGGGCGTCCCGTCTGGGGTGCATAGACAATAAACGGGCAGAACGACCTCATCCTGCACGGGAAGTTCCGCCCTGACCAGCCGGATTCCCTCGGCCTCCGCCTCCTTCGCATTATTCCAGGACGGCGGGGGCAGATTGGTGGGCCAGCCTCTGAAACATTTCTCTTTCAACAAGCTGACCCACCGAGCCTTAAGTTCTTCCCAGTGTGAAGCATTTTCCGGGAAGACAATCGGTGCAGCAGGCACGAAGTGCTCGTGAATGGTTGTATTGAGCTGATCCTCGGGAATCTTGTCCAGTACCTTCAGCTCTTGAGGCGTGAAAACCTTTTCCACGGGATCATAGACTTCCCGCTCCCTGCCCAAAAGATGACGATCGATCCATCGGAAAGCGGCTTCCTGTATAGGTGCAATATCATCGTGCGCAGCTTTGGTAATGAAAATGCCGATTTTATCCTCGGCGTTGTACAGTCGATAAATCCTGCGTGCGGCTTCGTACACCCGGCGAACGCCATCCTCCGGAAAAATGGGGTCATGATCACCATTGACGATTAAAAGCGGCCGGGGAGCCACCAGAGCAGCAATCATCGGATAGTCCCAACGATACGTGTTGACGAAATACATGCAATCGCAGTGTCCCTCCACGCAGCCATCGACAACGTGATTCTGGAGATCAGTAATACCGGCCACGGGAACCGCCACCTTGACACGCGGATCGATGGCGGCAATCCACCAACTGTAGGCTCCGCCCCCACTGCGACCGGTCACACCAATCCGTTCCGGGTCGATTTCGGAACGGGTCTGCAAATAGTCGATCGCCCTCACACAGTTCCAGGCTTCAACCCCCGCCGGAGTATAACCACGGTTGTTCCACCACCACATTCCGTAACGATAGGTCCCATGATGGATGCCCTCAATTTCTCCGAGTTGCAGGCTGTCCAGTACAAGACAGGCGTAGCCGTGCCGCGCAAACCAGACGGCATGAAAATGGTAGTGCGCCTTGTTGCCGTAGCTCACGTTATCGATCTTCACCTGGGCGTGACCACACAAATAAAGAACGGCGGGAACCCGACCCGAAATATTCTTCGGCAAGTACAAATTGGCAGTGACGTACAATCCTGGCAGGGATTGATAGTACAACTTTTCCACGCGAAAATCCTCTCGCTCAATCGTGCCTGTGACGGTCACTTTTAGATCACTTTTCGCCGGCCAGGGATCGAGCCCCAGCATCTCACGGAGTTGACGACGGTATTCTTCACAGCGGTTTTCCCAGTCCGCTCGCGTTTTTATATCAGACAGACAGCGGTCTCGAAGTATGGCAACTTCGTGCTCGAAGTACCGGCTGAGCATGGCGTCGCCCGGAAGAGGCCCCAGCGGCCGCCACTCCGGCCGCGGTTGACTCAACGCCACGTTGCCACTGACAACCACTCCCACAAAGACGAGTCCCCAAAGAACGAAGCATCCAGGATGGCGTTTCTGGGCACGCATAGCCGTCTCCTCTTTCCTGTGATGGATCGGACGGAAACAACCAGAATCGGTGGGTGGCACTCTGCGAGGCCCCCAGCCAGTCAAGCGCCAACTATTGGACCAGCGATGAGCCACCCTCACAAGCCACCTCGTTGCCATTCTTTAGTACCATCATAAAAAATTTCAGGTTTCTGCTTGCACATTCGAAGGATGGCGGTAAGCTTAAACATGGCCACGGAGGCCATCGTTGACTGCAGGTTTCGCGGCTTCCGGTTTTTCGCTGCAGAGGACTCTGCTTCCGGCTCACAGCGATGACGTCACTGCCCGAAATACCTGCGAGTTTCTCTGCCCCACTGCTCAATCACGCTGACGGGAGGACTATCTATGAACACCGAACTCTCTGTTGTCTCCGGTGGATGTGCCTGCTGCGTCACACGACGGCGTTTCCTGGCTGGCTGTGCGGCCTGCGCCGCTGCCACGTCGGTGGCTCGACCATCCCCGCGGCAATCCTGCGGGGCAGAATCCACCCGCCTGCGAATTCGCCTGATTTTCGCTCTCCACGGTCCTGTCCAGGAAGGTCCCGACTGGCCCAATAAGGGCTTCGACTTTCGACCGGTCATGGCTCGAATTGAACAAACACTCAAGAATGGCTGTCCGGATACGGACTTCCTCCCGGCCATGGCCAACGGTCCGGAAGCGGCCGCGAAGATCGTCGAGGAAGACAAGGCGAATCCGCCCGACGGTTACATTGTTTACCAGATGAACTGCTGGAACCGCGTTGTGCAGACGATTGCCGACACGGGCAAGCCGGTGCTCTATGTTGACTTCCAGTTCGGAGGGAGCGGCGGTTTCCTCGTGTACACGGCGAGTTTCCTTCGCCAGAACAAGCCGAATGTGGCGTTCGTGGCGTCATCCAACATGGACGACCACGTGGCGGCCGCTCGGTGTTTCCGAATTGTAAAAAACGGTGGTTCGACAGCCGATTTTGTCGCCGCGGTGACCAAGATCCGGCGCGAGAGAACTCCGGCCCGTGGCGATCTGACATCTCTGCCGGATTCCGTGAACCCACTTTCACCGGAGGACACGCTCAAGGTCGTCAAAGAAGCCAAAATTCTCGCCGTGGGGGGTGGTTGGCCGGGGATCTCCGACGCCATTCAAAAAGAGCTGGGTGTGCCCGTCATTCCGGTACCTTTTGAGGAGTTGAACAAAGCCTGGGAAACCGCAGACAAAGACGAGGCCCGGGAGATCGCCGATCGATGGCAAAAGACAGCCGCCCTGATCGAAGGTGTTTCTCGCGAAACCCTGGAACAGTCCGCGGCCATGTATCTGGCGGAAAAGGCCCTTTTGCAGGCTCACGGTGCCAACGCAATCACGATCAATTGCCTGGGCGGCTTTTATGGCGGCCATATCCACGCCTATCCCTGTTTGGGATATCACGAGCTTAACAACAGCGGTTTGATCGGTGCCTGCGAGTGCGACCTCCGATCAACGATCACGATGGTGGTTATGACCGCCATGACGCAGGGACGACCGGGCTTCATCTCTGATCCCGTGATCGACACGGCCAAGCGACAGATAATCTACGCCCACTGCGTTGCTTCCAATAAGGTGTTCGGCCCAAACGGCCCGGCCAATCCGTTCCAGATCCTCACCCACTCCGAGGATCGTCAGGGAGCTTCCGTGCGATCGCTCATGCCCGAAGGTTACATGACAACCACCGTCGAACTGGCACCGGAGCGCAAGCAAATCCTCTTCCATCAGGCCAAGAGCGTTGGAAATTCCCTCGATGACCGCGCCTGCCGCACAAAATTGTGCGGCGAACTCGTGGGCGACATCGAGAAATTGTTCACCCAGTGGGACGCCTGGGGCTGGCACCGTGTGACGGTGTACGGGGCCCTCAAAGAGGCGGTCTTCGCGCTGGCGGACAAGCTCGGCTGGTCGGTCATCGAAGAGGCCTGATCGGCCCTGGGCATCGACACCTGAATTTGAACGCCGTCTCGCCGCTGTTTGTGGGCTGGCGATGAACGTCTGCGCTGCGCCCGGGCAAATGGCAGGGCGCTCGTTTTTGAGGGACACGATATTTTTGTTCACCGATCCCAAGCCGGAAAGGGTGGCGGAAAGTCGGCCTTTTCCGGTTCTTTTTTCGCACGTACATTAAAAGAATCAACGGACCGTGAAAACAGAAAACCCGTGTGACGCAACCTCAATGACATAAACGGTGAGTCCCATGGCGAAAAAGAGAAGAAAGGCCAATCAGGAAGAACAAACTACCGCAACGGCGGTGGCCCTGGACGAACGGGATCAGCGGACCCTGGAACGGATCCAGTCCCTCGCGGATCACGTCATCCAGGCCGCGAAAGCCCGCAAAGACCCCTATATCGACATCCCCGCGCGGACACTCTCGAACGTCTATTTCAACAAGAAGAAGCGCTTCATTGAGATGGGCAAGGCCAAGAACCGTCGTCATCTTTTCAACCTTGCCCAGGCCAAGAGTTACATGCAGACAATGCTCGTGGCCAGCGGTTGCAAGCGCCTGATCGAGCAGGGAAAGACGACCAGCATCCGTGGATTGTTTTACCTTCTCAAGCACACCATCGAGGGGACCAAGGAGGAAACATTCGCCACACAGGAGGAATGCGACCCAATTATTGAAGACGTCGAAGTCACCCTGAACGCCCTTCGGGAAGAATTGCACGTGTATGCCACGAACCGGGGGGCCATGGTGGGAGAAATCACCATTGTGGACAGCGGAGACGAAATCGACTGTACCCGCATGGGTTCGGGCGGGTATGCGATTCCGTCGATTGTGGAACCCAATGTCATTCAGTTCGTCAAATGCAACGCGAAATTTGTCCTCCACGTTGAAAAAGACACCGTTTGGCGGCGCTTCAACGAGGACAAGTTCTGGAAAAAACACAAATGCATTCTCACACACGGTATGGGACAACCGCCCCGTGGTGTTCGGCGGTTGCTGCACCGGCTCCACTATGAGCTGGGGCTGCCGGTCTACTGCCTTTTGGATAACGACCCCTGGGGGTATTACATTTACAGCGTGATCAAGCAGGGGTCGATCAATCTGGCCTACGAGTCTCAGCGCATGGCCATTCCAGAAGCACGGTTCCTTGGGCTGCGATCTTTTGACTTCGAGCGCTGCGGCCTTTCAGAGTCTGTCACGATCGCCCTCACCGAAGCGGACCGCAAACGAGCCAAGCAAATCATGGAATATCCCTGGTTCAAGCATAAGAAGGCCTGGCAGGACGAGATCAAGAAACTTCTCGACAACGGCTTCAAGCTCGAGGTGGAAGCCCTCATTTCCAAGGACATCAGCTACGTCACCGAGGTCTATGCCCCACAACGATTGCGAGACGGCGACTGGCTAGATTGACCTGACCGCCATTTCGACGCAACCCGTGAGTACTTCCCCCACCCGGTGTCGGCATTGCCGGCCAAGTATACCGCAGCATTTTATCCTGCATGTCTTCCAGAAAGCCGTCCGCCACCCGTACTCCCAACGACGATGATCCGTTGGCAATCTCCTCAAGTCACGTGCGGATGAGCGGCCCTGTATTTGTGGGGCAGTCAACCTGGCGCGCCTGATTTGTGTATATTGGAGGTATTCTGTCCTTCCCAATAGGTGATTGTGACCTTTCGCCGTGTGGCAGGAGAATCATGCCGAATATCGAACAAACCATCATCCTTCTGCCGTGCTACAGCCTCGAAGATTTCCAGGTCAGCAGAAATGACGACGAGTCCGAGGAGATTCTCGCAGGATGGTGTGGCCTCTTCCATCCGGTTCTGCTGCACCGAACGCAGATGCTCCCGCGCTGGGAGCGGGCCTATGACCCACCACTCGCGCCGGATCAGGCCCTGATCATCATCCCCGAATGTTCCGAAAAGAATCTCCCCAGCACCTGGTTGGCGGACCTGCCCGCCGACCAGGTTATTGTCATCCGGCGGTTCAAGGACCTGCCTGGTCTCTGGCAAGCCATTGAACAAGCGGTACCGGGACTTCTCGAGGGTGCTTCCAAAGATGTTGTGGACGACTTCGTCGCCCTGGGTTTTGCCTACTTTCAAGTGGAGCTCATGACGCGCCAGCTCCGCTACATGAGTAATCTGGATGAAATCCGCTTTCGCGAGAGTGTTCTCAAAGCGGCAGCGGCTGCCGTGATGGGCAAGGCAGACGAAGCCCGCGAACAGCTTCAGCGAGGATTCGATCTGCTCACCGAATCCCGTGAGTACTTTTATCCGGTCCAGGCTTATCTCGTCGATCTCACACTGACGGCGGAAACAACGCTGGGCGTCGGGCTGCGACGGGAACTGGAAAGCTTTCACCAGGTCAATCTCCTCACAACCGGCCATCTGCTGAGATGCATGGCCGAGCGCGAGCCAGAGTCCCTGACGCTACTCAAGTCCGTCCTTGCTGAGGGACACGTCGTCACGCTGGGGGGAGAAGAGGATGAATCCCTCAGTGCGATCCTTCCCCAGCCGGCCCTCCTGCGATCTTTTCGACAGGGTCTGAACACGTGGAATGAAATCCTGGGATCGCGGCCCCCAATTTACGGGAAGCGGCGATTCGGTCTGACGCCTCTGCTGCCGGGAATTCTCGCCCACTTTCGTTTTGAAGGTGCTCTTCACTTCGCCCTGGACGACGGCAGGTTCCCAGTAGGAAATCAGAGCAAGTTACGATGGGAAGGGCTTGATGAGAGCGATATCGACAGCGTGGGGCGAGTGCCGGTTGATGCCTCCCGCCCTGCGACGTTCCTGAAACTGGGCGAAACGATCGGGCGGATGCTCGATCTGGACCATGCCGCAGCCCTCATCTTCGCACACTGGCCGTGTCAGGTTTCGCCATGGTATTCCGTGCTAAAGCGCGTCGCCCAGTTTTCTCCCGTCCTGGGCCGTTTCGCTCCTATAACGGAATACTTTCGTAACACGCAATACGTTGGTGCCCGTGTCTTCCATAAGGCAGATGAATATCGGCCCGCATACCTCGCCCAGGATGTGGCGGCGTCGTCCTCCCGGCCTATTTCCAAATGGACACACTATGTTCGGCGATGCGCGGAGGGGGAAGCGCTCGTTGCCCTGGCTGTTATTCGGGGGCTTATCACCGGTGTGTGGGATGAACTTTCCCGGAAACTGTGCGAGGTTGCCGAACTTGGCTGGAGAAACGCGAATGCGGTGATTCACGAAAGGGAATCCACCTTCGATCCACAATGGCCGGACCGCTCCAGGACGCTGATGCGCCACGCGTATGACTCTTTGATTTCGCTCCTGCCGGAATCGCCGGCTGCATCCGGTGAAACCGGTGTGCTCTGGCTCAACCTTTCCTGCGTTTCGGCTCGGGGATATGTGTGCCGACGGACTGCTGGGAATCGAGAAAACAATTCACCCGACCAGCACCTCAAACCGGCGACTTGCCTGGTGCCATCCTACGGTTACGCCTGGGCGTCCAGTACAAACGGGTCAGACTCGGCAAAGCAATCGCCGCGGCGCGAGTCCTGGTGGCGTCGCCTGTTCGGTGGTGCGAGCGAGAAAACTCCGGAAGAAGAGTGGGCCATCGAGAACGAAACAGCCCGGCTGGTGGTGGATAAACTGACGGGCGGCATCCAGGGCATTTACCCCCTTCCCTACGGTCGCAATCTTCTTGCCCAACGATTGGGCATGCGGCTGGGGGCCTCGATTCTGGACGGAGACACGCAGGATCCGGAAGCGGAGTATTCCCGCATGGTCGCTGAGACCATCCGTCATGTGACGCTATCCCCGGAAGAACCCGCCATCCAAAGCGAAGGTCGTCTTGTCGATCGACAGGGAGAAACCATCGCGAGGTTCACCCAGATCGTGAGTGCCCCGGTGCACCTGCCCTTCTTTCGAATCCGCATCCAGCTCGAACCGCGGCGAATGCCAGATTCCAATCCCTGGGCGTCTTATTATGCCTGTCGTTTTGCCTGGAATGATGAAACGGCGACGCTCTCCCGCTCACTCGGATGGTCCCGAATCGAGACGGAGCGTGAGCGGTTTGAAAGTCTCTATTTCAATCAGGTCACGGGAAGTCATCACACAATCACGCTCCTTTGCCCGGGCCTGCCCTATCACCGGGTGGTCGGCCCGCGCAAACTCGACACGCTGTTGATCGTACGAGGAGAGGAAGAGAGGGAATTCACACTCGGGGTTGGCCTGGATATACGGTATCCGCTGCATGCCGCGCTGCAACTTCTGCAACCCCCGATTTTGTTGTCTGAGGCAGCGCCGCCGCGCAATCCTCAGTCGGCTTGGTTTCTCACGCTGGATGTGCGCAACGTCGTGGTTTCTTCGCTTCAACCCGTCGTTGAGGATCACCATTTAGCCGGCCTGCGACTTGCGTTGACCGAAACAGAAGGGCGGGCCGGTCCCGTCACGATTCAGACCTGCCGGCCATTGTCCACCGCTCATCGTATCGACGGCTTGGGGGAAACGATCGAGCCGCTGGCATTGGACGGCGATTCGGCCCGCATCCAATTAGGACGTTTCCAAACAGTGGAGGTAGAATTGCGGTTCAAGACAGTTCAGGGCGAGTAGCGAGGAAAGCGATTGGGTGCCGTAACGGGATGAAAAGAGAGAAAGTGGACATGGAGCGGTCGCCTTCTCGCTGTGGCAATGTTTCTTGCGAATCCACCCGACCACTTGTGGTGACCATCGACGGTCCGGCCGGTGCAGGAAAGAGTACGGTGGCCAAGAAGCTGGCCGAAAGGCTCGGTATTCGCTACCTGGACACCGGTGCCATGTACAGGGCCGTCGCACTGGCCGGTTACAGACAGGGCGTGAATTGGCAGGACGATGCGCAAGTTCGACGTTTGCTCCAATCCATTGAACTTCACATCGAAGAAGATCGCATTTTTCTTAACGGGGAAGATGTTTCCGATTTGATCCGCTCCCCCGAGATCACCCGAGAAACCGCTCGGGCGGCTGACGTCTTTCAGGTCCGCGAGTTTCTCATTGCCCAGCAGCGGGCCATCGCATCTCGAGAGTCCCTCGTGACCGAAGGCCGCGATCAGGGAACACTTGTTTTTCCCGATGCACATGTCAAGTTCTTCCTTGTTGCATCGCCGGAAGAACGGGCCCGGCGACGCTGGCGGGATTTCAAAAGGAAAGGAATTGACATCTCCTACGAGAAAGTTCTGGAAGAACTCTTGCAACGGGATGAGCAGGATTCGCGGCGTCCTTTCGGCGCCCTCAAAAAGGCCCCTGATGCCATTGAAATCCACACCGACGGTCTCACCGTTGACCAGGTGGTGGATATCCTTCTGACGCATATCCGCAAACACATCGGCACAGACTCCCCCAGTGG
>NICF_comb_assmDRAFT_10004080_pt1 | contig 10263 bp, 10 predicted proteins | sample NewIslPassag4_SG_FD_11279 | JGI IMG/M metagenome (IMG submission 11279) | reverse complement strand
TCCGTGGCGAGAATAGGCGCGCTAACGGTCTCACGGACCGTTAGAGCCTTCGCCGGCGTCCCGGGCGAGCCGCTAACGGTCCTGTGGACCGTTGGAGCGAGCGCACGTGAGTGAGCCGCCAGAGGTCTTGTGGACTGCTGGAATCCGAAGACGATCCCATAACGGAATTCGGACGCCGCATTCAAACCGACTTCACTCCACGACCGAATCGACCGCCCAATCCGAAACCGCATCCAGGTTGAAGACCGCCCTGCGCGTCCGCGTTGCTCTCTGCCTCGCAAGTCCATGCCACGATGCCCGTTGCACAATCTGCCATGCGTCCTCGGGGGCACTCTGCCTCGCAAGTCCATGCCACGCGCCCGCTGCACAATCTGCCATGCGTCCTCTACTCGAGGGCTCTCCGCCTTGCAAGTCCATACCGCTGGTCTGCCTTACGCGCCTGCTACACAAACAACCCGCCACGTGTTCTCACCGCTAACCGCCTCGTGCGCCCATTCTGCTCACCGCTTCGCTTGTCCGCGCTGTTAACCGCTTCACGCGCCTGCGTCGCATTTTGCAACTTGACGAAACGGACGGCATCGGCTATAGTTACTTTATCGGATAAAAGCATAAAAGCTTAAAAGCGTATAAGCGTTGAAGCGCGAAAGGAGCCACCGCCATGATAGTCGTCACCAAGCCGGACATCAGCGACGAACGGATCCAGGAGATCGTGCAGTACATCGAGAAAGCCGGCGTTCAGCCCCACGTCTCGAAAGGCACCCACCGCACGGTCATCGGCATCATCGGCAAGGCCGATCCGTCGCTTGCGGAACATCTGCGCTCCATGCGCGGCGTGGAGGATGTGATCAAGATTTCGAAGTCCTACAAGCTGGCGAGCCGCGACTTCCATCCGGACGACACGATCATCGAGATCAACGGCGTCCGGATCGGCGGCGACGAGCTCGTCGTCATGGGCGGTCCGTGCGCCGTCGAGTCGCCGGAGCAGATCGACGAGATCGCCCGTCTCGTGAAGGCCGCGGGCGGCCAGGTGTTGCGCGGCGGCGCGTTCAAGCCACGCACCGGTCCTTACAGCTTCCAGGGCATCGGCGTGGAAGGGCTGGTCATGATGGCCGAAGCGGGCCGCAAGCACGGTCTGCTCACGATCACGGAGGTCATGACGCCCGAATACGTCGACATCTGCGCCGAGTACGCCGACATCCTGCAGGTCGGCACGCGCAACATGCAGAACTTCGACCTGCTCCGCAAGCTCGGCACGATCAGGAAGCCGGTGTTGCTGAAGCGCGGTTTCAGCGCCACCTATGACGAATTCCTGAACGCGGCGGAGTACATTCTCGCCGGCGGCAATCCGAACGTCATCCTGTGCGAGCGCGGCATCCGGACGTTCGAGCCCTACACGCGGAACACGCTCGACCTGGCCGCGATTCCGTCGCTCAAGACGCTCAGCCATCTGCCGATCATCTCCGACCCGAGCCACGGCACCGGCCGCCGGGAGCTGGTCGTGCCGATGGCGAAGGCATCGGTCGCTGCGGGCGCGGACGGCCTGATCATCGAGATGCACACCGACCCGGACAATTCGATGACGGGCGACGGCGTCCAGTCGCTGTTCCCGGACCAGTTCGCGGAACTGCTGAAAGATCTCGAGCAGCTCGCGCCGCTCTGCGGCAAACGGTTCGATACGCCGAAGGCGCCGGCGGAAGCGTTCCGCGAATGGAAGAAATAACGCGATCGGCGTACAGCAAACTCCGAAATCCCCGATTCGGGAGCGATCCCGGATGCGGGGATTTCCTTTTTGATCGCGTTTGATCGCGCCCGGGCGCGGGCTTGCGTAGGATCGCAAAAGCATTTCATCCGGCTTGTCCGACAATCTTCATTAATGTGTAAGACAATATAACATATTAGCGAAAAAATACATGACATATCTATTGACGCGGCGGGAATTTAAGCTCTATAATAACGACAGATCATCAGAAAAGTTGAACGTTCGGCGTTCAATCTTACGAAATCGTTCGGAAATGGAGGAAAAAACCATGGCTGGGCAACAAGTATTGGAGACGATCAAACAGAAAAACATTCAGTTTGTCGATTTCCGTTTTACCGACCTGGCGGGCCGCGCGCACCACATCACGGTGCCGGTGGATCAGGTCGACGAGGAAACGTTCGTGAACGGCGTCGCGTTCGACGGTTCCTCGATTCCGGGCTTCCGCGGCATCGAAGAGTCGGACATGGTCATGCTGCCGGATCCCGAGACGTCCTACGTCGACCCGTTCACCGAACATCCGACGCTGATCGTCCTTTGCAACATCTACACGCCGGAAGGCGAACGTTATGACCGCGACCCGCGGGGCATCGCGCAGAAGGCCGAAGAATACCTGAAAAAGACGGGCATCGGCACGGCCGCATACTTCGCGCCGGAATCCGAATTTTTCGTCTTCGACGATGTCCGCTTCACGAGCGGCATGAACACGTCGTTCTATCAAGTCGACTCCGGCGAAGGCTCCTGGAACACGGGCCGCGAGGAAGAAGGCGGCAACCTGGCGTTCAAGGTCCGCGTCAAGGGCGGCTACGTTCCGGTCCAGCCGGTCGACTCGCAACAGGACATCCGTTCCGAAATGGTGCGCCTGCTGCAGGAAGCCGGCCTGAAGGTCGAGCGCCATCACCACGAAGTCGCGACGGCCGGACAGGGCGAGATCAACTTCCGCTTCGACACGCTGACGAAGACGGCTGACAACCTGATGAAGTACAAATACATCATCCACAACACGGCCCGCAAATACGGCAAGGTCGCGACGTTCATGCCGAAACCGCTGTTCGGCGACAACGGCAGCGGCATGCACACGCACCAATCGATCTTCAACGGCGACATGCCGCTGTTCTATGAGAAGGGCGGCTACGCGAACCTGAGCGAAACCGCGCTGTACTACATCGGCGGCATCCTGTACCACGCGCCGGCGCTGATCGCGCTGACGAACCCGTCGACGAACTCGTACAAGCGGCTCGTTCCGGGCTACGAAGCGCCGGTCAACCTCGTGTTCTCGAAGGGCAACCGCTCCGCAGCCATCCGGATCCCGGTCGCCGCTGTCACGCCGAAGGGCTGCCGGATCGAGTTCCGCACGCCGGACTCGACGTCGAACCCGTATCTCGCATTCGCCGGCATGCTGCTCGCCGGTCTGGACGGCATCCAGCGGAAGATCGACCCGCGCGCGCTGGGCTACGGTCCGCTCGACAAGAACATCTACGAGCTGAGCGAAGAAGAGAAGCGCGAAATCCGCAGCGTTCCGGGCTCGCTCGACGAAGCGCTGAACGCGCTCGAAGCGGACCACGAGTTCCTGACCGCCGGCGGCGTCTTCACGGAAGGCTTCATCGAAAACTACATCGCGTTCAAGCGCGCCGAAGCCAGGGACGTTTCCATCCGGACCCATCCGCACGAATTCAGCCTGTACTTCGACTGCTGATCGCAGGCGGGAGGCGCAGGCAACGCACCGCGCCTCCTCCGCGTCGCATAATCGCGAGCGCCCCGAGGGCCGCCATTCCGGCGGCTTTCGGGGCGCTCGGTCTTGTGCGTTGCTGTGCAGGTTCAGCCGCCGAACGGAGCCCGGCGGACGACTTCGTACATCGGCGAACGGCCGAGCCGGCTGCGGAACAGGCAGACATCCCGCGCGGTCCACGACGCGGCGAACGTCTCGGCCGCGGCCAGGGCCGGGTCCCACGGCGCTTCTCCCGCGTATTTTCGCGCGAGCGTCAGGTGCGGCCGGTAGGGGCGATCGTCCGGCTTGAAGCCGATCGCCCGCCCGAGCGCGGCGCCGAGCGAGGCGTGCAGCGCGCGGAGCGGTTCGTGCCGTCCTTCGGGCAGCACGTGCAGCACGGCGGGCCGGGCCGGCGTTCCGAAGGTGCCGAGGCCGCGCAGCCTGATGTCGAACGGGCGGGCGGCCGCCGCCGACTCGTCCAGCGCGCGGACGATCGCGGGGATCCGGTCCGCGTCCGTCTCGCCGATGAAGTGAAGCGTGATATGCCAGTCGTCCGGATGCGCCCATCTGGAAAAAGGAAACCGCGCCCGCCAGCCGTCCAGCCGTTCAAGCAGCCGCTTTCGGACGTCGTCCGGCACGCCGAGTCCGATAAAGAGTCGCTGACTATCGCCCACAGGCATTCCTCCCCGCGTCTTGAGTGGTGTTTTGTCGCGTGATTTTGCCGTTTCCGTCACTTGATGCGTTTCGTCTTTCTTTGTTATGATAACCTATCATAGACAAGAGCAGGAGTGGAATCGGTGAGCGATCGCAAACACAACTTCAACGCCGGTCCGGCCGCCCTTCCGCTGGAAGTGCTGCTGCAGGCGCAAGAGCAGTTCGTCAATTACGGCGGCGCGGGCATGTCCATCATGGAAATGTCGCACCGCAGCGGGGTGTACGAGCAGCTGAACGAGGAGACCCAGTCGCTGCTGCGCGAGCTGCTGAACATTCCCGACAACTACCACGTCTTGTTCCTCCAGGGAGGCGCCAGCACGCAGTTCGCGATGGTGCCGCTCAATCTGCTGACCGGCGGCAAGGTCGCCGCCTACGTCGAGACCGGCAGCTGGGCGTCGAAGGCGCTCAAGGAAGCGAAGCTCATCGGAGAAACCGCCGTCGTCGCCACCTCGAAGCCGGACGAATACCGCCGCATGCCGAACCTGACGAACCTGGTCCTGCCCGAAAACGCGGCCTATGTGCATGTGACATCGAACGAGACGATCCAGGGGACGCAATTCAAGTCGTTCCCCGACACCGGCAGCGTGCCGCTCGTCGCCGACATGTCGAGCGACATCATGAGCCGTCCGATCGATGTCTCGAAGTTCGGCCTGATCTACGCCGGGGCGCAGAAGAACCTCGGACCGTCCGGCGTCACCGTCGTCATCATCCGCGACGATCTGGCCGGCGGCGCGCCGGAGCACGTGCCGACGATGCTGCGCTATGAGACGCACGTGAAGGACAAGTCGCTGTACAACACGCCTCCGACGTTCTCCGTCTACATGGTCAACCTCGTGCTGAAATGGATCAAGGAGAAGGGCGGACTTGCCGCAATCGAGAAGGCTAACGCCGAGAAGGCGGCTGTCATCTACGAGGAAATCGACAAGAGCGGCGGCTTCTACCGCGGCTTCGCCCATCCGGACAGCCGTTCGCCGATGAACATCACGTTCCGGATCGCAAGCGAAGAGCTGGAGCCGCTGTTCGTGAAGGAATCCGAGAAGGAAGGATTCGTCGGCCTGAAGGGCCACCGGAGCGTCGGCGGGCTTCGGGCTTCCGCCTACAACGCGGTGCCGCTCGAAAGCTGCCGGGCGCTCGCCCAGTTCATGGCCGAATTCCGCCGCCGCCACGGCTGATCCAACCGACATCGAAGAAAACCGCCCTCATCTCCCGCGGGATCGAGGGCGGTTGCTTGTGGAGGAATGCCCGCATGCCGCTGCATATCGTGCTCGTCGAACCGGAGATTCCGGCCAATACGGGCAACATCGCACGCTCCTGCGCCGCCACCGGCGCGCATCTGCATCTTGTGCATCCGCTCGGTTTCCGCACGGACGACGCGGCGCTGAAGCGGGCGGGCCTCGATTACTGGCCCGCGGTCCATGTGGAGCACCACGACTCGTTCGAGGATGTGCGCAGGAAGTATCCGGACGGGCGGTTCTTTTTTACCAGCACGAGGGCCGTCAAGCGCTACACCGACTTCGAGTTCCGGGACGGCGACTTCTTCGTGTTCGGCAAGGAGACGAAGGGACTGCCGCAGGAACTGCTCGACGCGAATCCCGAGACGTGCATGCGCATTCCGATCACCGACAAGGTGCGCTCGCTCAATCTGTCGAACTCGGCCGCGATCGTCCTGTTCGAGGCGCTTCGGCAGCTCGGATACCCGGGAATGCGGTAAACAGATGCATGATCTTAAGCAAAAATTTGGCTTGAGAAGGAAAAGCCACTTTCTGATCGAAAGCTTATCGTGACGCAAGGTTTCCCAGAGATGTACAGAGACAGACGGATATGGACACAGGAGAGGTGAATACATGTGAAACCGGCAGGCGTTGTGCGTAAGGTCGATCAGCTGGGGCGCATCGTTCTTCCCAAGTCGCTGCGCAAAAGGTACCAGATGAACGAGGGAGATCCCGTGGAAATACTGGTTCAGGGCGACCATATCATCCTGGAGCGTTATCGGCCGCGTTGCGTTTTCTGCGGCTCGATGGAGCAGGTCCGGGAGTATAAGGAACGCCATCTCTGCGCGGCTTGCATCAGCGAAATGATCGCGCTGCGCAAGTGAGAGGGACCATTCCCGCCATATGCACGCAAAGCTTCCCGAACGCCATGTTCGGGAAGCTTTTTTTTGTCGGGGCGGCGGGTTGGGTCGGCCGAACACGGGCGCGGGATAGACGCAGAAATTTCGCTTATTTTGTCGAAAATTCGAGTTTTGCCCGGAATAGAAGAAGAATTTTCCTCTATTTCGATCCATTCAATCGAAATCGGCCGTTTTTCCGAGAATAGGGGAAATTTCTGCCGCTATTCGTGGCGATTTCGGTGTTGCGGCCAAAATAGACGAAAAAAATGCGCTTATTCGCCTCGAGAATGGGTGCGGGGAGGCAGGCTTCGCACGAGAACGGGTGCGGATCGTCAGGCGTCGCACGAGATGGAACGGCAGGAACCACGTGAGAACGGGGGCGGAGATGCAGGCATCGTGTGAGTACGGGTGCGGGGAGGCAGGCATCGTGAAAGTACGGGCGCGGAGCGGCAAGCGCCGCACGAGAATGGGTGCGGAGCGGCAGGCGTCGCACGAGAACGGGTGCGGATCGGCAGACGCCGCAAGAAATCGTACGCGGAGCATCGGGAACCGAGGTGGCGGGAGGATCGGCCAACGCTGCGGGCCGTGAAGCGCCGGGCGCCAAGCCGGGAGCCAAGCCTGGAGCCAAGCAAAGAAGCTTCCCGCGGATCGGGAAGCTTCCATGTCGCCGGTCTCCGGAATCAGAGGCCCTTGGTCTTGTCGTCGTTATACCCGGCCGTCAGGATCGGCACAATCATGAGCAGCATGACGATCATCACAATCCAGAAAGCGGTACTCATCGCGGACACCTCCAATAGCTTCCCCTATTATACCCGATCGCCGGTCAATTGAAAACGTGTCCGCCTGTGAACATCTTGTTACGCGTCGGCCGACGGATCGGGAGGCATGTCGGGGGACGCGGCGGAAGCGGCGGCAAGCGGTGTGTCTCCTTCGACCGCGACGGCAAGCCGAGGGTTTTCGTCGCCCGCGACCGCAAGCGGTGCGTCTTCGTCGACTGAGGCAGCGAGCCGTGCGTCCTCGCTGTGCACCATCGCAAGCGTTGCGTCCCCGTCGACCGCGGCGGCTTGCCCCACGGCGGCCGGCGCCCACGCCTTCAGCACGTACGCGTACTCGCGCAGCGCCTTCCGGCCTTTCTCCGCCAGCCGGTACACGCCCTTCGCCGGGTGCTCGANCCAGCCGTAGTGGTTGTCCCGCAAAATATCGGCGGCCCGGGGGCAGCCCGCGAGCTCGCGCACGCGCCGGGGCGGCGCTTCGCCGCCTTCCGCGGCCAGCGCCCACGCGCAGCGCAGCGCCTGCTCGCGGTACGCCGTCACCAGCTTGCGCCGCGTGCTGCCGCCGATGTTGTAGTCGCCGCTCCGCGCGGCGAACTCCGCCTTCAGCCGCTCGCCCCGCTTGCGGCGCATCCCCCGGAGCGGCGGCTCGCCCGGCTCGGCGATCCATTCGACCAGCGGCGCCTTCGTCTTGAAAAAGGTGACGGTCATGAGCCCGAGCCCGAGCCGCCGGCACAGCTCGGCCAAATCGCCGTACCGCTGGCTGGCCGCGCCGGATTTCTTCCGGTTCCGCTCGACGGCGAGCACGACCCGGTCGCACAGCCGCTGGCGCTCGATCCCCTGCAGCAGCAGTTCGAGGTTGAACGTGCGCTTCAGCTCGACGATGACGGTCTCCTCACCGCCGTCTTCGCCCCGCCGCACGGCGACCAGGTCGCAGTGCAGCACCTCGCTTTTCACCTCATAGCCCCTCGCCTCGAAGAAGGCTCGCACCGGCGCGTACAGTTCGGTCTCGTGTCGGACGGCCACCGCCATTTCTCCTTTCCCGTGTTCACGCCCATTATACCACGGCGAAAACGGTCGGTTCGTGGGAGATTGACGAAGGAAATATGGAGCAATTTCAGCCCCGGCCATGCATATCAATGTATTACTGCAAGCGGCTCGGGCAGTATTCCCACATGCGGAGAACAAGCCTGTGCGGCACCTGAGTTTCCGCGGCGGCCGGGCGGACGGCTTACGCGGGGAAGGCGGAATAGTCGAGAGGAGGTGCGGCTGTGGATATTTTCAAACGAATCGCAGAATATAACGCCGAAAACGAAAAGTTGGCCTGGACCGGGACGTTCCGCGATTATATCGAACTGCTGCGCAAGGATCCTTCGCCGGCCATGACGGCGCATGCGCGGGTCTACGAGATGCTGAAATCCTATGGTGTGGAGGAAGTCGACGGCCGCAAGCGCTACAAGTTTTTCGAACGGGAGATCTTCGGGCTGGACCGGGCGCTCGAACGGCTGGTCGAGGAATATTTCCATTCCGCCGCGAAAAGGCTTGACGTGCGCAAGCGGATTCTGCTCCTGATGGGACCGGTGAGCGGCGGCAAATCGACGATCGTCACGATGCTGAAGCGCGGGCTCGAGCAGTTTTCGAAGACGGACAAAGGCGCCGTCTACGCGATCAAGGGCTGCCCGATGCACGAGGAGCCGCTTCACCTCATTCCGCACGAGCTGCGGCCCGAGGTCGAGCAGGAGCTGGGCGTCCGGATCGAGGGCAACCTCTGCCCGTCGTGCGCGATGCGGCTGAAGACCGAATACAACGGCGACATCGAGAACGTCCTGGTCGAGCGGGTGATCATTTCGGAGGAAAACCGCGTCGGCATCGGCACGTTCAGCCCGTCGGACCCGAAGTCGCAGGACATCGCGGATCTTACGGGCAGCATCGATTTCTCCACGATCACGGAGTACGGATCGGAGTCCGACCCGCGGGCGTACCGGTTCGACGGCGAGCTGAACAAGGCGAACCGGGGCATCATGGAGTTCCAGGAGATGCTGAAGTGCGACGAGAAGTTCCTGTGGCACTTGCTGTCGCTGACGCAGGAGGGCAACTTCAAGGCGGGCCGGTTCGCGCTCATTTCGGCCGACGAGCTCATCATCGCGCACACGAACGAGGCGGAGTACAAGGCGTTCATCGCGAACAAGAAGAACGAGGCGCTGCAATCGCGGATGATCGTCATGCCGATTCCGTACAACCTGAAGGTGTCGGAGGAGGAGAAGATCTACGCGAAGCTGATCGCCCAGAGCGACATGAAGCACGTCCACATCGCCCCGCACACGCTGCGCGCCGCCGCCATCTTCACGATTCTGACCCGGCTGAAGGAATCGAAGAAGCAGGGGATGGACCTCGTGAAGAAAATGCGGATGTACGACGGCGAGGAGGTCGAGGGCTTCAAGGAGAACGATCTGAAGGAACTGCAGGACGAATACCTCGAGGAGGGCATGTCGGGCATCGACCCGCGCCATGTCATCAACCGGATCTCGAGCGCGCTGATCAAGCAGGATCTCGCGTGCATCAACGCCCTCGACGTGCTGCGCGCGCTCAAGGAAGGGCTGGATCAGCATCCGTCGATCACGAAGGAGGAGCGGGAGAAGTATCTGAACTTCATCTCGATCGCCCGCAAGGAGTACGACAACCTCGCGAAGAAGGAAGTGCAGAAGGCGTTCGTGTATTCGTTCGAGGAATCGGCGCGGACGCTGTTCGAGAACTATCTCGACAACATCGAGGCCTACTGCAACTGGACGAAGCTGAAGGACCCGCTCACCGGCGAGGAGCTCGATCCCGACGAGCGGCTGATGCGGTCGATCGAGGAGCAGATCGGCATCTCGGAGAACGCGAAGAAGGCGTTCCGCGAGGAGATTCTGATCCGCATGTCGTCGTATTCGCGCCGCGGCAAGAAGTTCGACTACAAGAGCCACGAGCGGCTGCGCGAGGCGATCGAGAAGAAGCTGTTCGCCGACCTGAAGGACATCGTGAAAATCACGACGACGACGAAGACGCCGGACGAGACGCAGCTCAAGCGGATCAACGAGGTGACGAAGCGGCTGATCGACGAGCACGGCTACTGCCCGATCTGCGCGAACGAGCTGCTGCGCTATGTCGGCAGCCTGCTGAACCGGTGACGGACGCGGCGAATCCCCGCGGGCTTCGGGAAAAGGGG
>NICF_comb_assmDRAFT_10004078_pt1 | contig 10266 bp, 11 predicted proteins | sample NewIslPassag4_SG_FD_11279 | JGI IMG/M metagenome (IMG submission 11279) | reverse complement strand
AGTACGTTAGCAGTACCAACCAACCAACCAACCAACACAGAAAGAGGAAAAGTATGAGGAAAAGTATGAAGACCACCAAAAACGTTGCTCGTACCACCCCCACCAACCAACACGGAAAGAGGAAAAGCATGAAGACCATCAAGAACGTTAAGAACGTTACTCGTACCATCCCCACCAACTTTTACGGCGGCAAGGAGGTCACGCCTCATGACAGCCGCTTTATCGAGACGCTGCGTCGTCAGCTTCGCAAGAGCGGCATGACCATGGCCGAGGCTTCGCGGAAGGCGGGCGCCACGGAGAGCTACCTCAAGAAGATCCTCTCCTACCACTCTCGCCCCAGCTATCTCATGGCGCTCGCGCTCATGGACGTGCTTGGGTTCTCCGAGGGGCAGCGGCGGCAACACAACCGCTACGTCGCCAGCCTCCCTCTCCGCGTGAGCGAGCGAGTTCGGCGGGCTGTAGCCTCCTGAATCTAACAGAGGGCGCGTAGCTCAGCTGGATAGAGTAGCGGCCTTCTAAGCCGTAGGTCGAGGGTTCGAGTCCTTCCGCGCCTACCACTTTAGGGGATCGGCTTTTGCTGATCCCCTTTATTTTTTCTTGCATCCTGGTGCAGGGCATGGTAATAGCGGGCACAAATTCGGTTCCCTCGATCTGAGCAAGGAAGGAGGACGCAATGGTATCTGAAAAGATCCTGGACCGCATCCGAAAGCTGCTTCGCCTGTCCGAAGGTACCCATAGCGCTGAAGAAGCCCACTCGGCACTCCTCATGGCTCAGAGGCTCATGGCGGAGCACGGGCTGTCCATGCAGCAGGTCAGGTTGGCCAAGGAGGTGAGGGAGGAGGTTATCCATGGAGAGATCCTGACGACCCGGCGTAGGGATGGCTTTACGCAGCGGCTTGCTTGGGTGATCGCCAACAACTTCCGGTGCATTCCGTATTGGTACAAGGAGGTCGCTGGCTACGGGAGCAAGAGACGCTGCTACGAGTACACCCTTCGCTTCGTCGGACTGGCCGAAGATGCGGAAATCGCCGCTACCACGTTTCATACAGCCGACGCGGCTGCGCGCAACCTGGCAGCCAGGTTTGTCCGCCGCTATGGGGGTGGGCATGAGGCTCGCCAGTCCTACCTCCTGGGGTGGGTCGAGGGGTTGTACGTCAAGTTCGAAGCCCAACGGAAGGGGAATGCGCATCTAGCCCTGGCTCTGACCATCCCCAAGGCAGTCCGGGATGAAGCCCAGAAAATGACGATCAGGAAGGGGAGGCAGAACACTCCCATCCGCAATCTAGACGAGCAAGCTTTGTACGTGGGATTCCAGGACGGGCGGCAGTTTGGAGAGGGATTGGAGAGATAGACAGACTCAAATACCGCTTGACTTATGGCTGTAGGGTGGCTAGACTACCCTCAGCATCCAAGGAGGCGGCATGGAGACGATGGTCAGCATTGCAAAGCGGTTCGTGGAGGCTATGGATCTTGCCTGGGAGGTGGAGGAGATGACTCCCACACAGCTCCAGGGAGGCGATGCAGTGGACGGGATCGTCATGATCGACGGAACTCGCTCCTACTACATCACGCGCCACAAGGTGCGTCCTGGCGCTTGCAAGTATCCCTATTATTATTCAATGATCGCCTATGACCGTCAATATGACGACGGATCGGGAGAAAACATCGAAGCAATCCATTTCGGTGACGACTTTAGGATACTGGCGCTTTTGATCGCGGCTGTCAAGGACGCGCTCCAAAGGCGTCTGGAGCTGCTTGCCACGGAGCGAACAGCCGCTGATTTCGCTCTGTCGCCGCAAGAAGAGGCCCATGTCAAGTTCGGGCTCTTTAACAAGACCTTGCTCCGAATTTGAGCTTGGGTTGCTGATCGATACCGCGTTTGTATCCGAGAAAGCTTGCATTCTATGGACGCTTCCGCTATAAGTGGAGGCGTCCTTTGAAGGAGGTTATCAAATGCGCATCCATCATTTCACCATCCCTGTCATCCGCGTTACTATCATCCGATCGCCTTACAAGACCGATCGCATTCGCTTCGTCGCTGACGAAAATCACAGCAACATGATTCATCCTGGAGAGTATCGAAATCTCTTTGGTAATGTTTCGTACGAAATCGAGGTTACTCAGGGGCGCGGCGAGGAAGTGTGCAAGGCTCTCGGTATTCCCGACGACATTGTTCAGGTTGTTGAAACCGTGCCAAAGTGGAGCCATGAATGAAGTAAGCTCTGCAACTAAGCTTGCAGAAGAGCTGGAATTGGCGTCCGGCTTGACTTACGCACAAGCAGCGGACGCCCTAGCCAAGGCAACCAAGTCCGAAGCAAGCAAATATCTTCGTTTCAGGATCAAGCCTAACCAAGGCAAGTGGTCTTTGTGCGCTACGGTTTGCAACATGGATGCGGCTATTGCACGACAATAAAATATTTGGATACAAAAAATAAACCCCACACCTTCATAATAGAAGGTGTGGGGTCGCTCTTTGGAGCAATGTGCGGGCGGGGACCAGTGGAGGGGATTAGCTCCAAAGAGCTTAAAGCGTTGCAGCGCCCTCCTCGTACTGCTCGCCGGTTTCATCGTTGGCTACGAGTCCAACAAATGAAACACCGAATTCTTGAAGCCCTTTGGCATTGATTGACGTGCTGTAACCAGTAGGTCGAATACCAACCACGTTCAGAAGCGGGCGACCGTCGGGATTCTGCCGATCCACGATAGTAATCGTTGTATCTTCGTGTCGCAGAAGATCCTGGAGCTTCGGAACAGCTGCTTCGGCATGGGGGCCGCGCTGTCCGTTTTCTTGGCTGGACACCAGACGCCAGCCAGACGCTGAAACGCTAATGGGATCCATACCAGTTAGCACAATTTCATGCGGTCCAAAACGCCCCAGTCCGTCTACTGACGCAACGTTGTAATTGACGGCGTATGAGACGTTGGTGAAAATCCCGCGCGGACGTCCGCCGATATACAGGATGGCTCTAGCGCCATGCATTACTCTAGCTTGTGCCATGTATCGTTTCCTTTACAAAGAGTGCTAGGAGGCGGGTGCCCGCCTCCCAAGAGTGTTAGGCAGCTGTCTGGGTGACAGGTGAGATGAACGTCTCAATCGGGATGAAGTAATAAGCGCCTGCCAGGAATACCCGTACAGAAACTCGCATGATAGGACCTTCGACTCGTACTGAGGCGTCCTTGTACCCAGCGGGAGCACCATCAGAAGGAGCAATCAGCTTGAGGTCAAGCAGATCTCGCATGATGTTTTGTAGCTCAGCAAGAGCTAGTGCGGCTGGGATTTCAGCTACCGACCGCCCAACGAAAGCGCGCTCCATTCGCTGAGCAATCGTCATTGCAATGATGTCTGCGACGTATACTGCTTGGATGCTATTATATACGAAGTTGGTGTCCTGCGAGTAAGTGGTTTGGTCGCTTACGAATTGAAAGCCACCTTCGAGACGAGGAACAACCGTAAGCAGGCCATTGAGCAGTGCATCCTCAACCTGAGCTTCATCGTTAGGATCGAAGTCACCAGCTGCTTGAATTGCACCGTTTAGTGCCAGTCCTTTAGCGAAAATTGCTTTGTTAAATCCGGCAGCTTGCATTCCAGCAGCGGTGCAAGCGGTGCTCCAAGGAGAGAACTGCTTGACGAATCCGTCCGCTCCCACATTGCGTGCATCCTGCCAAGCAAGCGCTACACGGTGTGAGTTGAGGTTGTTTGCAGCCAGCTTAGCATCAGCAAACGATCCCTTATAAGAGCAGAATGCTTGCCGAGGCTTACGGCGCTTCATCGAAGACATAGATACAACGTGAGAGCGAACGTAAGTGTTGATGCCTTCGATCTCGTAATCGGAATCAGGATCTGTTAGTCCGTCAAAGATGTCTTCCTGAGCGTTCCGAGAGAACAAAGGAACGATGAAGTTTGCTTGTAGTTTGGAGCAAGCGTCAATAGCTGCAATAATGTCTGCTTGCTTGCTGCCACCACGAGCGCCACCAGTCAAGAAGACTGCGCGGGTCGGCTCAGGAAGCCCAGTTCCCTTTGTGGTAAGTTCTACAAGACGTGCTTGCTCAGCGAGCTTCTTGTAAAGAGTAGCAGCATCGGTCTTGATACGAATACCAATAGACCCCTCGAATTGCCCACCAACTAGGTAGGTTCCTTCATCCAGATCCTCGGACAAAACCCCTGCCATGTTGCCGGTTGCGGGCTTGGCAGTTACGCCAGGAAGCGTGTTGAGGTACGCTGCCAGAAGTCCAACGGTTGGATAATCTTTGAGGGTAACCTCGTAAGTCGTGCCATTTGCAGTAAGAGCTAGAGAGCCATCAGCAATCACTAGCGTACCAGAGCCCTTGACGCCAATGGCAAGTGCAACTTGTCCACCAGCAACAACTTCATCTCGGATTCCGCCGTTGACAGCTACGATACGAACTTTTGCCTCTGAAGTAGAGGTAAGAACCACAGGCTTGACACGAGTGGAAACAAAAGCAACTTTCTCGCCTGCCGCTGTGAAGCAGTGATCGGCAAGTGAAACACTTCCTCCATTGTCGTAGATCTCCATGGTCTTTCCAACACCATCGATCGACGGACGAATGATTCGGAGGTCGGATCCCGTGATAGCCGTGGTAGTAACCTCTTCTAGCTCGCCAGTGAGATTGCTAATACGGGTAGCAGAAACCGTAGCAGAGGTAGCGGCAACAACTTTGTACCAGCCTGCGTTGTGCGTACCTTCCAGAGCCGAGCCAGTAGGAATCTGAAGCAAATCACCTACAACCGGAGCCTGCTCCCAAACACCATCACCATCAAGCGTGATATGGATTGTCTCGCCAGCAACTGTGAGAGCAGCAGAAAGTCCTGCACCGATGGTCTTGCTCTTGCCCGTTACTTCGCGGATGGTCACAGGCTCCCAGACATAGAAAGTATCAGCAGCAACTACGGCGCCGGAAACCGATACAGGGGCTGTGACCGTGGCAGCTACAACATCGACGGTTGAAGACGTAGCAGAAACAACAACGTAGCTTCCGACGTTTGCTCCGCCGCCAGCCAAAGACGATCCATCTTTGATGGTCAGGGTTGAGCCGACAACCGGAGTACGATTCCAGGTTGCACCGCCACCCAGTACGATACGAGCGCGCCCTCTATCGAGCGCACGAAGAGAGATCGGCTTACCAATATTACCAGCAAGCGCATCGATTGCCTGTCCACCAGTTGCCAGGAGATAGGCGCTTTCATTGATGGTGTCTACGAGATCGGCTGCGGTATACTCACCAGCCGTTCCCTCAATCGCTGCAACTACTTCACCGTTGAGTCGAACACCGAATTTGAGATCGGAGCCATTCGCAACCGGAACGAACGCAAATGCGCCAGTGGTCGGACCAACCTCATCTCCGGCGCTCTCAACAGCAACGGAAGTCATGTTGCCTACGGCGCCAAACCCCTTGTCTTGAATAAGTCCATAGTCGCCCAGCATTGCAGACGCCTTGGACCCTTTGTTGGTCTTTAGAATGTAGATGCGAGCAGGGGCGCCAGCGATTTCGGGATCAATGGACGGGCTAGCAGCTGCAAGAAACCCATCAACGATCGGACCGCTGCGATATTTCGCCCTTACAAGCGCAGCCTGATTTGGCCCAAACCAGTTCTGCGAAAGATCGGCTTCGGCTGTAAAATCAGGGCCAGCGTCAGCTTCACCGATAAGAACGATGACACCAGTAGTTGCAATGCTGGTATCGGTCGTATCTACCTTTGTCTGAGGATACGCGCCAGGGATGACGATTTCCCCAGCTTCCGTGATAAGTTTTTGTGCCATGGATTACTTTTCCTCTTTAAAAAAATGGAATAACTTGTTCGCTGAACCCGTTACGCGCCGGGTGCCTTGGGAGCTTCAGGGGCTTTTGGTGCTTCACCAGCCTTTGCCCCGGGAATGCCCGGAGGAGGGCCAAGCTTTGGCGACTTCGGAGGAGTCGTCTGAGGAGCGGTGGACTTGGGAACCTTTGCAGGAAGCATGCTTTGTTTTTTGAGCGGTGCAGTATTGCGCTTGATTTCGCCACCTGATCCTTCAGCCGGGATTTCCTCGGGCTTGACTTCATCCAGATTTTCGTCGTTGACGATGTATGGATTTTTCTCTTCCTTAGAAACCTTTGGTCCACCCCGCTGTTTCTTTTGACGGCCTCTGCCACCGCGATACGAGCCATCACCCTTGGGAGTTACCCGGTTCTTGCCACGATTCGGACGCATCTTCTTTCGCCCGGGAATCGAAGCCTTGGGCTTGGGAGTAGCCGGAGTTGCCGGAGTTGCGGAAGCTGCCGGTGCAGAGGCTTGATCTGGCGTAGTAGCAGCCGCGGGAGTTGCAGCGAGTTTAGCAGGAGCTACCTTTTTCTTCTCGGGAGCCGGAGGAATGGGGACAGGCGGGATATAGGTGCTGTTGTCTTCGTTTTGGGCAGCCTGCTTCGCATGCATCTTGCCGTAAGCTAGTGCAGCTCCAATGGCTCCTTCGGTATTCGTAATGCCCTGCCGAATGATGTTGGCTCCAGCTGTGATGTGGTCTTCGATTGGTGTACCGCTTTGGGGATCATTCTTGGCAAGAGCTTCAAAGCAATTGCATGCAATGTGTGGCTGACCGCAAATAAGACATCCTTCGGACTTGGTAACGTCATCGCCCCGCGTCATATCGCCACACTTCTCAACCTTGGAAACCTTCTTGTTTCCAATGGTTAGCTCGCCACACTTTTCAAGGCACTTGCAGAGATTAGGCTTGTCTTCATTGCCGCACACAGGACAAAGATCTTTGTCTTCGGACTTGGTAACATCATCGCCCCGCGTCATATCTCCACACTTCTCAACCTTGGAAACCTTCTTGTTTCCAATGGTTAGCTCGCCACACTTTTCAAGGCACTTACAGAGATTGGGCTTGTCTTCATTACCGCACACAGGACAAAGATCTTTGTCTTCGCTCTTGACGTTATGAACAGCTTTGACAAGTCCAGTTTCTCGCTTGCGCAACTCAGCTAGATCGGCAGCAAATGCATCAATCCGCTTCTGAATCGCCTTAGCAAGCTCCGACGTTGCTTCATTCAAATTGTAGACTTTTTTCTGGGAATCGAGGTAGTAGTTCCTGCGGAGAAAGGCTGCGATTTCTTGAGCAGCTTCTACAGGGGTGTACGTTTTCTTCATTTCCTAACTCTCCAGTTCTTAAGCACTAGATTGTTGTCGCGCATTAAAATGGCTGCTCATCATCGCTAACGTAAAGCTCCAAGTACTCTTCAGGAGAAACAGCAACCTCAACTTGGGTCGATACATCTTCAATATCTACGGAAACATCTTTGGGCCAGTAATGTCGCACATACCCAATTACATGAACGTAACGGGAGAAAACCCGTTCTTCAAGGGCAAAGAACTCGTTTGGTTGCATAGGACCCGATATAACTTTCGTACGCTCAAACCCTCTTGCTTCGAGAAACCGCTGCTTGTAGCGAAACAAGCAAAAGAGCACAATGGAGTGAAGCCATAGAAGGGGCACATAGTCGCCCTTGACATGAAGCCCTAGACGACACTGCTCTCGATAGTAGGTTCCTTCAAGCTGAACATCGACGAGTTTATTGCCGTCACGCACCCTACCAACCTGACGGGCTGGCACTTTTTCAGACACCCAGAAGTCTTTATCTCCTAGTGTGTCTTCAGCAGGCTCCGACGAGACAAGAGAAATGGTGATTGAAGGAATGATGGGCTCATCAGGCAAGTCTGCCATGATGACGGGAATGTCGGTGTTGATGAACCATTTTTTCGCTTCTTCCTTACCCCTCTCACCATAATGCGGATCTCGATTGGTAAGCTCGTCTGCTGGTAGCTGAGCAAAACAATAGTCGAGAAGCCAAGGGTTCCGCCTAATGTCGTTGAGTCCTGCAATAAGCGCAGTGCGAAGAATCACATCGGTTTGCGCAATGCCGAACGTTTTTGTGTCGAGCTTCATTACTTAGTCTCTCCTAAGAGGTCGCCTAGCAAGCTGGGAGCGATTTTGGTATCCCACTCCTTCATGGCCCATTCGAATGCTTCATCGAGAAACTTCTTGCCTTCAATGCCCGGATACACCCACTTGCCAGTTCCCTTGTGCTTACTGGATGCAACACGGAAAGTCATGATGTGACGGGAAGCTCTCGGAAGTCCTTGCTTGTCAAGAAGTGGCTTACCGTTTTTATCTCGAAGAAGTCGTTGATAAATGCGAACACCCCACAAGAAAGGACGCCCTCCAGGACCTGCTTGTCCTTGAGGACGCGGATGCATGCGCTGTCGATACATCCGCGGACTCTGCCCCCTGCCCAGATCATCTTTGAGATGAGGATGAGGAGTAAGTTCGTGAGGTGTGTCGATATTGAGTGAATGAAGTAGACCAAGCTTTGGACTGCCGTCTGGATTGCGCTCGATTTTGCCATATGGAATATTGGCTTCTTTGAGCGCTGCCTTGAGCGTGCGAATCAAAACGGCTTCCCCCGGTGTTTGATATGTTGGCCCTTTGTTATGCTGGAACGGAATAGCAACGTATCGAGAACCGTCTTTGGCAGTCTTTGCAGTCTTCGCTTTCAAGAGGTCATCAATCATTTCTCCGGCTGGCCTGCCTTCTTCGATCCACAACCCCGGACGAAGCACCGTGATCGCCCATACATCATCACCCACCTTTCCAAAGGTAAGGTTCTGAAGAAATGGGCGCAGTCGGCTGCGGAGCTTAGCATTCGCTTGCTCTACAACGTGTGCGTGAGTCTGGATGGCGAGCTGCTCCGCTGCACGCCTGAGCTTGCCCTTCACATCATCTGTAAGGGCGTTTTGCAGGTCTGTGATTTGCGAAATGTTGATATGCAGATCAAGTGGACTAGGCATTACTTAGCAGACGGGTTGAGCGAAGAAACAGGATGAGGGTTTCCATAATCGTTGGGAGACAGAATCAGTCCTGCCTGCCCTCGAATCCATCCAGTGCGATTCTCGCCATGAGTGGTGCCATCTTCTTTGACAGGTCCTGCGCCATGCTGGACTTTTAGAAAGGGCCCAAGACGGGTGTGGACGGGATACACGATTCCAGGACGTAGTGTTTTTCTCTTTTGTCCAGGGAGCATTCCAACTTTCTTCAATGGTTTGGTAGTACACTTGCCACCACCTGAACGATGCGGAAATGTATACGCATCACACCGACAAACCACCGGCTTTTCAGCTTTGGCCATGGACTGACCACTTGCCATGGCTTTTGCCATTTCCATCATTGCTTGGATGATTCCGAGGACAGCTTTATATGTGTCGGGTTTTACCTGCTTGAGCTGTTCAAGGACGGGCGCTTGTTCCTTGATCCTCATCAGTGCCTGAGCAATCATGGTGCGAGGATCGGCGGAGGGCTCTTGTTCGTCTTCAACAGGTTGCTGGTTCTTGTTAAGATTGGCTACAATATCGTCATCAGACAGATATGCCTCACGAACCTTAGACTCTTCGGATTGAGGACGACGCGCAACTTCTTCGAGTTCCTGCGCCATCTCGGGCTGCCACATCACAATCCGATCTTTTCCTCGGATCTTGGCGACAAGAAGTGCGCGATCAGCCTCGGACAGTCGCATCCCAATCCCTACAGACACGGAATGTCCTGTAAGGTTTTTGTATTTTTCACGCTGATCAGGAAGTTCGGGGATAGCTTCTGCCGGGACCTTGAGCCGACCTTCGTCGCCACCTATGGAGATCACTTCGCCCCCTACACTAATAGCCCAACTGGCAAAATCCTTGCCTGCACGGTCGATGTTGTTGGCGATTCGGCGAATCTCTGCCTCATCATCGCGGAGAGATGCCCGGCCGACAAGATTGCCGATTCCGTCTCCGTCAAAGCTCACGTACACCATCATAGTGGGAATCCTCAAAACTCTTGTATCTGCCTGTAAGATTGTCGCTTGACAGTAGAGGTTTGGTGCGCTAGAGTGGCGTCTGGAGGTAGACGATGGGCTTCAACACAACCATCACCATCTACGACTGACGAGGTGCTCCCCGCGAAGTGGACGCTGTTCTAGTCGAAGGAGGCTTGATTCTCCATCGGCACCCCGATTCCCCCGGACACCGGAGCATCTCCCACCTGTGTTCCGGGACGTTTGGGCACTCACCAACTGGGATAGAGAAGCGGACGCTATTAGAGAGGAGAGAGGATGCTAAGCCAATCCGGCTTGATCGTTAGAACCGTGCACCAGAATCTGTGGAGAAACATTATGCAAACGCAATTAGTATTAAAAATTGAACTGGGAACCCTGGAAAAAAGTGGCGCAGAATTTCAGAAT
>NICF_comb_assmDRAFT_10004077_pt1 | contig 10267 bp, 7 predicted proteins | sample NewIslPassag4_SG_FD_11279 | JGI IMG/M metagenome (IMG submission 11279) | reverse complement strand
CCGTACTCGCTGTACGCCTACTACCGGCTGTTGAGCGGCGGGGTTATCGGGTGGGATGACGCTTTGCGCGGCTTGGCGCTCGCGGTGCTGTGTCTGCCGCTCTTGGCCTGGCTGGTGCTGGAGGGCAGGCGCCGGACCGTTAACCGGACCTGATCGTGATAAAATAATGGAAGCGGCATTCGGCGGCGCTGCCGCACAGGCCTGCCGCGATGGAACTGGACGCAAGGAGACATGACGGTGCTGTGGATTGGCACGGCGGTGTTGGCCGCCTTTTTTGCGGGGATCACGTCCATACTGGCGAAAATCGGCATTCGAAACACGGACTCCGATCTGGCTACGGCGCTGCGGACCATCGTCGTGCTGGTTTTCGCATGGATCATGGTCGGCGTGGTCGGCTCGGTCGGAACGATCACGGAAATCAGCGGGAAGTCGCTGCTCTTTCTCGTCTTGTCGGGGCTGGCGACCGGCGCTTCGTGGATCTGCTATTTCAAGGCGCTGGCGGCCGGCGACGTGAACAAGGTGGCGCCGATCGACAAATCGAGCACGGTGCTGACCGTGCTGCTCGCGATCATCTGCTTCGGCGAAACGGACCATCTGGCGGCGAAACTGATCGGAACGGTGCTGCTCGGCGTCGGCGTGCTGTGGATGGTCGAACGCAAAGCCGCGGAGCGAAGCGCGACCGACCGGACATGGCTGCCGTACGCGGTCGGGTCCGCCGTATTCGCGGCCTTGACCGCCATTCTGGCCAAAGTCGGGATCACCGGGGTGGAGTCCAACCTCGGTACCGCCATCCGCACGGCGGTCGTGCTGGTGATGGCCTGGGTCGTCGTGTGGATAAAGGGCAAACAGAAGCAGCTCCGCGCGATCGACCTCAGGGAGCTGCTGTTCATCGGGTTGTCCGGCCTGGCGACGGGCGTGTCCTGGCTCTGCTATTACCATGCGATCCAGAACGGCGTCGTCAGCGTCGTCGTGCCGATCGACAAGATGAGCATCGTCGTCACGATTGTGTTCTCGTATCTTGTGTTCCGGGAGAGGCTGAGCCGGAAGGCGTTGCTGGGCCTCGCGCTGATGGTCGCGGGGACGCTGACGATGGCGATTTTCTTGTGAGCCACGGCGAAGGACGCATGCTGCCGCGGCTTTTCTTTTTTCGCGCGGGACTTGCGCCGAATCTCCAAACATGCCATCCTTAATGTTGTCTTCCCGACATACGAAAACAGTAAATACGCACCTGCAATTGAAAATGATTTCAAATTCTGAGCGGAATATTGACGCAACCCGGCGGAGGTGGGATGGCATGCTCTATTCCCGCATCAGGCAGTTTTATTTCAACCTCTCTATTGCCAAGAAAATGTATTTGTTTTACGCGTTTTCATCCCTCATTCCCATTTTGACCCTCGCATTCGTATCCCACAAAATCTCGTCCGAGAACCTGGTCGAGAAGGCCATCGTGAATTCCGTGCAGCAACTGAACATGGTGGCCCGCAACCTGGAGACGATGCTGTCCAAAATGGAGCAGGCCGCGAATCTGATCGTGGCGTATGAAGATGTGCAGAATCTGGGGAAATACGACACCCTCACCCCGAACGAAAAAGTGGTGTACGAACAGAGCATCAACTACTTTTTCGACCTGGTCAACAAGCCCGAAAACCTGATCAGCTCGGGGGTCATCTACGGCGCCAGCGGCACGGTGATCGGCACGGCGAGCGTCAACATGGCGTCGGCGCGAAGCCACGCCATCACGCCGGACAACCCGTCGCCTTTTTTTTCGGGCAATTACCGGTGGGAAGATGTCCACCCGATCGGGTATGAATATTCATCTCCCCGCGGCATTTCGCTGAACAAGAAAATCATCAACGGCACGACCGGCGAAGTGCTCGGCTATCTGGTATTGAATGTCAACGCCAGGACGATCTATGCCAACTATCTCGGCACCAGTTACGGTCGGAACGGCTATTATCTGCTCGCCAACCGGAACGGCGAGATCGTCTCGGCGGAAGACAGCCGGTACGTGGGGGCAAACATCGCCGCCGAGCCCTTTTTTCTGTGGGCGGTGCAACAGGCGGGGGACGGCCGGATTTTCACCATCAACGGGCAGAAATTTCTGGTGACCGTCGATACCTTGGACGCGATGGACTGGATCGTGTTCGGCATCATTCCGCTCGACGAAGTGACGGACAGTGCCGCCGAAGTTACCACATTGATCTTCGGAACCGGGCTTCTCTGTCTGTTATTCGGCCTGCTGGTCGCATGGGTGGCCTCCTACTCGATCACCCGTCCGATTGCGAAGCTGGTGCAGTCGATCTCGAAAGTCGGCCTCGGCGATTTCAGCGTGACCGTCCATTCGAGAGGCAACGACGAGGTCGGCATCCTGCTGAACCGGTTCAACAAAATGACGATGCAGATCTCCACCCTGATGAACCGGATGGAAGAAGAGCAGCGCATGAAGCGCAACTATGAGCTGATGGCCTTGCAGGGGCAGATCTACCCCCATTTCCTGTACAACACATTGGACAATCTCGCCGCCCTGATCCAGATGGGGATGAAGGATGAAGCCTACCACATGATCCGGTCGCTGGCCGCGTTCTACAAGATTGCGCTCAGCAAGGGCGACAGTCTGATTACCCTGGAGGACGAGGTCAAGCATGCGCACCACTACATGGAGATCCAGAAAATCCGGTATGCCGACGATTTCGATTACGCCATCCGCATGGATCCCGCAATGATGGCCCTGCGCATTCCGAAGCTGTCCATCCAGCCCATTCTGGAAAACGCGATTTATCACGGCATTCGCAAGAAACGGGGGAAAGGGCGGATTGAGGTCGAGGGTTATCTGGCCGACGGGTTCGCCGTCATTCGCGTGACGGACAACGGCGCGGGCATGGAGGAAGAGTTGGGGATGAAGATTCTCACGTCCGAATCGCCGGTCCGATCCTTCGGCCTGAAAAGCGTGCACGACCGGCTGCAGATGCATTTCGGAGCCGAATATGGCGTCAGGATCGAAAGTCGCCCCGGAGAGGGCACCGAGATCCGATTGTTGATTCCGGCACAACAGGAGGTCTACCCATGAAGGTCCTTATCGTGGAAGACGAGCATTTGATCATCAAATACATCCGCAACATCATCGATTGGGACGCCCTGGGGCTCGAGGTCGCGGGCGAAGCCCGGGACGGCGAAACGGCGCTCGCCATGATTCCGTCGATCTGTCCCGACATCATTCTGATGGACATCAATCTGCCCCGGATGAACGGTCTGGAGACTTCCCGGAAGATCAAGGAGACGCTGCCCCATGTCAAAATCATCCTGCTGACCGGATACCGGGAGTTCCAGTACGCCCAGGAAGCGATCCGGCTGCGGGTGTACCGGTATTTGCTGAAACCGATCGACGCGGAGGAGCTCCGCAACGTGCTGGAATCGGCGATGGCCGAAATCCTCGGGGAACGGAGCGTCCGGCGAATCGTGCACGAAGCGAAGCATTCGGAACACGAAGCGGAGAAAGTCCGCTTCCTGAACCTGTGGCTGACCGGCGAAGGGTCGGCGCTGGACGAAGATTGGATTGTCGGCCGGCTGAACGATTTCCGCATCCGGCTGCCGGATGGCCGGCTGATCGTGAGCCTGCTCGTCATCGACGGTGCCGGGCGCCGGTACCCGGAGGAGAAAGAGCTGGAATGGCGTGCGTTCTTCGTCCGGAATGTCGCGCAGGAAATGCTGGAACGCCGCTGCCCTTCTATCGTGTTCACCGGACCGGAAGGAATGATCGCCGTCATCTCCTCAGGCGGGGACATCCGGGATGTCGCCGAATGCGGGGAAGAGATCCGGAGGTTCCTCCACCAACGGACGGATTTCACCGTCACCATGGCCGTCGGCCGGCCCTGCGGCGGTTATCTCGATATCCGGCAATCGTACCGGGATGCGCTGCGGACAATGAAAAGGCGGTTCACCCTGGGGATCGACCGGGTGCTGACGGCCGATCCGGATGACAGCGATGATGCTTCGCATGCACCGGATGAACGGCAGAAAGACGAGTGGCGGATGGATTTGCGACTGGGCCGTTTCGACAAACTGGAGGCGGACATCCGCCAGGTTTTCGCCCGGTTCAGGGCCTCGCGTGCGACGCGGGAAGAAACGATGTTTTTCGCCGTGGAGTTGAAAGGGCTGCTGCAGACGTTTTGCCGCGAAAGCGGTGTGCCCGACAACTCGCTGCTGCCGGGCAATGAAGCTTTTTTGGCGCTGCTCGAGGATCAGGAGACGATCGGCGAGACCGAACACACCGTGCTCGACCTGGTGCACCGGGTCCGGATGCGGTGGGAAGAGATCGGCAAGTCTTCCGCCGCCAGAATTGCGGACAAGGCCCGGGAATTGATCAACCGCCAGTATGACGATCCGGATCTGTCCCTGAACCGGCTGGCCGGGCAGCTCCATGTAAGCCCTTTCTATCTGAGCAAGGTATTCAAGAAGGAACTGAATCTGTCGTTCAGCGAGTATCTGGGCGAGTACCGCATGAAGATGGCCAAGCGGATGCTGGATGAATCGCCGCAAGTCCCGGTGTCGCAAGTGGCGGAGAAGTGCGGTTTCAACGATCCGTACTATTTCAGCAAATGCTTCAAGAAGCAGTACGGTATCACGCCCTCCCGATATGTCGAGCGAAAGAGGACATGATTTTACCAACCGGGCCAAACCAGTCCATTCTGTAGGCCGGAGCGGCCGGCCTATAATGAATACGATTTCAAAAACAACGAGACAGATCGGGAGGTTATGCTGTGAGAAGGCTTACATTTCGCATGCTGATCTTGTGTTTGTCCCTGGTGTTCGTGCTTGCCGGATGCGGCGGGGGCAGCAACAACGGCTCCTCTTCGTCGCAGAACGCTTCCGCCGGCTCGGGTTCGGGCGGTTCGAACAACGGCGGCGACAAGAAAGTCGAGATTTCGATCATGACCCGCTGGGGGGATTCGGACCCGCTGTCGCCGTTCCTCAATGAAGTGATCGCCAAGTTCGAGGAGCTCCATCCGAACGTCAAGGTGATCAACGACTCCATTTCCGAAGAAGCGTCTTACAACAACAAGCTGAAAACGGCCATCGCCACCGGCGAAACGCCGCACATCTTCTACTGGCCGGGTGTGGCCGGCATCACCGACTGGGCCAAGAACGGCGTCCTGATGGACGTCACGCCGCTGATGGAAGACAAGGAATGGTTCGACGGATTTATCAGCGGCGCGTTCGAAATCTGGAACCTGGAGCAATACGGGGTAGCCGGCCATTACGGCGTCCCGATCGGCTTCAATCCGGAAGTCATGTACTACAACAAGGAACTGTTCGAGAAAGCCGGCATCACCAAGGAGCCGGAGACGATCGAAGAACTGTATGACGTCATCGACAAGCTGAACGCTTCCGGCGTCGTCGCCTGGGGCATGGGCGCCAAGGATACCTGGCGTCTCGGACACCTGCACACCAACGTGTTCTACCATTTGAACGGCGTCAATGCCGCCAAGGAACTGGGCACCCGGACGAAGAAGTGGACGGACGCCGACGTCGTGGAATCGCTCGCGCTGGTTAAGGCATTCAAGGACCGTGGAGCGTTCCAGCAAGGCTTCGAGGGCATCGACTACAATACGGAACGAAGCGATTTCCTGAGCGGCAAGTCCGCCATGATGCTGAACGGCGCCTGGGCGATCGCCGAAATCATGGCTTCCGATTCGCCCTACAAGGATCAATTCGACTTCTTCCCGTTCCCGTACTATTCGGACAAGCCGGAGTACAAGTCAGACGACGTCCTGTACAACGAAGCGTTCTTCCTGAGCGGCACGATGGAAGGCGAAGAGAAGGAAGCGGCCATCGCGTTCATCAAGTTCATCTCGGGCAAGGAAATGCAGGAGCTGAAACTGCAGAAGTATGAGCGCCTGCCTTCCAGAACGGACGTCCAGGTGAGCGAAAGCGCGTCGCAAATGATGAAGGACATGTTCGAATACATGGGCACGATCCAAAATCCGGGAGGCGACGTGCACGACTACGATCCGAACCCGGCCCTCATCGACGTCATCCGCAACTCGCTCGTCGGCATCATGCTGGGCAGTACGCCCGAACAAGCGGCCCAAGAAATCCAGAAGTCGAACGACTCGTACGACAACAGCAGAGGTTAATTCCGCGGTATGGCAGGTTATCGCAGAAACAAGCTTGTCATCCTGATGTTCCTTGCCCCGGCCTTTCTGATCGTGACGTTCTTTGAAATGATACCGGTCGGTTCCACGATCTATTTCTCCTTTCACAATTGGCCGGGGATTGCGACGGCGCCGCTGAAGTATGTCGGGTTGCAGAACTACGCGAACATATTCCAGAATGACGATTTTCTCCGGTCGCTCAAGAACGTGTTGTGGTATGTGTTCTGGAGTGTCATCGGACAGGTTGGCCTGGGCTTCACGCTCGCGCTGATGATCTACCATGTCAGAAGGGGAACGAGGTTCTACAAGGCCTCGTTCTTCCTTCCCCTTATTCTGCCGGCGACTTCGATCGCGCTGATCTGGTATTTCATCCTGTTCCCGACCGACATGGGCGTCGTCAATCATCTGCTCGATTCCCTCGGGCTGGGAACGTTGAAAAGGGCATGGCTGGTCAACCCGAATACGGCCATGGCCTGGATCATCATCATCACGACGTGGTCCAGTATCGGGTATTACACGACCATCGGACTCGCCGCTTTGGCCGGATTGCCGGACGAAGTGATGGAAGCGGCCGAGATCGACGGGGCGGTGGGCTTGCGGAGAATCTGGAGCGTCGTCATCCCCATGATCTGGGAATCGATCCGGATCTCGGTGGTCCTGGTCATCACGGGCGTGCTCAAAATTTTCGATCTGATCTTCATTCTGACCGACGGCGGGCCCAACGGGACGACCCACGTGCCGGCCACCCTCATGTACAAGGAAGCGTTCGAGTACAACAACTACGGCGGCGGCAGCGCGATCGCGACGGTCATCTTCCTGCTCAGCATCGTGCTCAGCGTGCTCAGTCTGCGTGTCATGGGATCCGGGAAGCGGGAAGCATAGAAAGCGGGTGATGACAGATGAATGCGATGGGTTCGGGCAAATGGAGAAAATCGCTTACTTCAGGTTTCCTTCACGTCTTTTTGTTGGTATACGCGCTGATCTGTCTGTATCCCGTCTACTTTTCGCTCATCTCTTCCTTCAAGAAGAATGACGATATCTTCGCGTCGCCGTTTGCCTTGCCGACCAGCTTCAACTGGCAGAACTACGTGACGGCGCTGGAACTGGGCAACATCTTCCGGTACTTCTGGAACACGCTGTTGCTGGCGGGAGGCACGGTCGTGCTGAGCGCCCTGGTCGGCGCCTTCGCCGCCTACGCGCTGGCACGGTTCCGGTTCCGGTTCCAGGGCGTGACGCTCATCTACTTCGTGTCGGGCCTGATGATTCCGATCCAGGCGGTCATCGTGCCGCTGGCCTACATCTTCGGGCAAGTGAAATGGAATGACAACTATCTGGTCCTGATTCTGCTGTTCACGGCCTTCATGATTCCGATGACTGTGTTCATTCTGACGGGATTCGCCAAGTCGATTCCGGACGAGCTGGAGGAGGCGGCGGTCATCGACGGATGCGGGCATTGGCGGACGTTCTGGCATGTCATTTTTCCCCTGATGATCCCGGCCATTGCGACGGCATCGACCTTCAACTTCATCAACACCTGGAACAACCTGATCTTCCCGCTCATCTTCATCAAGAAGAAGGAGCTCAGCACGATCTCCGTCGGGCTGTTGTCCTTCTTCGGCGAGCGGACGTCGGATTACGGTGCGGTGACGGCGGCGACGGTCATCACGCTGCTGCCGCCCATCCTGATCTATGTGCTGCTTCAGGAGAAGGTCGAGAAAGGACTTACGGCGGGCGCCGTGAAAGGCTGACAGGCCGACCACTACAGATTTCGGGAAGGAGAATCCGCATTGCAACAGCTGGACAATTTCGAATTGCGGTTCCGGCAGATCCACCTCGACTTCCATACGAGTCCGGACATTCCGGGCGTCGGGGCGGATTTCGACCCGGAACATTTCGCGGACACCCTGGTGAAGGCGCATGTCGATTCGATCACCATGTTCGCCAGATGCCATCACGGGATGATCTACTACGATTCCAAAGTGAATCCGGAGCGGGTGCATCCCCATCTCGTCAACAAAAACTTGCTGAACGAGCAGATCGAGGCAGCGCACAAGCGGGGCATCCGGGCGCCGATCTACATCACGGTGCAGTGGGACTACTATACGGCGCGCGAGCATCCGGACTGGCTGGCCATCGACCCGGACGGCCGCTATTACGGCGATCCCTCGGAAGGTTATCAAAGCCTGCATGAAGCGGGATTCTATCAGATTCTGTGCCTGAACTCCCCCTACCGCGAGTTCCTGAAGGAGCATACGCGGGAAGTGCTGGAGACGTTCAAGCCGGTGGACGGCCTGTTCTTCGACATCGTGTTCCCGGTTCCGTGCGCCTGCCGGTGCTGTACGGCCGAGATGGAGAAGCGCGGCTTCAATCCGCTGTCGGAATCGGACCGGATGGCGTATTCGCAGCTCATGATCAACGTGTTCAAGGCGGAAATGACGGCATTCGTCCGTTCGATTCAGCCGGATGCCTCCATTTTCTACAACCGCGGCCACGTCGGTGTCGCCCATCGCGCGGCTCGGGATGCCTATACGCACTTCGAGCTGGAGTCGCTGCCGAGCGGCATCTGGGGATATCTGCACTTCCCGACGACGATCCGTTACGCCCGCAATCTCGGACTCGATTGCATGGCCCAGACGGGCAAGTTCCATACGATGTGGGGCGACTTCCATTCGTTCAAGAACAAGGCGGCGCTGGAGTTCGAAGTGTTCAACATGCTGGCGCTCAACGCGAAGTGTCTGATCGGCGACCAGCTTGATCCGAGAGGCCGCCTGTCCGAGCCGGTGTACGAACTGATCGGCTCCGTCTATGAACAGGTGGAGAAGAAGGAACCCTGGTGCAGAGGCGCGGTGCCCGTCACCGAGATCGGCGTCTTCACGCCGGAGGAATTCCTCGGCGCAAGGGCGGGTCTGCTTCCGGAATCCATCCAGGGTGCGGTCCGGATGCTGCAGGAACTGGGCATGCAGTTCGATGTGCTCGATTCGCAAAGCGATCTGTCGCGCTACCGCCTGCTGATTCTGCCGGATGAGATCGAGGTGTCCGAGGCGTTCGCCGGACGGCTCTCCGAATTCATCCGCCAGGGCGGTTCGGTCATCGCGACGTTCGAATCGGGGCTGGCGCCGGAGAAGGACCGGTTCGCCCTGAAGGAGCTCGGCGTGCGGCTGAATCCCGAGCAGACGAAGGACGATTGCGGCAACGAAGTCAAGGGCAAGCCGTATCCGCGCTTCGATTACTGCGACTATATCATTCCGTCCGGTGACATCGGCAAAGGATTGCCGGAAACCGAGCACGTCATGTACATGAAAGGTCTCGAAGTGACGGCGGAAGCCGGCAGCACCGTTCTGGCGAAGGCGATTCTGCCTTACTTCAACCGCACGTACAAACATTTCTGCTCGCACCGGCAGACGCCGTCTTCCGGAAAACCGGGCTACGACGCCATCGTGCGCAACGGCAACGTCATCTATTTCGCCCATCCGCTCTTCAAGCAGTACAACCAGAATGCGCCGCGTTGGTGCAAGCAACTGCTCAAGAACGCGCTGGATATGCTGATGGGCGATTACCTGCTGCGGCATGAGGGTCCGAGCACGCTGCTCGCCACGATCAACGAGCAGCCGAAGGAAAACCGCCGGGTCGTCCACCTGTTGCACTACATTCCGGAACGGCGCAGCAAGGAGATCGACGTGATCGAGGACGTCATTCCGCTCCATCAGGTGCGGTTGTCTGTCAAGACGGACCGGGCGGTCAAGCAGGTCGCGTGCGTGCCGGAAGGCACCGTCCTAGCCCACGAGGTCAAGGAAGGACGGGTGGAATTCACCGTTCCCGTAATCAACGGGCATCAGATGATTTGTCTCAGCTTCTGATATTAATAGTAAGAAAAAGTAAACGAGACATGGTGCCCGGTTTGGGCTCGCCGGATTGACCGGACTTTTCTGACTGTCGACTCATGTCGGCAGTCTTTTTTGACGCTCAGGGCGCTGCAAGTGGCATTTATCTTTCCGGACTGGTTTGTCGTGCTCGACCCGAGTTCGACAGTTACTAGGTAAATGAAATACCCGCTATCCCTTGCGCTGTCTGGGTTGACGGGCATTTTTCTTAAGAAATGCGTGTATCTATGCTTT
>NICF_comb_assmDRAFT_10004074_pt1 | contig 10269 bp, 2 predicted proteins | sample NewIslPassag4_SG_FD_11279 | JGI IMG/M metagenome (IMG submission 11279) | reverse complement strand
CCAACCGGGGTCCCTACCTGGGAGCCTTCCAACCGGTTGCACTGCAACCTGTTGGACCCCTGGCAGTCGGGACCCGACTAAACGCCGAAAGGCATTGGTGACCTTCCACGACGATCTCTCGACCGTCGCGGTCCCGGCCTAGTCGGGACCCGACTAAACGCCGAAAGGCATTGGTGACCCAGACCCTTTCGCACGGTGCGGCTACAATCGCCGGGTCGGGACCCGACTAAACGCCGAAAGGCATTGGTGACCGTGCCTGCTCCTTGGTGATGTAGCCCGCATCCCTAAGGGAGTCGGGACCCGACTAAACGCCGAAAGGCATTGGTGACCAAGGGACGCCACTAGGGCGTCCCCGTCAATATTGTAGTCGGGACCCGACTAAACGCCGAAAGGCATTGGTGACTCTCAGCCGGCTTTGGTTTCCCGGTAGCCCTAGCCGGCGTGTCGGGACCCGACTAAACGCCGAAAGGCATTGGTGACGAGGGACCGCTCCACTTAATGTGGAGCAGTCGGTTGGCTAGTCGGGACCCGACTAAACGCCGAAAGGCATTGGTGACCGCGGCCTCATTGAAGCACTAGTCTGCCACTACGCGAGTCGGGACCCGACTAAACGCCGAAAGGCATTGGTGACATGACCCGGGGGTGCGGCAGTTCCCCGAGATTTAGATTTCGTCGGGACCCGACTAAACGCCGAAAGGCATTGGTGACTAATGGCTACCCTGGTCCAGCGCCTAGCCATAGCGCTAGGTCGGGACCCGACTAAACGCCGAAAGGCATTGGTGACCTAGAACGAATACTGCGACCATACCTCTCTTCGTTCTCCGTCGGGACCCGACTAAACGCCGAAAGGCATTGGTGACTCCTTGGGCCGGGAGGTGCCCGCGAGATAGCCGGGGGAGTCGGGACCCGACTAAACGCCGAAAGGCATTGGTGACTTGTAGGCCGCCCTAAATGCTTGTTCGAATCTCATCTTTGTCGGGACCCGACTAAACGCCGAAAGGCATTGGTGACGGGTCGAGGTGACAGCCTGGGTGATACCGTAGGCTATCGTCGGGACCCGACTAAACGCCGAAAGGCATTGGTGACGGCTGTACATAGCCCGCGTCCTTAAGGGCGCGGGTTATGGTCGGGACCCGACTAAACGCCGAAAGGCATTGGTGACATCATATCAATCCCAATGCCTTCTCAAGTTTTTCCTTTTCGTCGGGACCCGACTAAACGCCGAAAGGCATTGGTGACCGTGCCTGCTCCGGTTGCAGGTAGCCCGCATCCCTAAGGGGTCGGGACCCGACTAAACGCCGAAAGGCATTGGTGACTCGGAGCTGCCCTCGTCAAAGTCGTCCCAATCATCCTGTCGGGACCCGACTAAACGCCGAAAGGCATTGGTGACGACGACGACTCGTCTACCGTTTGAGTACACGACCCACTCGTCGGGACCCGACTAAACGCCGAAAGGCATTGGTGACGTATCTTTAGCAGCATGGGCTTTTCGTTTTCGTTATGTCGGGACCCGACTAAACGCCGAAAGGCATTGGTGACCCGATGGGGCACCCCCACAAAGCCTGGAGCAGGCTCTTAGCGTCGGGACCCGACTAAACGCCGAAAGGCATTGGTGACGTACATAGCCCGCGTCGCGCATGGCGCGGGCCAAGGAAAGTCGGGACCCGACTAAACGCCGAAAGGCATTGGTGACCGATTGGGCACCCCCACAACTCCCTGAGCAGGCTCTGAGGTCGGGACCCGACTAAACGCCGAAAGGCATTGGTGACCTGGCGCGTCATGCGCCGGCTCCCGATCATTGCCGGGCGTCGGGACCCGACTAAACGCCGAAAGGCATTGGTGACAACCTTGCCTGACAACAAATCTTCAATGTCAGGCAAGTCGTCGGGACCCGACTAAACGCCGAAAGGCATTGGTGAGCGACGACTCCCGGGTACCGGGCCCATCACGGTCCAGACTGTCGAGCCGCGACGACCCACAAAAAGGCAGCAATAACCGTTGCTTCGGGTTGGACGGGCCACGAGCATGACCCTCTTCGGATCATCCCCGCAGCCGAACGTGTTGGGTGCAGGCAGGACCAACGCCGTGCCTAACCTTTGTCTTGCGTTGCAACTTTACCACATGCTCATCGTTATTCGTTTCCGCCACTTGAAAGGTCATCGGCCACACACGTCACATCACCGCCCCAGATGTCCGCAGTACAACCCGCTCTACAGTCCAACGCTCAGTTCACCGGATCCTGAACCTCCATGATGGGCAGGTCTCCACCGGGATATTCCACCTTCAGCACGCTCACGCCCTCACCGCCGAATTGTTTGGCGGCCTTTTCGTTGAGAAACACCGGCATCAAGAAGTCCGGATGCTTTTCTCCGCCAAACGGGTTTTCGATCAGCACACTGGCAATGTACAGCGTCATGGTTCTCATGGCTTGGCTTCGATTTGCTTTTCGTTAATGCTCCATCTCTCGGGGAGTTCCCGCGGGCCGATCGCGACGTCCAGTTACCGACCTGCAGGTGACGGGAGAACCGGCAATGGACCCTGCTCAACCCGCCTCACCCGGAAATTGGGAACAGCGCGCTCCGGGATTGTGCGGCAGCCGCAGTCCCGAGGACCTGGAGGTGAGATACCGGCGCCACTCCTTCCTCTCGACGAGCTCCTGGTCGGCCATCACCACACGCGTGCCGACACTCCGCCTTCTAACCCATTTGCAATGGGCCACGCGCCTGGCGGTATCCGGATCGCAATAGACAGGCGCTGTCGCGCCCCCACACCGCCATGCGCTCACGCATGGTGTTTTCTCTCTATAATGTGTTTTCGTCCGGATCCTTCAACGTAGGTGGGAATGCGCTCGCACGCCGGCGGGCATGGAGCAGTCGCCCATGGACCACTGATGCACTGGCGGGGACCCGGAAGTGCGCATCCGATCACACGCGGAAGGACATTCATGGCAACTGTCCGTTTGAGACCATGGTGGCTAGCATACCATGCTCGGGGCACGACCCCAGATCGTAAGGCCTTGGTGAGAGGTACCACCAAAGTCAGGGTTAACCTCTGGCCAGCCCGGCCGCACACCATACGGTCCAGGCTGCTGGCAACAAAGGCTCCTGCCCGGGCTCGGAACTGCGCACGTTACTCGTCATGAGCTCACACCTCGGCAGGCACGAACCGTGGGTCACAGCCGCAGGCCAAGTCCCATTTCCGACGTAAGCGGCCTCACAACCCGACCATCTCTGTTGCCGAGATGTTTCCTACGTGCATGCAACGGGTCTCCTGCGCTCCCGGACACGACTACGCGTCGGCACGTGACGTCTTCGAGCGAATCCCCAGAGTGTGGAGACTGGGAACACCACAAAGACCCGGGGGCATGGAGCTCCCAGAGAGGCCCAAGGAACGGCCGGCAGGCTCGCGGTAGGATGTCCGGTTTTTTTCTTTTGTCCTCGTTGCCGCGTGCTCGAACAATTGCGACCCCGTCACCGTCGTGCAGCCTGGAGGTCAGCGCCGCCCCGTGAGAGGGCCGCAGCCGGATGCCGGGGTACGTTGTTCGGGCCCGCAGTTCTACGGTAGGGGCCTGGCCCGATAAAACTTCGCCGGAGCGACGGCTGTGTTGGTATCGAGAACGGTGACCCGGCCGAGCGCGTTGGTGACAAAGGTGAGCGCTTCCCAGACCTGGAGGTCGGGCGAGGATTCGATCACGAGCGGTTGACCCGGAGTGCCCACGATGTCGAAGCGGAATCCGGTTGGCTCGGATTCCGTGGTGGGCCGCTGCAGGATCGGCCGGCGGCTGAACCGGGCGCGGACGATCTTCGGGGTGTCCATGGTCAGCACGAAGATTGGGTTGTCGCCGAAGGCGTCACCGGACCAGCCCTCGAAGGTGGCGCCCGGAGCGGGCAGTGCGCGCAGAGTCACCTGGGTACCCGTGGGGAGGACGTTGCCGCCGGGATCACGCTGGACCTCTCCCTCCCCTTCCACGATGACCGTGAGCGCCACTTCGTTGGTGTCCAGCGGATCGAACCTTGCAGAGACGGATGGTTCGGCCCGGTCGGGGACAAGCCGTGTGGGATTGGCGGTTCCGGAGAGGCTACCGCCCCAGAGAGAGAATCGATAGCCCGGAGCCGGGACGGCGGTGAGTCGCACCGGTAGGCCATAGGGATGCGGGGCCAGGGGCGGGTCGATCACCACCGTGCCTTGGCCGGCCACGTTGACGTGGATGTGGGTACCGAAGACGGCGCGGACCGTGCGGGGCCGGTCCATTCGGAGACGCACCTCCGGGGAGGTGCCGGCGGCGTCGCCGGACCAGTGCAGGAACTGCCAGCCGGCATCAGCCACGGCACGGAGTGTAACCTCGGTGCCATGCGGAAAAAGGCTGCCGGGCGGGTCCACTGTCACCTGTCCTCCACCGTCGGTGCCGACCTGCAGGCTTATCCGGGGAAAGATGTGGATGCGCAGAGGCGGCATTTCCCAGTACGAGACGAGGTCGGGACTGTACACCGCCGCCCGCAGGACAGCCGAACGGCCGATGTGGATCGGCTCGGTGCCGGTGGGGTTGTAGGGGATGGCATCGAAGTCAGGTGGTTGACCGTTGGTGGTGTAAAAGACCTGGGCACCGGCGAGGCTGCATTCGAGGAAAACGGCCACCGGCTCTGCTGAAACCATCTCCGCCTCGGTGATTGGCTGCACGGGGAAGTACTGCTGGGGGTAGGGATCGTAGACGCCGAGTTTGGGGATCAACCAGCGGGCGTCGAGGTGGATGGGTGCGCTTGTGATGCTGCCGAAGGCGTTGGAGGCCACCACCTGGTACCAGGTCACGGTCGGTAGGGGAAACGGGCCGAGTGTGAGCGTGGCATTGGTGGCCCCGGGCAGGGGTTGCCCCTCACGGAACCATTGATACTGCATGGGTGTGGCACCCACGGCCAGGGCGGTCCAGGTGTGAGCCCACCCAGCTTGAAGGATGGAATCCTGTGGCAGCAGGCCCCAGACGGGTCCCTCGGTGCACTTCCCGGACTCACCCGCATGATAGAGGGCCAGGATTTCGTCCGGCTCCAGCGGCCTTTCGTAGACGGAGAGTTCGTCGACCAACCCGGCATACTGATCGCCGGGCACGCTGAATCCGAGGTAGGTGATCACGCGAGTGTCGTAACCCAGGATGCCGTAAATGTTCACGACGCTTTCGGCTTTCATTTGCCCGTTGACGTAGAGGCGCACGGTCCGGGTCTCCGGATTCCAGGTCATGGCAAAGTGCGTCCACTGCTGCGCCGGAATCAGGCCGGGATCCGTGGTCACGCGCCTTTCCTGCACGAAGAAGAATCGGCCCCCTCTGGTGCGCAGGCCGAGATTGGCCTCGAGTGCGGCATTCTCGGTCACGGCCACGTACACGCCGGGCCCGCCCGATTCGGCCATGAACTCGAACGACCAGAGAAACGGCTGGAACCGGTTGGTTTCGTCGGGGCGGATCCAGCCCTCCAGGGTGAATCCTGTCTGATTGCCGGCGGCGGCGTAAGCGCCGCCCTGGCCAAAGGTGATCTGCGCGGTGTTGGTGCGGATGACCCAAGCCTGTCCCACCTTACCCGGTGCGTAGCCGATGTCGCGGAGGGTGTCAGGCGTAACCCAGCCGGTGTAATCCGCCGCGTCCCCTTCGGCGCGAAACCAGGTCATCAACCCCAACGCGGGCGGGATGCAATCCGAAGCCCGTGCCGATGCGGCAACCACCAGGATCGGCAGAAACACCACCGTCCGGAGGGCAGAAAACACGGGGAACCTGCGGGACGAGATCGCGCAGCTCATGGTACCTCTCCTTCTCGACAGCCGTGGCCCGGAAGGCACACACGGACGGGCGGCCGGTGGTCGCCCCCCGGTCCAGTCCATCGTAGCGCCGGACCGTTTGAGTCACAAGTCACGTTTTTTCGGGCCGGGCCCCGCCCGCCGGGTACAGCTCCTGCCGGTTGCAGACCGGTCGGTCTGCGGGGAGCCGGCACCGGGCGCCGCTCGTGAACCCGAACCGTGGGGTCAGCCCCCGGTGACGGGCATCCCGGGGCTCTCTTCTGGCGCGACCCTGCTTGAATAGAGCTTCAAACCCGTGCCCGCGTGCAGCGCCACGTCACTGCCCCACGGCCTGATTCACTAATCGCCCGAGGTCTCGAGCACATGAGGGACCACGCCCGTCCGCCGCGAGCGGTAGAACTTGCCGGAGCCGTCCGGCGAGATGCTGATCCGTGCCTCGTTGTGGACGGGGCCGGCCGCACCGCGTGTCACAACCGGCACCCGTGAGATCCGCCAGGGGCCATCGAGGGACTCGGCCTCCTCAAGCAGCGTACCGTCGCCCTCCCATTGCAGGATCAGCTCCCGACCATCGAGGTGGAACGTGACCCGCGAGCGCCCGGTGCCTACGGGCTCCGTGACTTCCAAGGGACCGTTCGCAGGTGTACCCAACACGGGGATCATGGACCGGAGGTCCTCAGTCAGGAGGATTGCCCCCAAGCCGTCCAGGGCCGGTCCTTGGTTGACGAGCGAACGCGATTCCAGGACCTGCACGCCGCCAAGGTACACTTTCTTGTCCAGCTTGCTTCCCTTGGCGATGGCGTCGATGAGCTCCGCCTTGTTCATGCGGAGATTGAAACCGGCGCATGGGTCGTAGGGTCCTTCGTGGACGAGCAGGAGCCCGCCATCCAGATACAGTTCGTGCCGGACCGTGCCTGCCGCTCGGTACTCGGCCAGCACGGCGATCCGGTGGGCTTGACGGGGCCGGATCGCGTTGGTGGCCACCTGACCGAAGAACCGGATGTGTCCACCCGGCAGGACCATCAGCGCGGTGTCGTCATCGGTCTGCCCGCGGCAGTTGTCGTTGCAGCAGTTGCGCAGGAGGTAGAACCCATCCTCCAACGGCTCCTCGACGCCGAGGTCGATCACCGCCAGTCTCTGGACGGTCCCGGCCTCGGAGAGCGCAACGCCGTCCTGTGCGGCCTCGGCCAACTGGATGCGGAGGGTGCCGTCATACCATGGGTTGATGCGGAGCAAGAGGGCGTCTGCGCCGCCATAGAATCCGTCGCAGTACGGCGATTCCTCCGGGGGCGGCGGGCAGGGCCACGTGGCCGGGACGAAGGCGAACGAACCCAGCTGCGGCTGCCGCAGAAACGCGTCGCTGGGGATGAATTGCATCGGCTCGCCCGCCTCCGCGGCCAGCGGGTCAATGGCATTGCGGAACGTCCAGGAGCCGACCACCCCGCCCTTGACGGCCTTGACCAGAACCACCGCCACCTGGCTGGTCACCGCGCCGCAACTGTTGGAGACGACGACGGTGTAGTGCCCCTGATGACCGTAGTTGACCGGGCCGAGGGTGAGGCTGGAGCCGGTGGCACCCGGCAGCGGTGTGCCGTTCTTGTACCATTGGAAGCTCAGCGGCCAGGTGCCGCCGGCCACCACGGTCAGCACCGCCATGCCACCCCACGGCTGGATCTGCGAAGCCGGCTGCTGCCCGATGAAGGGCGGATGGCAGGTGGGCGGGCAGGCGGCAAAGTTGACCCACCACTCCACTCTCAGCTTCGAAGGTGTCTGGAGCACAAGCTGAAGAGGAGGCACGCTTATGTCGTGATTCGTGACGACGAAATCAATGACGTTGGTGCCGGGAACAAAGCCGGAGGCTATCTGGAAGGGATGCCACTGGGTGAACGGCGCCGGATCGCTGGGCAGGGCCTGCACAACCGCATTGCCGGTGTCCTGACCGTTCAGGAGGATCCGTCCCTCGTTGTCCACGGCCCAGCGTCCCGTGATGACACACGAAACGTTGGGCGGCACACTCAGCAAGTACCGGTAAACGTAAACTCCGGCTGGAATCGAGGTCTCCCCTCCCGGGGCGGGTGGCAGGGGTGCGATCCAAGCGGAGTTACCCGATGTGGGGAAGGCCAGCAGCGGGTTTGCATATGCCTGGCCCGTCGACCAGGCCACCGGTCCTTGTACAAGGGCAAAATGCGGGTCCACACCTCCGGCAGGCAGGACCTGTCCGGAGATATCGACACCGGTGGATGGCAACGGGCCGGCGAGCGACGGCAGGAGCGGGCCCTGGACCGTCAGCGTGGTGGCGCAGGCGACACTGTTGCCGGAGGCGTCCGTGACGGTCAGCACGATCTGGTGCGTGCCCGGCCCGACTACCGTGCCCGGGGGCGGCAGTTGAGTCACCGTCAGTTTCGTGTCGCAATTGTCCGCGGCTACCACCTGGTGCGTGAGATCGGGGATGATCGCCTGGCAGTTGGTCACAATGTAGGCCGGCGGACACTGTTGGATCCACGGTTTGCCCCCCTCCACCACCTTGACCGTTTTCACGCAGGAGGCGCTGTTGCCGGCGGCGTCGGTGACAGTGATCACCACGGTGTGGGTGCCGGGTGAGAGTTGCGTGCCGGCGGGCGGGTTTTGGGTGACCACGAGCTGGCCCTGAGGCGTGCAATTGTCGCTCATGGAATTGGGCAGGAGCGCCGGCAGGATGGCCGTGCAGTTGGTGCCGGCCTTTAGAGTGACGATGGCGTTCTTGCAATACACCGCCGGCGGGACGGCATCGGCCAAGAGGACCACCGGCACTACACAGGAGTCACTGCCGCCGTTCGGATCCGTCACGATGACCGTCACGAGGTTGGTGCCCGGCGTGAACTGGCCCGTGAAGGTCACGGTGGTCTGCGTGGGGGCCGGCCCGGAGGCAGCGAGGTTGGTCTGCAGGGGCGTGCCGTTGCCGAGCCAGACCACGGTGAGGGGGTCGCCTTCGGCATCGCCCACCACGACCGACAGGGTGAGCTGCAAGCCGGCCGTGCTCACACAGGAGAGGTGGATCGGCGGCGGGCATTGGACCGCCGGCGGCGCGTTGCTTGCACAACTGGTGCACAACCGGGCCACGAAGGCGTCGTCCAGACCCGCGCCGGCCAGGGATGGAGACGGCGGAAACTGCGCCGGGCCCGTGCGGAACAGCCCGGTCACGAATACGCAGCCGGTCACGTCGGCCTGCGCCACGTCGTTGGCGCCGTCGTCGCCCGAGCCGCCCGCGCTCCAGACACCGGTGAACTGCCCGGAGGCGTCCAGACGCGCGACAAACGCTTCCGAGCCGGTCCCGCTGGCCGTCTGGGAACCGAACACCCCGTTCCAAGTATGACCGGCCACGTAGCTCTCGCCCAGGGCAGTGACAGTGATGGCCCGGGCGAAATCAAAGTAGCCGCCACCGGCGTTGGTGGCCCAAAGGAACGCGCCTGCCGGGTCGAGCTTTGCGACAAAGATGCTCTGGTTGCCCAGGGCCGCGAGCGTGGTGGTGCCGAACTGGGCGGTGGCCGAGCCCGGCGCGGGCTTGAAATCTCCCGTCACGTAGGCATGGCCGGTGGCGTCCACGGCCACGCCCATGCCGACGTCGTCGTCGCTCAGGCCGCCCGCGTTGGTGGCCCACAACAACGAACCGTTGGGGCTGAGTCGGACCACGAAAACGTCCTGGCCGCCGAAGGTGGTCAGGCTGGCCCCGCCGAAGTTGACCGCGTGCGGAGCGCCGGTGCCGAAGGGGCCGGTGACCAGCACGTCGCCGTTGGGCGCAGAGGCGACGTCATGCGCGGCATCGGTGCCGACATCGCCCGCGGTCCAGGCCCACAACGGCGTTCCCGTGGCGTCATCCAAGGCCACGACCAGCGCATCCGCGCCACCCACGGAGGTCAGGGTGCCCACGCCCGAAAGGTTGAAACTGTCCATGAACCAACCGGCCACCACTACTTTGCCGTTGTGCACGCGGACCCGGAACGCGTCGCCGTAGGTCGGTGCGACATGCTGAACCCAGACCCAGTTGCCCGCACCGTCGAGTTTGGCCACGTAGCCAAAATAGCCGGTCGCCGGGATGGACCCGAACTGCGCGTTGCCCGACACGTAGCCGCACACGTAGATGTTGCCGGAGCTATCCGCGGTCACGCCCCGGCCGTAGTCATCGTTTGGGCCGCCGGCTTGGGTGACCCACACCGGCAGGCCGGCAGGGGTGAACCGTGCCACGAAGATATCGCGTCCACCCGCACTCGCCAGGGAGGCACCGCCGACGGTTGCCGGTGAACTGAATTCACCGACCACGACCACGTCGCCGTTGGGCAGGCGGGCCACGCCGCGGCCCACGTCGGCGTTGGTGCCGCCGACGCCGGTGGCCCAGTCCCAGGGTCCGCTCACCGCCGGCACGACCGCCACCATGACGGTGCAGGTGCTGCAATTGCCGGCGCTGTCACAGGCGCTCACCGTGACGGGGTGCACGCCCGGAGACAAAACTGTGCCCGG
>NICF_comb_assmDRAFT_10004071_pt1 | contig 10272 bp, 10 predicted proteins | sample NewIslPassag4_SG_FD_11279 | JGI IMG/M metagenome (IMG submission 11279) | reverse complement strand
CTTGCGCCCGTGGAAGCGGCCGGATTCGATGAAAATCTCGTTCGCTTCGTTGCGGGAAGCGACGACGCCGGCAAGATAGAGGCCCGGCACATTCGTCTCCATCGTCTCGTCGTCGTAGCGCGGCCAGCCTTCCGGCTCGATGACGACGCCGGCTTCGGACAGGAAGCGGCGGTCGGGGTGGAAGCCGGTCATCGCGAGCACGAAATCGTTCGGCAGCGTGACGGTTCCTTCCGGCGTCTCGATGTCGATCGTCTCTTCCGCGATGGCCTTGACCCTGGATTGAAGCATGAGCTTGATGGCGCCCTTGTCGACCTTGGCCATGAAGACCGGCAGCACCCACGGCTTCACGCCGCGCGCCAATGCTTCTCCGCGATGGACGACGGTGACGCGGGCGCCGACCCGCTCGATCTCGAGCGCGGCGTCAACGGCGGAATTCGCGCCGCCGACGATGACGACGTCCGTGTTCGCGTACGGGTGGGCTTCGGTGAAGAAGTGCGACACCTTCGGCAGATCTTCGCCCGGCACGCCGAGCATGTTCGGATGATCGAAATATCCGGTCGCCACGATGACGATATCCGCTTCATAGCGGACCGGCCGCACGTCCCTGCGGCGCGCTTCAAGCGCGAATCCGCCCTCGGGCCTTGCGGCAATCCGGTCGACGGTCGTGAACGTATGCATGCGGATGCCCTTTCGCTGCGCGACCGTCCGGTAATAGTGAAGTGCCTCAAGCCGCGTCGGCTTCGGCCCCGCGGTCGTGAACGGAATATCGTCGATTTCGAGATTTTCAGGCGTGCTGAAAAACTCCATGTAAACCGGATACCGCGAGATGGAATGGACGACGTTCCGTTTCTCGATGACAAGCGGATCCAGACCGATCTTCTTCAGTTCGACGGCGGCGGCGAGACCGCACGGTCCGGCGCCGATGATGATGACGGGTTCCCTGTGGGTTTGAAGTTCCTGCAACATGACTACCTCCTCCGGCCGCCTGAAGCGGCGCTGATAAGCTTTATTGTACCGTTTCGAATGCGGCGGGATCAACGAATCGACCTATGTACAAGCGAGCGAATCGTGTATAATAGGGGCGAAATGCATGCCGTCATAATCAGCTTGCGACCCGGCACTGATCGACAACGTTAAGGAGGATTCATCCATGCGTCGGCGCTTTGTCATCGAGGCCGTTATGGTGGCAACCTACGGGCAACTGCTGGTGCCCTCCCGGCCGGTTGACTATATCATCCCCTACTCGACCATCATGGAGCTGTACGATATGAAGGATGGGCCGGAGCCGGTCATGGACGATCCCGATGACGACCGTCACGTCAAGCAGAAAATCGGCGAGCTGATCGAATTTTTCGCGGAACCGCTCAACCGGAAGAAGATCGAGCGCGCCCTGCAGGTGCCCTGGAGGGAAAGTTCGCCTCTTCTGCTGAACGACAGGGTCTCGTTCATCGTCATCCACGCCATCGACAACGCGCAGTACGGCGAGATGTTCGACCCGATCGAGACGGAGCAGATCCTGACGGCCATGAAGTATCAGGTGCCGCTCCTGACCGACCAGCTGGAGCTGCAGGACCGCATCATCGAAGCGGAAGTGCCCGTGCAGGTGTTCGATATCGAAGATTTCGAATACGCGGTGGAAGTCGGTACCGAAGCGGACTGGGAGGCGAGCCGGGATCTGTGACCGGCGGGCGTTCCGGCCGTCGTTCTGACCCGAACCGGAAGCGGTTCGGGTTTTTGCTGCGCTTGAGGCTCGCCTCCGGGTAACATTGGAAATAATCGGCCGTCGGCCTGGACATGCTAGGTTCGTATCCCGAAGAAAGGAAGCGAACCCGCATGGTGGCAATACACGTCCGGCGGCTGCGGCGCGCGCCGCAGCCGGAGGTGCGCGAATCGTTCGCGCTCACGAGCAGCTTGGAGGAAATTCGCGACCGGTTCGAGGTGGCGAAAGTCGACGCGTATTACGAACCCAGGGAAGCCCTGGAACCGACCGATCCCGTTCCGATCATCGTCGGCGGCAGGCGCGAGCGGAAGCTGCTGGACGCGCGTTGGGGGCTTTTTCCGTTCTGGGCGAAAGACTCGGTGCACGCCGATCTGCACGGCGTGCTGGACAAGCCGGTGTTCGGCCCGCTGATCCGGAAGCGGCGGTGTGTCGTGCCGGGCACGGCGCTCGAGACGCTGGCGGAGGACGGGCGATTCCGGCGCGTCGTGCGGCTGATGCCGCGGAACGGCGGCGTCTTCGGCATGGCGGGCTTGTACGAGGAATTCGTCAGGCCCGGCGGCAGCGTGCACCGCGCGTTCACGATCGTGACGGTCGACAACCGGAGCGCGCATCATGCCGTTCGCGCCCGAATGCCGCTGCTGCTCGGAGAGGCGGGGACGGAGAAGTGGCTCGATCCCGGCCGCGATTTCAACGCCGTGTGGCCCGATATGTTCCAATGGCCCGACGACGCGAGCTGGGTGGTGCAGACGGACATCCGCAGGCTGGAGGTTTGACGGCGCCGCGCCGGGGCATTCCGCCGCATCCGCGTCCGTTGGGTCGCATCCGTTTCGGTCCTGTTGTAAACGCGCGTTTTCCGATATAATGGAAACGATGCCACGATTTCAAAAATTCGGCATTCGGCATCGGCGAAAGGAGAATCGGATGGAAACGGCGATCCTCGGAAGAACGGGCCTCAAGGTCACGAAGCTCGGCTACGGCGCGATGGAAATTCGCGGCCGGCGGGTATGGAACGGCAGACCGGTGACGGACGAGCAGGCGGAGACCATTTTGAACGCGGTGCTGGATGCGGGCATTAATTTCATCGACACATCGTACGATTACGGCATGAGCGAGGAGTACATCGGGCGGTTCATCAGCAAGCGGCGCGGCGAGTTCATTCTCGCGACGAAATGCGGCTGCACGCTCGTCAACCGCGGCGACCACGACGAGACGCCGCACGTGTGGACGCGCGAGAATCTGCTGCACAACATCGACACAAGCCTGAAGCGGATGCGGACCGACTATGTCGACGTGCTGCAGCTGCACGGGCCGACGCCGCAGCAGGCGGAGGAAGGCGGTCTGGTCGAGACGCTGAAGGAGATCCGGAGGGCCGGGAAAGCGCGCTGGATCGGCGTTTCCTCCTACATGCCGAACATTCAGCCGTTCATCGCGTCCGGCGAGTTCGACACGTTCCAGATCCCGTATTCCGCGATCGAGCGCGAGCACGAGGAGATCATCGCCCGGGCGGCGGCGACCGGCGCCGGCATCATCGTCCGCGGCGGCGTCGGGCAGGGCGAACCCGGGGCGGGGCGCGGTCCCGCGGACCGGTGGGCGTACTGGGAGAAGGCGAAGCTGGACGAACTGCTGGACGAAGGCGAAAGCCGCACCGCGTTCATGCTGCGCTTCACGCTCTCCAATCCGCATCTGTCCACGACCATCGTCGGCACGCTGCGGCCGGAGCATCTGTATGAGAACGTTCGCGCGGCGGAGAAGGGACCGCTGCCGGCCGACGTGTACGAGGAGGCCAAGCGCAGGCTTCTGGCCGCCGGCATGGGGCCGAGCGACACGTACTACCGAAAGCCGTAGAAGGCGGGGGAGGAAAATGGCGATGCACTATCGCGCATTGGGCCGGACCGGGCTGAGCGTCTCCGAGATCGGATTCGGCGCCTGGGGAATCGGCAAAAGGTCATGGGTCGGCGCGGATGACGACGAATCGATCCGCGCGCTTCATCGGGCGATCGATCTGGGCTGCAACTTCATCGACACCGCCCTCGCTTACGGCGACGGCCACAGCGAGCGGCTCGTCGGCGAGGTCGTCCGCGCGCGGAGCGAGACGGTGCATGTCGCGACCAAGATTCCGCCGAAGAACCGGATCTGGCCGGCCCGTCCGGGCACGCCGGTCGCCGAGGCGTTTCCGGCGGACCATGTGATCGCCTGCACGGAGCGGAGCTTGGCCAATCTCGGCCTTGACGCGATCGACGTGCAGCAGTTCCACGTCTGGTCGGACGAGTGGGTCGGCGAGGGCGACTGGCTCGACGCGGTGCGCAAGCTCAAGGAACAGGGCAAAATCCGTTATTTCGGCATCTCGATCAACGACCATGAGCCGCGCAACGCGCTCAGGCTGATCGAGACCGGCGTCGTCGACACCGTGCAGGTCATCTACAACATGTTCGACCAGAGCCCGGAGGACGAGCTGCTGCCGGCGTGCGAGAAGCACAACGTGGGCGTCATCGTGCGCGTCCCCTTCGACGAGGGCGGTCTGACGGGACGCGTCACGCCGGAGACGACGTTCCCGGAGGGCGATTTCCGCGAGTCTTATTTCAGGGGCGACCGGAAGAAGGAAGTGTACGAGCGGGTAAGGCGCATCGCGTCCGATCTCGGCATCGGCCTCGAGGATATGCCCGAGGCGGCGCTGCGCTATGTGCTCAGCCATCCGGCCGTATCGACCGTCATTCCGGGCATGCGCTCGGTCCGCAACGTCGAGCGGAACATGGCCGTCGGCGACGGCAAGGGGCTTCCGGAGGAACTGGCCGCGAAGGTGAAGCCGTACCGCTGGGTGCGCAATTTCTACCGGTGACGGGTTCCGTGTTGAAAGCGATCGTCTTATCCGCATACCGACAGGGGGCATGCGCATGAAAATCGTTCTGGCGCCGGATTCGTTCAAGGGATCGGCAAGCGCCGTGCGATTGTGCGAAGCTTTCGAAGCCGGCATACGGTCCGTGCTGCCGGATGCGGAGATCGTCCGGGTTCCGCTGGCGGACGGCGGGGAAGGGACGATGGAGAACCTGGTTGCGGCCACCGGAGGCGAGTTCCGCACCGTGCCGACGGTCGATCCGCTCGGTCGGCCCATCGAAGGCCGGTACGGCGTGCTCGGCGACGGCAAGACGGCCGTGATCGAACTGGCGGAGGCGTCCGGGCTGACGCGGCTCAAGGCCGGCGAGCGCGACCCGCGCCGGACTACGACGTACGGCACCGGATTGCTCATCAAAGCGGCGCTCGACGCCGGCTTCCGCTCCTTTCTCATCGGGCTCGGCGGAAGCGCGACGAACGACGGCGGCGCCGGCCTGCTGCAGGCGCTCGGCCTGCGGCTGCTCGACGAGGAAGGCCGCGAGCTGGAACGCGGCGGCGCCGCGCTGGCCAGGCTCGCGGCGATCGTCGACACCTCCTTCGACCCGCGCATCCGGGAAAGCCGGTTCGTCGCCGCTGTCGACATCGAGAACCCGCTCACCGGGCCTTCAGGAGCTTCGGCCGTGTTCGGACCGCAGAAGGGCGCCGACGCCGCGGCGATCCGCGAGCTGGATGCCGCGCTGGATCGCTACGCGGCCGTTGTCGAGCGGCATACGGGCGTCCATGTGCGGACAATGCCGGGAACCGGCGCCGCGGGCGGCACGGGCGCGGCGCTCGCGGCGTTCCTGAACGCCAGGATGCGCCCCGGCGCCGAGATCGTCATGCGGGTAGCCGGATTCGCGCGGAAGATCCGCGGCGCGTCGTGGATTGTCACCGGAGAGGGCCGGCTTGACAGCCAGACGGCGTCGGGCAAATTGATCAGCCGGGTATGCGCGGCGGCCCGAAAAGCGGGGGTTCCGGTCATCGCCCTGTGCGGCAGCGTCGAACCGGATCCCGATCTGTCCGCAAGGCTCGGGCTGACGGCGGCTTTTCCGCTGGCGCCGGGACCGTGCGCGCTCGAGGAAGCGATGGAATCGGCCGAACGCTGGGCGAAGGAGCGCGCGGCCGTCGTGTTCCGGTTGGTCGCGGCCGCGTCGGCGCGCCGCTGACCCCGCGGTTTGCGGCGCCCGGCGGATTACAGCACGCGGCGCGCCATGACGAAACGCTTCTTCCAGTACGAGGAGTTCATGTCCGAGATCGTCACGCCGTTGCTGGACGATGCGTGGATCATTTTGCCGTTGCCGACGTAGATCGCGACGTGGCTGATCGTCTTGCCGTTCGTGCGGAAGAAGAGCAGGTCGCCCTGGCTGATGCTGCCCTTGTCCACCTTCTCGCCGACCGTCGATTGCGATTTCGACGTGCGGGGCAGTTCGACGCCGAGCGACGCGTAGACGTATCGGGTGAACAGCGAGCAGTCGAAGGCGACCGGCTCGCCGTTCCTGATCAGGCCGCCCATCCGATAGGGCGTGCCTATGTATTCCTTGCCGATTTCGATCAGTTTCTTCGATTCATCAGTCGCGGCGGAAACGGAATCCTCCTGCAAGGCGCCGGCTGCGCCATAACCGACGGCCGCGAGAAGCGCGACGGCGAGACTTCTCTTGATGAAACCTTGTCGCATAAGCTGTCTGTCCCTCCTTGTCGAATGGCCGACCGGCCGCTGTCTGTTACTATACCACAGCGGCGGGATGGCCTTTCGCGGCCATGAAAAAGCAGGATCGCCGGCGGGGAGGGATTGGAGACCTTTATGAGATTCGCGTTAGAATTTTCTCACGAAAGCGGACAAGCTTCCGCTCCGGGATGAAGATGGTCATGGAACCGCCCGATCCGGCATATCCATTCATCCCGGAGGGGCCGAACGGCCCGAACCGGAAGCGATGCCGGAATGCGGACATGAGCAGATCCTGAAGCAAGGGAGGAAGAGGGGCATGAAATACACGACGCTTGGAAAATCCGGGCTGAAGGTGAGCCGACTCTGCCTTGGAACGATGAATTTCGGGCCGACGACGGACGAGAAGGAAGCGTTCCGCATCATGGACGCCGCTCTGGACGCCGGCATCAACTTCTTCGATACCGCGAACGTATACGGCGGGCCGGGACACCGGGGATGGACCGAGGAGATCATCGGCAGGTGGTTCGCGCAGGGCGGAGGCCGGCGGGAACGCGTCGTGCTGGCGACGAAGGTGTACGCGAGCATGGAAGAGCAGGGCAATCCGAACGACGAGCCCGGGCTGTCGGCCTACAAGATCCGACGCCATCTCGAAGATTCCCTCCGCCGTCTGCAGACGGACCACATCGAACTGTACCAGATGCACCATGTGGACCGCGGCGTCACCTGGGACGAACTGTACGGCGCGTTCGAGGCGGCCATCGCGCAGGGGAAGATCGGCTACGTCGGCGCCAGCAATTTCGCCGCCCGCGACCTCGTGAAGGCGCAGTACGAGGCGCAGAAGCGCGGCTTCCTCGGGCTCGTGTCCGAGCAGCACAAATACAGCCTGATCTGCCGGTGGCCGGAGCTTGAAGTGCTGCCGGCCGCGCAGGAATACGGCATCGGCGTGATCGCGTGGAGCCCGCTGGACGGCGGCGTGCTCGCCGGCAACTACAATCCGCCGCAGGGCTCGCGCTCCGCGAACCACATCGACAAGATCGAGAAGCTGCGCCCGCAGCTCGAACGGTTCTCGAAGCTGTGCCGCGAACTCGGCGAATCCGAAGCGGTCGTGGCGCTGGCCTGGACGCTGGCGCATCCCGCGATGACCGCGCCGATCATCGGTCCGCGCACGGTCGGGCAGCTCGAAAGCGCGCTGCGCGTCGTCGAACTGGAGCTGACGGAGGACGTGCTGCGCGAGATCGACGACATTTTCCCGGGCCCGGGCGGCCCGGCGCCGGAAGCGTACGCGTGGTGAGCGGCGAGCGGAGCAACCGTCCGGGCGGGACCGCTTGATGTGAAGACACAAGCCTGATGGGGCGCGCATTCGCATTTGTTGGCGCGGCGCAATAACAAACGGTCGGCCGGGATCCGGACTTTCCGGACATCCTGACCGACCGTTTTGTTTTGGATGCCGCCGTCACATCCGCACGTTCGCGGACGGGCCCTCATCGCGGCGGGCGCGCGCCTGCTCGAGCTCCTCGTCCCATCGCAGATGGCGGTAATCGGCGGCCGCCGGGTCGCTCTCGAACCAGCGCATGAAATCTTCCCACATCTCCAGCGGCCATTCGGAGTCGATCTGCGCGGTCGTGTACACCTTCTCGCGCAGCCGGACGAAGCCGAAGATGTCGCGCACCTGCGATTTCTCGGCGCGGACGACCGCCTCCTCCGCCAGATGCGGCGGCACGAAAATGACGCCCCCCGGCGTGCCGATGACGACGTCGCCCGGCATGCAGATCGCGCCGCCGATCCGCGCCGGCACGTTCATGCCGACCATCGTGACGTCCATGATCGGGGTCGGGTCGACACCGCGGTAGTAGACGTTGATGCCCTCGATATTGGCGACCTGCTGCAAATCGCGGATGCCGCCCCAGATGACGGCGCCGCCGCGCTTCGTCCGCGCCGCGATGGCGGTGCCGAGGTTGCCGCCGATGTAGGTGCCCTGGAACACCTTGTCGAACATGTCGACGACGACGACATCGTCTTCCACGAGCTGGTCGATGACCCATTGGTTGAAGAAGCCGCGCCGGCCTTCCCGCTCGTGGCCGTACTTCAGCAGCGTCTCATGCAGATCGGGACGCATCGGCACCATGACGGCCGTCACCGCGCGGCCGACCATGATCCGATCCGGATGGACGATCTTGAAATTGCCCTCGAACTGGTATTTGTAGCCGTTCATCCAGAGCGGCGCCCACGCTTCCTCGAGCGTGATCCTGCGCATCCGCTCGAGAATGTCGTCCGGCACTTTCGGGCGGCCGTTCGGGAAGCGCTCGCCCTTCCACAGCGGAGTAAGCTGGATGATGTCTTCGGGATTGTCGAACCTCATGCCGGTTGGCACCTCACCGTGATCAAGATCGGGTTTGCATGCGCTGTCCATGCCCGGAAAAGGAAGAGGCCGCGTCCGCGCATTGCCGCGGCCCCCGTCGCGCGGTCAGCTCCAGAGCCGGTCATTGCCGACGTAGTGATTCCATTCGTCGGTCGGTTCCCAGAGACCCGGCACTTCCGGATGCAGATGCATGGCGATCACTTCGTCGTTCAGCTCCTCGATGCCGAGGCCCGGCGCTTCCGGAACCTGGATGAAGCCGTTCTGCACGAGCGGCTTCGGCAGTCTCGGCGCGATGATGATGTCGTCCCACCACGGCACGTCGACCGAATGGAATTCGAGCGCCAGGAAGTTCTCGGTGGCGGCGGCGACGTGCACGGCCGCCAGGCAGGCGATCGGGCTTTCCGCCATGTGGATCGCCATCGCGACGCCGTAGTCCTGCGCCATGTCGCCGATCTTCTTCGTCTCGAGGATGCCGCCCGCCGTCAGGACGTCCGGGTGGATCACCGAGACGGCGCCGGATTCGAGCAGCGGCTTGAAGTTCTCCTTGAGATAGATGTCCTCGCCCGTGCAGAGCGGGGTGGAGACGGCGGCCGCGAGACGCTTCCATTGCTGCGTGTATTGCCACGGGATCATGTCTTCCATCCAGGCGAGATTGTATTTGTCGATCCTGCGGCCGAGCCTGATGCAGTCCTCGACGCCGATATGGCCGAAATGGTCGATGGCGAGCGGCACTTCATAGCCGATCTCGGCGCGCACTTCCGCCACGTACTGCTCCAGCAAGTCAAGCCCCTTCTCGGTCACGTGGATGCCCGTGAACGGGTGGGCGATGTTGTTGTAGTAGTATTGGCGGTTCTTCAGCCGGCGCAGCTCTTCGATCGGGATGTTCGGGTTGCGGCGGGCTTCCCAAAATTCGCGGTTCGCGGCCCGCCATTCCTCGAGGAATCCGAGCGGCGCGCTCAGCGTGCCCGGTTCGTCGATGATCTGGCCGATGCCGAGGTCCATCTTGAGGAAAGTGAAGCCCATCTCCATCCGCTTCTTGAGCGCCTTGCCCATCGCGGCGCCGGTGTCCTTGCCCTCGACGTCGGTGTCGCAGTACATGCGGACACGATCGCGGAACTTGCCGCCGAGCATCTGATAGATCGGGATGCCGTAGGCTTTGCCCGCGAGGTCCCACAGCGCGATCTCGATGCCGCTGACGCCGCCGCCCTGGCGCGCGTGGCCGCCGAATTGCTTGATGCGGCGGAACAGCTTGTCGATGTTGCACGGATTCTCGCCGAGCAGGCGGGGCTTCAGCATCTGCGCGTACACCTTGTCGGCGCCGTCGCGCACTTCGCCAAAGCCCACGAGACCCTGGTTCGTGTACACCTTGATCAGGCTGCAGTGCATCGGCGCGCCGACGATGTCGGCGAACCGGATGTCCGTGATGCGCAGTTCCGACGGGCTGGAAAAGGTGTTGACGTGGGCGAGGGTGCTTTCGTACGTTTCTGCTTTCTTGCTCGTCATGGTTCCCGTTCTCCTTCTTCTCGTGAAAATAACGCGAGGCCGCGTTCCTTGCGTCAGTCGGCAGCCTGTTTCATTTTGGCGTCCATGTAGTGCATCAGGAACCCGCCGTCCACCCGTATGTCCGCGCCGTTGACGTAGCGGGATTCGTCGGAGGCG
>NICF_comb_assmDRAFT_10004070_pt1 | contig 10273 bp, 13 predicted proteins | sample NewIslPassag4_SG_FD_11279 | JGI IMG/M metagenome (IMG submission 11279) | reverse complement strand
TAGTATGCGCGAACGGATTGCCCATATTCATGAAAAATTTCGGTCCGTTTAAAACAACCTCCGCCTTCGTTCAGGTTCCCGCCAGAAATCCCAACCAGACCTGTCCAGCGCCCACCAGGAGAACCACCCCAGGGCGAAACAGCCGGCCAGGTTGACGGTCAACGTGCCGACGGGAAACGGCGTTTGCGGGATCGTTTGTTGAACCCATAATCCGATATAATACCGGAGCAACGTGCCGGCGACTCCCGCCATCCCAACAAACCGGTATGACATGCTGATCCCCTCCAGTGCCGGTCCCAAGATCTTTCCGCCGGCCCGCCGGCCATCGGGCCCGGCAAATCTCGCCTTCACCGCCGCCTATTTTGCAGATTTCCCCTGAAAATGATCGACGATTTGCTGGATGGTCAAGCCCCGTTCCTTCAGCGCCCGGATTTCCTCCAGCCGCTCCAGGGCTTGCACCCTGGGATAGCGGCGCGTGAGGCCTTCGTCAAGCTGATGGAAGGGAAGAAGTCCGATCTCGGTGTAGTATTTCAGGGTGCTGTAACGCATGCCGGAAAGCTGCACCAACTCGCTGATCGTCACATACTCCGCCTGCAGGATCGTTTCCCAACTTCTGCGTCGCGACATGGCGTCTCCCCGTCAGGACGCAGCCGCCGTCGTCACCGACACATAGACGGCATAAAGTTCTTCAATGGCTTTCCGAATCTGGAGAATCGATTTCCAGTTGTCGCCCTGCTCTTCCTGCAGACGTTGCAGGCGTTTCCTCAGCTCGCGTTGTTCATAATCGGAAAAATAAGCTTTCAGCAGTTTGCTCATGTCCAGCATCATCGTCAACAAAGCGGTTTGCCGGGTGACGGGTCCCTCCTCCAGCAATTCCGCGCGAATGCGCTGGACGATGCGGTCCTTTGATGCCGCGGACGGCACGTACCGGGTCGCGGGGAACAGGAACCAAATTCGATACTTTTCTTCCCTCAAATCCCCGTTGCGGAGAAGAGGCTTCACGACGGCCTGAAACACCTCGGACCGGTCTTTTCTCCGTGAATAGAACGATTGGATCCATTGCTTCAGTGTTCTCTTTTTGGACTGCCCGAGTTTTCGCAGCATGATCCGTGCGGCTTCGTCCCCTTCGATATGATGCCGGGCGACGCCGAGCTTCCTCTTTTCTTCGATCCGGATCGCTTCCTCGGCCAACAACCCGATAAGGACGGCTCCCACCGCGTACGTCTGCAAGTGGGCGCGTCCCGGTCTCCTCCGTCCATGGGTGGCCGCGTCAGAGGCCAACAGAACGAACTCTTGGGCGAGGGTGAACGGTTCTTGCATGGCGGATCCCTCCACTGCATGGGATGATGGAGACAACTTACCGCTCATTACTTACTACTTACTACTTATTACTTACTACTTACCATTAATTTAACACGGAAAGCGCGGTTATTCAAGAACGTACCGGGCTCGCCCGCTCAATCCCAGGCCCCCCGTTTCATTTTCGCAAAATCTTCTCCATCGCCTTGCCCCTGGCCAGCTCGTCGATGAGCTTGTCCAGATAGCGAATTTCCCGCATGAGCGGCTCTTCGATCTCTTCCACCCGAACGCCGCAAACCACGCCCTTGATCAAAGTCCGTGCAGGATTCAACCGGGGAGCTTCCGCAAAGAAGGTCTCCACGTCCGTCTGTTTTTCCAAATGAAGTTCCAGCTCTTCCTGGCTGTATCCGGTCAACCAGCGGATGATTTCGTCCACTTCCGCTTTGGTGCGCCCTTTTTTCTCCGCCTTGGCCACATACTGGGAGTAGACTTTCGCAAAACTCATGGTGTAAATCCTGTGTTTGCTCATGTTCCATCCCTTTCCTATGGTGAAAATGCCACACGGTCATCGTCATGCGCCATGGGATGCATCCTGATCACCGGGGGTTGCGGAGCCAGGCATCCACGAAGGCCATGAAGGTCGAATCCACGCCGTCGGAAGAGCGGTAAGCCAGCCACAAATCGTTTTGCACCGCCTGGGGAGGCTGCCACAGTTCGTGCAAAACGCCTTTTTTCAAATCTTCGGCAATCAAATAATCCGGCAGTACGCTGATCCCGTATCCCGCGATGACCAGTGATTTGATCACGCGCAGATCGGGAACAATGATCTTGGGCTTCAGCGTGCACCGTTCTCCGAACGCGGCAAACCAGAATCGGCGAATAATCGGCAAATCGGAGGCGTAACCGATCCAGTCCATCCGCTCCAGGCGCGCCCGCATGGCTTCCCGGTCGTCCGTCCTGTCGATCGGCCGGTTCCCCACCAGTTTGAACGTCTCCGTCATCAGCCGGGAAAAAATGATTCCGGAAGTGGCTACGTGCTGGGTGGCAATCAGCAGATCGATGTCGTTGTTTTTCAGGGCTTGAATCAGCGGCTTCGTCTCGCCAAACGTAAAGGAGATCGTATACGGATTTTCCGGCAATCTGGCGATCAAGTATGCATGGATGCATTCGGCGGGCCCCCCGATTCGCAAAATGGGAGGAGCGGAGGGACGGCTGAAATCACCGCTGACTTTTTCCAGCCGGTCAACCGCCTGGACGATCTGCGCGTACAACATGCGGCCCCTTTCCGTCGGAACCATCTGTCGAGGGGTTCTGCGAAAGAGCGGTTCGCCGATTTCCGCTTCCAGGGCCGCCAGGTGCTGGCTCAGCGCGGGCTGCGTCATGAACCGGGACATCGCCGCGGCGGAGATGGAACCATGGCGGTAGATCGCGACAAAGGATCGGTACCACTCAAAGTTGGCCATAAATTTTTTTATACACCACCCCATTTTGTATTATTTGAATAATAGCAATGGGAACCATATACTGCAATTAGCACAACCGGTTGTGTCGTCCTTCGGAAACCAGGAGGGAGGATCGAGAATGGCACAAAAGCGTGTTTTGATGGTCGTCACCAGTCATGCGGAGCTCGGGGAAGGCCATAAAACCGGCCTGTGGTTGTCGGAATTCGCGGAACCTTACGCCATTTTTAAGGAAAAAGGGTATCAGATTACGGTCGCCAGCATCAAAGGCGGCCAAGCGCCCATCGACCCGCGCAGTCTCACCGAGGAAAATCGGGCGAAATGGGGAGACGCCATTCGGGAACTGGAAGCGACACTCCCGCTCCGCGAAGTATCGGCGGAGGGATTTGACGCGCTGTTCCTCCCGGGCGGCCACGGAACCATGTTTGACTTCCCCGACGATGCCGTGCTGCAGACCCGAGTCCGGGAGTTTGCCGAGTCCGATCGCGTGGTCGCGGCCGTCTGCCACGGTCCGTCCGGTCTCGTGCATGTGAAGCTCTCTTCCGGCGAATATCTGGTCAAGGGCAAAAGGGTGACCGCANTCACCAATGACGAGGAACGGGCCGTTCAGTTGGACCGCTTGATGCCGTTCCTCCTGGAAGACCGCTTGCGGGAAAACGGCGCGCAGTTCGTGGCCGCTCCGAAATGGTCCGATCACGTGCAGGTGGACGGCAAGCTGGTCACCGGCCAAAATCCGCAGTCGGGCGAGTCGGCGGCCAGGAAAGTGATCGAACTCCTGGAAGCGGGGAGCTGAAGCTCGCCCCGTTTGCAGGCAAGCACCTTGTTTCCGCGGGAAACGGGTGCTTGTTTGTTTTTTTGTTAAGGACGGGTTCCGCTTCCCCGGGAGACTCACGTGATATAATGGGAAGAATGGTTGTCGCGCTCGCGAGGGGGAAGATGATGATGTGGAAGAGGATCCCGGATTCCATAAAATGTTTGATCCTGGGGGTTTTCCTGGGCACGCTGGCCAAATATCTGGACACGGTTGCCGTCGATGGTAGTTGGCATACCCGCGCGTTGCACCATGTTTCCACCCTTTTCACCCGACTGGGGATATGGGTGCTGATTGCCGCCATCATCGCCGCCCGCAGCAAATCCATGATCCGAGCCGCGGTCAATCCCTTTGCATTCCTGGCCGGCATGCTGATCAGCTATTATCTCTATTCCGCGTATTTGTTCGGTTTCTTCCCGACCGAATATTTCGTGTTTTGGGGAAGCCTGGCGCTGCTTTCTCCCCTTGCGGGAATCATCGTTTGGCAAGCCAAACACGACGCCCGTCTGGCATACTTCCTGCCAGCCTTGCCCATGGGCTTGTTGTTGAGTCTTGCATTGGGGATGGGCCAATATTACATGCACGTAAATTACGTGGAAGAACTCATCATGTATGGGGTTCTGTGCGCCCTGTTCTTCAAAAACGTGAAACAGATCGCGGTGTCCGTTGTCTTGTCGCTGGTTGTGGCGGTGCTGACCGAGGAACTGAGCCCCTTTTATTTTTAACCGGCGCGTTTCGGCTGCCTTTGCCGCGCTTGCCGGACCGAATCGCTTTCGCATCGTTGAACTTTTTTGCGGGAAGGTCACCGAACCGTTTTTTTACATCCAGGGCGGGGCCGAATCGTGCCGCCGCGTGTGGAATGGTTCCCCCATCCGTCGTTCACCGGCTCGCCTCCAGCAAAACCCTTCCGCCGGCATGATGGCGTCCGATCGGCACGACCGAAGGCGAGTTCGAGACCGGATCCTGGACGACCATGCAATCCAGCCCGAACACGTCCTTGATCAATTGGCTCGTAATCACTTCGGACGGTTTGCCTTCCGCCACGAGCCGGCCTTCCCGCAAGGCAAAGATATAATCCGCATATCGCGCCGACAGGTTGATGTCATGCAGAACCATGACAATGGTCGTGCCGTACTTGCGGTTCAAGTCCGTGAGCAGATCCAGAATTTCGATCTGGTACGTGATATCCAAAAAGGTCGTCGGTTCGTCCAACAGCAAAATGTCCGTTTGTTGCGCCAACGCCATCGCAATCCACACCCGTTGCCGTTGGCCGCCCGACAACTCATCCACATGCCGGTTCGCCAATGGAGCAATGTCCATAATTTCCATGGCTTCCGCTACCGCTTCATAGTCCCTTTTGCTCCACGTTCCGAACAGCGATTGATGGGGGAAGCGGCCCCGCCCCACCAGATCCGCCACGGTAATACCTTCCGGTACGATGGGCGATTGCGGCAGCAAACCCACCACCCGGGCCAACCGCTTCGACGGATACGCCTGAAGCGGCTGGCCGTCCAACCTCACTTCGCCCGACGCCGGTTTGATAATTCGGGCCAGCGTCTTTAACAGCGTCGACTTGCCGCATCCGTTCGCTCCGATGATGACGCTGATCTGATTGCTGGGGATCTCGAGGCTGATGCCGTTTAAAATCATTTTGTCGCCATAACCGGCAACCACCTGTCTGGCCTCAAAGGTATGGCTCCTCATGTTCAGAACGCCCCTTTCCGATTCATTCTGACCAACAGGTACAACAAATAAGGCGCTCCGATGATGCCCGTGATGATCCCAACGGGGAATTTGACCGGAAAGGCAAATTGCCCCGCCAAATCCGCCGCCAGAACCAACGCGGCCCCGACCAGACCGGCAGGGATGCCGTTAGCGGTGCCGGTGCCGACCAGCCGAACGGCAATCGGCCCGGCCAGAAACGCCACCGAGGCAATGGGGCCGGTAATCGCCGTTGCGATGGCCGACAATACGACGGCGCTGACGATGAGGAGCACACGCGTCCGATCCGTACGGACCCCCAGCGTCGTCGCCGTTTGTTCCCCCAGTTCGAGCATCAGAAGGGACCGGCCAAGCACACAGATCAGCGGCACCAAGATCAGGCACGCCAACATCAGCACGGGAAGTTCTTCCATCTTGACCCCGTTCAGGCTGCCCGTCAGCCAGCGCACCGCCGCGGGAAGGCTGTGTTCCTTGGCGATCATCATTAAATACGTAATGATCGAGTTGCACATCGCCTGAATCCCGATGCCGACCAAGATCAGGCGGCCGATGGAAAACGTTTTGCCCCTGGCCAGTCCGTAAATGATCAGAACCGTCAGCAAACCGGCCGCGACGGCCGCGACGGAAGTCAAGGCTTTGCTGCTCTGCAGCACAACGATGCAAAAAACCGCCGCCGCGCTCGAACCGGCCGTCACCCCGATCACATTCGGATTGGCCAGCGGATTGCGCAGCATCGTTTGAAAAACGTAACCGGCGATGCCGAAGGCAAAGCCCGCGAACAATCCGGCCAGCATGCGCGGCAACCGGATGGTGCGAATGGCGAAGGTGGCGCCTTTCACGTCTTCCCCCAGTAGCACGGCCGCCACATCGCGGACCGGATAGATCGTGTTGCCCAAAAGCAGCATGGCGCAGCACAAAGCCGCCGTCAAGACGGCCAATGCCGTCGTCACGGCGATCCATCTGCCTCTGCGGCGATTCCTGCCTTGTTTGATCAACTCGATGGTCGTTTTCATAGGGAACGCACTTTCGCTTTCATCGCCAGAATAATCAACACGGGAGCGCCAAGAAAGGCCGTCAGCACGCCGACTTCCAGCTCACCCGGCCTGCCGGCCAATCTCCCGGCCACATCGGAAACGATCAGGATGACGGCGCCTGAAAGTCCGGACATCGGGATTAAATAACGCAAATCGGGCCCCAACAGCATGCGGATCAAATGGGTGGCCAGCAGCCCGACGAACCCGATGGGGCCGGCGACCGCCGTTGTGGCGCCGCACAGGATCACGCCCGTAAACGCTGCCACAAGGCGCAGCGCCCCCGTTTTCACCCCGAGGCCCGTCGCCATTTCATCCCCGAGCGCCAAAGCGTTCAACGCCGGAGCCGTGATGACGGCGACCAAAACGCCGACGAGAAGGAAGGGCAGCAGCAGGAGCAGCGAATCCCGCGTGCCGGCGCCGATGCTGCCAACCTGCCAAAACCGAAACTGGTCCATCACATAGGTGCGCGGAATCATCACGGCCGTGACCAGCGATGAAAGGGCCGCGCTCGTGGCCGCCCCCGCCAAAACAAGTTTAAGAGGCGCAGCGCCGCCACGCCCCAAAGAACCGATGCCAAAAACGAAGACCGCCGTAAACAAAGCGCCCGACAAAGCGAACCAAATATACTGGCTGGCCGTGTTGATGTGAAAAAATGCCATGCCGCACACAACGAAAAAAGCCGCTCCGTTGTTCACGCCGAGAATGCTCGGATCCGCAAGGGGGTTGCGCGTGACGGACTGCATGAGCACCCCCGCGATGCCCAGCGCCGCACCGCAGCACAAGCCGAAAACGGTCCGGATGATCCGTTTGTGCACGACGCTTGATTCGTAGGCCCCGCCCTGGTTCCTCAATCCGTCGACGACCTCCTGCAAGCTCAACGAACGGGCTCCAAACACGACGGACGCGACAACCCCCAGCACGAACAAGACCAGAAAGATGACCAGGACGGGGATGAAAGATTTCGGATAGAAACGGTTGCGTTCCATTCAGGCGGGCTCCATATCAGTTGTTGATTTTGGCAATGGCCTCGACAATCAGCGTCACATATTCATCCAGGGTATATTGGATCGACAGCGCATTGGGATTGGCGGCCGCCGCCAGCGGCGTACCGTCGGGAAGCAGCACCATGGAGCCCCGTTTGATGGCCGGAACCTGGCCGAAAACGGGATCCGCCTGAAGCGCGGCCAACAAAGCTTCATCGCCGTAAGCCACCAAAATGTCGGCATCGTTCAGGGCATCGGCGTTTTCCGCGCTCAAACTCAAGGCAAAGCCGGTTTCCGGCGTCACATGTTTCTGGACGCTTTCCGGGAATATCATGCCCAATTCCTGCAGGAACCCGGCGCGCGGATCATCGGGCATGTAAATATAGAAGCTGGACAGATCGGACGGCGAGAAATAGGCGAAGGCCGCTTTCACGCCTTTCATTTCCGGATGTTGCACAACCTTGTCGGCGATGAGCTTTTCGAGATCCTGAATCAGTCGTTCACCCTCGGCCGGCATGCCCATGCCGGCGGCGTTCATGCGAATTTGCTCCCGCCACGTAATGACCCACGGAACTTCCGGATAGGCCACGACGGGCGCAATTTGGGACAGCGTATCGTATTCCTCCCGGGTGATGCCGGAGTAAGCCGCCAGAATCACGTCCGGATCGGCGTCGGAGATCGCCTCGAAGTCCAGTCCGTCCGTATCCCGGAATACATTCGGCTCCGTTACGCCGAGCTCTTCCAGTTTTTGCTTCGTCCACGGCAGCAGCCCGCTGTCGTCCTGGACGCCGTAGTTCGCCGCCGAGAAGCCGACGGGCACAACGCCCAGCGCCAGCGCCACGTCATGGTTTGCCCACGAAATGGTCACGACCCGCTCCGGTTTTTTCTCAATGACCGTCTTGCCGAAGGCATGTTCAATGACAATGGGGAATTGCGCCGTTTCCGCTCCGTCTTCCTTGCCCCCGTCCGCGGACTCGCCGCCGGCCGTTTCCGTGGCCGCGGGCGTTTGGCTTCCGCCGTTTTCGCCCCGGGACGCCGATTTGCCGCCCGAGCATCCCGCCAGCACAACGGCCAGCAGCAACACCGACACAACGCTTCCCCATGCCAACCGCTTCGATGCCATGGTTTCGTTCCTCCACCCTATCCAGTTGATAACGATTATCAGTGTCGTTTCTTATCATAAAGATTTCGGGCCACTTGTCAAATATTTTTCTTCATGAACCACCAAAACAAAAGCCATCGCGAGGATGCTGTCACAGAATCGTCAATTTCTGCGACAGGATGCCTCTTGCGATGGCTTCCGCAATCGGGATTTCGTCATTCGGCGGGACGGAGTCCCCATCGACGCGCCTCACTTCTGGATCAACTGAATCAAATTGCCGCACGTATCATCCAAAACCGCGATGGTGACATCGCCCATTCGGGTCGGTTCCATGGTGAACTTCACGCCTTCCGCCACCAGCCGTTCATATTCCCCGTGCACGTCTTCGACGCCAAACATCGTCGCCGGAATGCCGTCGGCAAATATCTTTTTCTGGTACTCCCGGGCGGCGGGATGATCGTTCGGTTCGAGCAACAGCTCGGTGCCGTCCGGATCGTCGGGCGAAACCAGCGTCAGCCACCTGTATTTCCCGGCCGGGACGTCATGCTTTTTGACAAACCCGAGCTTTTTCGTATAAAACGCCAAGGCCTTGTCTTGATCATCCACAAAAATGCTGGTGACCACGATTTTCATTTGACTATGGCCTCCTTTGGGGATTGGGCATCGGCACGCGGCCGTTATGACCGACCATCCGGCCTGACCGACGTCCGGCCTACCGGCCTTCCGGCTCAAACCATCTTTTCAACAACGATTCCAGCGGCATCCGGTTAAACGCGATGACTCGGAATTTCCCCTTCCGTTTGGTTTGGACGAGCCCCGCCTGTTCCAACACGGAAAGATCGATTCCCATTAGCTCAATAGAATAGCTCAATAGAAAATTTTATTTATCGGTGATAAACCACAATAAGAAATAAAAAGTAAACGATAGAACAAGGAATCGCTAACAATAGTAATCCACTTTTTTTTACATTAGATATTTCCTTAAATCTTAAGAAAGTATCATGAACCAATATCATACTTGCAATTTCAACTACACCAGCCATAATCATTCTCAAAATATCCATTGAATCTAATGAATCTAAAGGTTTATTGAAATTTTCTCGAAGGTAAATGCTCGACAAACCGAACAGTCCAGACAAAAGAAAGAAGTACATAAAAATTTTAATGTATTTCATCTTTAACCCCTGTTATTTATTTTCCAGACTTATTTTCCCTGAACACATGCAACATATTATATTTCGTCACCAATCTGTGGCTAATATAACATGTATTATCTCCAAATTTATGCAGTCTATTCATCCAGTCTACAACTATATTTTTCCAGTCTACAACTTTAATTTCCGCAAAAAAACCATGCATTCCTGCCTTTTCCGAACGCCCTTTCCCCTGTCCCCTTTAAGCAATCACACCATCCGAACCAAGCTTTCATCATTTTTGATTTCCTACTATGTCAAGAGACAATAATTCATGTCCATCCCACCCCTCTCCCCTAAACCCCTCTCTTCCCTAGAGCCGCAAGGGATTTCAGGCTTTGAGGTGCCTTTTGGAACAAAATACCAGGAACATAAAAAGTGTCCGCCAAATTGGAAGGATTTAGGGAATTAGGGGGAAGGGATAAGGGAAAGGGAACGTTGGGAAATGTCCAGGGAAATATTTGGAGGGGATAGGGAGCAGGGGTAAGGAGAGAGGAAAAAGGGATGGGTATATTTGGGATAAAACCTGATCCCTCAACCCTTTCCGCCCTATACCCTGTCCCCCTATCAACAGAAAAGCCCAGCATGGACCCAGGCAAAACCCTGCCCCTGCTCGGCTTCTTGGACATTTTTTCCTGGACGGATATATTTTACGGGGATAAATATCAT
>NICF_comb_assmDRAFT_10004063_pt1 | contig 10282 bp, 8 predicted proteins | sample NewIslPassag4_SG_FD_11279 | JGI IMG/M metagenome (IMG submission 11279) | reverse complement strand
GACAAAATCAAAACCGGAATCTATTCGACGCCAGGTGCACAGGTGGGTCAATTTTATTCCGGCTCTGGTGGGTCAAATGAATTCCGGCGTTGACACGTAGTGGGATGTAAAGACTGCGGAATCCTGAAATATAACTTTTCGCCTTTCTTCGGTTTTATCTGAACGTAGTGGGATGTAAAGGTATATCCGGGTGAAAGAGGAACCGGACAAAGCGGCAAGTTTTATCTGAACGTAGTGGGATGTAAAGACGACGAACGACGCGAAAAACGCAACTCTCCCACCTGCGTTTTATCTGAACGTAGTGGGATGTAAAGCACCTGGAGTTGCGGGCGTCTTCGTCGCCGCATGAAATGTTTTATCTGAACGTAGTGGGATGTAATGTGCTTTTTCGTTCGCCTGCTGGAACCCGAGCATACGCGTTTTATCTGAACGTAGTGGGATGTAAAGAGAGGTTGGATAAAGCGACGCTCACCTTGTACAAGCTGTTTTATCTGAACGTAGTGGGATGTAAAGGGGAGAGGGCTGAAATGGTACAGGGCAGAAGGTAGGGAATGTTTTATCTGAACGTAGTGGGATGTAAAGGCGTACCGCTTGGTTCAGCGCTTTGGTGAGTAGGTTGGTTTGATCTGAACGTAGTGGGATGTAAAGTACGGGGGCATGGTGCTGAATGAAGATTACTAGCGTGTTTTATCTGAACGTAGCGGGATGTAAATTGGTATACGCTGTGATTAGTTCCGCGGTACAGTCGTGAAGTCGGTTTAGCGGTGTAATGGCGTAGAGGGGAAATGACACAGGTCAATCGTTTGCGTTGAGTTTTTCTTGAGGAAAAATAGGGGAATAAAATATTGGAATTTTTATAAAGCTTGTTTTCGACCTCCAGTTGTGTAAAAATCCCGGGGCCCGACGACAAATGCTATAGCAGAAAAATATAAAGATTAGGGTTTGAAGAAGTCCATGAAGCTTTGAACCACTGTCATAAATTCTCCAAAAAAATCTCTAAAAAAGAAAAATCTCTCCTCTAAAGGAGAGAGTACCCCATCAAGCATCCGTCTCAGAAACCTCATTTTTCGCGGCCAAATATTCCCGCAGGCCGCGGTTTCTCAATTGACAGGCCGGGCAGGTCCCGCATCCTGACCCGATGATCCCGTTGTAGCAGGTGAGCGTCTTGTCGCGGATATAATCGAAAACGCCCAGCTCGTCCGCCAATTTCCAGGTGTCCTTTTTGCTCAGCCACATGAGGGGCGTGTGAATGACGAACGGATAATCCATGGCGAGACTCAACGTAACGTTAAGGGATTTGACAAACACGTCCCGGCAGTCGGGATACCCGCTGAAATCGGTTTGACTGACGCCGGTGACGAGATGATGATACCCCCGTTGTTTGGCGAAAATGGCGGCAAACGAAAGAAACAGCAGATTGCGCCCGTCCACGAACGTGTTGGGCAAATCGCCGCCTTCGCCGGCCCGGATTTCCATTTCGGGGCGCGTCAGCGCGTTGGGCGCCAGTTGATTTAACAATCCAAGATCCAGAATGTGATATTCCACCTGAAAATCGCGCGCAATCCGCGCCGCGACTTCCACCTCACGCGCGTGCCGTTGCTGGTAATGGAACGTGACGGCTTGCACTTCTTCGAAGGTTTTCAAAGCCCAAACCAGGCAAGTGGTGCTGTCCTGACCTCCGCTGAACACCACGACGGCTTTCCGATTTAAACCCTGGTGGATCCCCTTCGCACTTTCATGCACGATCTTTCCCTCCATCCAAACGCCACTCAACCGCCAGCGGCCAATCCGCAAAAAAAGCCTCCATGAAATACATGAAATAAACTATCCCCAAAGAAAGAGCGCATCCCACCGCAGGAAAGGCGAGTCCCGTCAGAACGTGGGCGCAAAAACGCCTGCAGAACGCGCACGGTCAGCAGCCAAGGATCACAGACGCGGGTACAGGGGAGCAGGGAGCTTGGGCCCCGGTTTCACTCCACGTCAAAATCAAAATACTTCGAAGGAAACGGCTCGTTTTCCAGCGTATAGTGCCACCATTCCTTCGCATACGGCTTGAACCCGTGTTTCTGCATCGCCGCCTTCAGAATTTGGCGGTTGGCTTTCTGTTCCGACGTAATTAACTTTGTGTCATGGTGCGAGATCCCGCCGAAAAAATCATACGGGCCGCCCATGTCCACTTCTTCGCCCGTCTCCAAGTATACCAACGTGAGATCCACGGTGCTGCCCCGGGAATGGCCCGACCGGGAAGCGATGTACCCGAGCTGGAACAGCCGGGTTTTGTCCACGTCGGGGTAGTACTGCTCCTTCATTTTGGTATCCTTGGCGTCCTTGGACCAGGCTTTGAAATGTTCCACGGCCTTTTGCGGTCGATAGGCGTCAAAAATTTTAAGGTTGTAGCCTTTCTCCATCAAGTCGGCTTGAACGTTCATCAATGCCTCGGCCGCTTCCCGGGTCATGATGGCGAACGGCGCGTTGTAGCCCGTAATTCTTTCCCCCACGAAATTGTTCTCGCTAAAATAGCGAATTTCGAACTGGGCTTCCGGGATCACCTCGTCCAGATAGACGAATCCTACCGGCAGGTTCCGCTTTTTCTCGTAAAGGGGCAGGGGTTCGACTGTGCCTTCTTCCTCGATTTCATCCGGTGAATGCTCTTCACCGGCCTCGTCCCCGGAAGCGGATGTCGCATCGGCAGGCGTCACGGTAATCTCTTCTGCCGACGGTTGGGCCGGTTCAGCAAGGGGAGCGGACGGCGAAGCCTGTTCCGGTTCCGATGGGGCGATCGGCAGCGGGGATTCGCATCCGGCTATCGTCACAAGCGCGAGGACCATGCCTGCCAAAAAGAGTGCCAATCGCATGTCGTTATCTCTCCCCGAAGATCTGGTCCTATACCTACTTTGACAGGGAATGCGAATATCCTTCAACTTTTGACAGCATCGCGTCCGCTTGCCACTTCCTTTTTTTTCGTCTATTATTTAAACCGATTAACTTTTATATAGATGAATGAAAAAAACTCTACCACATACGATAAATGAGAAGCGAATGCGGAGGTGATCGCATGGACGCTTCTCGGGATGAGCGGGAGGAGCAGACGCGCCGGATTCAAATCGCGCTGCAGCACATCAAGCGCAACGTGGAAGCCGATCTGCTTCGCTCGGGCCAACAGCCCGTCACCGGCCCGCAAATGTACATGCTTTACTACCTCCATCGCCGCCAGCGGTGCAAGTTGGCGCAACTGGCCGATGTGTTCGAGGTCAAGCCCAGCGCCATTACGGTCATGGTCGACCGGCTGGAGAAACCGGGGTACGTGCGGCGAGTGCCGGATCCGGAAGATCGGCGGTCCGTGCTGGTGGAGCTGACGCCGGAGGGGCACAATGTGCTCCGCCAGGCGTTCCGTGCGAGGTGCGACGTGTTGGGCCATTATTTGTCCAGGCTGGACGACGGGGAAATTCCGGTATTTGTCCGCTTGTTGGAAAAGTTCGCGGGCATGCCGGAGGACGGCTTTTAGCGTTCCAAATATAACGTTTCGTGTATAACGTTTCGTGACATCGCAGAGCGTCGGGGTTGCGGCCTGGCGCAAAACGCGAAAAAAGAAAAAAGACGAGAAAACGGAGTGGATGAGACGGTGGAAGATTTATCTCCCAGACGCAAAATTTCGGTCATGATCGCCATTATGGTGGCGATGTTTTTCTCCGCCATTAACCAGACCATCGTAGGCACCGCCATGCCGCGCATCATCGCCGAATTGGGCGGCATGGACCATTACACCTGGGTGATCACGATTTATTTGCTGACGTCGACGATTGCCACCGTACTGGTCGGCAAGCTGTCCGATATTTACGGGCGCAAACCCTTCATCCTCACGGGGATCGCGGTCTTTATCATCGGCGCGTTCATGTGCGGCCTTTCCCGGGATATTTTCGAGATGATCGCGTACCGCGGTATACAGGGGGTCGGCGCCGGCATCATCATGGCGTCGGCGTTTACGGCGGTGGGCGACCTGTTCTCGCCGCGGGAGCGGGGCAGGTGGATGGGGCTCATGATGGCCGTGTTCGGGTTTTCCAGCGTGCTCGGTCCGGCGCTGGGCGGCTGGATGGTCGATCACCTGGATTGGAAATGGCTGTTCTGGGTGTTCCTGCCGCTGGGCATTGTTGCGTTTTACATGATTCTGGTGCAGTTTCCCCGGGGGAAACGGCGTCCGGCGGAAAAAATCGATTACGCGGGCTCGCTGTTTTTGGCGTTGTTCCTCGTGGCGCTGCTGCTGGGCTTCTCTTTGGCCGGCACGGAATACGCCTGGGATTCGGCGCAAATCATCGGCCTGTTCGCGGCGGCGGCGGTCTTCCTGGCCGTCTTCGTCTGGATCGAATCGCGGGCGGCAAGTCCCGTCATGCCCCTGTCGCTGTTTCGCAACGACATCGTGACGATCTCCAACGTCATCGGCTTTTTGATGAACGCCGGCATGATGGGGGCGCTGATTTATCTGCCGCTGTTCGTGCAGGGCGTGGAAGGCATTTCGCCGACGTATTCCGGCTACGTGACGATGCCGATGTCGATCTCTATGGTCGTGGTCAGCGCGGTCATCGGCCGGCAGATCACCCGGACGGGAAAATACAAGCGCTATGCGCTGGCGGGGATGCCGATCATGATCGCCGGCATGCTCATCATGGCGTTCATGGACACCGTGTGGCAGTCGGTACTGGCGATGATCGTGTTCGGATTCGGGCTCGGCATGGGCATGCCGGTCTTCTCGGTCACGGTGCAAAATGCGGTCAGCCCCGCCGACCTTGGCGTCGCGACGGCTTCCGGCCAAATGTTCCGCAACCTGGGCGGTACGATCGGGATCGCGGTGCTGGGTACGATCATGAATTCCGAGATGCGGCGCCACATGAAGCTGTCGCTTCCGTCGTCCGGAACGGAAGGCGCGGTCGGCGGGCTTCCGGCGGGCGTGGATCCACAGACGGCGCAGCAACTGAAGGAGTTGCTCAGCACGGAGGCGCTGCTGGATCAGCCCCGACTCGAGCAGTTGCGTCAATCGTTGCCCGATAACGTTCAGCCGATCATCGACCAGATGCTCGGGATCGTGCGCGACGCGCTGAGCGCCTCCCTTACCACGGTGTTCCTGACCGGTACGGCTCTCGTGGCGGTGGCGGCGGCGCTCGCGTTCTTCCTCCGGGAAATTCCGCTGCGCACGAGCAACCGGATGCCGGGGGACGGCGGCGGCCACGCCGGCGGCGAGCGGGTCGGCGACGGAAAGAAGGGCGCCGGCGGGGAGAGCGTCGTCGGCCGGCTTGGCGAACCGGATCCGGCCCGGTAAACCGAAAGGCGGCATGGATCGGCAGATCCGTGCCGTTTTTTTGTTTGGTTGGTGTTCGGGAAGCCGGGGCCGCGAACAAATAAAAAATGGCATCAGCGGGAAACGGTATTAGGGACACGAAATTGCCGGCGTTCCATCTTTCCGGCCGTGGAGGGAAGTCCAAATGGTATCGGTTCGCCGTCCGCTGTGGAGGGGCCGCTGGATCGCCGCATGGTTGCTGGCGGCCGGTCTGGCGCTGCTCCCCGCCTGCGGCATGTCCAAGGATGACCCGGTCGCTTCCGGGGAAATGGGGGAAGTGAAGTCCGGCCCCGCAGCGGCCCCCGAGGCGCAGTCCCTGTTGGCCGAAGCCGAACGGGCCGCCGGTTCCCTTAACCGTTACGCGTTTTCCTTGTATTTGACGCAGAGGATTTCGGATGCCGCTGCCGGCGCCGCCCAGGACGCCGCCGGCTCCGCGACGGCGCCGGCGGATCCCGCGTCGGAGTGGACCGAATCCGTGACGGACAGCGAAGGCCGCGTCGAAACCGATCCGCTGAAAATCGACCAGACGCTCCGCACCTCCTTCGCCGGGGAGACCAGCGAATATCGCACCATCCTCGTGCCGGACGGTTATTACGTGTACGATACGGTGTTTCGGCAGTGGGGCAAACTGCCGGCGGATGAGGCGGAGCAAGTGGCCGCAACCTTTTCCGATTTCCAGGTGGACTTGCCCGGGGCGATCCGGCAGGTGGCCGCGCTCGGGCCCGNCGTGGCGTCCCGCGACGCGAACGGCATCGTGATCCGGTATGAGGGCGGCGGGGAACCGGCGCGGACGTTTGTCGTCCGCCTGCTGGAAAGCACGCTCGGCTGGGCGACGCTGGATGAGGCGTTGCGGGAGAGCCTGGAGGTGCAGCATCTGCTCGTGGAATTGACGCTGGACCCGCAGCGGCGCTGGCCGGTCGCCTGCCGGCTGGAGTCGAGGATGGCCCTGGCCGCGGGGGACGGGGAACGGACGATTTTGGAGCAGACCCTCACCGCCGCCTACCGGAAGCACAACGCCACCGCCGCCATCGAATTGCCGAAGGAAGCGAAGGAAGCGCCGGAGCTGGGGCCGCCCCTTGAGGAACCTGAATCGCCGTAGGGGGGCGGATCGGCGAGGATGGGCGCGGACCGCATCGCCGGCGGTTTGCAACCCGGGGAATGCCGCTTCCGTCTAATGGAAAAGGAAAAATATGCGGGATGATGTCGGAAACACGTTCGATCCCCATGGCTGGAGGCTTTTCCATGAAGCGACTTCTGATCGTTGCGGCGGCGGCATTCGCCCTTGCGGGATGTGCAAGCGGCGGGACGGAGAAGGGACAGATGGCTACGGACGGCGGAACGAAGACGGAGCTTCCGGCAACGGCGGGCAGGCCGGAGCCGCAGAAGGTGCAGGAGGCGCCGGACCTCCCGGAGGCGACGCTTGCCGTCCTTGCCGAGAGCGAGGACAAAACCGCAGCGGTGCTGGCTTCGCCCGCTCCGGGAAACGGGACGTTCGACGAATTGACGGTTCGGATCGGCGGACAAAGCAAGCGGTTTGCATGGGGACAGGTGACCAATCCCACGTACTTCCCGCGGGTGTGGACCGTCAACCTGGACGCGGAGCCGGACGAAGAGGTGGTCATCGTACGGACGGCGGATTACGGAACCGGCGCCTTCGAAAACAGGATTCACGTCCTGAAGCGGGATTTCCGCGAGATGCCGGTGGAGGACGCCGTCGCGAAGGTCCGGGAACTGGCGGTCGTCCGCGCGCGAACCGGCCCGGATGTCCGGGAATTTTCACTCGAATTGGGCGGGGAAATCCATACCTTTGCCTACGACAAAGGTCACGCCGGGTATTGGTTTGACGGCATCGTGCTCGGCAATGTCGTCGACTATAAGGTGGAGGACGGCGCCCTCGTCGCGGAAGTGTCGGTTCAGGTGTCGCCCGGGGAATTTCCGGGCTCCATCATTTGCCGGTACACCGGCCAAGACGGCGAATTCCGGATCGCCGACGCGAAATTTGTCCGTTCTTGAGGAACGCCCGCAGGCCATGGGCCCGCGGGTTTTTCGCATGATGGACGGTGTGGTCCGGACCGGCGGTGCGCGCGGCGGCGCCGGAAGGCCGGAGGCTTGCCAGTGGACGATGCGCGCCGCTGTTCGGTATAATGACGTGAGGAATCGACAGGCGAAGATAACGGACGCAAGCGGGCCCGGCGGCAGGCCAAGGCCGGACGGATACGGGCGAGAGGCTCGCGCGTCCGCGGCGAGTATCGAGATCAGGAGTGGAATCCAATGCCTCTGTCATGCGGAATCGTCGGTTTGCCGAACGTGGGGAAGTCCACGTTGTTCAACGCCATCACGCGGGCGGGCGCGGAAGCGGCCAACTATCCGTTTTGCACGATCGATCCGAACGTCGGCGTCGTCGAGGTGCCGGACGAGCGGCTGCAAAAGCTCGCGGAACTGGTCAATCCGCAACGGATCGTGCCGACGGCGTTCGAGTTCGTCGACATTGCGGGCCTGGTGAAAGGGGCCAGCCGGGGCGAAGGGCTCGGCAACAAGTTCCTGGCGCACATCCGCGAAGTCGACGCGATCACGCATGTCGTCCGTTGCTTCCGGGATGACAACATCACCCACGTGGCGGGCAAGGTCGACCCGCTCGGCGACATCGCCACGATCAACCTGGAGCTGATCCTGGCCGACCTGGAGACGCTGGAACGGCGGATGGAACGGACCCGGAAAAACATGAAGAGCGGCGAGAAAAAGTACGCCATCGAAATGGAGGCGCTGGAGCGGATTCACGCCGCGCTGACGGCGGAGAAGCCGGCCCGCACCGTGGAGTTGTCCGACGAGGAGAAGCCGCTCGTGCGCGATTTGCACCTGCTGACGATGAAGCCGGTGCTGTACGCGGCCAACGTCGGCGAGGAGGAGGCCGGCAACCCGGACAACAATCCGTTCCTGCGGCAAGTGCGGGAGTACGCCGCGGCCGAAGGCGCCGAAGTTGTGCCAATCAGCGCCAAGGTGGAAGCGGAAATCGCAGAGCTGGACGGCGAGGACAAGGCGTTGTTCCTCGCGGAGCTCGGCCTGAAGGAATCCGGCCTTGACCGGCTGATCCGCGCCGCGTACAAGCTGCTGGGGCTGCAGACGTTTTTTACGGCGGGGGAAAAGGAAGTGCGCGCCTGGACGATCCGCCGGGGGACGAAGGCTCCGCAGGCGGCCGGCGTCATCCATTCCGATTTCGAGCGCGGATTCATCCGGGCGGAGGTCGTGTCCTACGACGATCTCGTGGCCGCGGGCTCCCTGGCGGCGGCGCGCGAGAAAGGGCTGCTGCGGCTGGAGGGCAAGGATTACGTGGTGCAGGACGGCGACGTGATGCACTTCCGGTTCAACGTATGACCGCCCGGGCGGCGGTTCCTTTTTAGGCTCATTCGATGGATGTATAATCATGTTTGCAACCTATCTGACGATCGGCCGGTCGGCCGCCGACGGGAGGTGGAACGAACATGCTGGACCGGCTTGAAGTGCTGGCGGAACGGTACGAGAAACTGAGCGAGCTGCTCTGCGATCCCGAGGTCGTGAACGATCCGGCGCGCCTTCGCACGTATGCCAAGGAACAGGCCGAACTGGAGGACGCGTACCGCGCGTACCAGGAATACAAATCGGTGTCCGCCCAACTGGACGAAGCGAAGGCGATGCTGGAAGAGAAAATCGACGACGAGATGCGCGACCTGGTCAAGGCGGAAATCGCCGAACTTACCGGGCGCAAGGCGGAGTTGGAAAACCGCATCCGTATCCTGCTGCTGCCGAAGGACCCGAACGACGGGAAGAACGTCATCATGGAGATCCGCGGCGCGGCGGGCGGCGAGGAGGCCAACCTGTTCGCCGCCGACCTGTACCGGATGTACGTCCGGTACGCGGAGAGCCAGGGGTGGCGCACGGAAGTGCTTGATTCCAACGTCAGCGACCTGGGCGGATTCAAGGAAATCGTGTTCCGGATCATCGGCACCGGCGTGTATCGCAAACTGAAGTACGAAAGCGGCGCCCACCGGGTGCAGCGCGTGCCGGTGACGGAATCGGGCGGGCGGATCCACACGTCGACGTCCACCGTGCTGGTCATGCCCGAGGCCGAGGAGATCGAAGTGGAGATCCTGGACAAGGACATCCGCATCGACACGTTCTGCGCCAGCGGTCCCGGCGGCCAGTCGGTCAACACGACCAAATCGGCGGTCCGCATCACCCACCTGCCGACCGGCATTGTCGTATCCTGTCAGGACGGCAAGTCCCAGAACGATAACAAGGCGAAGGCGATGCAGGTGCTCCGGGCGCGGCTGCTGGAGAAAAAGCGCCAGGAAGAAGAAGCCCGCCAGGCCGGCGAGCGGAAGGAGAAAATCGGCACCGGCGACCGGAGCGAACGGATCCGGACGTACAACTTTCCGCAAAGCCGGGTGACCGACCACCGCATCGGCCTGACGCTGCACCGCTTGGACGCGGTGCTGAACGGCGAGCTCGAGGAAATCATCCAGGCGCTGACGCTGGCGGAACAGACGCAACTGTTGCAGAAGGAACAGGAGCAGCCGGTGTGACGGCGGGGCCTGGGGTGCCCCTGAATAACGGATCGGTGCCGGAAATGGACGAGGCGAAGGCGAAGGAGCGGATCCCGGTGCGGGAAGAGGTGACGGCCGCCGGCCAGGACCGGCGGGGCCGCGAAGGAAAGACCCTCGAAGCGGAATGGCGGCGGGCCGCGCGTCGGTTGGCGGACGCCGGAGTGGAGGAGCCGGAAGCGAACGCGGAGCGGCTCCTTTTGCATGTGCTCGGCCTCACGAAGGCCGAGCTGCTGCGCGACTGGCGCGAGCCGTTTCCCGAGGCGCGGCGGACGGCGTGGGAGGCGGCGCTGGACCGCAAGGCGCGCGGGGAGCCGGTGCAATATATCGTGGGCGAGCAGTACTTCTTCGGGCGGCCGTTCCGGGTGAATCCGGC
>NICF_comb_assmDRAFT_10004062_pt1 | contig 10283 bp, 8 predicted proteins | sample NewIslPassag4_SG_FD_11279 | JGI IMG/M metagenome (IMG submission 11279) | reverse complement strand
GCGCGTCCTCATACTCGTCGACGAACCGGTCGATCGCCAGTTCCACATGTTCTTTGCATACGCAGTACATCCGCTGATTCAACGCCTTCTTTCTGCTTCGTACACTGATCCGACGATCCGGCCGATTATTCTTCTTCCTCTTCGTCGATCTTCTCGGCCAGCTCCACCGTCACCGTCTCCGGCTTGCCGTCCCGGTAGTACGTCACTTTCACTTTCTCGCCGATTTTTTTGCTCCCGTACAGGTACTTGCGCAGCTCCATCGTGTTGCCGATCGGCTGATCGTCGAGCTTGACGATGACATCGTTGAACTTGAGCCCCGCCTTTTTCGCCGGGCCGACCGCTTCCAGCACGATCACGCCGCGCTTCACATCCTCCGGCAGCTTCAGATCGTCTTCCTCGGCGGCGTCTCCGCCTTCCTCGCCGTCTTCTTCCGCTCCCAGCCATTCCTCGTAAACTTGCTGTTCCCAGTATTGTTCAAGATCCAGCGTATATACACCGAGATACGGCCGCGGAACATAGCCGAGATCCAGCAGCTGCTCGACGACCGGCATTGCGTTGTGCATCGGGATCGCGAAGCCGACGCCTTCCACGCCGAAATCGGCCACCTTCATGCTGTTGATGCCGACGACTTCCCCGCTCAGGTTGACGAGCGCGCCGCCGCTGTTCCCCTGGTTGATCGGGGCGCTGATCTGGATAACTTCCTGTTCCCAGTCGTAGATGCCGTTCTGGGCGAGCGACACCGGGATGATCCGCCGGCTCTTGCTCACGATGCCCATCGTCAGCGAATTGTTCAGGCCGAGCGGATTGCCGATCGTGATCACCGTCTCTCCGTTCCGGAGCTGCCGCGAGTCGCCGATCGCCGCCACCGTCTCGATGCCTGCGCCGTCGATCTCCAGCACCGCCAGATCCGTGATCTGGTCCTTGCCCACGATCTCCGCTTCGCGCACTTCGCCGCTTGCCAGCACCGCCTTCACCTGGTCGGCATCTTCCACGACGTGATAGTTCGTAATAATGTTTGCTTTGCCGTTCGCTTTGCGAAAAATGACCCCCGAACCGAGACTGGCCTGCTGCAGCGTCAATTCCTCATCCGGATCGCGGTCTTTCTCCGGCCGGAAGAAGCGCCCGCCCGCCGGCAGCATCTGTTCATTGATAATGCTGACGACCGCGGGCTCCACCCGGGACGCCGCCTGCACGATCCGTTCCGCCGTATCGGCGGAGGAGACGCCCGCCACGCTGACGACGGCGCCCGATCCGCCGCCGCCCCGCCCGAATCCGAAGATCAAGCCGAAAAGCAGCACCGCGCCGAGGGCGCTCACCATCGAGGAAATAAAAGCCAGATGAACCGGGCGCAGTCCGCCCTCGCCCCGCCATCTGCGCCATCCGCCGCGGCCGCCGAAACGCCAGTCCCGTCTCCCGTCTTCCCGTGCGCGCCGGGAGACACGAGTCGAATAGAAATCGTCGTCGAACAAGCTCATCTGTCAGTCGCTCCTCTCGATGGCCGAGGCGCATACACCTTTTTCCCAGTGGATTGGAATGATTTCCGCTGCTCGGGCTACAATGATAAGCATAAACGATTTTTGGGCGTCTGACATCCGTCTTCCGAAACTTTCCTGCGGCGAAAAGCACTGGCAGTTGGGTCAAAAGACGCATTTTTCCAATCGAAGGAGCTGACCGTTCATGAAGCAAACGTCCCCCGCCCCGGATCGCGCATGGGACCATGTGAACCTGGCCGCCGCGCTGGCCGATCTGAAGGAACAGCATTACCGGCTGCTGCTTGCGGTCAGCGCGCTGGCCGATGCCCTCGAGGCACGCGGTTTTCTCAGGCCGGGCGAACTGGAGGAGCGCGCCGCCCGTCTGGACCGGGAAGCCGAAGCCTCGCTCCGCGCCGCCCGCGCTACCCGATCACGCGCCTCGTCACATCGTCCCAAGGCGTAGCCCGGTCATGCCAGGTCGGCTTCAGGACGTCATCATCCTTCTTCAAAAATATGCCGCGGCTTTCCAGAATAGACTCCACCGTCATCCGCGCCAGATCCTGCATATTGTGGTCCAGACTGAGGTGGGCGAGATAAACGCGCTTCGTCCGGTCCGTCATCAGCTCGGCCAGCGCCTCGCCCGCCGCTTCGTTCGACAGATGGCCGACATCGCTCAGGATGCGGCGCTTGATATTCCACGGATAGCGACCCATCCGCAGCATTTCGACGTCGTGATTGGCCTCGAGCACCACCACATCGGAATCGATCACCGCTTCCTTCACTTTGTCGCTGAAGTACCCGAGATCCGTCACCAGACTGAGCTTGTACCCGCCCTCGTGAAAACAGTACCCGACCGGTTCCGCCGCATCGTGCGAGATCGGGTACGAGCGGACGACCAGCCCGCCGAATTCGATCTCCCCGCCCGTCGCGACGATTTTCCGGTTCGCGTCGGCAATGCCGGCGGTCTGCCGCTCCATCGCCGACCAGGTCGCTTCGTTCGCGTACACGGGCAGCTCATATTTGCGGGCGAAGGCGCCCAGCCCTTTCACATGATCCGCATGCTCGTGCGTCACGAACACCGCGTCGATGTCGGAGGCGTCGATGCCGCGCTCGCGCATCCGTTCCTCCAGCTTCTTCGCGCTCAGTCCCGCATCGATCAGCAGCGTCACATCGTCCGTCTGGACGATGGTCGCGTTGCCTGTTGATCCGCTGGCCAATATCGTAAATCGAAGCCCCATCCGATTCTGTCCTCTCCCGTAATTCGTGCATCCGCTGTGTTGTGCATTATGGGGCGGCGCCCCGGCTGTCCGTTTATCCGTTCGTTCAGACGCCGTCCGCTTTCCCGTCCGTTTCGGCCGCGGCCGCGTCCTGCTCGGTGGCCACCGCGCCGCTGATGGCGTTGATGTAGTAAACCGATCCGTCTTCAAGCAATACCCGCCATGAAGGCTCCGCCGCCTGGATATCGTCCGTATTGAACAACTGCCCGTGATAACCGAGTTGGATCTCCTTGATGACCGCGCCCGGCTGCAGATAGTTGTCGATCAGCGGCGCCAGCGCCTTGGAGGCGGGCAGCACCGTCTGCCGCTCGTAATCTTCGCTGATGACCGGCTCGATGCGATCCTGCCGGTAGGCGACGATCTTCTGGTTGCTGTAGTACAGCTCAAGCTTCACATCGAAGATCGGCCGGCCGTCCGCGGCAATGCGGGTGAAGACGAACGCCTCGTCCGTCTGGAGCGCCGGATCGAACCGGTACAGCTCCAGATCGGTGATGATATTCCCCAATCCTTCTACTAATTCGCGTTCGGAGAACACAATCCTGCTGTCGACCTGCGGATCGAGGGGAATTTTGTCGGATGCGCCTCTTCGCCCGTCATAGCGGAACTGCAGATCGCCCATCTTCGGCGTGCCGCCCGGCACGCTGGCCGTGATCGTGATGCCCTTCTCCTGCATGATGCGCAGCGTATCCTCGGGCAGCGCGGTCAGATCGACGTTCGGATTGACCTGATCGCGGACATTGAGCCATAGCTGGTATCCGAGCAGCACGTTGAGCACCAGGAACGAGAAAATCAGCACGCTTTTCGCCCGGCCCCAATCCATTGCGCATCCACCTCCCGCATCATCACGGCATCCTGCTTTCCCGAACCGCGCCGGCTCGTCTCCGCACGCCGGCCGTTCTTCAACGCGTCCTTGTCCGCCGGAAGCAAGGCCGAACGCGCGCGCCGGCCGCCTGCCCGCTTCCCGCCGCGGAGCGGTCAGCCCGCGGCCTCGAGCGGCGCATCCGCCTGCGGAACGTCGGGCTCGGACGGCTCGCCCTCCTCTTCCGCCGTGCCGCCTTCCCGCTCCGCTTCGCCGGTTGCGCCCGCCGCGTCATCGGCCGCGCCTTCTTCGCCGGCGGCCGGCTCTGCGGCGCCGGCTTCCGCGCCTTCCGCTCCGCCCGCTTCATCGGCGCTGTCCGCTTGCCGCATCACGGCAACCGAATCTGCGGCTTCGCCTTCGGACGCATTTTCCGCATTCGCCCCGTCCTCCGCGCGATGTTCCCCGGAGGGCTGCCCGGCCGTTTCCGCGCCGCCATCGGCCGAAGCAGCAGCGGTCGCATCCATCACGGCCTTCGCCACCGACTGGACCGTGCCGTCCGTGTACCGCACCGCCCACACCGGCTCCATGACAAGCCGCCGGTCTTCGGTGAGCGTGCGTGACATACTGCGCCGGGAATACCGCCGAGATTTCGCGCAGCCGCGAGAAGGTTTCCAGCGTCGCCCGAAGCCGCTCCCCGCCCGGCAGCCAGCGGACCGCGATGTCCTTCTGCCGCTCGCCGAGATTGAGCAGCGACCGCTCATAGACGACGGCCGTGCCCTGCTGCATCAGCAGCCGGATCTGTCCGTACCGGACGCCGCCGCTGATCAGCGGATACCGCTCATAGTACTGCTGGAACACGATGTTCCGCCCGTCCGAACTCACCGCGCCGGGCACGAACCGGTACCGGCTGTCCCAGCCGCCGTGCTGGTTGACGAACTGGACCGCCGCCAGCACGTTGTCCGCCAGATTGTCCGCGCCGTCCTGCATCGGCACCGGGTCGGTGAACACCATCCACGTGTCACCGGACTCGAGCTGCAGCCCGCGCTTGCCGTCCGTATAGATGACCTGTCCGCTGCGATCCTCGATGTACCGCGTTTTGTTCGGATCGAAGAACAGGCTGCGCTGCATCTGCTGCGGCGAGAATGTCGTGTACCCGAACGTATACGCGACCGTCTCGATCGGTTCTTCCGGCAGATAAATGTCGCCGCGCCAGTGCGTGTAAGCCGGCATATAGCCGCCCAGCCCGGCGAGATCCGAGATCTCGTCAGCGGTGAGCGGCGACCGGGCGGCCATGTACACCGTCTCCCCGTCCGCGCTGAAGAAATAGATTTCCGCCGCGCTTCTCCCGGGGAAATTCCGCCTTATCAACCAGATGCGGTCGATGGCATCGTTCAGGAACAGAATGTCGCCGTCGATCTGCATCGTTTTCTGCAGCAGCGCGACGGGCATGGCGCCGCCGTACCGCAGTTCGACGCCCTGCGTGTTCCGCCTGAGCTCGTCCCAGTCGCGCATCGCGTAGGGAATCCGCTGGAAGTTGCGGTATTCGCCGGCCGTGATCTGATCATAAATCCGGATGTAATAACTGGTCTCCGGATAGAGGACCGCGTGCCGGTCGCCGCCCATGTGCAGCACCATGTCCTCGGGGTACAGCACTTCGTCGATGCGCAGCGGATCGCCCATCTGTTCGGGCGAGATGTATTCCTGCTCCGTGCGGACGGTCGCGCCGATCTCGGGGAAGCTGTAGACGAGCAGATAGCTCTGCACCAGACTGAGAATGACGAGACCGATCAGAAGCGCGGTCTTGAGCTTCTCCATCATTCCGCGTCACCTCCCCGGCGAAGCGGCAGCGTGAACGTCACGGTCGTGCCGCGGTTCAATTCCGACTCCAGCTCGATCGTGCCGCCGTGCGCCTTGATAATTTCCCGGGCAATGGAAAGACCCAGCCCCGTGCCGCCCATGTTCCGGGAGCGCGCCTTGTCGACCCGGTAGAACCGTTCGAAGATGCGGGCCTGGTCCTTCTCCGGTATCCCCATGCCGTTGTCTTTCACGCTGATGGACACCGTGTCGGGCGTGGGCTTCCGGGCGGCGATCTCGATATGGCCGCCGTCCTGCGTATATTTGATGGCGTTGGACATCAGATTGTCGAGCACCTGGTCGATCTGGTCCCGGTCGAACCACGCCGTCTCGATGCCGTCCTCGATCAGCACCGATCCGCCGATGCCCTTCTGCTTCATCTGGAACGAAAAACGGTCCGACACCTCTTCCAGCATCTCCCGCACGTTGACCTCGATCGGCCGGAGCCGCTCCTGGTTCGAATCGAGCCGGGACAGATGCAGCAGGTCGTTCACGAGCCGGATCATCCGGTTCGATTCGCCGCGGATGACGCCGACGAACCGCTTCGCCAGCTCCGGCTCTTCGAGCGCGCCGTCGTCGAGCGCCTCGACGTAGCTCTTGATCGTCGTCAGCGGCGTGCGCAGTTCGTGCGAGACGTTCGCGACGAACTCCCGCCGCGAACGTTCAAGCTGCTCCTGCTCCGTGACATCGTGCAGCACCGCGATGGCGCCGGAGATTGTCCGGTCCCGGCGATAGATCGGCGTCAGCGTCACATGCATCAGCCACTCCCCGCCGTCGTCCGGAAGCGGCCGCACAACGATGGTCGAATGCTCGACGCCCGTCTGCAGCTTGTGCAGCTGGTCCTTCGGAATGCCGAGCAGCTCGTCCATCGGCTTGCCGAGCGCATGCTTTACCCCGAGCATCTCGCGGGCCCGGCGGTTCGTGACGATGACCTGCCCGTTCTCGTCCGCGGCGACGACGCCGTCGCTCATGTTGGCGAGAATCGACGCCAGCTTCTCCTTCTCTTCCTCGTTCGCGGACAGCGCTTCCTGCAGACGGCCGGTCATGTAGTTGAACGCTTCGCTGAGCCGCCCGATCTCGTCATCGCCATAGACCGGCACCTGCTCGTCGAACCGGCCTTCCGCCACGGCCGTCGCCTGGCGGGTCAGCCCCTTGATCGGATTCGTGATCGTGTGGGCGAGCAGCACGCCGAGCACGCCGGTCAGGCCGAGGGCGATCAGCATCCCCGTGACGAAAATCCGGTTGATCCCCCGCATGGTGGCGTACAGATCTTCCATCGACGCGACGACGTAGACGACCCCGATCACCCGGCTCTGCCCCCGCGATGTATCGAAGGCGGGGCGGGCGATCACTTTCTTGCGTACATTGTCCGCGTCGATGATCTCCTCCTCGTTGTCCCGGATGCCCTGCAGCGCACGGCTGACGGCGAGCGTCGTATTTTTGCGTCCGATGATGTCCCGCCGGTCGGGTTCCGACGTCGCGAGCACCCGGCCGCTGGCGTCCAGCACCTGAATCTCGGCCTGGCTGATATTGAACAGCGAGCTGACCAGGTTGCCCAGATCTTCCGCCACTTCCGCATCGGCCGCCTCGCCCGCTTCCGCGCGTTCCGAGGTCAGCGAGTCCTCCACCAGCACGGTGAGCATGTTGACCTGATCGTTCAGATTGTCCGAGAACGACCGCGTCAGCGAATTTTTCGTCGTGCTGATGAAATAGACCCCGATAAGCTGCATGGCGATCAGGATGAGCAGCACGTAGATGATGATCAGCTTGACCTGGATCGTGTGGAAGAAGCGCGTCCGCTTCATGCGCCCGCGAAGCCTCCCGCTTTCGGGTTGCGCATCATGTAGCCGAGCCCGCGGCGGGTCAGAATGTATTCCGGCCGGCTCGGATCGTCCTCGATCTTCTCGCGGAGCCGGCGAATCGTCACGTCGACCGTGCGCACATCGCCGAAATATTCAAACCCCCACACCGCCTGCAGCAAATGTTCGCGCGTCATCACCTTGCCGCAGTTGCGCGCGAGATAATGGACGAGCTCGAACTCGCGGTGCGTCAGATCGAGCGGCTCGCCGTTCTTGTACACGACGTACATGTCCGTATCGATGAACAGATTGAAAATTTTCAGCCCTTGCCTTTCCGGCTGCCGTTCCGCTTCATCCGCGCCGCCGCCCGCCGCGGCCTCCTGCAGCTTCCGCTGGCGCCGCAGATGCGCCTTCACCCGTGCGAGCAGCTCGCGCGTGCTGAACGGCTTCGTCACATAATCGTCGGCGCCCAGCTCGAGGCCGAGCACCTTGTCCAGCTCCGTGTCTTTCGCCGTAAGCATGATGATCGGCGTCTGCATGCGGGCGCGCACTTCGCGGCAGACGTCCATGCCGTCCTTCACCGGCAGCATCAGATCGAGCAGGATGAGATCCGGCTGCTCGCTGAACGCCAGCTCCACGGCCTGTCCGCCGTCGAACGCGCAAATGACTTCGTATCCTTCCTTCTCCAGATTGAACTTCAGGATATCCGCAATCGGCTGTTCGTCATCCACGACCAGAATTTTGCCTTGCATGCCCATCACCGCCCGTTCACGTCAAGATTCTTTGCTATCAGTGTATCATATCCGGACGGACGAGTCCCGCCGATTGTGTCGTCTGCCGCTTTAACGCAAAGAAGCATCACCCCGAAGGAGTGATGCTTCACGACAGTTTTCGCGGTCACAGATAGTTGAGCGGATTTTTCGGCGTGCCGTTCTTGTGGATTTCGAAGTGCAGATGCGTCCCTGTCGAATTGCCGGTGTTGCCCATGACGCCGATTTTCTCGCCTTTTTCGACAATCTGGCCCTTCTTCACGTCGATCTTGCTGAGATGGCCGTAGACCGTCTCGTAGCCGTTCTTATGATCGATGATGATGGCGTTGCCCAGACCGTTCTTCTTCCCGGCGAACTTGACAACCCCGGTATCCGACGCGAGGATCGACTTGCCGCCGATCATGTCGATGCCCTTGTGCTGACGTCCCCAGCGCTTGCCGAATTTGCTCGTAATCTTCGCTCCGCTGACCGGCCAGGCGAACTTGCCCGAGCCTTCGCCGCGGATGACCTTCGTGCCTTTCATGATGATGGCCGGCACCGCAGGTTCAAGCACCTGCTCGTCCACGATTTCCTCGCTCATCAGGTAGCCGTTCTGCTTCACGAGGCGGTAGGTCACGCGCTTCGTACCCGGCACGCCGGCCTGAATCGTCTTCTGCTGGCCGGCCCGCATCTCGTCGTTCTTCCGGATGATCACTTCCGGCTCAATCTCTTCGATCTCCGATACCCGCTCCACCGTCTCGACCGTCACTTGCGGCTTCAATACCGTGAGATCCAGCACGTCGCCGACACGGATCAGATCGTCTTCGATCTGCGGGTTGTTCTTGTAGATGATCTCGGGGGAAATATCGAACTTGCTCGCAATGCAGCCGATGCAATCGCCTTTCTGCACGACATACGTCGTCTTCTTCGTCGTGCCCGTCACCAGCCGCTCATAGAGCGTGTCGGCATCGGAAATGCGCGCGGGGTCAATCTCCACCCGGCCCGTATCGACCTGCTCCACGATCCGGACCGATTCGACCTCTGCCTTGGGCTCCGCTTCCGCATTTCCCGCGTACGCCAGCGCCGTCACTTCCGGCTGCCTGACGGCCGCATCGCCGGCTTCGTCCGCGGCTTCCGGAGCGAATTCCGACTTGATCCGGTCGAGCACCTCCCGCGCCGTCTCCTCGTCCGGCACCACTCCGATCAGCTTCCCGTTCACCTTCACTTCGACGCCGACGGCGTGGCTGTCCAGCAATTCTTCGAGAGCCGCGAGCGACGCCTCCGTCTCCGGATGCGCCTTGTACTCGCTCCGTTCCACGTAGGTCAGCTCGCCGGTCTCGAGCTCCATCGTAATGCCCGGGTTCGCCGCCGCCAGCTCTTCCCGCTTGCCGCTGAGGAACGCTTCGACGGCTTCTTTCGATTCGACCGTGCCGATCAGTTCGCCGTCCCGGTACAGCTCATAGTAGGACACGGTATTGGCTTTCACATAATGGTGACCGTAGGCCGCCCCTCCGGCCAGGATGACGAACGAGCAGCCCGCCAGCAGCGCCCGTCTGACGCCTGTCCGGGAGAACGCGCTTCCAGCCGGTTTGATGAATCTCCGAATCTTGCCTTTCCAGACCTGGACCCGGGCTGCCATCCGCGTGCCGAAGGCGCGAACCTTCTCCCGGGCGGCCCGGATCGGTTTCCTGTATTCGGTCATGATCGTCTCCTTCATCGATGCATCCGATTCTGGATCGGTTTGTCAAAATCTAAAAAATATAGGCGCAACGACCCATTCATGTCGTCACGCCTATAACTGTAGCACAGGCTTCCAAAGCCGAGCAATGCCGGAATATCCCGAGCACGATTAATATTTCCTCAGATTTTTCTCAGAATTTGTTCAGAATTTCCATCAATTCATCATATTCCGAACGGTCGAGGTATGCGGCGACGATTTGCTGCACCTTAAGCAGCTCTTCCTCCGTCAGGCCTCCCTCCGTGAATTCGGAGATGCGCTGCCACTCTTCCTGCGGCACCTTCCCGACCAGAATCGCGAACAGCCGGTTCCGTTCGTCGTCGGTGAGCCGCGATTTCGCCTCGAGCAGCTCTTCGGTCGAGACGACCGTGCCGCCGGATGCGCCGGCGCCGCCGTGTGCTTCCGGCCCCGTGCCGAAGCCGGACTCCTCCGCCGCGCCGGATGCTTCGCCGCCTTCGTCTTCATTCCCCGGCTGCTCTCCGGATGCGCCGGACGCGCCGCCCGGCGCTCCTTCACCTTCCGGGCCGCCGACAGCGCCCTCATGCAATCCCGAGCTGCCGTCGTCCGAGCCCGTGCCGCCGGCTCCCGGCTCCTG
>NICF_comb_assmDRAFT_10004061_pt1 | contig 10284 bp, 10 predicted proteins | sample NewIslPassag4_SG_FD_11279 | JGI IMG/M metagenome (IMG submission 11279) | reverse complement strand
TCTCGGCGAAAGGTTCCCTGGTCTACGGCTTTCCCGACCCCTTTGCTACGGGAATGACCCACGGCTGGCTCGCCTCCGCCCGCCTCTTTCCAGGGTTGCGCTTAGAGCCCGATTACGGACAGGGGAGGCTTGAAGGATGGATTGAGGTGGGCCTTAAGGCCTATCCGTGGCAGTTTTTGCTCGTCTTCGCCCGGCTTCTTTTCCGACCGGCGGTCAGGGCTATGTGGTGGCCCCGGCTGAAAAACCGGTTCCGGTTCACACCCCATCAAACTAAGGAGGTTGCAAGGACATGAGCTTCGACGTGGAGAGCATCATCCAGAAGGTGACCGAGACGCTCAAGACGGAGACCGTGGTGGGCCAGCCGATTCAGATCGGTGCGATCACCATGATCCCCATCATCAACGTGAGCTTCGGCTTCGGCGCCGGCGGCGGCGACGACCGGGGCAACGGGACCGGCGGCGGCGGCGGTGCCCGGATGACCGTGGCGGGAATGATGGTCGTCAAAGGAGACGACGTGAGCTTCATCCCGACCGGCAAGGGCTCCGGGATGGTAGGATCGCTCGACAGGCTTCTCGACAAACTCCCCGATCTGATCGAGAAAGTGTCCCCGAAGGCGGCTGGAAAATGCGGGGAGTCCAAGACCGAAGGGGAGTGACCGCCAGGCGTTTCCCGTCGCGTCGCATTTACCGGCCGGACGGCGATCGCACCGCCCGTCACCGCCTGAAGCGACTCGCAATGGCACTCGCAAGGAGGGGGCTCGCTGCTCCCTCCTTCCGTCTTTTTCCGGCGTTCGCGAGATGTTGGTTGCTGCAGGGAATCGGCCTGCGATTTGTGTAGTCACATGGTAGGTGCACGCGTCTATTCGTGCGTCTGTTCGTGCCTCTATCCCTCTGCCACCACCCGGACGGGGGCTTGTCCGGCCATCGGAGTGATGCCAGATGCCTCGACTTTCGACGACGGGCGGGCGCCGTCCGGCGTTCGGAGCGCTGATCATCGCCCTTATCGCATGCGCGCTCCTGCTTTCCGGCTGCGAGGTGGAGCCCGGGCCCGGTTCCTCGCCCGGATCTTCCGCTTCCACCGGTTCCCAAGTGCAGGCGGAGGTTTCCCAGCCATTCGAAGGAGAGACCGGCGGCCAAGACGGCGCGGCAGCGCTTGCCGGCCCCGAAATCCCCGGCGCCTCTGCGGATGCGGTCGCCCGCTACGCCCCCGAAGTGGTCGCAGCTCACAACCGCCTGGGCTTTCTCCTCCTCGCCGACCTGGTGACAGGTGAGGCCGGCGCGGAAAGCAAGGCCGGCCGATCCCCTGCAAACGTCGTGCTCTCGCCCCTCAGCGTCGCTTTGGCGCTTTCCATGGCCCAGAGCGGCGCGGAAGGAACCACCGCTTTCGCCATGGCCCAAGCGCTGCAACTGGCCTCGTTCCTGGAAGCCGGCCGCCCCCGGGAGGCCGTCGACGCCGCCAACCTCGAGCTGGCCCAATCGCTGCGAGAGGCTGCGGCCGGCGGGGAGGTTCAACTTGAGATCGCAAGCGCCCTGTGGCATCGGGCCGGGCTTTCCCTGGTGCCCGGCTTTGCCGGCGCGATGAGGCGGTTCTATGAGGCGGAAGTCTCAGGTCTCGACTTTGCCGCGCCGGAAAGCGTCGACGCCGTCAACACATGGGTCGAAAAGGCGACCCGTGGGCTGATCCCTCGCATCGTCGACCGGCTCTCCGACGACCTGGCCGTGCTCATCGCGAACGCCGTCTACTTTCAAGGCGATTGGCAGACACCTTTCGATCCGGACCTCACCGGCCCCGCTCCGTTTTCCTTGCTCTCGGGCGCTCAAGTCAATGTAGAGATGATGTACCGCTCGGGATCGATCGCATATTACGAAGCGGATTTCCAAGCGATCCGCCTGCCCTACGGAAGATCCGGCAGGACGGCCATGTACGTCTTTTTGCCGCCCGCAGGCGAGCCGATCGAGTCCTTTGCCCAAAGGTTTGAAGCGGCAGCGGAGAGCGCCTTTGGCCGCTTTCGGCCCGAAGAGGGAGAAGTGTGGCTTCCCAGGCTCGACGCGGCGTATCAAGCCTCGCTGAAAGAGGCGCTCGGACGCCTTGGCATGGGGATCGCCTTCGACCCGGTCGCGGCCGATTTCGGCCGGATGATCCAGGGCGCCGGCCCCGGCGACGCCTTCATCGGCGACGTCCTGCACCAGGCGGTCCTCAAGGTGGACGAGGCAGGGACCGAGGCGGCCGCCGTCACGTCCGTCGAAGTCCGACTCACGAGCCTTCCCGTCCGGCGCTTCTCCTTTAGAGCGGACCGGCCGTTCCTCTTCGTCATCCGCGACGACGAGTCGGGGATGATCCTCTTTGCGGGGGCGATCGTCGATCCCAACGGCGCGTGACGCCCGCTCCACCCTCCTTCGAGCCGCGGAGCTTGCCCCGCGCAAAGCACGCCATCCTGGAGCCCCGAGCGCACTCCCGTCCTCGCAGCGCCATGGGCGGGTGCGCGGCGCAAGGCTCCCGGAAGCCGCCCTCTGCCTGGCCTGTAACCTTCACCATTTCATATATGTCACATTTCCTAACACGATGTGGTTGCAGCGGCGGCGCAGCACCCCCATAATGAGGAAAAGCGCAAGGACGGGGTGATGCCACGTGGGACTTCGCCGCTGTCCCGGGGATCTCGACCGCTCGGTGCGCCGGGTGATGGAGCGGCTGGAGCTTTTGGCCACCTTCTCGGAACGCCCAGGCGAGCTCACCCGCACCTTCCTTTCTCCCGCGATGAAGGAGGCCCACCGGGCTCTCTCCCGCTGGCTCAAGGAGGCCGGGATCCTTGCGCGTGTCGACGGGATCGGAAACCTTCGCGGCGTCTACCCCTCCCGGGATCCTTGCGCCAAGACGCTGCTCATGGGTTCCCATATCGATACGGTGATCGACGCGGGCAAGTACGACGGCGCGCTGGGCGTGGTCCTCGCCGTCGAAGCCGTCACGCGCCTTTTCGAGCGGGGCGCAAGGCTTCCCTTTCACGTGGAAGTCGTCGCCTTCTCCGACGAAGAGGGCGTGCGCTATCAGGCCGCCTACCTCGGCAGCCGGGTCCTGGCCGGCTCCTTTGACGGCTCCCTCCTCGACCGGGTCGACGCGCAAGGCATTCCCATGCGAGAGGCGATCCGCCGCTTCGGCGGCGATCCGGCCCGGCTCAAGCACCATGCGAAAGACGCGGAAACCCTTTTGGGCTACTTGGAAATCCACATCGAGCAAGGTCCCGTCCTCGAGGCCTTGGGACTACCCGCCGGCATCGTCTCCGCCATCGCCGGCCAAAGCCGCATACGCGTCGCGTTCTCCGGCCTCGCAGCCCATGCAGGGACGACCCCTATGTCCATGCGGCGAGACGCCCTCGCCGGGGCGGCCGAGTTCATCTTGGCGGTGGAACGCACCGCCCGCTCGACCGAGGGCTTGGTGGCCACCGTCGGCGAACTCGCCGTGCACCCCGGGGCTTCGAACGTGATCCCGGGCACCGCGTCGCTCTCATTGGATGTGCGCCACGGCGACGATGACCGCCGGCTCGAAGTGTGTGATGCGCTGCGCTGCGCCGCGCTGACCATCGCCGCCGCCCGCGGCCTTGGATGCACCTGGGAGCCCGTCCAGGAGAATGCGACCATCCCTTGCTCGCCCGCGCTCAGCTCGCTGCTGGCGGCGGCGATGGAGGAGATAGGAATTGCGGTGCATCACCTTCCCAGCATGGCGGGACACGACGGGGTCGTCCTCTCCGAAATCACGCCTGTCGGCATGCTCTTCGTCCGTTGCCGCGGCGGGATCAGCCACAGCCCCCTGGAGTCCGTCGACCCCGGCGACATCGCCGTCGCCATCGACGTAGTCGACCGTTTCCTCGAGGGCGCCGCCCGCTCCCTGGAGGTGCAAAGCGCATGAGTTTGCCTGTTTCCGCCGCCTTTTCGTTCACCCTCAACGGGAAAAGGCTAACCATCTCGGGCGTCGATCCCAACACAACTCTTCTTCAATTCCTGCGGGACGACGGCTGGACGGGAACGAAGGAGGGGTGCGCCGAGGGTGATTGCGGCGCGTGTACCGTCGCCGTTTTGGACCCAGAGCGCCGGGCGTTTCGGGCGATCAACAGCTGCCTTACCCTCTTGCCCGACCTCGCCGGCACGGAGGTGATCACCGTCGAAGGGGTCGCATCCGGCTTCGGCCGGCTCCACCCCGTACAAGAGCGCCTCATTCAGTTTGGGGGCTCCCAGTGCGGCTACTGCACGAGCGGCGTTGTGATGAGCCTATTCGCCTCGTATTACGGGCCGAGGCCTGTACCGGCCGAGGACCTTGCGGGAAACCTCTGCCGCTGCACCGGGTATCTTTCGATCCGGCGAGCGGCGGCGAGCCTGGATCAGCCCGCACCCGGCGACCCCTTTCTCGTCCGGCTCAGGGACGCCCGTCCATCGAATCCAGCGGGCCCGCTCTCCTACACGGCAGGCGGCAGATCGTACCATCGTCCCACGACGCTCGCGGAGCTCTTCTCCCTCATCGAGCGGTATCCCGGAGCGCGCCTTGTCGCCGGCGGCACGGACGCCTGCCTCCAAGTGACCAAGGCGTTTCGGCCCTTTGAGGAGCTGATCTCGCTCCGCCACGTCGCCGAACTGCGCCAGGTCGCCTGCACCCAAAAGGCGTGGGAGATCGGCGCGGCGGTGACGCTCGCGGAGCTTGAAGAGTTCTTAAACGGCGAGGGGTGTAAGAACGGCATGGCGGATGGCCGAAGCGACGCCTGCGCCGCGCCTTACGGCCGGGCGCAGGAACAGGTGGAGGGCCACGTGCGAGGCGAAGCCCAGGAAGAGCTCCGATCGCTTTTTGACCTTTTCCCGCGCTTTGCCTCACGGCAGATCCGAAACGTGGCCACGGTCGGAGGCAACCTGGTCAACGCTTCTCCCGTCGCGGACCTCCCGCCTTTGCTCCTCTCCCTCGGCGCTTCCGTCAGGCTCTTGAGCTCACGCGGAGAGCGCGTCCTGCCGCTCGACGCCTTTTTCACCGGTTACCGGCGGGTCGCCCTCCAGCCCGGCGAAGTGCTGGCCTCAGTCTCGATTCCCCGCCAAAAGCCTTCCGGGACCGTCCGGCGCCTTGCCCGCTTCTATAAGGTAGCCCGCCGGTCTCATGTGGACATCAGCATCGTCTCGGCGGCCTTCTGCTTTGACCTCGACGGCGACGGCCGCATCCTGCAGGCCCGGTGCGCCTACGGCGGCGTCGCTTCCACGCCGCGGCGGGCATACCGCGCCGAGGCCGCTTTGGCCGGCCGGCCGTTGGACAAAGCAACCATCGAGGGCGTGATTCCCCTTCTGCAGTCGGAATTCGAACCTATCTCCGACCTGCGGGCGCCGGCCGAGTACCGGCGGGCGCTTATCGTCAACCTGCTCTGCAAGTTCGGGTACGAGGAGGCGCATGACCGTGTGGGAGCGTGATCGCACGCCTGACGGACGTTTTCCATCTACCGCTTCTATGCCGCGTGCGGAGTCGCCCGTCGGCCGAGCGCTGCCCCACGAGAGCGCGAGCGGACACGTCCAAGGCTCGGCGGTCTACACCGACGACCAGCGCCCGCTCCGGGGCATGCTCCATCTTTGGCCGCTCCTTTCTCCCTACGCCTGGGCCAAGATCGTCGCCTTCGATGAAAAATCTGCGCTCACGGTCCCCGGTGTCGCCTGCGTGCTGAGTGCGAGCTCCGTTCCCGGTGAAAACCGGATCAGCCATGCGGAGGAGACGCCCCTTTTGCCCATTGACGAAGTCGAATACCACGGGCAGCCAGTCGCGTGGGTGGCGGCGGAGACGCTGGCTGCGGCTCGGGAGGCGGCTTCTCGCATCCGCGTCGACTACCACCCCCTTCCGCCGCTCCTCACCATCGAGGAGGCGCTGGCCGCCGAAAGCTTTCTCACCCCTCCCACGACGATCCAAAGGGGAGAGCCCGAAAAGGCCCTCCAGGCGGCAGAGCACGTCATCTCGGCCGAGCTTGCCATCGGCGGCCAGGACCACTTTTACCTCGAGACCCAGACCGCCTGGGCGATTCCCGAAGAAGGGGAACACTTGGTCGTCTACTCCTCGACCCAGCATCCGGCCGAGACCCAGGAGTGCGTCGCAACGGTCCTCGGCCTACCTGCCCACAACGTGACGGTGAAGTGCCTTAGGATGGGAGGCGCCTTCGGCGGCAAAGAGTCACAGGCGAGCCCCTTCGCGGCCGTCGCGGCGCTGGCCGCCTGGAAGACCCAAAGGCCCTGCCGGCTCAGGCTCCATCGCGATCACGACATGGTGATCACCGGCAAGCGCCACCCGTTCCTCGCCCGTTACCGGATCGGCTTTGACCGCCGCGGCATCGTCAGGGCCTTCGTCGTCGAGCTCTTCGCCGACGGGGGCTATAGCCTCGACCTTTCGGCGGCCGTCATGAGCCGAGCCCTGTTGCACATCGACAACGCCTACTACGTCCCAAACCTCCGGGTGACGGGAAGAGTCGTCAAGACCCACAAGGCCTCCAACACCGCCTTCCGCGGCTTTGGCGGCCCTCAGGGAATGCTGGTGATCGAAGACGCCCTGGCCCGCATCGCCCGCTACCTCGGCCTTCCTCCCGAACGAGTGCGAGAGCGCAACTTCTACCGGGGAAGCGGCCAGACCAACACGACTCACTACGGGCAAGAAGTCAAAGGCAACAGGATCCAGCGGGTCTGGCAAGAGGCGATAGACTCCTCCCGCTTTGGCGAGCGGAAGGAGGAGATCCGGCGCTGGAATGCGGCGCATCCCCACCGCAAGCGGGGCATCGCCGTCACCCCGGTGAAGTTTGGCATCGCCTTTACGCAGACCGCCCTGAACCAGGCGGGAGCGCTCGTCCACGTATACCGCGACGGGAGCGTGCAGGTAAACCACGGTGGCACCGAGATGGGCCAGGGAATTCACACGAAAATGCGTCAGATTGCCGCCGACGTCCTGGGATCCCCCTCGAGCGGGTGCGGGTGATGCCGACCAGCACCGACAAAGTGCCCAACACATCGCCCAGCGCCGCCTCGTCCACCGCCGACTTGAACGGCGAAGCTGTCCGGCGCGCCTGTGAGGTCCTTAAAGAGCGGATCGCCGCCGCGGCCGCACCGCTCATGGGCCTAAGCTGCGGCCAGGGGATCGTCTTTGCCGGCGGGATGCTGCACTCCGCGCACGACCCCGGCCGTCGTCTGCCGTTTGCCGAGGCGGTGCGAGCGGCGTACGAAGCGCGGGTGAGCCTTTCGGCGACCGGCTACTACAGCACGCCGGGCCTCTACTTCGACGGCCGCACGGGGCAGGGCAGGCCTTTCCATTACTTTGTGTTTGGAGCAGCCGTCGCGGAGGTGGACGTCGACGGGTTTACCGGCGAGTTTCGCCTGCGCCGGGTCGATATCGTCCACGACGCCGGCGCCTCCCTCAACCCGCTGATCGACGCGGGGCAAGTAGAAGGGGGATTCGTGCAAGGGATGGGCTGGCTCACCGGAGAGGAACTGGTCTGGAGCCGGGAGGGAGAGCTGCTCACCCACGCCCCGAGCACCTACAAGATCCCGGCCATCACTGACGTGCCGACCGCCTTTCACCTGCGCCTCCTTCCCCAGGCGGCGGAGCCCGGTGTCGCCTACGGGAGCAAGGCGGTGGGTGAACCCCCGTTCATGCTGGCCTTTTCGGTGCGGGAAGCGATCCGCGACGCCGTCGCCAACTTCGCTCTCGATCCGAGCCGGACGAGCGTCCATCTCCCGTCGCCCGCGACCCCCGCCTGGATTCTCAAGGCCATTCAGGAGGCGAAAGAGTGCGCCCGCGAGGCCTTCATAGATCGGGGCTTTGGGGATCGTACCGGATGAGCTGGACGCAAACGCCGTCCCGAGCCCGCAAGAGCGCGCTCTCGGCCATGGCCGCTTCGATGTAGAAGGGACCGGAGAGCGGGATCAACCCGTCGCTCTCAAGGCGAGCGGCCGCTTCGCGGACGTCGTCGACGCGAAGCGCCACATGATCCAAGGAGCTTTCTCCTGGCTGTTCGATCAGCTCCAGCTTCACGCCGCCGCCAGGCGCGTCGAGGAGGGCGATCCGCCCACCGGTAACGGCGTGCACGCCCCTTCGGCGCAGCCGGAACCCAAGCCCGCCGATAAAGAGGCGGATCGCGTCGTCGAGGTCGCACACGGTCAGGGCGATGTGGTCGAGAGGCCCGATCACGTGGTCCACGCCCCTTCGACGGCCTTGCTCGCCCCAGCCTTGGCCTCGCCGCTCTCAAGGAGCTCGATGACGCGGGCGACGGCCCGGGAGTACTCCAACGAGCCGCGGTATGCCTGGTCGCGCTCTGCCGGCGCCGGCGTCTCAAGAACGGCGACGATCCGGCCCGGATGCGGGCTCATCACGGCGACGCGATGGGAGAGGTAGACGGCTTCAAACACATTGTGCGTCACGAAGACGACGGTGCAGCCAGTGTGGGCGTGCACCCTGAGGAGCTCCTGATTGAGGCGCTGCCGCGTGATCTCATCCAGCGCCCCGAAAGGTTCATCCATCAGGATGAGCTGCGGCCGGGTGACGAGGGCGCGAGCGATCGAGACGCGCATCTTCATGCCGCCCGAAAGCTCCCGGGGATAGGCCTTGCGAAACTCGCTTAAACCCACGAGCCTCAGCGCTTCCTCCACCCGCTCCCGGCGCTCCTTGGGGGCCAACCCGCAAAGCCGCAAGGGGAGCTCGACGTTGGCGGCGACGTTGCACCACGGAAGGAGCGTCGGCTCCTGAAAGACAAAGGACGCTTTCTCACGGGCTTTCGGCGAACCGGCGGGCACCCCGTCGATCAGCACCATCCCCTCGGTCGCGTCACCGAGGCCCGCGACGATGCGGAGAAGCGTCGACTTGCCGCAGCCCGAAGGTCCCACCAAGGAGAGGATCTCCCCCGGAGCGACGGCCAGGTCGATGCAGTCCAAAGCCTGCGTCCCGTTTTGATAGACTTTCGAAACTCCCGCGATCTCGACCATCGACCTTCTTTGAAATGCTCTTCCCTGGTAAAGCGCGGCTCGGCTCTTCACAGGCTCCCCTCCCTTTTGGGTTTGAGTTTACGGGAAGAAAGCCTTAACCATCAACACCACTATGTAAAGTTACATGACAACTACTCACTTATCCTCCAATCAACAGCGCGATTTGTTAACTTTAATGACACAGACAACTTGACGCCCCGCCTTGCCCCCGCCACAATGGGACTAAGATCCCGCTGGACCCATGGACAGGAGCGCAGGTGATCCACTGTGCACCAGATCCGATTGTCGGAGCTGAACGCGATGGACCGGGACGCGTTTGTCCGGGCGCTTGGGGGAATCTACGAAAACTCCCCGTGGGTGGCGGAAGCCGCTTGGGAGGCCCGCCCGTTCCCGAGCCTCGTCGAGCTCCACCAGGCCATGTCGAAAGCTGTCCGCCTCGCCGGCCCAAAACGCCAGGAGGCGCTCATCAAAGCCCATCCGGAGCTGGGCCAGCGCGCCGAGAGCCTTCCCATGAGCGACGCCTCCCGGCGCGAACAGGCCTCGGCCGGCCTCCACAGCCTGAGCCCCGGAGAGCGGGAACGGCTCCTCTTCCTCAACCAGCGGTATCGAGAGCGGTTCGGGTTTCCTTTCATCATGGCCGTGAAAGGGGCGACGCCTTCTTTGATCTTGGCCAACCTTGAACGGCGCCTGGAAAACAGCGCCGAGGACGAACTTGCCACGGCCCTCGCCGAGATCGACAAGATCGCGCTCTTGCGCCTTTGCGAGGTCGTCGTCGCATGAACGGCCTCGAGCGCCTCAACGCGCAGATCAGGCACGAGCTTGAGCTGCTTTCCTATCCGTCCCGTTCCTGGGTCGCTCCGCGCCGGCACATTTCGGGCGCCCCCACCTACAACGTGGTGATCATCGGCGCAGGACAGGGTGGCCTTGCGACGGCCTTTGCCCTGCGGCGAGAGTGCGTCGACCACATCTTGGTCATCGACGAAAGGCAAGCTGGAACGGAAGGCCCATGGCTCAGTTTCGCCCGGATGCCGACGCTGCGCACGCCCAAGCACCTGACGGGACCCGACTTGGGCATCCCCTCGCTCACCTTTCGAGCCTGGTACGAAGCACAATACGGTAGAGAAGCGTGGGAGCTCTTACAAAAAATCCCGACGGAGCTTTGGGCAAGGTACCTTGCCTGGTTCCGGCAGGTACTCGACCTGCCCGTCCAAAACGGCGTGCGCGTCCTGCGCATCGTACCCGAACGGGATCCCTTGCGGCTCGGCGGCTACCTGTTTCGCCTCGAACTCGCGGAGAGACCTCCGATCTACGCCCG
>NICF_comb_assmDRAFT_10004058_pt1 | contig 10295 bp, 8 predicted proteins | sample NewIslPassag4_SG_FD_11279 | JGI IMG/M metagenome (IMG submission 11279) | reverse complement strand
CTGCTACCGCTGCCTCTTCCCCAAGCCGCCCCCGCCCGGGGCGGTGCCCTCCTGCGCCGAGGCTGGGGTCTTCGGGGTTCTGCCGGCGGTGGTGGGGAGCCTGATGGCCGCCGAGGCCCTCAAGGTTCTTTTGGGGATCGGTAAGCCCCTGGCGGGACACCTCCTGCTCTACGACGCCCTCGAGGCCAGCTTCCGCAAGCTCACGGTGCGGCGCAACCCCCGTTGCCCCGTCTGCGGGGACGAGCCCACCCAGAGGGAGCTCGTGGACTACGAGGCCTTCTGCGGCCTGCGCTGAGGCTACTCCTCCCCGCGGGCGAAGGGGTATGATGCACTCGGTGCACCCCTGGGGTGCGGACAAGGAGGCAGCATGGAAGTGGCACGCGGTCTGGAAGGCGTTCTCTTCACGGAAAGCCGGATGTGCTACATTGACGGCCAGCAGGGGAAGCTCTACTACTACGGCATCCCCATCCAGGAGCTGGCGGAGAAGAGCAGCTTTGAGGAAACCACCTTCCTCCTCCTCCACGGGAGACTGCCGCGAAGGCAGGAGCTGGAGGAGTTCTCGGCCGCCCTCGCCCGGCGCCGCGCCCTGCCCGCCCACCTTCTGGAGTCCTTCAAGCGCTACCCCGTCTCCGCCCACCCCATGAGCTTCCTGCGCACGGCGGTTTCCGAGCTCGGGATGCTGGACCCCACCGAGGGGGACATCTCCCGGGAAGCCCTCTACGAGAAGGGGCTTGACCTCATCGCCAAGTTCGCCACCATCGTGGCCGCCAACAAGCGCCTCAAGGAGGGCAAGGAGCCCATCCCGCCCCGGGAGGACCTCTCCCACGCCGCCAACTTCCTCTACATGGCGAACGGGGTGGAGCCCTCCCCCGAGCAGGCCCGCCTCATGGACGCGGCCCTCATCCTCCACGCCGAGCACGGCTTCAACGCCAGCACCTTCACCGCCATCGCCGCCTTTTCCACCCAGACCGACCTCTACTCGGCCATCACCGCCGCCGTGGCCTCCCTGAAGGGGCCGCGCCACGGCGGGGCCAACGAGGCCGGTGATGCGCATGATCCAGGAGATCGGCCCCCGAGCGGGCCCGGGAGTGGGTGCGGGAGAAGCTGGCCAAGAAGGAGCGCATCATGGGCATGGGCCACCGGGTCTACAAGGCCTTTGACCCCAGGGCCGGGGTCCTGGAAAAGCTTGCCCGGTTGGTGGCGGAGAAGCACGGCCACTCCAAGGAGTACCAGATCCTGAAGATCGTGGAGGAGGAGGCGGGGAAGGTCCTGAACCCCAGGGGCATCTACCCCAACGTGGACTTCTACTCCGGGGTGGTCTACTCCGACCTGGGCTTCAGCCTGGAGTTCTTCACCCCCATCTTTGCCGTGGCCCGGATCTCGGGCTGGGTGGGGCATATCCTGGAGTACCAGGAGCTGGACAACCGCCTCCTCCGCCCCGACGCCAAGTACATCGGGGAGCTGGACGTGCCCTACGTCCCCCTCGAGGCCCGGGAGTAGCCGCCTCAGGGCCTAGGGAAAGGGGCCGCAGGAGGCGGCCCCTTCTTGTACACTAGAGGGCATGACCGGTCGGTCAGCGGCACCCCTTCTCCGCCGCCTCTGGCCCTACGTGGGCCGGTACCGCTGGAGGTACCTGTGGGCGGTGCTCGCGGGCCTCGTCTCCATCTTTTTCTTCGTCCTCACCCCCTACTTCCTTCGCCTGGCCGTGGACGCGGTCCAGGCGGGGAGGGGCTTCGGGGTCTACGCCCTCGCCATCGTGGCCTCCGCCGCCCTTTCCGGCCTCCTTTCCTACGTGATGCGGCGGCTCGCCGTGGTGGCGAGCCGCCAGGTGGAGTACGACCTGAGGCGGGACCTCTTCCACCACCTCCTCACCTTGGACCGGGACTTCTACCACAAGCACCGGGTGGGGGACCTGATGAACCGCCTGAACACCGACCTCTCGGCCGTGAGGGAGATGGTGGGCCCGGGGATCCTCATGGGAAGCCGCCTCTCCTTTTTGGTCCTCCTCGCCTTTCTCTCCATGTACGCCGTGAACGCCCGCCTCGCCTTCTACCTCACCCTCATCCTCCCTGGCATCTTCCTCGCCATGCGCTTCCTCCTGCGGCTCATTGACCACCGCTACCGGGAGGCCCAGGAGGTCTTTGACCGGATCAGCACCCTGGCCCAGGAGGCCTTCAGCGGCATCCGGGTGGTCAAGGGGTACGCCCTGGAGCGGCGGATGGTGGCCTGGTTCCAGGACCTGAACCGCCTCTACGTGGAGAAGAGCCTGGCCCTGGCCCGGGTGGAGGGCCCCCTCCACGCCCTCCTCGGCTTTTTGATGGGCTTCGCCTTCCTCACCGTCCTCTGGGCCGGGGGCGCCATGGTGGTCCGGGGGGAGCTGAGCGTGGGGGAGCTCGTCCAGTTCAACGCCTACCTGGCCCAGCTCCCCTGGCCCATCCTGGGCCTCGGCTGGGTCATGGCCCTGTACCAGCGGGGGCTCACGAGCCTAAGGCGCCTCTTTGAGCTTCTGGACGAGAAGCCCGCCATCCGGGACGAGGACCCCCTGCCCCTCGCCTTGGAGGACCTCTCCGGGGAGGTGCGCTTTGAGGGGGTGGGGCTCAAGCGGGACGGGCGCTGGCTCCTTAGGGGCCTCACCCTCACGATCCCCGAAGGGATGACCCTGGGCATCACCGGGCGCACGGGCTCGGGCAAGAGCCTCCTCGCCGCCCTCGTTCCCAGGCTTTTGGACCCGAGCGAGGGCCGGGTCTACGTGGGCGGGCACGAGGCGAGGCGCATTCCCTTGGCCGTCCTCCGCAAGGCCGTGGGGGTCGCTCCCCAGGAGCCCTTCCTCTTCAGCGAGACGATTTTGGAGAACATCGCCTTCGGCCTGGACGAGGTGGACCGCGAGCGGGTGGAGTGGGCGGCCCGGCTTGCCGGGATCCACGAGGAGATCCTCGCCTTTCCCAAGGGGTACGAGACGGTCCTCGGGGAGCGGGGCATCACCCTCTCCGGCGGCCAGCGGCAGCGGGTGGCCCTGGCCCGGGCCCTGGCCAAAAGGCCCAAGATCCTCATCCTGGACGACGCCTTAAGCGCCGTGGACGCCGAGACGGAGGCCCGGATCCTCCAGGGGCTGAAAACGGTGCTCGGCAAGCAGACCACCCTCCTCATCTCCCACCGCACCGCGGCCCTCCGCCACGCCGACTGGATCATCGTCCTGGACGAGGGGAGGATCGTGGAGGAGGGGACCCACGAGAGCCTCCTTCAGGCCGGAGGCCTCTACGCGGAGATGGACCGCTTGCAGAAGGAGGTGGAGGCGTGACGGAGGACACCTACAGCAAGGCCTTTGACCGGGCCCTCTTCGCCCGCATCCTGCGCTACGTCTGGCCCTACCGCCTCCAGGTCGTCCTCGCCCTCCTTTTCCTCCTGGTGGTGACCCTGGCCGCCACCGCCACCCCCCTCTTCTTCAAGTGGGCCATTGACCTGGCCTTGGTGCCCACGGAGCCCAGGCCCCTTGCCGAGCGCTTCCACCTCCTCCTTTGGATCAGCCTGGGCTTCCTCGCCGTGCGCGCCGTCCACTTCGCCGCCACCTACGGCGAGACCTACCTCATCCAGTGGGTGGGGCAGCGGGTCCTCTTTGACCTCAGAAGCGACCTTTTCGCCAAGCTCATGCGCCTCCACCCGGGCTTCTACGACCGAAACCCCGTGGGCCGGCTCATGACCCGGGTCACCTCCGACGTGGACGCCATCAACCAGTTCATCACCGGCGGGCTCGTGGGGGTGATCGCCGACCTCTTCACCCTGGTGGGCCTCCTCGGCTTCATGCTGTTTTTGAGCCCCAAGCTCCCCCTGGTGGTCCTCCTGGTGGCCCCGGTCCTCCTCGCCGTCACCACCTGGGTGCGGCTCGGGATGCGCTCCGCTTATCGGGAGATGCGCCTGAGGCTTGCCCGGGTCAACGCCGCCCTCCAGGAGAACCTCTCCGGGGTGGAGACGATCCAGCTTTTCGTCAAGGAAAGGGAGCGGGAGGAGAAGTTTGACCGGCTCAACCGCGACCTCTTCCGGGCTTGGGTGGAGATCATCCGCTGGTTCGCCCTCTTCTTCCCCGTGGTGGGCTTCCTGGGGGACTTCGCCGTGGCCAGCCTGGTCTACTACGGGGGCGGGGAGGTGGTGCGGGGCGCCGTCTCCTTGGGGCTTCTCGTGGCCTTCGTGGACTACACCCGCCAGCTTTTCCAGCCCCTCCAGGACCTCTCGGACAAGTTCAACCTCTTCCAGGGGGCCATGGCGAGCGCCGAAAGGATCTTCGGCGTCCTGGACACGGAGGAGGAGCTCAAGGACCCCGAGGACCCTAAGCCCATCCGGGGCTTCCGGGGGGAGGTGGAGTTCCGGGACGTCTGGCTCGCCTACACCCCCAAGGGGGTGGAGCCCACGGAGAAGGACTGGGTGCTTAGGGGCGTTTCCTTCCGCATCGCCCCTGGGGAGAAGGTGGCCCTGGTGGGGGCCACGGGGGCGGGGAAGACCAGCGTGGTGAGCCTCATCGCCCGCTTCTACGACCCCCAGAGGGGGTGCGTCTTCTTGGACGGGGTGGACGTGCGGCGCTACCGGCAGGAGGAGCTGCGCCGCCACGTGGGCATCGTCCTGCAGGAGCCTTTCCTCTTCTCGGGGACCGTCTTGGACAACCTGCGCCTCTTTGACCCCAGCCTTCCCCCGGAGCGGGTGGAGGAGGTGGCCCGCTTCCTCGGGGCCCACGAGTTCATCCTGCGCCTGCCCAAGGGTTACCAGACGGTCCTCGGGGAGCGGGGGGCGGGGCTTTCTACGGGGGAGAAGCAGCTCCTTGCCCTCGTGCGGGCTCTTCTCGCGAGCCCTGACATCCTCCTCATCCTGGACGAGGCCACGGCCAGCGTGGACTCGGAGACGGAGAAGCGCCTCCAGGAGGCCCTCTACAAGGCCATGGAGGGGAGGACCTCCCTCATCATCGCCCACCGCCTCTCCACCATCCGCCACGTGGACCGCATCCTCGTCTTCCGCAAGGGGAGGCTCGTGGAGGAGGGGAGCCACGAGGAGCTTCTGGCCAAGGGCGGTTATTACGCCGCCTTGTACCGGCTTCAGTTCCAGGAGGCGTGAGTGACCTACGGGGAGGCTTTGGCCTGGCTCTACGCGAGGCGGCGTACGGGGGAGCGGGGGACCCATAGGGTGCGGGCCCTCCTCGCCCGGCTCGGCCACCCGGAGGCGGGCTTCCTTGCGGTCCACGTCCTGGGGACCAACGGGAAGGGGAGCGTGGTGGCCTACCTCGAGGCCGCCTTCCGCGCCGCGGGCCTCGCCTACGGGGCCTACACCAGCCCCCACCTCGTGGACTTCCGAGAGAGGATCCGCACCCACCTGGGGCCCGTCCCCCGGGAGGCGGTGGTCCGGTTCGTGGCCTGGGCGAGGGAGGAGGCCTGGGAGGAGCCCCCGGGCTTCTTTGACCTGGCCACCGCCCTCGCCTTCCTCCATTTCCGGGAGAGGGGGGTGGCGCTGGCCGCGGTGGAGGCAGGGGTGGGGGGGGAGAAGGACGCGACGAACGCCCTTTCCCGCGTGGCCCTCACCGTGCTCACCAACGTGGGGGAGGACCACCTCGAGGCCCTGGGGGGTACCCTCGAGGCCGTGGCCCGGGAGAAGGCGGGGGCCTTTCGCGCCGGGGTCCCGGTGGTCACGGGGGCGAGGGGGGTGGGGCTGGAGGTGGCCCGCAAGGTGGCGGAAGAACGGGGGGCGCCCCTTTACGTCCTGGACCCCCAAGACCCCCTCTTCGCCCTTCCCGCCCCGCCCGGCCTCAGGGGGGCCTACCAGGAGGAAAACGCCCGCCTGGCTGCCGCCGCCCTGAGGCTTTTGGGCCTTCCCGAGGCGGCCATTGCCCGGGGGCTTCGGGAGGCGCGGCACCCGGGGCGCATGGAGCGCTTCCTCCTCGAGGGAGTGGAGGTTTACCTGGACGGGGCCCACAATCCCCCGGCGGCGGAGGCCCTGGCCCGGGAGTTCGTGGCCTACCACCTCGTCTTTGGCGCCTTTCCCCGGAAGGACGTGAGGGCTGTCCTCGCCCACCTTCTCCCCAAGGCGCAAAGCGTCCGCTACACCCGGGCGGGGGAAGGGGCCTTGGGCGGAGAGCTCGGGACCCCCTTCTTTGCGGACCCCTGGGAGGCCCTGGAGGACGCTTTAGGGTGGGCGAAGGCGGACGGGCTTCCGGTCCTCGCCACGGGCTCCCTGTACCTGGTGGGGAGGCTCAGGGAGCGGTTAGTCCCGGGCCTCGGCGAGGACTTTGCCTGAGGGGTCGGCAAAGACCACGCGGCGGACCTTCCTGAGCTCCAGGACCACGTAGGGGCTGGTGAGGGCCTGGGTGGTGATGGCCCCGGGCTTGGGCGCGCTGAGGCTCAGGACCACCCGGGCCGTCTCCCCGGCGTAGGTGACCCCCACGACCTTGAGGCCGTATCCCCCTGTGGGCTTAAGCCCCCAGAAAAAGGCGGCCACGCTCCGGTTGCGGAAGTCCACCGCAGGGGCGGCGGGACGGGGGAGCTGGTTGCCCACCGCCAGGGCCCAGAGGCGGCTGAAGCTCGTGGGGTCGTTGGCGAGGAGGGCGAGGGGGGCCTCCTCCTGGTAGGCCGCCTGGGTGCCTTGGCCGAGGATGCGGAAGATGGGGGCCGGGGGCATGACCAGCTCCAGCTTAAGCCCGTACTGGACCTGGAGGCGGGCGATGCGGTAGGCGTCGGGGGCGGGGCTTAGGCGGAGGGGGGGCAGGGGGGGTTCCTGGAGCTCAAAGACCACCACGGACTTCCCCCCCCTTCGGGCCAGGACCTCGCGCAGGACCACGGCGGACTCCTCCTCCGTGAGGGGGAAAAGCCTCGGGGTCTGGTAGTTCGCCGGCTGCACCAGGGTCCGCTCCTCCCCCTCCCCCAAGCTTCCCGTGAGCCGCACCCAGCCCACCCCGTCGTAAAGCCAGGTGGCGAGGAGGGGGGCTTGGGCGCGCACCTGGAGGAGGCTCCCCGAGACCCCGCGGACCGCCTCGGCCACCGGGGGCCTCGAGGGGTAGGTGGCCCGCAACACCGGGCTTCCCTCCACCCAAAGCGCCCCGGGGAAGGCCCAGAGGTTCTCCCCCTGGGGGGCCTCGAGGCGGAGGGGACGCCCGTCCAGCTCCACCACCCGGGGCTCGCCGTAGAAGTAGGTCCAGCGCTCCGTGGCCTCGGGGAAGAGGAACTGCACCTCGGTCACCCGGTAGCCCGAGCCTTCCAGCACCTGGCAGGCGGAAAGAAGGAGGAGGAGCGCCGCGAGAAGGCCTTTCCTCATGGCCCCATGATACCCCTTCGCCCCTCGCCTTCCGTTGAGGTTCCCTTTAGCGGCTCCTGGGGTCCAGGGCGTCCCGGAGGCCGTCTCCCAGGAGGTTGAAGGCGAGGACGGTGAGCATGATGAAAAGCCCCGGGAAGATCATGGTCCAGGGGGCGTTCATGGCGTAGCCCCCCTTGAAGCTGTCGGCGATCATCGCGCCCCACTCCGGGGCGGGGGGCTGGGCGCCGAGGCCCAGGAAGCCTAAGGCGGCGGCCTCGAGGGTGGCCGTCCCGATGGACAGGGGGGCCTGGACCACGAGGGGAGGCAGGGTGCCCGGGAGGATGTGCTTGAAGAGGATCCGGCCGTTCCCCGCTCCCAGGGCGACGGCCGCTTGGACGAAGTCCTGCTCCCTCAAGGAGAGGACCATGGAGCGGGCGAGGCGGATGTAGACGGGGATCTGCACCACGCCGATGGCGATCATGGCGTTTTGCAGGCTCGGCCCAGCCACGGCCACGATGGCGATGGCGAGGAGGGTGCCGGGGAAGGCGAGGAGGAGGTCGGCGAGCCAGCCGATGGCCACCTCCGTCCGCCCCCGGAAGAAGCCGGCGATGAGGCCCAAAAGGGGGCCCGCCACGAGGCCGATCCCCACGGAGAGGACCCCCACCTGGAGGGAGATGCGGCTTCCGTGGAGGACCCGGGTGAAGATGTCCCGCCCCAGGTGGTCCGTGCCGAAGGGGTGCTCCAGGGAGGGGGGCTTGAGGCGGTTGAGGTAGTCGCGGTCCGTGGTGGGGTCGTAGGGCTTGAGCACCGGGATGAAGAGGGCGAGGAAGACCAGGGCCAGGGTGAGGGCCAGGCCCACCTTGCCCGAGGGCGACTTGAGGAACCGCTTGAAGGCTTGACGGGTAGGGCTTTCCATGGCTCACCTGTACTGGATGCGGGGGTCCAGAAGGGCGTAGGACAGGTCCACGATCAGGTTGATGAGGACGAAGCTCGTGGCCACCACCAGCACCCCGGCCTGGACCACGGGGTAGTCCCGGTTCAGGATCCCCTCGTAGATGTAGGAGCCGATGCCGGGCCAGGAGAAGATGGTCTCGGTGAGGATGGCCCCGCCGAGGAGGGTGCCGAACTGGAGGCCCACGATGGTCACCACGGGAAGCAGGGCGTTCCTGAGGGCGTGCTTCAGGATCACCTGCCGTTCCGCCAGGCCCTTGGCCCGGGCGGTGCGCACGTAGTCCTGGGAGAGGACCTCCAGCATGGCGCTTCGGGTGATGCGGGTGATGATGGCCAGGGGGATGGTGCCCAGGGTAATGGCGGGGAGGACGAGGTGCCGCAGGGCGTCCCAGGTCACGTGGGGCTTCCCCGCGAGGAGGCCGTCCAGAAGGAGGAAGCCCGTGAGGGGCTGGAAGTCTATGGAGAGGTCGGTGGAGAGCCGGCCCCCCGTGGGCAGCCAGTGGAGGTTCACGGCGAAGAGGTAAACGAGGAGGAGCCCCAGCCAGAAGACGGGCATGGACACCCCCACCAGGGAGAAGGACATGGAGAGGGTGTCCCACAGGGTGTTCCGCCGCACGGCGGCGAGGATGCCGATGGGGATCCCCAGGAGGACGGCGAGGGCGGTGGCGGCCAGGGCCAGCTCAAAGGTGGCGGGCCAGCGCCGCTTCAGCTCCTCGGCCACGGGGATGGTGGAGACGGCGCTCGTGCCCAGGTCGCCCCGGAGGACGTTGCCCAGGAAGGTGAGGTACTGGACGTAAAGGGGCTTGTTGAGGCCCAGCTTTTCCCGGAGCTTGGCGATCTCCTCCGCCGAGGCCCGCTCGCCGAGAAGGGCCTCGGCGGGGTCCCCGGGGATGAGCTGGAGGAAGAGGAAGACCAAAAGGGTGATCCCCAGCAGGACGGGGATGAGGCCCAAAAGCCGTTTTAGAAAATAGGCTCCCATCTTTTCGCTCAAGAAACCCGGGACCCCCTTAAGGGGGCCCCGGGAGGTCGGGGATTACCGCTTGTCCACGGCCTCAAAGGACTCGGAGCCCAAGGGGCTCGGGGTCCAGCCCGTGACGTTCTTCCGCTTGGCCAGGAGGGGCTGGGAGTGGACGATGGGCACCCGCAGGGCCAGGTCAAAGGTGAGCTCGTCCACCCGCTGGTAGATGGCCTCCCGCTCCTTGCCCGGGGTGGTGGCCCCCTTGACGAGAAGCTCGTTGAGCTCGGGGATCACGAGGTTCTTGCCCTGGGGGTCAAAGAGGTCGGCGATGGGGCCCAGGAAATGGGGGTCATAGAAGTTCTGCGGGTCGCCGTAGTCGCCGTTCCAGCCCAGCATGTAGGCCTGGAAGCCCGGGGACTTCTTGCGGTCGGCCAGGTAGCTCGCCCAGTCCTTGGTCTGGAGCTTCACCCGGATGCCGATGGCGGAGAGGTCGGCGGCCATGGCCTCGGCGATCTCCTTGGGGGTGGGGAAGTAGGGCCGGGAGACGGGCATGTACCAGAGCTCGAGGTCAAACCCGTTCGGGTAGCCCGCCTGGGCCAGGAGAGCCTTGGCCTTTTGCGGGTTGAACTCGTAGTCCGTGACCTTGGGGGACTGGAAGGCCTTCATGGAGGGCGGGGTGAAGTGCCCGTCCGTGACGCCGAGCCTGCCCCAGAAGGCCTGGACGATGGCCTTCTTGTTGATGGCCATGGCGATGGCCTGGCGCACCCGCTTGTCGGCGAGGGGCTTGTGGGAGGGGTTCAGGGCCAGGTAGCCCACGTTGAAGGAGGGGCGGAAGACGGCGTCCAGGTTCTTGTCCCCCTCGAGGTCCTTCAGGTTGGCAGGAGGAATGTCGGTGGTGAAGTCGATGGTCCCTGCCTTCAAAGCCGCCAGGCGGGCGGCGGGGTCCTTGATGACCCGGAAGACCACCCGGTCCACCTTGGGGAAGCCCTTCTTCCAGTAGGTGGGGTTCCGCTCCAGGACCACCTGCTCCCCGGGCCGCCACTCCACCAGGCGGAAAGGGCCGGTGCCTATAGCGCTCCCGGTGGGAGAACCGTACTTGGCCCCGTCCTTCTTGATGGCCGCA
>NICF_comb_assmDRAFT_10004057_pt1 | contig 10298 bp, 9 predicted proteins | sample NewIslPassag4_SG_FD_11279 | JGI IMG/M metagenome (IMG submission 11279) | reverse complement strand
CCGGCCCGCCTGCGGCTGGCCACTGGGCCGGCGGGGGCGGTCTATCGGCGCATCGGCGGGGCGCTGGCTGAACGCATCTCCGACCAGGTTCCGGGTGTCACGGTGACCACCGTGCCGAGCCGGGCGTCCACGGACAACATCCGGATGCTGCTGGCCGGCGACGTGCACCTCGGGCTGACCAGCCTGGACGCGCTGATCACGACCGACGGCAGGGCGCCCGAAGGGCTTTCGGCGATATGCCGGCTCTACGACAGCCACCTGCATCTCGTGGTCATGACCGGTTCACCGATCAAGGAGTTTCGGGACATCGAGGGCAGGCGCGTCTCCCTCGGTGCCCGCGATTCGGGCACCGAGTTCACCTCGCTGCGGCTCTTACAGCTTGGCTCGCTGACCGTCGACGGCCGGCGCCTCAGCCAGGCCGAATCCGCGGCGGCACTGCGCGACGGCCGGATCGACGCGATGTTCTCCCTGACCGGCGTCCCGACGCCGGCCATCGTGGAGCTGGCGCAGCGGCACCCGATCCGGCTGATCCCCTTGGCCGCACAGGCCGAGGCACTCTTCACGGCGTTCCCGGGCCCCTACGCCCCGGCCACGATTCCCGCGACCGCCTACGCCGGCGTCCCCGCCACCCGGACCATCGCGGTCCCGAACGTGCTTCTCGCGCGCAACGATCTGCCCGATGAGCTGGCCTACGCGATCACCGATACGATCTTCAGGTACACCGGCTCGATCACCTCCAGCGGCCGAGGCGACGCCGAAGCCGTCCCGGAAGCGTGGCAGATCAACGTGCGTACCGGGATCGCCACGGGATCGGTCCCGCTTCATCCGGGCGCGGCCGCCTGGTTCCGCGACCGCAAGCGCTGACCCCCAGACCAGGACAGGCCGACGACCGGTGCCTCAGACGTGCGACGGAGCCTGGGTGCCGGGCGGCGACGCTACCTGCGCAGCGACCGGCAACTCGACCACCGCGGCCAGTCCGTACCCGGACCCGTCCGGGCGTGGCAGGCCGTCCTCCAGCCGCAGCTCACCTCCGGCCGCCTCGACCAGGTCGGCGCAGATCGCCAGCCCCAGGCCGGTCCCGGGCACGTTCTGGTGCCTCGGCGAGCGCCAGAACCGCCGTAGCGCCTGGGTGCGCTCGGACGGGTCGAGCCCCTGGCCGTCGTCACGGACAGCGATGGTGACCGTGCCTCCAGCCGTGGAGCCGTCGCTGTCTGCGGCGCCGCCAGGAGCAGGGACGGTTCGGGCGCTCACCTCCACCAACCGCGCGTCCGACAGTCGCAACGCGTTGCTGATCAGCTCGTCGAGGACGCTGCCCAGTCCGCCTGGTGGCTCCATCAACCGCAGCCCAGGCGGCACGTCGAGCGCCAGGATGTGTCCTGTCGTGGCCGCCAGCGCCCGCCACCGGCCCACCCGGGTCGCCAGCACCTCGTCGAGGTCCACCGGCGATGCCGTCCGCATGCTCTCCATCCGGGCCACGGCCTGCAGCGAGTTCAGCAGCCGGTGCATCGCCTTCAGCTCGTCGATGGCAACCTCGTACGCCTGCCGGGCTTCATCCGACGGGCGCATGTGCGGCGCCAGGCTCTCCACGGCGAGCCGGAGGCTGGTCAGTGGATTGCGCAACTGGTGCGACGCGTCGGACACGAACGCCCGCTGCCGCTGCACGGCGTTCTCGACGGCGTCCATCATCGTGTTGAACGACTCCGCCAGCCGCCGCAGCTCGACCGGGCCGGCCTCGACGTCCGCCCGGATCGTGAAGTCGCCTCGTGAGATCCGCGAACTCGCCGCGTCCAGTTCCCGCACGGGCCGCAGCACCCACGCCGACACCGGCCAGGCGACGGCCACCAACGCGATCAACGGCAACAGCCCGAGCCCGGCGAGCCAGGCCCATCGCACGAGGATGCGATGGCGCGTCTTCGACAGGTCGGAGATCGCCACGACCGCGCCGACCACCTCGCTGTCCCGGCCCACCGGCTCCGCGACCACGAGTGCCGAGTCGTCCCACGGTACCCATTCCCCGGACGGTTCGGACCTCGCCCCGGCCAGCGCCGCGGTCACGATCCGGGGCAGCGCCGGCTCGGCCCGCGCCGCCTCCTGGTACGCGCCGGCCGGTCCGAGCAGCACGCTGCCCGACGTGTCGATCACCGCGACCGGGATACCGTACAGTTCGTGGTAGCGCCTCAGCTCCTGCTCGAGCGCCTCGGTCCGCCCCGTGGACAGCGCGGTCTCGGCCAGCGAGGCGAACCGGCCGACGTCGTTGAGCCGGTCGACGTACGTCTCCTGCATCTCCCGCTCGGCTACGGTGACCCCGAGCGGCACCCCGAGCGCCGCGACGAGCAGCACGGCGAGCGGCACCAGGACGACGAGCAGGCGACGGCGCACGGCACGGTCAGCGGATCACGTCTGGCCGTCGGCCAGGAGCCGGTAGCCGACCCCGTGGACGGTGCGGATGGGCACGGCCGATCCCACCTTCTGCCGCAACGCGGCGATGTGGGTGTCCAGGGTGCGGCTCGATGATTCCCAGGTGGCACCCCAGACCTGGTCGAGGATGACGTCGCGGCGTACCACGTTCGGTGCCCGCCGGGCCAGCAGCAGGAGCAACTCGAACTCCTTGCGGGTCAGCGTCACGGGTGTGCCGTCGATGGTGACCTCGCGGGTACCGACGCAGATCCGCATCGGGCCGAGGACGAGCGGCTCGCCGGGGTGGCTGTGGGCACGAGCGGCCCGGGTGCGGCGCAGGACGGCGTCGATGCGGGCCAGCAGCTCCGGGACGCCGAACGGCTTGACGATGTAGTCGTCGGCGCCGGTGCGCAGGCCACGGACCCGCTCGTGCTCCTCCGACCGCGCAGTGACGGCGATGACGGCGGTCTCCGGGTGGTCACGCAGCTTGCGGATTACGTCGAGTCCGTCGCCGTCGGGCAGACCCAGGTCGACGAGGACCACGTCGGCCGGGGTGGCACGCACCGCCTCCGCCGCGGTGGCGACGCGGTGGACCTCGAAACCCGCCTGGGCCAGGACGGTCACCAGACCCCGCGCAACGCGGTCGTCATCCTCGACGACGGTGACCCGCATAGCGGCGAATTGTAGGGTCCGGTCCGCCTCTCGCGTCAGACCTCTGATTCTTAAGGTTTTTCTGACATCCGGCGCGCTTCTTGGGATTTCTCTGACACCACCCGCGTTCCAGCCGGCCGACACTGAGCCCGCTCAGGGACGCGTATGGGCTGACGAGGAGGCCCCGACATGACAACGACCAGGCACCGGATGGCCGCGCGGTTGATCGCCGCGGTCGGCGCCGTTGCGCTCCTGGCCGCCTGTTCCGGCAATGGCGGCAGCGGAGGAGACGCCGGGAACTACCCGAAGCAGAACATCACGTTCGTCGTTCCGTTCAGCGCGGGCGGCCCGACGGACACCGTGACCCGTATGATCGCCGAGCCGATGGCCGCGAAGCTTGGCGCCAAGATCGTCGTTCAGAACGTCGAAGGCGCGGGCGGCACGGTTGGCGCGGGCGATGTCGCGCGGGCCAAGCCCGACGGCTACACGGTGCTCATGCACCACATCGGCATGTCCACGGCGCCCGCCCTCTACAAGAACCTGGGTTACGAGCCGCTCAAGGACTTCGAAATGGTCGGCCTCGTCACCGAGGTGCCGATGACCATCGTCGCCCGCAAGGACTTCCCGCCCGCGACGCTGCAGGAACTCGTGGCGTACGTGAAGGCCAACGCCGACAAGGTCACCCTGGCCAACGCGGGCGTCGGCGCCGCGTCCCACCTGTGCGGCCTGCTGTTCCAGGACGCCGTGGGCGTCAAGCTGCAGGAGGTTCCGTACAAGGGGACCGGACCCGCGCTGACCGACCTCGTCGGCGGCCAGGTGGACTTCATGTGCGACCAGACGACGAACACCAGCGGCCAGATCTCCGCGGGTGCGATCAAGGCGTACGCGGTCACCACCCCGGAGCGGGTCAAGAGCCTGCCCGACCTGCCCACCACGGCCGAGGCCGGGCTGCCCGAACTGCAGGTCAGCGTCTGGCACGGCCTCTACGTCCCGGCCGGCACGCCGCAGGAGATCGTCCAGAAGCTGTCCGATGCGCTGAAGGTGGCACTGGCCGACCAGGGGGTCATCGACCAGATGGCCAAGCTCGGCACCGCTCCGGTACCGGCCGAGGATGCGACCCCGCAGGCGCACCGGGCCAAGCTCGAGGAGCAGTTGGCCACCTGGGCAAAGATCATCGCCGAGGCCGGGGTCGAGGCCTCCTGACATGGAGCGCCGCCGGTCCTTCCCGGACGTCCTTGCCGGGGGCATCTTCGTGCTCATGGGTGGCGCATTCGCGGTGGGGTCGCTCGGCTACGAGCTGGGCACCCCACTGCGGATGGGCCCCGGTGCCTTCCCGCTGCTGGTCGGCGTAATCATGGCCGCCCTGGGCCTGGCGATCGTGATCAAAGGACTCATCGCCGGCGAGGTGGTCTCGTTCGGGTCGATCCCCTGGCGTGCGGTGGGCGTCATCGTGCTCGCGGTCGTGTTCTTCGGATACAGCGTGCGCAGCATCGGGTTCGTGCCGGCGTCGGTCGTGACCGCCCTGCTCACCAGCCTCGCCAGCCGGCGGGTGCGGTTGCTGGCGGCCCTGGCCGTGGCCGCCGGGCTGACCGCGGCCAGCACGCTCATCTTCGTCGTCGGACTCCGGCTGCCGATCCCGCTGTTCGGCCCGTGGCTTTCGTTGTGACGCCGCACTCGGATTGAGGCATGGAATTTCTCGACAACCTCGCACTCGGCTTCTCGACCGCCCTCCTGGTGCAGAACGTCCTCTTCTGCTTCCTGGGGGTGCTGCTCGGGACGGCGGTCGGCGTGCTGCCCGGCATCGGGCCGACCGCGACGGTCGCCATGCTGCTGCCGATCACGTTCAGCCTCGAGCCGGTGACGGCACTGATCATGCTGGCCGGCATCTACTACGGCGCCCAGTACGGAGGGTCGACGACCGCCATCCTGATCAACCTGCCCGGTGAGTCGTCGGCGGCGGTCACCGCTCTGGACGGGCACGAGATGGCCCGCCAGGGCCGCGCCGGCCCGGCCCTGGCGGTCGCCGCGATCGGCTCCTTCGTCGCGGGCACGCTGGCCACCCTCGTGCTGGCCGTCGCGGCCCCACCCCTGGCCCGCGTCGCGTTGAAGTTCGGCCCGGCCGAGTACTTCTCGCTGGTGCTCTTCGGCCTGATCATGTCCATCGCGCTGGCGCGCGGCTCGGTGCTCAAGGCACTGGCCATGATCGCGCTCGGCGTCCTGCTCGGCACGGTCGGCCAGGACATCTACACCGGCACGCCCCGATTCGTGTTCGGCCAGCGGGAACTGTACGGCGGCATCGACTTCGTCCCGGTCGCCGTCGGCATGTTCGGGGTGGCGGAGATCCTGCGCAACCTGGAGAACGAGCAGACCCGTCAGGCAGTCGTCGGCAAGGTCAAGAACCTCTGGCCGAACCGCGAGGACCGCCGGCGGATCATCGGCCCGATCCTGCGGGGCACGGGTCTCGGCGCCGCGCTCGGGATCCTGCCCGGCGGCGGCCACGTGCTGGCCTCGTTCACCTCGTACGCCGTCGAGAAGCGGATCTCGAAGCGGCAGCAGGAGTTCGGACGCGGGGCGATCGAGGGCGTCGCCGGCCCTGAGTCGGCGAACAACGGCGCCGCACAGACGTCGTTCATCCCGTTGCTCACCCTGGGTCTGCCCGCCCACCCGGTCATGGCGCTGATGGTCGGCGCGTTCATCGTCCACGGCCTCGTGCCCGGCCCCAACATCATCAACGACGAGCCGGCGCTGTTCTGGGGCCTGATCGCGTCGATGTGGGTCGGCAACGTGCTGCTCGTGCTGCTGAACCTGCCGCTGGTCGGCATCTGGGTGCGCATGGCGCGCATTCCGTACCAGGTGCTGTTCCCGATGATCATCCTGTTCGCGGCGATCGGGACCTACTCCCTGAGTTTCAACGCGTACGACGTCTACGCGATCGTGTTCTTCGGGATCCTGGGCTACATCCTGATCAAGTGCGGCTGCGAGCCGGCGCCTTTGCTGCTCGGCTTCGTCCTCGGGCCCCTGCTCGAGGAGCACCTGCGGCGGGCGCTGATCGTCTCGCACGGCGACACGTCGGTGTTCCTGACCCGGCCGATCTCCGCGGTGCTCCTGGCCCTGGCCGTGGTGGCGCTCGTCGTCGCCGTCCTCCCCGCGATCCGCAAGCGCCGCGAGGTGGTGTTCGCCGAGGAGGAGTAGCAGGCGACCAGTGGGCGGTGCCAACGATCATGTCGCGAGGTCGACCGTCCACAGTGCGGGTGCGACGTAGCGGCCGGGTCCCACCGGATCACGCCGGCGGGCGAAACGGCAGGCTCAGTTCAGGTAGCGGCCGGTCTCCGGATCCTGGCCGGAGATCTCCCGTGCCCGCCGCACGTACTCCCACGCCTGCTCGGACGTGGGGCTGCGCCGGTTGGGTCCGTTGGCGCCGTCCGGCGTCCAGTCGATGTCGTCGATGCCGTACTTCTCGGCCCACTCCTCGCGCCACCGCGCGAGCTCCATCAGCCTGCGCCGGCGTTCCGGATCCATCTGCAGCGCCATCGTGACCTCCCGGTGCGTGCCGCGTGATCGGCGGTGCTGGCCCCATCGCCGCCCGGCCCTCGCCGTGGTCCGAGTCGATGTGTCCAGATCCTACGACAATGCCCCTACTGCTGGTCAGCCGCATCTGGGGTGGCCTCAGTGGACGATTGACGCTACCGTTCGGAGGGCGACATGTGGTGCACGAGTATCGTGTGCCCGAAAGGGGAGGCTCCCCGGCCGGGGGGCGTGTGACAGAGGAGCGGGGTGAACCCAGCGTGACAACTACTCCAGGCGTCGGTACGGTGCACGCCACGCAGGAGCAGCTCAACGCGATGGCCCAGCGCTGCGTGGACACCGGTGACCAGCTGGCGAAGGGGATGTCGAGCCTGATCGAGCGGATCCAGGCGCTGAGCGGCACGGGCATGAGCGGCGCCGCCAACTCCGCGCTGCAGAGCGTGTCCGCTGATCTCAACGAGGGCCTGCGCACGATCCTGAACGCGCTGAGCGAGCTCGCGAGCAAGATCAGCGATGCCTCCAAGCAGTACGGCACCCACGACGAGGAGGCGGCCAGCGACATCCGCAACGCGGGGTTGACCGGCAGCGTGGCGGACGCGCTGCGCGGCTGATGCCGAGGCGACCAGGATCGAGACGTTGAGAGGCGAATGACGATGACGACCCCCATCACCTACAACTTCGGCGCGATCAGCGACGTCGCGAACGCCATCTCCATGTTCCAGACCAACATGGACCGTTCCCTCGAGGACCTGTACACCGCGTTCACCCAGCTCTTCGCCAACGACTGGTCGGGCGCGGCAGGCCAGGCCTGCGACGAGGCGCGGCGGAAGTGGAACCAGGGCGCCAGCGAGATCAAGGAGGCGCTGGCCCGCCTCGCCGCGCAGCTCAGCGCCTCCGCCGAGCGGATGCAGTCGGTGGACAACCGGTTGTCGACCAGCTTCTGACATCGCGGCATGGCAGGCGGTGCCCGGGCGGAGTGCGATTCGTCCGGGGCACCGCCTGTGTCTGCTGGCGTCTGGGTAATAGGCTCGGACTCGGGAAGTGGATCGGGGAGGCAAGGTGGCATTCGTCGCTGACGGCGGAGGTGGCGGCGGTCCTTCCGTCGACTACGAATCCTTCAACGACCCGGACGTCAAGGTCAACATTACCGACCTCGCCAGCTTCTACATGGAGATGCTTGACGTCCAGATGGACGCCACCGGACCGGCGACGATGACGCTGACTCCGATGGCCCAGATGATCCGCGAAGGGCTCGAGCAGCCCACCGACGCGGGCGTATTCCCGGAGGGCGTCTACGCCGCCCGCCTCCTGCGCTGGCGACAGAGCGACTTCCAGCACTTCGTCACCGACGTGCTCGAGGGCATCCGCAACATCGGCTCCGCGGCGGCCGTCATCGCGGAGATCTACGAGAACGCCGACAGTGAATCGGCCGCCGACATCAATGACGTGGCCTTCGCCTTCGCCGACCCCGGTGCCAAGGCTCCACCCGGGTTCCGTCCCGTGGAGTCGTGGTCGGAGTACGAGCAGCGGATGGCCGAGCAGAGCGGTGAGACGGTGATGTCCGCGTCGGGCGACGACAGCAACGCCCAGGTGCACCACCTGGCGAGCGGCGTCACCCTCTACATCTACCCGGACGGCTCGACGAAGATGGTGACCGTCACCACCAAGCCCTCCGGCTCGTCGTACCAGTCCGACTCGAAGATCACGACGACGACCATCTACGCGCCGGGCGGCAAGGTCGTCTCGACCACCACCGAGGAGCGGTTCACCGCCTACGGCGGCGCGGAGGTGAGCCGGACCACCACCACGCGGGGCGACGAGCGGAACGGCACCACCTCGACCACGTCAACCGTCACCGACTCCTCCACCGGCCGGGTGACGGTGACCAACGAGACGACCGTCCGGACCGACGGGCATGAGTCCACGACCAGGTCGGACCCGGTGACCGTGGATCCGGGCGACCGCGGTGGGCGGTCGAACGCCGATGCTGGCCCGGTCGAGGCGGCCGAGCGGCAGTTGGACACGTACGGCGAGGACTGGTTCGTCAAAGAGGCCGGACGAGGGTACTGAGGGCGGCGCCATGACCGGAGACGGACCCTACTTCGGGTACGAGACCGCGAAGAACGAACAGCTCATGAACGCCCGGCGGTTGGCCGCCAAGATGGGCGACGACATCCGCTACTACCCTCAGCCGCAGGACAGCGGGGAGCTGCCGGACTTCACCATCAACTGGGACGACCCGCCGTTCGGCGAGGACGAGACGGAAAAGAGCAACGCGGCCTTCCTCAACGACACCATCGAGCGCATCTACAAGCGCGTCATGGCGCAGAACCCCGGCCCGCTGCAGCAGCTCAGCGACCAGTGGTGGAAGATGTACCTGGTCCTCGACGACATCTCCGGGCGTGTCCGCAAAGCGGCCATGGGTCTGAAGTACGGCGGCGATGGCACGTCCACCAGCGGCAGGGGGTGGACCGGCAAGGGCGCCGACGCCTTCCTGGCCCGCGGCCCAGGCGCCACGCTGAAGTCGCTCGACGACTGGAAGAGCGCCGCGCTGAAGAACTACACCGGCGCCGCGGCGCTCGCCGGGGTCATCGGCCGGTACCGGAGCCAGATGAAGCAGCTCTGGGACGAGTACCGCCAGAGCATGGTGACCTACAGCAATCAGTGGCTGCAGAACCACGGCTACTCGTCCATCGACGAGATCGATGGCACGCGGATGGCCGACAGGTACGTGCAGGACCTGCGCGTCGAGTCGTGGAGCTGGAGCAAGCGGGCGCAGAAGATCCAGTACGAGATGGCCCGGGAGTACTGGTCGGTCATGAACGAGGAGCTCGGCGGCGGCCGCGCCACCGTCTACGAGGGACCGACCAACGCCATCCAGCCGAATCCGGAGTTCATCGCGCGGTGGAAGGCGGGGCAGTTCGGCATCCCCAACGTCACGCCGCCCAGCATCGGCACCCCGAACATCGGCAAGCCCGACATCGCCCCGCCGAACATCAAGGCCCAGGTCGACATCGGGAAGGTCACGCCGCCGACGGTCACGCCGCCGACGGTCACCCCACCGGTGGTGGCGCCGCCGAACGTGGCGCCCCCGGCTGTGGCGCCGCCGCTCGCCGGCCTGCCCGTGGCCCCGCCCGTGGCGCCCCCCGTGCCCAACGTCGGCCAGCCATCCCCTGCGCCCGCGGTGCGACCGCCAGCGGCGCCGAACACCTCGGACCTGAACCGGCTGCTGGGCAACACCAGGGGCAGCGGTGTGCCGAGCGTGCTGCGTCCTGGCGGAGCCGGGCTGCCGGAGGGCGGGCGTGCGCCCGGTCTGCCGCAACCGCCGGGCAAGGGGCAGCCGCACCCGCCGGCCCAGATCAAGCGCCCCGGCCAGGAGACCCCGGCCACGCCGCCGGGCAGACGCGGCGACGGGCCGACGACCAAGACGCCGGCCCGGCCGGCGGCGCCCGGTCAGTCCCAGTTCGGCGGCCCCCCGTCGCGTACCCCGGCCTCACCGGTGCTGCGCGCACCCCGCCCCGCACCGAACCAGCCCGGTCCCGGGCCGCGCTCCGGCCCGGCGACGCCGCTACGCCCCGGCTCCGCGCCGCCCGTGCTCAACCGGCCGCGCCCCGCCGCGCAGCCACCAGCACCACCCGCCCGCCCCTCCGCGCCGCCGACGGCCGATCGCACCCCGCTGGCGCCCCCGAAGCCGGCCACCGCCGGCCCGGTCGTGGGCCGGCCCG
>NICF_comb_assmDRAFT_10004056_pt1 | contig 10300 bp, 9 predicted proteins | sample NewIslPassag4_SG_FD_11279 | JGI IMG/M metagenome (IMG submission 11279) | reverse complement strand
GGCCTGTCCTGCCGCCGGCGGCCGGCCGGCGCCGGACGGGCTCTCCGCCTGCCCGGCCGCCGGCGCGGCAGCCGTCCCCCGCATGGTCGCCAGAATGTGGGCCACTTCTTTCTCCACGTCAAGCCGCGGGAAGAGCGGCGCCCCCTTCTCCACGCGGAGCCCGGCCGGAATCCGCCCGAAGCGGGACAGCGATTCCCAGCCGGCCAGCGCGTCCCCGTTCGGCGCCTTGTCGATGCCGAGCTGCTGCCGGATGAGGACCGGCGACCGGGTCATGAACGGCTGGATCATCACCGACACGAAGCGCAGCGATTCCGCCAGATGGGCCATCACCGACGCGAGTTCCGCCTTGCGGCTTTCGTCCTTCGCCAGCACCCACGGCTGGGTTTCGTCGATGTATTTGTTCGAGCGGCGGATCAGCTGCCAGATGGCGGTGAGGGCGACGGAGAAGGCCATCTCGTCCATCGCCGCCTCGACGTCCGCCACCGTCTTCAGCGCCGTCCGCTGCAAATCTTCGTCGAAGGGCGTGACCGCGCCGGTGACGACGGGCACTTCGCCGCCGAAATATTTCTCGATCATGGCCACCGTGCGGTTGAGCAGATTGCCGAGGTCGTTGGCGAGGTCAAAGTTGATCCGCTCGATGAACCCTTCCGGCGTGAACGTGCCGTCCGAACCGAAAGGCACTTCCCGGAGCAGGAAATAGCGCAGCGCGTCCAGCCCGTAGCGGTCGATGAGCGCCACCGGGTCCACCACGTTCCCCTTGGACTTGGACATTTTGCCTTCCTTCGTGATGAACCAGCCGTGGCCGAACACCTGCTTCGGCAGCGGCAGGCCGAGGGCCATCAGCATGATCGGCCAGTAGATCGTGTGGAAGCGGACGATTTCCTTGCCGACCAGATGCACGTCCGCCGGCCAGTACCGGTGGAAACGGGACGGGTCATCCCCCTCGTAGCCGAGGGCGGTGATGTAGTTGGTCAGCGCGTCGATCCAGACGTAGATGACGTGCTCCTCGTCGCCGGGAACGGGAATGCCCCACTTGAACGTCGACCGGGAAACGGCCAGGTCCGTCAGCCCCGGCTTGAGGAAGTTTTCGATCATCTCGTTCCGGCGCGACTCCGGCCGGATGAACTCGGGATGTTCCTCGTAGTACTTCAGCAGCCGGTCGGCGTATTTGCTCATGCGGAAATAGTAGCTTTTTTCCTTCAGCCACTCCACCGGGCGCCCGCAGTCGGGGCAGTTGCCGTCCACCAGCTGGCGCTCGAGGAAGAACGATTCGCAAGGCGTGCAGTACCAGCCTTCATATTCGCCGAGATAGATGTCGCCCTGCTCCACGAACTTGGCGAAAATGCGCTGCACCGCTTTCTTGTGGCGCTCCTCCGTCGTGCGGATGAAATCGTCGTAGCTGATCTCCAGCTTTTTCCACAGCGCCTGGATGCCCTCCACGATGCGGTCCACGTATGCCTTGGGCGTAACGCCGTTTTCCAGCGCCTTCCGCTCGATTTTTTGCCCGTGTTCGTCCGTTCCCGTCAGGAACATCACATCGTAGCCGCGCAGCCGCTTGTAGCGGGCCATGGCGTCCGCCGCCACCGTGCAGTAAGCGTGGCCGATGTGCAGTTTGTCGCTCGGATAGTAGATCGGGGTCGTGATGTAAAAGGTTTTTCGCTGATCCGGCATTGTCCGACGCCTCCTCCGTGCGTTTTCCCTGGCCCGCCATCCGGCCGGATGGCGGAGATTCGCATTTTCGGAATGGTGAAGCAAAAAAAAGCTTTCATCCCATGGGACGAAAGCTTTCCGCTCACGTGGTACCACCCATTTTCCCGGCCCGCGCGCACGATTTCGCGCGCTTTCCGCCCTTCCGGAAAGCGTGCGGTCCGCGCCGTGCCGGCTCGTTTCGCCGTGCAGGCTGCCCGTTAACGGCGGGCCTTCCGTCGCTTCCTTGCCGGCTCCCCGGGCGGTTTCCGGGCGGGTCCGGTTCGGAAGCGAAGGCTCCCGGACCATCTTCCGCGGCTTTCCCGATACCGGTTTTCAGCTCCCCCGGCTCTCTGTCATCGTTCCGGCCGCGTACTCATCCGTTCATTGCCGTCACGCCGTTTTTCTTTGTCCTCCCATTATTCCCACTATAGCGAAGCGCCATTCGGGCTGTCAAGCCGGGCGGGACGGAGCGACCGGCCCGGCGTTTTTGGACCGTTACGCTTCTTTGCCGCCACGCCCCGCTTCCCCGCGTTTTCGCGGCACGGCCGGCGGCACCGGGTCAAAGCCGCCCGGATGGAAGGGGTGGCATTTCACGATGCGTTTGACCGCCAGCACCGACCCGCGGAGGGCGCCATGTTTTTCCAGCGCCTCCAGGGCATAGGCCGAACAGGTCGGATAAAACCGGCAGGTGGGCGGTTTCAGCGGCGAGACGAATTTTCGGTAAAACAGGACGAGGGCTTTCAGCACGTGCTTCACGGCCGCTTCCCGCCCCGGACGGCCGCCTGGCCGGCGGCTTGCCCGGCATCCCCGGTTTCCCCGCCGGGCAAGCCGCCGGCTTCTCCCCGGCAATCCCCGCAATAGCCGAACACTTCAAACTTGTGCCGCACGACGCGGAACGATTCCGGCAGATCCTTCAGTTCGGGCATCGGGCAATAGCGGATCGGCATCGTCCGTTCGCAGGACAGGCAGATGAGGTGGTGATGATGCTCATCCCCGCCGCAGTGCGCTTTGAACCGGACGCCGTCCTCGAACAGGATCTGCTCGATGACCCCGAGCTCCTGCATCACCCGCAGATTGCGGTACACCGTGTCGAAACTGAGCCCGGGGTATTGCTGTTCCATTTCTTCATAAATTTCCTTCGGCGTCAAATAGCCGTCCGCTTCGGCGAACAGCCGGGCGAGGCTTCTCCGCTGCCCGGTGATGCGCAGTCCCCGCTCGGCCATCGTCCGCAAAATCGCTGCCTCGTCCATCGTTTGCTTCCTCCCGGAGCCGGCGTCAGGTCAAGTTCCATTATACCCCTCGCACGGGAATCTTGGAACCATCGCCGGCACGAGGCCGCCGGACCATATGGCCTGCGGGTGCCCGGTCGCCCGTCCATCGCCCGCAGCAAAAGGCCGGGCCCCCGCAAACGGGCGCCCGGCAGGGCCGGACCCATGGTCAGCCAATCGGTCCTGGAGGCTTGAAGGTCCGGGTAATGGCGTTCGACATGAACGGCATGCCCCGCATCCGCGGACACCCAGAGCAGTACGGGGCCGTCTTCGGACAATGCGCCCGCATACAGATCAAAGCCGGTCCATGCCACGCCGTCCGGTGCCAGGCCGAGCATAAGCACCATCGCCAGCAAGATGCCGGCCATTTTTTTCGTTTTTGCACGCATTCGCCGATGCCACTCCATCTCTCCAGACTCGGTTTCACCATTTTGCAATCAACATCCTTTTTTTAACACCTGCTCCGGTTCACGGCGGCGGATGTTCTTCAAAAAAAGGATTGAGCCGGTCTTGCGATCCCGGCTCAATCCGTTCGCGTTTTCCGGTGCGGTCCATCCGGCGGCATCAGCGGAATCCGTATTGCGACGGCTGCGTGGAATCGGACCGCAGGGATTGGTCATGGCCCGGCTGATGGCCGCGGTAATGGGGCAAGAAGGATGACCCCGGCTGGACGTTTTGCTGCTGGTATTGCGAAACGCCGATGTTCGAGGGATTCGCCGAGTCCGACCGCAAATACTGGTCATGGCCCGGCTGATGGCCCTGATAATGGGGCATGAAGTAAGAGTCTTGCTGCCCTTGCGTGTTTTGCGGCTGGAACTGCGAAAACCCGGCGCTTGACGGATTTGCCGAATCGGACCGCAAGGATTGGTCATGCCCCGGCTGGTTGCCGCGGTAGTTCGGCAACTGGTAAGAGGCGGTGTTCGCCGGGAAACCGGCCACGCCCTGGTTCTGGAAACCGGGAGCCGGCCGCTGGTAGTAGGATTGCACGAAGCCGACGGGTTGGTAAGCCGGCTTGTAGCCCTGATATTGCGATTGGACGCCCGTCTGATGCGGTTGCTGTTGGTGCAACTTCACTGCCTCCTTCGGTCGGGAATGTCTGGTGCAAAACCGTTTGTAGTATTCCTGACTCCGCCGGGAATTATCAGGCGGACGGATGGCAGATGTTGCATCGGCCGATGCGGGCGATACACAAAGAACCGGGGCCTGCCGCCTACCGGGAAGCCGGCCGGTTCGGGCGCAGGATGGCGTCCTCCACCTTGATGCAGCGGTCCATGATCACGACAAGCCCGGCTTCGCCGGCGATGGCGGCCGCTTCCTCGTTCACGATGCCCTGCTGCAGCCACAGCACCCGGGCGCCGATTTCCGCCGCTTCCCTGGCGATCGGCGGCGTTTCCTCGCTCCGCCGGAACACGTTGACGATGTCCACCGGTTCCGGAATGTCCTTCAGCGACGGGTAGCACGTCTCGCCCAGAATCGTCCCCCTGACGTTGGGATTGACCGGGATGATCCGGTATCCCCGTTTCTGCATGGCCGCCGCCACCATGTGGCTCGTCCGCTCCGGCTTGTCCGACAGGCCGACGACGGCGATGTTGCCCGCCTCCTCCAGGATGCGTTTGATCGTTTCCCGCGGCGGATTTTCGAATGCCATCATGGCGTCCCCCTTCCGTCATGCGCCGATTTGCGCTTTGCTGCGTTTTGAAAGCTGCCGAAAACAGCCGAAACGGGCCCGCGCATGGCGGGCCCGGCGGAAACTCCGGCAAGGGCCGTCACGTTCCGTCCAGCACGTCGATTTCCGCGCCGAGGGCGCGCAGATGATCGAAAAACTGCGGATACGATTTGGCCACGTGATGCGCGTCCCGGATGACGAGACCGCGCGCCGAGCGAAGGCCGACGACGGAAAGGGCCATGATGACCCGGTGGTCGAAGTGGGCGTCGATTTCCACGCCGCCGGGCACCCCTTCCGGCTTGCCGTGCACGATGATTTCGCTCCGCCGCTCCTCCACGTCGGCGCCGGCTTTGCGCAGTTCCGCGACGAAATCCGTGATCCGGTCGCATTCCTTGTAGCGGAGATTTTCCACGTTGTAAAAGCGCGACGTGCCTTCCGCGAACACCGCCGCCGCCACCATGGCCAGCACCGCGTCGGTGAACCGGTCGCCGTCGAATTCCACCGCTCTCAGCCGGCCGTTCCCCTTGACGTGCACCGTGCCGCCGGCATGGACGAGGGACACGCCCATCGCCTTCAGCACGTCGACGGCGGCCCGTTCGCCCTGCCGGCTGTCTTCCGGCAGGCGGTGCACTTTCACGTCGGATTCGGTGACCGCCGCCGCCGCCAGGATGGCCGCGGAACCGGGATAGTCGCCCTGGACGACGTAGCGCTTCGCCTCATAGCGCTGCCGGCCCGGCACGCGGTAATGCATCATGTCGGCGGAAGCGTCCACCCGGATGCCGGCCTGCTCCAGCACTTCCAGCGTCTGCCCGACGGCAACCTTCGACTTCAGGTCGTTCACGACTTCGATTTCGCTGTCTTCCTCAAGCAGCGGCGTCAGAAACAGCAGGGAACTCAAATATTGGGAGCTGACGCTGCCCGACACCCGGATGCGGCCGCCCCGCGGCGCGCCGCCGTGGATCGTGATCGGCAGCCGGCCGTCCCGGTGGGTGACGCGCACGTTCATTTGCTCCAGCGCACGAATCAGATCCAGATGCGGACGTTTGCCGAGCGATTCCGGGTACCGGTTCGGAAACGTGACGTCGCCCGGGCACAGCGCGGCCACCGACATGAGAAACCGGAGCACCGCCCCGGCGTTGCCGACGTCCAGCTCCCGCGCCGCCTTCGGCCGGGCCCCGAAACCGCGGATCACGAGCCGGTTTTCCGTCTCTTCCAGCCCCGCGCCGAGGGCGCGCAGGCACCGCCGCATCGCGTCGCTGTCTTCGCTGCGGGCCGGATGCAAAAGTTCGCTCTCGCCTTCCGCCAGCGCGGCGGCCAGCATGTATCGCGTCGTGTAGTTTTTGGAGGACAGCGCCTGGATGTCCCCTTCCAGCCTGGCGGCCGGTTTCACTCTGACATGCATCGTCACCGCGACTCCTTCGCCAAAAAATGCAAGATCCGCCGCGCCACTTCATCCGCCGTCAGCCCGTCCGTCACCACGGTGAAATCGGCGAAATCGTAGGCGGTTTTGCGCAGCTCGAGCAGGCGGCGGACGTTGGCCGCCGCATCGCCGGCAAGAAGCGGACGGCCCTCGCCGCCCGCCACCCGGCGGATGATCGTCTCCGGTGAAGCCTTGAGCGCCACCACCGTGCCGCCCGCCCGCATCGCTTCGCGGTTTTCCGCGGCCAGCACGGCGCCGCCGCCGGTGGCGATCACGCGCCGCGAGCCGTCGAGCAGCCGCTTCAGCGTCTCGGTTTCGATGGCCCGGAAGGCGGCTTCCCCCCGCTCGCGGAAAAGGTCGGGAATGCCCATCCCCTGTTCCCGCTCGATGACCTGGTCCGTATCGACGAACTCCGCCCCGAGCCGTTCGGCCAGAATCCGTCCCACCGTGGATTTGCCCGTGCCCATGAAGCCGATCAGGATGACGGCGCCGCCGGTCACGGCCTCTTTGGTCCGGCTTCGTCCGTTGGTCATGCCGGCCCCTTATTTCTGGCCGCCCAGCCAGTCGTGGTGGAAAATGCCGTCCTTGTCCACGCGCTGGAACGTGTGGGCGCCGAAATAGTCGCGCTGCGCCTGCAGCAGGTTGGCCGGCAGCCGCTCCGAACGATAGCTGTCATAATAGGCCAGCGCGGACGAGAAGGCCGGCACGGGAATGCCGCGCCGCACCGCCTCGGCCACCACTTCCCGCCAGGCGCCCTGATACTGCTGCACGATGCCGCCGAAATAGTCGTCGAGCAAAAGATTTTTCAAATCCGGATTCCGGTCGTAGGCTTCCTTGATCCGGTGCAGGAACCGGGCCCGGATGATGCAGCCGCCGCGGAAAATCATGGCGATGTTGCCGTACTGCAGGTTCCAGCCGTAATGCTCCGACGCCGCCCGCATCTGGGCAAACCCCTGGGCATAGGAGCAGATCTTGCTGGCGTAGAGCGCCTTCCGCACCTTCTCGATGAACGCGGCGCGATCGCCGGCAAACGGTTGCGGCGCGGGCCCGCCGAGCTTCCTGGAAGCTTCGATCCGCTCCGCCTTCATCGCCGAAATGAAGCGGCTGAACACCGATTCGGTGATGATGGAAAGGGGCACGCCGAGATCGAGGGCGCTCTGGCTCGTCCACTTGCCCGTGCCCTTCTGCCCGGCGGCATCCAGGATGACGTCCACCATCGGTCTGCCCGTCTCCGGATCTTTGTGCCGGAAAATGTCCGCGGTGATCTCGATCAAATAGCTGTCCAGCTCGCCCTTGTTCCACTCCGCGAAAATTTCGTGCAGTTCCTCAGCCGAGGCGCCCAGCACGTCGCGGAGCAGCTGGTACGCTTCGCAGATCAGCTGCATGTCGCCGTATTCGATGCCGTTGTGCACCATTTTCACGTAATGGCCGGCGCCGTCCGGCCCGATGTAGGTGCAGCACGGTTCGCCGTTCACTTTGGCGGCGATCGCCGTCAGGATCGGCTCCACCAGCTCGTAGGCGTCCTTCTGGCCGCCCGGCATGATGGCCGGTCCCTTCAGGGCGCCCTCTTCCCCGCCGGACACGCCGGCGCCGATGAAGCGGATGCCCTTCTCCGCCAGCATCTTGTTGCGGCGCTGGGTATCGGGGAAGTGGGCGTTGCCGCCGTCGATGATGATGTCGCCTTCCTCCAGAAGAGGCACCAGCTGCTCGATCATGGCGTCCGTCGGCGCCCCCGCCATGACCATGAGCAGCACCTTGCGCGGCTTCTCCAGGGAGGCGACGAATTCCTCCAGCGTGTAGGTGCCGACCAGGTTTTTCCCCTTGCCGGGTCCGTTCAGCAGATCGTCGGTTTTTTCACGCGACCGGTTGTAGACGGAAACGGTGTACCCCCTGCTTTCGATGTTGAGCGCCAGGTTCCGGCCCATCACCGCCAGCCCGATCACGCCAATGTGAGATTTTGCCATCGTCTCCCCCCCGCCTCTTTAAGCAGCATTGTTCAAAACGGTCGGCAGCCCGCCGTCCCGGCTCGTCCGGCGCCGGCCCATACCGTTTGCATCATGCCGCGCATCGCCAGCGGCATGTTCAACGTTTCCTATTGTACAATTTTATTTGGCAATTGTGAACTGACGCGCGAAGAAATGGCAAGCCCGCCGCGGAAACGGCCGCCGGCGGAAAAACCCCCGGCGGCCGCCATCGCGACCCGGCCATGAAAAAAGGTCAGCCGGCATATCCGGCTGACCTGATCATACGGGAAAAGAGCCGGCCGGATCATGCGAAAAAAAAGCCCGGCGGCTTTTCCGCCGCCGGACACCGCCTTTGGGAGGGCTACATTTCCAGCGTCAGCATTTCGTGCCGGAGCGCCTCCAGCTTTTCCCTGGAAGCCCGGATGCGTTCCGGATCGCCCGACCGGAGCGCCTCGTGGTAACAGGCCAGTTCATAGTCGAGCTCCAGCCGGAGCACCGGGATGCGCTTTTCCGCCCGCGTCGATTTGAACGCCCGGATCATGTCGTCCGTCGTCACCTGGCCGTGCTTTTGGAAAATGACCTTCTGTTCCGGACCGGAAATTTCCACCATGCGGATCGTCTTGCCGAACATGATGTTTTCGATCAGGATTTGCCGGTCTTTGAACCGCTTGACCACGGCGTGGCCCTTCGAATCGTTGATGAGCCGCTCCATGACCTCGGCCAGCTTTTCGTCCCGGAGCGTGTAATCGCCCACGATTTTATATTTGTCAGCCACCCGCTGAAACTTCAACTTCAACAATTTGCGCCCGGCCCGGATCGACAGGATCAGCTGCTGCCCGCTGTCATTCCAGTACAGGGAATACCCGTCCTGGATCAGATTCCGGATCAAGTCCTGGATGTTGCGCCGGTCGAAACGAAGCTCCAGGTTGCAGTATTCCACTTCGTAGCTCCTGTTCACGGCAATCCCCTCCAGCACGGCGCAGGTTTTGTCGGAATTGTCTGAAAGCTTTTGTTACCTTTATCTTATACGGATTTTTCCCGTTTCGCAACTCGGATGAAGCCCTAACTTGAACTGGAAAAAAGACCGGCCGGACGGCCGTTCGGCCGCCCGGCCGGTCTCGTCAACGCTCCACGTGACGGCGTTGTCCCAGCGCCTCTTCCACTTCGTCCCGCGTCGGCAGCCCTTCCCAGTCGCCTTCCGTCTGCACGGCCAGCGCCCCGAGGAGATTGCCGAGCCGGACGGCTTCCTCCAGCGATTTCCCGGACAGGATGCCCGACAGAAAACCGGCGCAGAACGCGTCGCCGGCCCCGACCGTGTCCACCACCCGTTCCACGGGCACAAACGGCACTTTCGTCACCCGGCCGCCTTCCACGATCCAGTTTTCCCCGCCGACGCCCTTGAGCACCGTGACGGTCCCGAGCCCGTGCAGGTACTGCAAGATCCGGTCCAGATCGTCGGTGGCGAGCAAAAGCTTCAGTTCGTCCAGGCCGGGGAGGAAATAGTCCGCCCGCCCGGCCAGCGGCAGGATGGCCTCCCTCGCTTCTTCCACGCTCCACAGCTTCAGCCGCAGGTTCGGGTCGAAGCTTACCTTGACGCCGTGTTCCCGGGCGATGCGCACCGCTTCTTCCACCGTGCGGCGGCACGATTCGCTCAGGGCCATGGTGATGCCGGTCACGTGCAGCAGTCTGGCGCCGGCGATGTAGGCCGGGTCGAGGTCGTCCGGCGTCATCCGGCTCATGGCGGATCCCCGCCGGTAATAGTAGACGGATGACCGGCCGCCCGCCCGCTCGCGCAGCATCAATCCGGTCGGGCCGTCGGCGGACTGTCTGGCACGGGAGACGTCCACGCCCTCCCCGCGGATGCTTTTCAGGATGTACGTGCCCAGGGGGTCCGCCCCGAGCTTGCCGAACCAGCCCGCTTTGTGGCCCAGCCTTGCCAGACCGATGGCCACGTTGCTTTCCGCGCCGCCGAACCCCTTGTCCAGGCTGGCCGCCCGCTCGATTCCCCTGCCCGCGGCGGGCATGAACAGCGCCATCGATTCGCCGAACGTCACCACTTCCGGTTGCATGCCGCTGATCCTCTCCTTGTCGGAACATCGCAGTTTGGGAGCATCTTGCTTCCCGCATCCGTTGTCTGGCCACTCTCCAAACACTATACCACAAGTAGCGCCGTTTCCGCACGACGGCTGCGGGCCGGGTCTGAGTCAAGCTAGTGTGGGCACCTTTTTTGGATTCTGGATGCGAACTTGAAAAGAACCTTTCCCTTGTAAGCGCTTTTGATCTTCTTCCTTAT
>NICF_comb_assmDRAFT_10004055_pt1 | contig 10300 bp, 6 predicted proteins | sample NewIslPassag4_SG_FD_11279 | JGI IMG/M metagenome (IMG submission 11279) | reverse complement strand
AAGAGGAGTGCCGACCACGCGCGGCGGACGCCGGAACACCGCCGGCGCGGGGTGTTCCGGCGTCCGTCACACGCGCAGGTAGCGGCGGAGCGTGATGAACGAGGCGAGCACACAGATCACCACGCCCACCGCCATGGTCACGAAGATGATCACGGCGACCGTGTTCCAGCTCAGCGGGGCCGCCATGTACATCTGGATGCCCTCGAAGATGAGGATCTTCGTGATGATCAGCAGGACCGCGGCGAGCACGCCGCCGATGAGCCCTGCGATCAGGCCCTCCATGACGAAGGGCAGCTGGATGTAGAGGTTGGAGGCGCCGACCAGCCGCATGATCGCCGTTTCCCGGCGCCGGTTATAGGCGGACAGGCGCACGGTATTGCCGATCAGCAGGGTCGCTGCGATCAACATGAGGATCGCCACGCCGAGGGCCATGTTCCTCAGCTTCCCCATGAAGCCGAACAGCGACTGGAGCAGCTCCCGTTGGTTGACGATGTTCGACACCCCGGGCTGCCCGGTCAGTGCCTCCTGAACGGCGTTCGCCTTCTCCGGGTCCTTGAGCTTGACCCGGAACGACTCCGGCATGTCCTCCACGCTGGTGATCGACAGCAGGAGCCGGTTGGTCTCGGTCGCCTGGAAGTTCTTGTAGGCCTGGGTCTGGTCCTCGAACTCGACCCGCTCCACGTCGGGCAGGCTCTCGATCGTTTGCTTGAGCCGGGCCTTCTCCTCCTCGGTGGCCGCGCCCCTGTTCCGGCAGGCGGGGAAGGACGAGTTCTTGCTGCACAGGTAGACCGAGATCTCGACCTTGTTCGCCCAGTAGCCGGTCAGGGACATGACCTGGGAATTGATCATCAGCGCGACGCCGAGCAGCGCCATGCCGACGGCGACGGTCACGATCACCGCGATGGTCATCGTGATGTTCCGCCGCAGGCCTATCCAGACCTCGGAGAAGATGAAAGCTGCCCGCATCGATCACTCCTAATACGCCTGGCCGTACACGCCGCGCGACTGGTCACGGACGATCTTGCCGTCCTCCAGCTCCACGACGCGTTTGCGCATGGAGTCGACGATGGCGGCATCGTGGGTCGCCATGAGGACCGTGGTCCCAGTCCGGTTGATCCGGTCCAGCACCTTCATGATTCCGATGCTGGTGGCGGGGTCGATGTTCCCGGTCGGCTCGTCGGCCAGCAGGATCATGGGCCGGTTGACGAAGGCGCGGGCCATGGCCACCCGCTGCTGCTCACCACCGGAAAGCTCATGGGGCATGCGATGCGCCTTGCCCTCGAGCCCCACCAGTTCGATCACCTCGGGGACCACTTTCCGGATGAACCTGCGAGGCTTCCCGATGACCTCGAGTGCGAACGCGACGTTCTCGTAGACGTTCTTGTTGGGCAGCAGCAGCCGGAAGTCCTGGAAAACACAGCCGATCCGGCGTCGCAGGTGCGGAACCTTGAAGTTGGACAGCCGCGACAGGTCCTTTCCGGCGACGTGAATCGTGCCGGAATCCGGCTTCTCCTCCCTAAGGATCAACCGGAGGAATGTGGACTTCCCTGACCCTGATGGGCCGACCAGGAACACGAACTCGCCCTTGCCGATGTCGAGCGTCACGCGGTCGAGGGCTGGTCGGCTTTGGTTCGGGTAGACCTTGGTGACATTATCGAAATGGATCACGGGCGCATCACGGCTAGCCAGTCTAGGGGGTGGGACTTTCGGCCGGTAACCGCCGGCCACTCGTCAGTGAGCCGAGCATCCGCTTGGCCAAGGGCCAGTCTAGGGGGTAAGACTGGCATAGAACGTCCATAACGGAAGTTAATCAATATGCGCTAGGTTTCAGGGGCGGTCGATCCGGTATGAGCTGCGAACATCTCATCTGCGCGGCGTGTTCTGGCCCCGTCGTGGAGGGGCGCTGCCCCGTCTGCCGGGAAGGCAGGGCCAAAGTCCATCACCACGGGATCACGGGCCTGCCACCTGTGGTCATCGCCCTGGCCGTACTCCTGGTGGCGGCCCTGCTGGCACTGAAGCACGTCAGCGGATACTAGGCGACCCGAGGCCCGTAAGGCTAGCTCATCCCTTGTTCTCCTGCTTCTCTTCCTTGCTCGCCTCCTGGCGGCGCAGCCAGCGGATCTCGGCCTCGATGAACTGGTCGAGATCGCCGTCGAGCACCGCGGTCGGGTTGCCGGACTCCACACCCGTGCGCAGATCCTTGACGATCTGGTACGGATGCAGCACATAGTTACGGATCTGCGTGCCCCAGGAGGTCGTGGTCTCGCCACGCAGCTCGGCCATCGCCTGAGCCTCCTCCTGACGCTTCCGCTCGAGCAGCTTGGCCTTGAGCACCGCCATCGCGGTCGCCCGGTTCTGTAGCTGGGACCGCTCGTTCTGGCACGACACCACGATGCCCGTGGGCAGGTGGGTGATCCGGACCGCCGAGTCGGTGGTGTTCACCCCCTGGCCGCCCGGGCCAGACGAACGGTAGACGTCGATCCGGATCTCGTCCTCGTTGATCTCGATGTCGTCGGTCTGCTCGACGACGGGCATCACGTCCACCCCGGCGAACGAGGTCTGCCGCCGGGCCTGGTTGTCGAACGGGCTGATCCGGACCAGCCGGTGCGTGCCGTGCTCTCCCTTGAGCGTGCCGTACGCGTAGGGGGCCTTGACCGTGAAGGTCACCGACTTGATCCCGGCCTCCTCGGCGTACGAGGTGTCGTAGATCTCCGTCGGGTAGCCCTTCCGCTCCGCCCACCTGAGGTACATGCGGAGCAGCATCTGCGCCCAGTCGGCCGCGTCGACCCCGCCGGCCTGGGCGTTGATCGTGATGAGGGCCTCGCGCTCGTCGTACTCGCCCGACAGGAGCGTCCGCACCTCGAGCGCCCCGATGTCGGACTTGAGCTTGGCCAGCTCCCGCTCGGCCTCGGCGAGCGCCTCCTGGTCCCCCTCCTCGGCCGCGAGCTCGAAGAGCACGGGGAGGTCCTCCAGGCGGCGCGCCAGCTCCTCGATGCGGTTGACCTCACCCTGCAGGTGGGAAAGTCGGCTCGTGACCCGCTGAGCCTTCTCCGGGTCGTTCCACAGATCGGGCGCGGCAGCCTGCTCCTCCAACTCGGCGATCTGCTTACGCAGGCCGTCGATGTCGAGGACGTCCTGGATGCCCCTCAGAGTGCCGGTAAGCTCGTTGATCTGTTCGGCTGGATCGATGACTGCCACGTCTGTAAAGGGTACGCGAACCACGGACGCGGTCAGGTTCCACGTGGCGATGGTGGTGGCACCGCGTCGCAGCGGGAGGACGGCGTGACGAGGATCGTGCGAGGCGCGCTCGCCCTCGCCCTCGCCTGTGCCACGGTCGCCTGCTCCAGCGGCGAGGCGGCGGAGCATGCCGCGACGACCCCGGCCGCGGCCGAGGAGACGCCGGCCACGCCGGGGTCCCCGGGCCCGCCGGATCAGGCCGTGACGCTCGACGAGGCCCGCGACGCGCTCGACACCCACCTCGCCACCGACGACGTGGTCCGGGCCGCCCTCGCCGACCGATGGGCGCTCGCCCTCACCCGGGACGGCCACCGCATGATCACGCTGGCCGCGATCCACTCCCACGGCGGCGACCCGCCCCGCTACTCGTGGGGCCGCCGGGAGGTGTACGTGCCCCGGCAGAGCCCGGGCCGGTCGCCCCAGTGGTTCCTCGCCACGGCGGAGCGGCGCGACCCGTCCGGGGAGACCCGGCTCGCCGTGCTCGTCTTCGCCCGGCAGGGCGAGGGGGCGCGGTGGCAGGTGAGCCACGAGTCCCTGCTCTACCCGGAGGAGGGCCTGCCGGAGATCGCGCTCGACGACGACGGGTACGCGACCGCCCTCGACCCCCGCGACCAGTCGGTCGCGGTCAGCCCGAACCTCATGGGCCCCCTGCACGCGACGATCGCCGAGGAGGGGCCCCAGGGCTTCGCGTCAGGGCTGATCGCCCCCGGGCCGCACACCACCGGCTTCTACGCCGAGATCGAGGAGACGCGGCGCACGGCCCGGGAGCGGGACTGCATGAACTACCGGTCGATCTTCGCGCTCGCCGCCAGGTACCCCGTCTTCGCCCTGCGCACCGCGGACGGCGGGGCGCTGGTCGCCTACACCCTGGTCCGGACGTCCACCTGGTCGCCCGGCAAGGAGCAGCTCAAGTGCGGTGAGGGGCGGCCGGTCCCCATCCCGCCCGAGGCGCGGTGGCTGCTCGGCGCCGGCGGCCCGATCATCCGCGAGGAGCGGCAGATCCAGGAGACCCAGCAGTACGTGGCCGCGGTGCCGCCGAAGGCCTCCACGGCGCCCGCGCACGTGATCGGGTACGAGGGCGCCGTGTCGAGCGCGACCAACCGCTGATCAGCCTTCGGCGTACGGCAGGTCGCTGGCGGTCACCAGCGTCCGGACCGCGCGCAGCGCCACGGAGAGCGTGGCGAGGTCGAAGGTGCCGCTCTCCCAGATCTCGGAGATCGTCTGCCGCATCCGGGCCAGGGCCGGCCGGTTCGCCTCGGTCCACCGGTCGAGCCGCTCCTCCGGGGAGAGCCCGGCCTCGCTGACCGTCAGCACCTGACGGGTCAGCACGGCGTGCGCCGCGTACAGGTCGTCGCGGAGCGCGGAGCGGGCCATGGAGCTCCACCGGCTGTCCCGCGGCAGCGCGATCACCCGCTCCCGGAGCCGGGTGAGCTCCAGCCGGTCGGCCAGGGCGAAGTAGACCTCGGCCACCTCCTGGAGCGGCCGGCCCGTCTGGGCGGCGATCTCCACCAGGTCGAACGTGGAGTAGGCGGGCACCATCACCGCGATGCGCTCGGCCAGGTCCTTCGGCACCCCGCGGGCGATGAAGTGGTCCCTCCGCTCCTCGTACGCGGCGAGGTCCCGGCCGACGAGCAGCGACGGCAGAACGCCGAGCAGCTCCCTGGCGCCCTTGGCGAAGAGCTCGGCCGTCGGCCCGAGCTCCACCGGCGGCCTCCGGTTGACGAGCAGCCACCGGGTCCCCCGCTCGGAGAGCTTCCGCGCCTCGAAGAGCATGGCGAGCTGCGTGGCGGTGTCCACCTTGTTGTCCAGCGCCTGGATCTGGCGCACCACGCCGGGGAGGTCGAACACCTCGCGGGTGACCAGGTAGGCGCGGACGATGTCGGCGGTGGAGGCCCCGGTCTCCTCCCAGAACCGGAAGAGGAACGTGGTCCCGCCGAAGTTGACCACGTCGTTCACCACGCGGGTGGTGATGATCTCCCGGCGGAGGGGGTGGGCGTCCATGTACGAGCGGAACCGCTCCCGGAGCGCCGACGGGAAGTACGACACGAGCCACGACTCCAGGTACGGCTCATCGGGGATGTCCGACTGGAGCAGCTCGGAGTCGATCAGCAGCTTGGTGTAGGCGAGCAGGACGGCGAACTCCGGGCCGGTGAGGCCGAGGCCGGCCTGCCGGCGCTCGGCGAGCGCCTTCTCCGAGGGCAGGGACTCCAGCTTCCGGTCGACCAGGCCGTCGCGCTCCAGCTTCCGCAGGTAGCGGGTGTGGACGTGGAGCATCTCCGGCGCCTGCGCCCGGGCGGCGGCGAGCACGAGGTTCTGCGCGTAGTTGTCCTCGAGCACCAGCCGGGCGACCTCGTCGGTCATGCCGAGGAAGATCCGGTCGCGCTCCTCGGCGGAGATCTCGCCGTCGCGGACCGCCTCGTCCAGGAGGATCTTGATGTTCACCTCGTGGTCGGAGGTGTCCACGCCGGCCGAGTTGTCGATGAAGTCGGTGTTGATCAGCCCGCCGCCCAGCGCGTACTCGATCCGGCCGAGCTGGGTGAAGCCGAGGTTGCCCCCTTCGCCGACGACCTTGCAGCGCAGCTCGGAGGCGTTCACCCGGACCGCGTCGTTGGCCTTGTCCCCGACGTCGGCGTTGTTCTCCACGGTGGCCTTGACGAAGGTGCCGATGCCCCCGTTCCACAGCAGGTCCACCGGGGCGCGCAGGATCGCGCTGATCAGCTCGTTCGGGGTGAGCGACGTCACGCCGTCGGGCAGCCCGAGGGCGCTGCGCATCTGCGGGGAGACCGGGATGGACTTGGCCGTCCGCGGCCACACGCCGCCGCCCGGGGAGATGCACGACCGGTCGTAGTCGTCCCAGGAGCTGCGCGGGAGCCGGAAGAGCCGGAGCCGCTCGGCGTAGGAGCGGGCCGGGTCGGGCGAGGGGTCGACGAAGATGTGCCGGTGGTCGAAGGCGGCGATCAGCTTGATGTGCTCGGACTGGAGCATGCCGTTGCCGAACACGTCACCGGACATGTCGCCGATCCCGACGACGGTGAAGTCGGTGGTCTGGACGTCGATGCCCATGGTCCGGAAGTGGAACTTCACCGACTCCCACGCGCCGCGGGCGGTGATGCCCATCGCCTTGTGGTCGTAGCCGACCGAGCCGCCGGAGGCGAACGCGTCCCCGAGCCAGAACCCGTACTCCCGCGCCACCTCGTTGGCGATGTCGGAGAAGGTCGCGGTGCCCTTGTCCGCCGCGACCACCAGGTAGGGGTCGTCCCCGTCGTGCCGGACCGTGTCCGCCGGCGGCGTCACCCGGCCCCCGACCAGGTTGTCGGTGAGGTCGAGCATGCCGGAGATGAACTGGCGGTAGCACGCGATGCCCTCGGCGAGCTGCTCGTCCCGGCCGCCGGTGACCGGGCGCTTCACCACGAACCCGCCCTTGGACCCGGTCGGGACGATGACGGTGTTCTTCACCATCTGCGCCTTGACCAGGCCGAGGATCTCGGTGCGGAAGTCCTCCATCCGGTCCGACCAGCGGAGCCCGCCCCGGGCGACCTTGCCGAAGCGCAGGTGCACGCCCTCGACCCGCGGCGAGTAGACGAAGATCTCGTACTTCGGCCGCGGCTGCGGCAGCACGCTGATCGCCTGCGGGTCGAACTTCAGCGAGATGTACGGCTTGCGCTTGCCGGTGACGAACTTGCTCCCGCCCGAACCGGGGTCCCGGCCGTCGGCGCGGGCCGGCTGGAAGACGTTGGTCCGGAGCGTCGCGTTGATCATCTCGAGGTAGGCCCGGAGGATCCGGTCCTCGTCGAGCGAGGCGACGTCGTCGAGCGAGGCGAGGATCTCCTCGTTGAGCGCGTCGCAGACCTCGGTCCGCGCGTCCGCGGGCAGCCGGGGGTCGAACCGGGCCTCGAACAGGCGGACCAGCAGCCGGGCGATCCGGACGTTGCCGAGGAGGGCGCGCTCGATGTACTCCTGGCTGAACGTGGTCCCGGCCTGCCGGAGGTACCGCGCGTAGGCCCGCAGCACCTCGGCCTCCTCCCAGGTGAGGCCGGCGGCGAGCACGAGCGCGTTGAAGCCGTCGCACTCCACGTCGCCGCGCCACAGCACGGCGAAGGCGTCGTGGAACAGGCGCCGCAGCTCCCGCTCGTCCACGTCCGCGGGGGGCGTGAAGCGGAGCCCGAAGTCGTAGATCCACGCCTGGCCGGACGCGCCGTGGTCCCGGGTGATCTCGTACGGCCGCTCGTCCACGACCTCGACGCCCATCCGCTGGAGGAGCGGGAGCACCCGGGAGAGCGAGATCGGCGCGCCGAGGCGGTAGAGCGCGAACCGGTACTCGCCGGCGGCCGCCCCCTCGGGCCGGTAGAGGTTCATCCCGATGTCGGCGGGGTCGTCGCTGAGCCGCTCGAGCCGCTTGATGTCGGCGACCGCGTCGTACGGGGAGAAGTCCGCCTTGTAGCCCTCCGGGAAGGCCGAGCCGTACCGCTCGATCAGCCGGGCGGCCTCCTCGTCGCCGCAGAGCTCCTGGAGGGCGGCGGCGAGGTCGTCCTCCCAGATCCGCGCGGCCGCGGCGAGCCGGGCCTCGAGCTCCTCCACGTTCTCGGGGAGCTCGCGCACGGGCGTGTCCGGCTCCCCGCGGACCACGACGTGCAGCCGGGCGAGCATCGACTCGCCGACCACGGCGCTGTAGTCGAACGAGGTGCCGCCCAGCTCCTCCAGGAGGATCCGCTGCATGGCGACCCGGACCTTCGTGGTGTACCGGTCGCGCGGCAGGAAGATCAGGCAGGAGATGTACCGGCCGTAGTCGTCCCGGCGGAGGAAGAGCCGCACCTGCTTGCGCTCGCGGAGCCGGAGCAGGCCGAGCGCGATCGGGACGAGGTGGTCGACCGAGGTCTGGAAGAGCTCCGAGCGCGGGTAGGTGTCGAGGATCTCGATGAGGTCCTTGCCGTCGTGGCTGTCCGCGGCGATGCCGACCCGGTCGAGCACCTCGGCGAGCTTGCGCCGGAGCACCGGGATCCGGGTGATCGACTCGCTGTAGGCCGTGTGGGTGAACAGGCCGAGGAACCGGCGCTCGCCGATCACGTCGCCCTCGGGGGAGAAGACCTTCACCCCCACGTAGTCGAGGTAGTTCGGGCGGGAGACCGTCGAACGGCTGTTCGCCTTGGTGATGATGAGGACCCGGGGGTCCCGGGCCCGCGCCCTGAGCTCCGGGGAGAGGGCGGCGAAGCTGTCCGACTCGGCCTTGTCGGCGCGGAGGATGCCGAGACCGGTGCCCGGCACGGCGCTCAGGTGCTCGCCCTCCTCGGCGCGGGACAGCCGGTACTCGCGGCTGCCGAGGAAGAGGAAGTGCCCGTCGGCGAGCCAGCGGAGCAGGTCGGCGCTCTCCCCGACCTCGGCCGCGTCGACCGGGGGCGGGGCCGCGGTGAGGTCGTCGGCGATCCGCAGCACGAGCGCCCGCATCTTGTCCGCGTCCTCGACCGCGGAGCGGACGTCGAGGAGCACGCGCTGCAGGTCCTCCTCGAGCCGGGCGCACCTGGCCGGGTCGGGCTGCCGGTCGATCTCGATGTACATCCAGGACTCACGGATCACCTGGCCGCTGAGGTGCTCCGCGCCGGGGTCGAGGAGCGCGCCGGTCACGTCCCGCCGTACCTCCGGCTGCGGGTGGACGACCAGGTAGCACCCGATGCCGTGCCGGTCGATCTCGGCGGTCACCGAGTCCACGAGGTACGGCATGTCGTCGGTGACGATCTGCACCACGGAGCGGCCGGTCTCCCACCCGTCCTCATCGCGGGTGGGGGTGTGAACCCGGACCAGCGCCCGGCCCTGCGGGCGCAGCTCGGCCATGCGGCGGTGCGCGAGCGCCGGGCCGTACACCTCGGCGAGGCCGCGCCCGGTCAGTTCCTCGGGGGTGACGTTCTTGTAGTACCGCCGCAGATAGCCGAGCACGTCCTCGCCGTCGACCTGCCGCACGCCGAGCGTGTCGGCGCAGGCCTCGGCCGCGGCGCGGAGGAGCTCGTCCAGCGCTTTATCCGATTCGTCCCGGCTTAGCGCTACATCGAGCGACATCGTGTTACTCACTCCTTTGTGAGCGTGCAGGAAATCAGCCACGCCGGCCCATGACCCGGGATCCACGGCACCAGGCCCTCCCCTCTGGAACGGTGCCCGGGACGAGCGGCCTGTATCGGTCCCGATCGGCGGGACGGCCGCCCGGTGCCGTCGCCGGGCCGGCGGTCATGCGCCGTGCGGATCGCCGGCCGGTCTCGCGGTCCGCCGGGCGTTCCGCGAACGTCATCGCGGGCCCCCGGCGGCTCCCCGACCCCGTTGTCGGAGAGTCCGGGACCACGCACGAGCAGATGGGTGAGAGTAGCATCCCACCGCCGCTGCGCCGCCGGCCGGGCATGGCGGAGCCCGGTCCGCTGCGACCGGGCCGCGTGCCGGGGTGGACGCCGAAGCGGGAACGCGCGCCTGGGCCGCCCGGCCCCGCCGCGCGGGGGCCCACCGCTCCGGCCGCACACTGCGGCGGCGGAGCGCCCCCCGTGCCCACCCCGCTGCATGCCCACTCCCGGCGGCGCTTGATCTTCTGTGACCGAAACCACGGGCCGTCAGCCCTGATCTCACCCTACGCCCGCGGCATTCGTCAATTTAGTGCACGATCATGAACATAGGCGTCCGGTGACCTGGCCGTTTTCGGTCAAGAATCAGCGCGGCCGACCGGTCCGTAAATGGTCCGAAACCCCGTCCACGGGCACCGGCGGATGACCGCCGGACACCGGGGCATGACCGGGACGGACGGCGGTCTCCCCCAGCGGAGCCGAGGGCCAGGTGGCCGATCGGCGGCGGTGCGGACCGTCACCGCGGACGGCCGCGCGATCGGTGCCGGGCCGGCCGTGCGAACGGTGCGGGGCGGGGCGGGCGGCCGGACCCGGCCACGGGTGCGCCGGCCGGATCCGGTCCCGGACACCTGCCCGGGACCGGGCGAGCCGCCCCGCCCCAGGGCGGTACCCGGCCCAGATGCCACGCCCCGCACCATCGCCGGGCGAGCCGCCCCGGCGGCGGGGCCGCGCGGACGCCCGGCCCAGGA
>NICF_comb_assmDRAFT_10004053_pt1 | contig 10314 bp, 14 predicted proteins | sample NewIslPassag4_SG_FD_11279 | JGI IMG/M metagenome (IMG submission 11279) | reverse complement strand
CCGCTCGTGGGCCGGCTCCACCAGCGACGCGAACCCTTGGGGCGCCGGAGCCGCGCCGTGGGCGGCCCGCCAGCCGAGAGCTCCCCCAGCGGGAGCGCCGCCGGCGCCCGTGGCGAGGATTTCAACGCCTTCGCCGTAGGCGCGCACCCGGGCGCCGCTTGCAAGCCGAACTTCGGCCGGTTCGCTCGCGCCAGCGGGCGCCCCCGAAAAGCAGGCAAGAAGTATCCACAAACAAAGCCCGAGCGCACAAGGCAGCATGTTCCGGACAAACCGCTGCGATCCGCGCACCGTCACCATCTCCCAAGCCACAGGTAGGCTACCCGCCGCATCCATGAAACCGCTTCTTTCATTCTACCTGCTTTGTTCCAGGTATATCAACAATAACCGATTATTGATAGCCAGTCTGCGATTTCGCCGTTGAGTATGATTGTGCTTATAGCCCAACATTCCAATCCCGATTGAACAACTCAAACTGCGAAGCAAGCCCGCCTCCGAAGTGAACTGGCACGACCGGTGAACCGCCGGGAAGGCCGCCCCGCTCTACGACCCACTTCGCCCATCCTCGCAGGCCGAGCGGGAGCGTCGGCAGCTCAGGAACCCGCTCCAAAGGCACCCAAACCGGCGGGGGAATGTGCGGACGCTCCGACCGCAGCGCCTCGTCGCTGCTAAGCAGCCGTGCGTAGCAACAACAGATCTCGAGCGACATCGCCGGGCGGATCGCCGGGGCCGAGCCTGTCCCCACCGCCCCGTCCACCGCCGGATCCTGCGTGATGAACGCCACCCCCAGGGGTTCGATTTCGGCGCCGGCCTCCTCAAGCGCTTCGCGCTTGAGCGCATCCTGAATGGTTTCGCCCGGCTCGAGGGCGCCGCCCGGCGCGTTCCACAAGCGTTGCGCCGCCCCGTCCGCCTCCCACGGCGGCGTGAGCAGGATCGAACCATCCCGCACGATGAGCGCTGCGACGCGCACGTACGTGAAAGCCCGCCTCGCCACCGCTCAGCCTCCGGCGGTCCGCCTTGCGAGGTCGTCGTACTTGCGGCGCAAGATTTCGACAGCGTTGGCGACGTCCTGATGCGACTCTAAGTAGATGGAGACCCAGTTCGATTCCGGCAAAATGTGATGGGGCTCCGCTTTGCCTGACTCGAGCACTTCGTCGCGGATTGCCCTCGGCAGCGGTATATCGCACAGTGAATCGCCGTGCAAGTGGCCGATCTCTCGTCCCTTGAAGCGGAGCTCGACGCCGCCGAAACGGTGCGACGCCTGCGTCACGTCCGGCCAAGCCAGCACTTCGCTTGCGATGCGCTCCCGGGCGTTCAAGCCTGTTCGACCCATTTCGCAATTTCGCCCTCCCGAAAAACTCTACCGTTGCGACGGTTGGTGAAAGCGCGAGTAGCACGGAAATCGTTGCCGGAGACTTAGCCGATTTTGCCCACTGTGCTAGAATGAAGGCAACGCCGAAAGGAGTTGGCAGTATGACGGTGCTCACGATCGACGATCCCGCATTTCGGAAACACGAGAGCCTTTGGCGGGTCCTGCACACGACCGGCCGGTCGCAGGTGGCCGTCATGATCCTCGCCCCCGGCGAGGCGAGCAGCGACTCGCCCAGTGTTCACCCGGGGGAGGATCAACTGCTATACCTCATCGACGGAGAGGTCGACGCCGAGGTGAGCGGCGACCGGCAGCGCCTGCATGCGGGCCAGTTGGCGGTCGTTCCGGCCGGGACGCCGCATCGATTCATCAACACCGGCTCCACCGCGGCCCGCACGCTCAATATCTACGCACCGCCTGCGTATTAGCCCGGCTAGAAGTTTTCCGCAAACTTTCAGCCGGAGCACACGAGGCGCCTATATCAGCGGTTTTGGTCGTAGGCCCGTTTCAGCCACTTGAGCGCCTCGGCGTCGACGTCGGACGGAGAAGTAAAGCTGAGCTGGAGCCGCATGGATTCGTGGATTCGCGAAGGTTCGAGCCGCCCGCCGGGCTCAACGCCGTCGAGGCGCAGGCCGAGGTCCACCCGTCGCTTGGTCGTGGGCTGCACCCGAGCGAACGTCCGGCGCGGCGTTAGGAGCGACACGTACGTCTTGCGGGCCTGAATCGCCACGTCGCCCAGCGCCAGCGCAGCCTCGATGATGGCGTCGTAGATCGGGCGCAAGTGCGGCCGGTCCGCATATTGGGCGTCAATAAGCTCGTCCGCCGTCGCAACGAAAAAGTCGGGGTACCCGAACCGCTCCATGATCAAGAGCGTCTGTGCGTACCCGGTGACGCCCTGCCGCTCCAGCCACGCGCGCAAGGCGTCTTCATCCTGGATGCCCGCCTGCTCGATGCGCCGGTTCCACGCATCGACACCTTCGCCGGTGCGTTCCTCGAGCATGCGGGCCCACTGCGCTCTCGTTTCGTGCCAGTCACGGGTAACAGCCATGGCGGACTCCTTTCAAGGTGGTGGCGGCGCTACTTTGAGATCGGCCGGTCGAGCAACGGACCGCCGCGCACGGCGTCGTTGCACCGGCTGCAGTCCGGATCACCGCAGTGCGTGATCCGGGGGTTTGCTTTGATCGCGCGTGCGGCCGCTTCCAAGGCCTCCTTTGCGGGAAAGACCGTCCAAAAGCTCCGGCCAACCTGCGCGAATCGAACCAAAGGTCTGAAAACCGGATCCGCGAACACATCCAGAGGCGACTGGGGTTCGATGAGCCGGCGGGCGAGCGGTCCGACCGCCGCAAACGAGCACAGCGGGTGAATTCCGTGTACCCGGCCCTTCGGACGTAGGCCGGGACGATCCCCATCTCCTCGATGGTGAGTTCATGTCGATTAATAACCATCAACACCGCTGGAACACAGGAGCGGGCCGCCACCCGCGAAAGGCCACGCATCGGGTTGCGTCGTCTTTGCGAATCTCGTAGCGAGCGATCTCCTCCGGCTCGAGCCGGTCGTCATCCCAAATATAACCGATCACGAGCACAGACTCTTTGTCATCGCTCACATAGAGCGTGCGAACGCCGGACCTGAATTGCTCCGTCGCAGCGCCGATCGGTGCCCATACGTCCCGTTCCCAACGAATTCTGGTGTAGTCAATTATTTGCTGCACTCCGCCCTCAACGGCGCGTGCCGGATACCCGCCTTCATTCCGCACTTCAATCTCCCAGGCCATAGCCGCGCCGGCCTGGACGGCAGCAGCCACCAGGATCGCCAGCGAGACCCGCCACACCCTCTTCAGCATTCGGAGCGCCCCCGGAACAATGATCCCAGTGTCCCGGACATCGAGCCGCAGGTCAAACCGCAATGAGGCAGCCGCCGGGCACTCCACGTCACCTTCTCCTTGACCGTCACGTTTTCCTGGACAGCGGATGCTTCATTCCCATATAGACGCCGACCGCCTCGAGTTCGGCCAACATCTGCCGCAGCCGCTTCTCCTTCGTCGCTTGGCGCACGGCCTTGTTGATCCAGCCGATGTAGTCGTTTTGCTGGTACGCGGGGCGTTCATTGAATGCCGCCATCAGCCCCCTCTCCTCCAGCGCCTCGCGCACAAAGTCGGGCATCGGTTGAATCGGTCTCTTAAGCTTAGAAAAATCAGCGCCCATCGAATCGCCTCCCGGTCCCGCTCGCTCGGTCGACCATCGATCGCGTCATTCGAGGTATTCCGCCCGTGTGAGCTCGAGGTCCACGACACGCTCTCGATCCAGCCGCCGCACCACGCGGAATCCCCGGCTCGTGAAGAGCTGCTGCGACCGCACGTTCCCCTCTTTGGCGTCCATGGCGCAAACCCGGTCCGCATTGTGAGCCACGAACGCCCACTCGAGCAGCTTGTCGAGGACTTCCCCGCCGAGCCCCAAACCCCAAAGGCGCTTGTCCCAAATCGCAAGGGGCACGCGGAAAACCACTTCGCCCGGCTGTACCGCCGCCCGTTCGAGATTCATGCGCTGCAGGCACGCTTCGCCGACGCTCCTGCGTTCCGCCTTCAACTCGATTGCGAATAGCCAGCCCCACGACGCCATGTATAGCCCGGCGGCGCGCAGGTACTCCAGGTTGACCGGGGCGTCGGGGTCGCCCTCCATCATGTCGCGAAACTCGCGGTCCGCATAGTACCCCAGGGCAATCTCGAAATCGGATTCCCGAAACGGGCGCAGCGTCAGCCGCTCCGTTTGCAACACCGTGTCGTGTCCGGGAAACTCGGCCCAGTCCATGTCAGTCCCTCAGCCTCTTGAAGTACACGAGCTCAGGATCACCGGGATCGAGGTTGTCGATGAATCCGCTGAGGCTGTAGCCCGATTTTTCGAGCAGCAGCTGCATCGGCTGCCGGTTCCCGACATTCGGGTCACAAGCACGCGCTTCACGGCTATTTTTCACCACACTAACCTCTCCCGCAACTCGCGCTGAACTTCCTCACGCGTCGCACAAGCCAAGCGGCCGCCCGTGAAAAACTCAACGCCGGTGACATCCTGAACGGCGAACGGAGGGACAGAAAGATTTTCGATCTCGTCATCGGTGGCGCCCTCGACTTCCGCCAGGATGATTCCTTCAAGTTCCCCTTCGAACACATCGATCGCGAAGCGGCGCCCGTCATGATCCATTTGATAGCGTCGCTTCCGCAAGATTGCTCCGCCCAGTCGTGCCAGCGTCTCGTACTCAGCTTCGCTCAGGTATATGTTCGTAATAACGGTCTGGAAGGGTGGGGAATCCCCGTCACGGTACTTCTGAGTGAGTTTCCATTCCTTTTTCAATCCATCGTCGCTCTCGACACGCCGGAGGCGAAGCCGAGTGTTCGGGATGTAAATGTCCGTGATTCGACGAAACCGCCGATGGGGATCGATTCCGTCCGGCAGGCGGCGAAGCAAGAAACGGCGTTCGCGCTCGATCCTGGCGTATTTCAAGGTGACCCTTTCAACGATTCGTCACCACCCGGCCGCCTACGACTTGGACGACATCGCCGAAGACGTGCACTTCGTCGTCTTCGACGACGATGCCGCTCCCGTCCGGAGAGCCGTAGACCCGCATTTCGCCGCGCTGTTTCGAGTATGCATCGAGTTCAGAGACGTCAACCCCGATGGCGTCCCAGTGGGGAACGAACGCAAAGTCCACAAGCTCGAGCCCCCGATGGTCCGCAAGCCCCTCGTCGGATTCGTCCCTGCAAAAGTGCGCCGTCGATTGCCGGCCATGTCCCGGATTCCTCCCTAGATGAACCATCGCCCTCTTGCGGCGCCTGCTTCGTCACGCTTGGCGTCCACGATGACGGGCGACCTTGGCCATGTTCCCGCAGCGTTCCATAGTGCGCCACCGCCGCTTGCCGGGGCGGGACGAATCGACGAAAATGAGCGAGCACTTCGGGTTGGCGCACTTGCGGATCCGCGTCCTCATGTCGCCGGAGAAAAGGTCGATGGCGTCGCGGGCGATCGTGGACAGGACAGCCGCGCGTTGACGGGGGTTCGCCACAGGCGCTCCGCCCCGTTTGGCGCGAGTTCGGGACACACTGCCCCAACCGAAGTCCGCCTCCCTGACCGCTCCCCAGCTATCGCCGGCGTCACGTCGCGGGTGTTTGGGACGCCAGCCGGACGCCGGGCCCGGGCACAAAGCTCGCCCGCGGGGAGCCGTCTGGCGCCGGGCATCGTGGCGGCCCCTCCGGTCGATCATGGTACTACCATTATAATCCATGGGCTATCGTCGAACAAAAAGGACGGCCGCCTCGAGAGGCCGGCCGTCCAACCGTTACACGCTCGACTTCAGCAATCTTACTTTCCGTACACGCCGTAGGTCACGATGACCGGCTTGTGGTCCGAGGGCGCAACCCCGTTCAAGGTGAAATCCACGACGGCGCTCTCGATCACGTGCGCGTCGCCCCGGAAAAGCTGCCAGTCAAAAACGTGACTGCCGCTTCCTTGGCTTGGGTGGGCCGGCCAAGTGGCCCGAACCCCTTCCCCGCGGCTGCCGACGGTGTCCATGAATCCCCCTTTGCGCAGCACCTGCACCGCCTCGCCCGACTCGTTCAGGTCGCCCATGAAAAACACGACTTCGCCCGGAAGGCTGATGCGGTCCAAAGCGGCAAGCGTCCGCTCGGCCTGCTCGACCCGGGGATTCACACCCGCGGCCTTGGCCGCCTGCACGCGGGGATGTCCCTCATACGTGAAGTGCGCCGTCGCGACAAGGATCGTGCGCTCGAGCCCGCGGGGCCTGAGGCGCACCCAAAACAGCCTGCGCCACGTCTCAAAGATGCCGACGTCCTCGGCGCCGTACTCCACAAGCTCAAACCGATCGGCGTTCCAGTAGATGTTCCCTTCGAAGAGCCAGCCCGCGAAGCGGTCGTCGACCCGCGTGTGCCCGGGCAAGACTTCGTCGAGGAGGTTGCGCGTCGAAAGGCGCAATTCTTGCACCGCCAAGATGTCGGGGCGGAGCATGTCGACGACGGCGCGCAGCGCCTGTTCCCGCCGGGGCCAGTCGTTTTCGGCCCACAGGTTGTACGTGGCGATCGAAAGCCGCAAGGCCGATAGGTCGTGGACGAACAGGGCGGACGTGTTTCTCGCGATCACGTCCACATCCGCCCCGGGGCGGGCCGTCACCGAATACGTGACGCGGTACGTCCCCGAACGCTCGGGGACCGGGAGCCGGAGCACGAGGGTCGCGGACTTGCCTGTAAGGTCCACAACCTCGTCCAACAACACTACCCCGTCGTAAAGGAGCCGCTCCTCGTAGCGCAGGCGCTCCGCGTTCCAGGCGATCTCGTCGACCCGGGCCGTAACAGTCACGGGCAGGCGCTGCGCGTACGTGCTCTCCACCGCAACCTGCGCCGTGACGCCCTCGGCGCCCGGGACCGGCTCGCCGAACGCCACGACGACGCGCCCGGCCCGCAGCCGCACCTCGTCGTCGACCAGGAGCTCGCCCGCCGCCGTGCGGAACTGCACGCGCAGCGCGATCGCCCCGGCGTCCTCCTCGCCGACACTGAAAACCGGAAGCGAAAGCTGCGCACCCGGGGAGGCGGGCGCTCGCGCGGCCTCGTCCGCACGGCCGGGAAGCGAAAACAGCCACTCGCCGCTCACCCCGGCGGGCACCCGGAGGTCGGCCCACACGGTGTCGCCCTGCAGCACCGTCAGGTTGGGGCGCACGGGGTCGCCGTGCGAGCCGTCCGCGCCCACCCGGCGCAAGCGCCACGTGACGTCCAGGGGCGTAAAGCGGTCGGCCGCCTGCACCGGTACGGAAACCCGCTCGCCCGACCGCACCACCCAGGCCTGCGGCGCCTCCATCCCGAGATCCTTCGCCACGGAAAGTGACGCGCTAAAGAGCGCCCGGCCGCCGGCGCGCTCTGCGATCTTCACCGCCAGGGCCCCCTCGGGGTGATAGGCGACGGTGAGCTCGTACTCCGTCCCGACGGCCGGCACGGTCGTCGTGCCCAAAGTCCACAGGCTCCGCCCCTCGGCGAGAGGCCTTGCGGGCCTTCCTTCGACGCCCAAACTGCCCGGCCCGGCAAGCGCCACGGTCCAACTGGGAAAGAACGACCGCGAATCCCGCTCCCAGCGCACGACCAGGGGGGCGTCCTCGTCCGGTCCGAAGGCGAGCACGACCGCGCCCTGCCGATCGGCTTCAGCTTGGGGGCTCCACGCGACAACAGCGGTCACCGGGGCCGCGTGCGCTGCATTCATGCCGGCAAACGACCCGGCCGTCACCGCCGCGAGCGCAACCACCAGGACCCATGCGCTGTACAAACGTTTCCAAGGTCGAGACATTCTCCGAGCCCCCCTCTTCACTACAAACAAGCCGCCGCGCCCGGTGCGGGCACGCCCTCCCGGTGCGCGGCAGCCTGAACGCGACACGCTGCATTCCTCGCCGGCGGCTTACCTGCCGGACTCGATCGACGCCCAGTAGTCGTTGAACAGGTTGGCCTGCGCTTGTTCGGCGAGGATGAGCGCCGTCGCGGGAGGAATCTGGCGGCGCAGGACCTTCAGGATCTCATCGCCGAGCGTCGTGTAGCCCGCAACCGCGCCGGGAATCTGCGGCCACGGCCGGATGTACTCGAGAGCCATGTACCACGGCACCATCTCCGGCAGCGTCTCCTGCACCCACTCGGCCAGGTCGATCCTCGGAGAGACAAACCCGCCCGTCCGCATGAACACCTTCGAGGCCTCGGCCGTCGACAGCATCTCGATGAACTCGAAGGCAAGGTCGGGGTTCTGGGCTCCCGCGGGAATGCCAAGGCCGTTGATGAACGCCAGAGCCACGGGCTCGTGATTGGGCGAGCGGCGAGGAACGAAGGCGCTCGCCTGGCCCAGGATCTCAGGAGCCTGGTCGCGGACTTGCTGCACGATGGTCGGCGCGCCGGGCAGCATCGCCACCTGGCGAGCCGAGAAAGCCGAAAGGCCGGCGCGCGGCTGGGGCCCCGCGACGCCGGGGGGGNACGCGATCTCGTACATCCTAAAGAGGAACTCCAGCGTCTCAAGGCCGAGGGCGTCGTTGAACAGCGGCTTGCGCGAGTCGTCGGAGATCAGCTTCCCGCCGTTTTGCATCAGGAAGCCGCCGAACTCCTGCGCCGCGTTGATGTTCGACCAGCCCCAAAGGTAGCCCCGGACCTCCAATTGGTTGCCGGAGATGCGGGTGAGACGGCGAGCCGCCGCCTCGAGCTCCTCCCAACTTTGCGGCGGGCGCTCCGGGTCAAGGCCGGCCTCGTTGAACAGGTCCTTGTGATAATTGATCATCCGGAGTTCAACAGTCTGCGGAATCGAATAGAGATTCCCTTCCCACCAGGCGTTCGCGAACGCCAGCGGGTGGAACATCTCGTACTCGTCCCACTGCTCGACGTAGCTGTTGAGCGGGCGCAAGAGGCCCTGGGGCGCCAGCGCGATGAGCGACGTCCCGCCGGTGAAGATGATGTCCGGCGCGATGCCGCCCGCCGTCGCGAGGACGAGCTTTTCGACGGAGCCTTCGGGGCTGATGTTCACCTTGACGCCCGGGTGCTTCGCTTCAAAGGCCGGCACGACGTTCTCCTGCACCCACTTCGTCGCGTCGGCGCTCCACTGGTTGATCCACACTTCGAGCGTGCGCTGCTGCTGGGCGAAGCTCAAAAACGACAGCGAGAACACAACAATAGCACTGAGACAGACAGCCAAGACGCTCTTTCTCGACAACACCATGCGATCAGCACCTCTTTCCTCTTGTCGTGGAATGTGGGCTTGGAACGCGGCCGTGCGCTAAGACAAGGCCGCCACCAACCGTGCCGCTGCGTCGACCACCATCTCACCGGCTCCCGGCGCCAGGCGGCTCGATCCGCAAAACGTGGTCTCGTATCCCCCCCTTTCGAAGGCGGCGCGATGGGGAAGGTACCCCACGCTGCCGTTGGCGTAACCCACGACCGCGACGCGCGTTGGGTACGCCCGCACCTTGAGCTCGAGCCCCAGCTCGGCGAAGAGCTCGCCGGGAACCGACACAAACGCATGCTCCCCGAACCCGATGGCTTGCACTTCGGCCCGCTCGGCGGGGTTGGCGGCGATGTGCCTCGTCAAGGCGGCGATTTCGCGCTCGTAGATTTTGGGGTCGATGAATCGCTGCGCGCCGCGGGCGGTACCTTGAATCTCCTGGTCGTTCAGCTTGCGGTAGGGCAGTTCGATCTCGGTGCGGGCGCACGTCAAGGGGAGTTCCGGGCGGTATTCGATGCGATTTAGAATCTCGAGCACCGTCTCCGCCAAAAGCTCGCCGCACTCGGCCATCGGCCGCGGCCTGCCGCCTTCGGCCGGGCGGTCGGNNGGAGTGGGCGTTTCCCGCCGCTCCGTTCAAAAAGAGAGTGAGCGGACAGCCGCTCGCTGCAAGGCGCCGTGCCAGGCCCCCGGGGAAGCCCGCCGTCAACTTGCCGCTCCCGCCCTCGTGCGTGGGATGGCAGGCGAAGTTGACCAAAGCGGCCGCAAGACCCCCGCCCGGGCGCCGCAGGGCCATCACGGTCACTTCGGGATCGATGGGACCTTCGATGAATAGAGCGTCTGGATGCGAAAAGTTGCCGTGCGTGCGCACCGTGCCGTCGCGCATCACGACGCGGCGGTTGTGCGCGACCCGGAATTCGTATCCGTGGCCGAAGCCCGCTTCGACGGGCGCAAGGCCCGCCAGCGCGCCGCCGAACGCTTGGGTCGCCTTGTCGATGAGGCTCGCCACATACGCCTCGTCGGGCTTCACGTCGCCGTCGTAGCCGACCGCCGGACCTGCGTGGTTGTGCGTCGCCGCCACCATGACGGCGTCTCCGGGAAAGTCGTACTGCTCCTCGACCCGCCGCCGGATACGCAACGCGACGTCCCGCTCGACCACGGCCGTATCGAGCTGTACGAACGCCGCCCGGCGGTCGCCGGACTCGATCACGG
>NICF_comb_assmDRAFT_10004043_pt1 | contig 10330 bp, 10 predicted proteins | sample NewIslPassag4_SG_FD_11279 | JGI IMG/M metagenome (IMG submission 11279) | reverse complement strand
GGCACGCGCCACAGCGCCCCTACCGGGTCATTGCCGAGCGGCTCGAGGGCCACGTGTGCCTCCAGCGCCGCGTACAGCCGCTCCGCCGGAGCGCGCCTGAGGGCAGGAGCCAGCCCGCCCGCCATGGTGCACCCGGCCGAGGCGCCTGCCGTGCGCAGCACCGCCACCCGCGGTGGCGTCGCTTCCCAGAGCAGCAGATGCGCATGCCGCGGCATCGCCCGCCTCTCCTCCTCCGCGCCGAGCGGAACACGTCGGGGATCGCGGCTCTCGGCCCGGCGCCCAGCGGCCGCCCAGTCGTACCCGCGCAGCCCTCCCGCGCATGGACAGTGGCCGCCGTCCTCTGCCTCTGTTTCGAACAGATGTTCCATCATTAGTGGCCGCTCTCCGCTGGCCGTTGTCCGGGGTGGGCTGCCGACCCGCTGTCAACGCCCTCGTTCAATCATGAGGAAAAGAACGGGAGCGTGCCCTGTCGTCCTCTAGACAGTTGCGCATTCATCGACGGGGCGAACGTGGTCTGGCCCGGTTGTCCCAAACGGCCCCCACAGTGCGGGCGCGGGGCATGGCGGGCCTGCGATTGTTCACGGCAGGCGGCACGATGCCCGACCAAGTGCTCTGGCTGGCGCCCCCGCCACTTACCCCGCGTGGGCGCGCCCAGGAGCTGGGCACCCCGATCTGCGTGCAGATGCGGCTGGCGGGAGTGTCGGCGCTGCAGCAGCTCCTTGATTGCTCCCCCTATATGCGCGTGATCCTCGATCGCTTCGCGCGCCCGCCCAGGGCGACGGTCCCCCTGCGCTGCTGCCTGGCCGCTGTTCGCGCTGATGGCGAACCAACGGGTGGTATGTCAAGCTGACCAGGGTGACCTACGCCGATGCGGCGCGCGGCCGCTCGACATCACGGGCATTGTTGGAGCACTTGGTGGGAGCGTTCGGCGCCGAGCAGCTCGCCTGGGGGTCGAATTTTCCGCCTCCCCGGCGCTGTACCCGGTCCGCCTCCACGGCTAGGAGGCGACCACGCGACGCTTGCATTGGTCGCGGGTGGGGCGTCGGTGGTTCGCGCGCCCGCTGCCGGTCTGCTCCACGGATGTGCTATCATGGGCCACCTCGAAGGGCGCGTCGCGAACTGGCAGCGGCCAGTGTCGGAGGCTCTGGACGGCCAGGCGGGCGGGCGACGGCGGGGAAACGGAGCGCTACATGCGACGTATGAGCCTGTGCCTCGTGTCTAGCCTGCTCCTCCTGCTCCTAGCTTGCCAGCCCACGAGTACGCCTGGCGGCCATCCGCCGCCAACCGCTCCGGCGACAATCACCACGAGTCCCGCGCCGACTAGCACGGTCCGGGCTGTGGCCGGCACCCCGGACCGGGAGGCGATCGGTGGCCTACCAGCCGCGCTGAGTCCTCCCGTTGCCGTGTCTGTCGGCGTGCTGTCTAGCATCTCCGACTCGGGGATTTATATCGGGCTCGCCCGAGGCTACTACCGAGAGCTCGGGTTGGATGTCCACGTGGAGACCATTACCGATCCCAACACGATCGGGACCATGGTCAGCACCAACCAGCTGGACGTCGGTGGCTACGGGGTGAACACCAATCCCTTCTTGGCCGCGGCGCGGGGAATCAACCTCAAACTCGTCGCCGACAAGGCGACGCTGCGCCCGGGCTTCGAGGGCTTCGTCACGCTGGTCGCTCGCAGGGAACTGCTTGATAGCGGCCAGATTCGCTCGTGGGCCGATCTGCGCGGCCGTCGGGTGGCCAAATTGGCGCCATGTGACTCCAACGAGCCGAATCTCGAGAAGGCGCTGGAGCAAGGAGGATTGACTCGTGGTGACATCGAGGTCAGCTACATGGGCTTCCCGGATATGATTCCTGCGCTTGCCAACGGTGCTGTCGACGTGGCCGTGCTCATCGAGCCGTTCGTCGCGGTGGTGAAGGAGCGCGGCATCGCGGGGCCGATTCCCGGCAGCGATCAGCTGTATCCCAACCAGCAGGTCGCGGCCATCTACTATTCGCCGAGCTTCGCCCAGAACATCGAGGCAGGGCGGCGCTTCATGATCGGATATCTACGAGCTGTACGCGATTACAACGATGCATTCACCAAGGGGATCAATCGTGCTGAGATCGTCCAGATCTTGACACAGTATACTCCAGTGAAGGATGCGGCGTTGTACGACAAGCTCGTGCCCGCCGGGCTGGATCCCAACGGTCGAGTGAACGTTGCTGGCATCCGTGATGACGTAGCCCTGTGGACGCGTATCGGATGCGCGCAGGGCGAGGTTGCCGATGTGAACCAGGTGGTGGATCAGAGCTTCGTCGATTACGCGGTGCGTGTCTTGGGCATCTATCGCTAGCAGCATGTGATCACTCAATGGCGAGCTACGGAGAGCAGATATGGGGGACAACGGCCGCCGTTGCAACCCGCTGTTTAACCGCAATCGTCTCAAGCTCGGCGTCTTTGCGACGAATGTCAGCAACGGCTGCGCGATCACTTTGGCGGAGGGGCGCTTCGAGACGACCTGGGCCAACACGCGGGCGGTCAATACGCTCGCTGACCAGGCGGGTCTTGAGGCGCTGGTGCCCGTGGCACGGTGGAAGGGGTTTGGGGGGCCGAGTAACTTCAACGGCACGTGCTTCGAGACGTTCACCTGGGCGGCCGGCCTCGCCGCCCAGACCACCCAGGCAGCCGTGTTCGCCACGGCACATGTCCCCACGATCCACCCGATCGTGGCCGCGAAGCAGGGCACGACCGTCGACCACATCTCGGGGGGCCGTTTCGCCCTGAACGTGGTGTGCGGCTGGTTTCGCCCCGAGCTGGAAATGTTTGGCGCGCCGGTCCTGGAGCACGATGAGGCGTACGCGTATGCTGCCGAGTGGCTCCAGGTCGTACGCCTACTATGGACAGCGGAGGGAGAGGTCGACTATACTGGCCGATTCTTCACGATCCGGCGCGGCTTCCATGAGCCCAAGCCCGTGCAGCGCCCGTTCCCGCCGGTGATGAGCGCGGGCTCGTCGCCAGTTGGGCGGCGCTTCGCGGCGCAGTACGCCGATATGGCGTTCACCCAGCTGCGGCCGGCCGAGTTCGAGGAAGCACGAGCGGAGATCGCGGCGCTGCGCCGGCTGGCCCGGGAAGAATTCGGGCGCGAGCTGCAGGTCTGGACGACGGCGTATGTCGTCTGCCGCCCCACAGAGCGTGAGGCACGCGAGTACTTGCACTACTATGTCTACGAGAGGGGGGACTGGGAAGCCGTAGAGAACCTCACCCGGATCATGGGCATGCAGAAGCGGCACCTGACTCCGGCGCGGCTGGAGCAGCTCAAGGCCCAGTTTGTGGCCGGTTGGGGAGGATTCCCGCTGGTGGGAACCCCCGAGCAGATCGTGGAGGCGCTACTGCAGGCGGCCCGCGTGGGGGTCGATGGCGTAACTCTCTCCTGGGTCAGCTATGAGGCGGAGTTGCGGCAATGGACCACGGAGGTCCTGCCGCTGCTGGAGCAGGCGGGGCTGCGGGAGCCGGTCAAGCGGACTGATGCACTGTCGGGCCGAGACGCCCTGAGTAGCCATGCTCGCTAGCCGGGGCTGCCGCCGGAGCCCACCCGGTCGCCGCCATGCTGCCGCAGGATGCTCTCCGCCTGCCCTGCGGCTTCGTCGGCCACCTCCACGGTGAGCAGGATATCGCCCTGGCTGACCCGAGCCTCGTACTCCCGCGCCTCGGCCGCCGAGAAGCCCCAGCCAGTGAGGACGCCGAGGAGTCCGCCTGCGACGAGCCCGACGCCAGCGCCGACTGCCGCCGTCGTGCCCGCGACGCCCAGGGCGGCCGCGAGAGGGCCGGCCGCCAGCACCGGGCCGATTCCGGGGATGCTCAGGGCACCAATGCCTACCAGCCAGCCCGCCGCGCCTCCTAGTATGGCCCCCAGGGTGCCACCACCAGCCGCGCTGGCCGGCACGTCGGTTCGGGTCGCTCGGGCCAAGTCCCCTGCACTGGTTGGACTGGCCACGAATCCAACGCGGTCTGGATCGAAGCCGGCGCGCTGGAGCTGTTCGATGGCGGCTTCCGCCTGCGACTGGGTGCGGAAGAGCCCGGCTACGGTTTTCATCAGCGCCTCCCCCCTTGGCAGATCTTGGTGCTGCTGGCAGGGGCAGGTCTCCTTCCCCCACACACGCGCGGCCATCCACCCTCACGTCCCGGCCTCCCGCAGAGTGCATGCCGCTGTCCCGGACCATGGTGCCGCCTTCAGCCCTGACCTCTGGTTGGAGCACACTCGCTCATCGGGACCCTGGTCGCACCCCTCGCCCGCTCGCACGCCGCACTTGCCGACCGCGCTCTCGGGACGGCACGCGGTCTGCGGTGCTGCTAGTAGGTCTAGAGTGAGGAGGAGCAGCGCGGGCCGTCGCCTCTGGAGGTGGCCTTATCGGCGTGGGGTGCCCTTCGTCAGTACACGGCACGCGTTGCACCGTTGGAGGCGAGATGTTCTCCCCACCATTTCGCGATCGCTACGACGCCGGCCGGTTCCTCGCCACGAAGCTCACGGCGTTTGCCAACCGGCCGGAAGTGCTCGTGCTCGCGCTCCCGCGCGGCGGGGTGCCGGTGGCGTTCGAGGTGGCGCGGGCGCTGCATGCGCCGTTGGATGTCTTCCTGGTGCGCAAGCTAGGCGTGCCGGGGCATCGGGAACTGGCGATGGGCGCCATTGCCTCGGGCGGCGTCCGCGTGTTGAACGTCGACCTGATCCGTCGCCTGGGCATCGCCCCGCAGGCGGTCGAGGCGGTCATCGCCGAGGAGCAGGCGGAGCTGGCGCGGCGGGAGCGGACCTACCGCGGCGGTCGGCCCCCGCTGGAGGTACGGGGCCGCACAGTCATCCTGGTCGATGACGGCCTGGCGACCGGCTCCACGATGCGCGCGGCTGCCCAGGCGCTGCGCCAGCAGCAGGCCGGGCGGATTGTGGTGGCTGTGCCGATCGCACCCCCCGAGACCTGCACGGAGCTGGAGACGGAGGTCGACGAGGTCGTCTGCGCCCTCACGCCCGAGCCCTTCTACGCAGTCGGCCTCTGGTATCAGGACTTCTCGCAGACCACCGACGAAGAGGTCCATGACCTCCTGGCTCGGAGCGTCCAACCCCCGCCGGTCAGTGCGTCATCACGCTGACCCGGATGAACCACAGAGGCGCGGCTCGCCGGAGACGACGTGAGGCGCGTCCAAGGAGGCGATGACGATGGACCGGAGATCCGTACAGGCGACCGAGCAGCTCGTCAGAGTTCCCGCTGCTGGGGTCACGCTCGAGGGCAACCTCGTTGTGCCTACCCAAGCGCGGGGCGTAGTACTGTTCGCCCATGGTAGCGGGAGCAGCCGGCACAGTCCCCGCAACCGCTACGTGGCGGGCGTGCTGCAGGAGGCCGCCCTCGCGACGCTGCTCATCGACCTCCTGACTCGGGAGGAGGAAGCGATCGACCTCAGAACCGCCCACTTGCGCTTCGACATCGGGTTGCTAGCCGAACGGCTCGTCGGCGCCTCTGACTGGCTCGCCCAGTACCCCGAGACGCAGCACTTCCGACTCGGCTACTTCGGCGCAAGCACTGGCGCTGGCGCTGCACTGGTGGCCGCGGCCCGGCGCCCGGAGCGCGTCGACGCCGTGGTATCGCGCGGCGGCCGGCCTGATCTGGCTGGGCCCGTATTGGAGCAGGTCCGGGCGCCTACCCTCCTCATCGTCGGGGGCCACGACTTCCCAGTCCTCGAGATGAACCGCGCCGCGTTGGCCCAGCTGCGCTGTGAGAAGCGCTTGGAGATCGTCCCCGGCGCCACCCACCTGTTCGAGGAGCCTGGCGCCTTAGAGCAGGTGGCGCGCCTCGCCCGGGACTGGTTCGTGGCCCATCTGACGCCGCCAGGGCCGTCGCGGCTCCCACACGCCTAGCCAGGGCGTGCCAGGCTTGCGGCCCTTCTCAAGATGGCACACGGGCTGCAGTGGTGTAGCTACGTGACCTGGTGAGCGGGCGCTGCGCCGGTGAGTGGTCTCCGGCTACCAGGTGCCCTGCTGACCGTCCGACGGAGGGAGGTTCAAAATGGCCCAGGCGCAAGCCAAGCAGCAGTCAGAGCAGCGCACGGGTGTCTCGAACGTCGCGTACGATCTGGTAACGATCCTGCAGAACAAGCTCAAGGGCATCGCGGCGTTCGAGGAATACAAACTGGACGCCCAGGTGGCTGGCGACCAGGAGGTGCTCGACCTGTTGACCCGGTTGGAACAGCGCGAGCGCCAGGATGTCGACCAGTTGAAGCAGCTCGTCGTCCAGCGACTGCGCTAGCGGGAGGTTGGTAGCGCTCTTGGAGCGGTGCACGACTGTCGGCTGCCCGCGGCGGTACGCGCCGGCGTCGACACCGGGAGCACACCAGCGACGCGCCTGAGAAGACTGGGTCCGGGAACTCCCTTCCGAGCACCTTCTCGGACCCAGTAGCGTGTTGTTCCCCTTCCTCGTGCTCACGCGGCGAGGAGTGAGTCGTGGCCCGGCGGAACGAAGAGGTCGCCGCACTCCTGGCGAATATCGCCAAGCTGCTGGCCGTGAAGGGCGAGGATCCCTACCGCATCCGGGCGTACGAAGAGGCGGCGCAGGTCATCAGCGCCGCAAGCGAAGACATCGAGGAGCTGCACCGGGCGGGCCGCCTCCGAACCCTCCGCGGCGTCGGCGAGTCCATCGCGGCCAAGGTGGCCGAGTACCTGGACACTGGCCGTTCCAGCTACTACGAGGAGCTGAAGCGGGAGGTGCCGATGCCGGCCACGGAGCTGCTGGAGATCACCGGCATCGGTCCGGCCCGCGCGCATCTCCTCTACGAACGTTTGGGCATCACCAGCATCGCAGAGCTGGAGCGGGCTGCCCGGGAGCATCGGCTGCGCGCGCTGCCGGGCTTCGGCGAGACGCTGGAGAAGCGGATCGCCCGAGAGGCGGCGCGGGTCGCGCAGCGGACACGGCGCCTGCTGCTGGGCGTGGCGCTGCCGGCGGCCGAAGAGGTGGTGCACTGGCTGAGCGGCCACCCGGCCGTGCGGGAGGTCCACCCGGTGGGCAGCATCCGCCGCTGGCGGGAGACCATCGGCGACATCGACATCCTGGTCTCCGCCGACGCCCCCGCGGCAGTCATGGCGGCTTTCACTAGCCTCCCGCTCGTCAAGGAGGTGCTGGCGAAAGGACCCACGCGCGCCTCTATCCTCACCCGGGACGACCTGCAGATCGATCTCCGAGCTATCCAGCCCGACGAGTATGGCTCGGCACTGCAGTATTTCACCGGCTCGAAGGAGCACAACATCGCGCTGCGCACCGTCGCGCTGGACCGTGGCTGGAAGCTCTCGGAGTACGGCCTCTTCGATCGCGAGGGGCGGCGGATCGCGGGGCGGACCGAGGAGGAGATCTACCACGCTCTGGATATGGACCCGATGCCTCCCGAGCTGCGAGAGAACCGCGGTGAGATCGAGGCGGCGCAGCAGCACCGCCTCCCCAGTCTGGTCGAGCTGGACGACGTTCGCGGGGACCTGCACGTCCACACGGACTGGAGTGACGGCCACGACGCCGCGGAGCGGATGGTTGAGGCTGCCATCGCCCGGGGCTACCAATACCTCGCCTTCACCGATCACTCCCGTTCCCTGGGCGTGGCCAGAGGGCTGACCATTGAGCGCCTGCGCGAGCAGCGCCGGCTCATCGAGCGGCTGAATGCGCGCTACGCGCCCTTCCGCGTGCTGCATGGGGCCGAAGTGGACATCTTGCCCAGCGGCGAACTCGACTATCCAGCCGAAGTACTGGCCGAGCTGGATATCGTCACTGCCTCGGTGCACAGCCACTTCGGCCAGCCCGGCGAGCGGATGACGGCGCGGATCATCCAGGCGCTGCGCAACCCGTACGTGGACACGCTCAACCACCCCACTGGGCGCCTCTTGCTCCGTCGCCCGGAGTACGAGGTGGATGTCGAGGCCGTGCTCCAGGCCGCTGCGGAGCACGGCGTGGCCCTGGAGGTGAACGGCCAGCCCGACCGGTTGGATCTCAACGATCTCTGGGCCCGCCGGGCCACGGAACTGGGGGTGCTCCTCGTCCTGAATAGCGACGCCCATTCCACGCGGCAGCTCGCTAACCTGCGGTACGCCGTGGCCACCGCGCGCCGCGGTTGGGTCGAGCCGCGGCACGTCCTCAACACATTGCCGCTCAAGCGCCTCTTGCTGCACCTGCGGCGGCGACGGAAGCGAGCTACAGCAGCCTAGCAGCACTGCTCGCGCTACGGCCATCGGAGGATCATGCTGTGCTCGTCCGCCATCTGCACTCGCGTGCCGAATGGAGCGCCCAGCCCGTTCAGGAGACTGCATAGCCAGCTCACGTCTGCCGCCGAGGCGCGGTGGAGTCGGAATCGTTCGACTTGCAGCGGAATCAGCCGGACTTCCTCGAGGCGACCCTGGAGAGGATCGACGCGGACCAGGTACATCAATCTGAGATCGGTGCGAAATATCTCATACCCACTGATCCCCTCGTAGTCATCGAGGAAGTCCCCACAGCCGTAGAGGATCAGGTGGTCCCGGTACACTTCGATCGCTTTCACGTGGTGGGAAGAGTGCCCGTGGATGATGTCAGCGCCTTCCTCGACCAGCCGGTGGGCGAAGTGGATCTGATCGGGGGGGATCTCGTAGCCCCAGTTGCCTCCCCAGTGAATCGAGACGACTACAATGTCGCCGGGCTGTTTCGCTCTGCGGATCTGGGCAGCGACACACTGAGCGGTTTCGTCCGACAGGTCTTCCAGCAGGTTGACGCCCGGCCGGTCGTCGGCTGCGGCCCACTCGCGGGGAATACCGCTAGTGGTCGTGCCCAGCGAGAAGACGAGGATGCGCCCCTTGGCTGGCACCTCGAGCACGGCTGGAGCGGCGGCGGCTGCCGCGTTCTCGCCCGCGCCCGCGCGCGCGATGCCCACCCGATCCAAGGTCTGGAGGGTCTCGGTCAGGCCCGCGTAGCCCCAATCGAGGACGTGGTTGTTCGCCAAGCAGCAGCAGTCGAGGTGCGCGGCTGTGAGGCAGCCGATGTTCCGAGGGTGCATGCGATAGTGGATCCCCTTGCCAGGCCAGGCGTCCTCGCTGGCAGTGATGCTGGTCTCCAGGTTCACGATTCGCACGTCCAGCCCTGCTTGGAGCAGCGGTCCCAGCGCGTCGCCCCAGATGTACGCGAAGTCCACCGGCCGCGCGATCGGGCCGCCGGCGCGCTCGGCAAGCCGCACGTAGTGGCGGGCGTCACGGATGTAGGGCTCGTACAGCACGGGGTTCCCGGGATGAGGCAAGGCCTGGTCGATGCCCCTGCCTGTCATCACGTCGCCACAGAGAAACAGACCGATGGGCTCGGCTGACGTCGGTACCATTGTGCGCCAGACCTCATGGGGGCTCGCCATGTCCAGGTACGGCGGTTCCGAAATCTTTCAGGTCGTTAATCCCATCGCCTGAGCGAGGCGGCAGGATGCGTGCCGCTGTGGGGAGCTGACGTGATGGTCCACGTGGGCTTTCGCTCCGCCGGCTTCCTGCCCTCGGCATGCCTCTTGCTAGCTCCTCAGCGGAGGCTCGGCAACACTGGCAACCGTCCCATGGTGGGAGGAGCATCATGCTGTACTACTGCGCCTACACGTGGTATCCCGGCACCACCCAGCAGCAGGTTGCCCAGCGTTTCGTGCAGCAGGAGGAAGCAGGTCTGCACCATCCCGAGCGGTGGCGCGGCTGGTACGCGCTCGCGGGCGGTGGGGCTGGATTCCTCCTCGTCGAGACGGAGGACCCGCGAGAGTTGACCGAGATGCTGCAGCCGTATATGGACCTCATGAGCTGGGATGTGCGGGCGATCTATCCGCTCGACCACGACCAGACAATGCAGGCGATGCGGGAGGTGCTGCAGCGCTCGGCCTAATGCGAGGAAGCCGGGGCAGGGGTGCCGAGAGCAGGGATGGCTTGACCCTATGCTGATCATCACCAAGGGCAAGAACCTCGCGATCACGCCGAGCCTACGGACGCTGGCGCAGAACGAGGTTGCTCGCTGGGGGTACGCGCCTTGCAACGTAGTCGGAGTCGGGGCTTCGGCTGGTGGAAAGCTCCGAAGGGAGGAGAGTACAGTGATCAACCGCGCACAGATTCGCGTAGGGATGGACGTCGTGGGCTCGGATGCGGACAACGTGGGGCGCGTGAAAGAGGTCCGGGACACGGACTTCCTCGTCGACCGCACCATGCAGCGGGACGTCTACATCCCGTTCAGCGCCGTCCGCGATGTAACGGGCGACCGGATCGCGCTCAACATCCCGGCGGGCCAGGTTGACAACATGGGCTGGATGAGCCCGCCGGTCACCGGCGGCACCTCGCCC
>NICF_comb_assmDRAFT_10004042_pt1 | contig 10333 bp, 10 predicted proteins | sample NewIslPassag4_SG_FD_11279 | JGI IMG/M metagenome (IMG submission 11279) | reverse complement strand
TCGAGAGGTGCCTCATCAACATGCCGGATCGGACGGCCAACTTTCCCGCTTTCCCATCACCCCCTAATGTATCGCCCGCTACCCCTGCATGTCAACTTGCAAACCCCCATTTTTCGGGGACTCTCGTCGGTAATCAATGCCGGTCTGTCTGAAGAGTTGTTGTTCTCCCGCAAAAGGCCGCTATCCGCCGCAAACGCGATTAAAAAAAGCTACGTTTTTTTCGGGCAACCAGTCGCGATCTTCCAAATTCACCTGAACGGCGCTTTTGACGACAGAAACTTCGAATAGCCATGACGATTCCGATTCCGCCATCCCCGTCCGAGCAAGCCCACACTGACATTATAGGCACGCCGAGCCAAACTTTTCCTGTGCGATCCATGCCACCAACCTCTCCACAGCCTGCCCCTCTGTGGGTTGCCCTACGCAAATGGAGTGAACTGCTAGGACCGGAAAACGTTGATGGCCCGGACACAGTCGTAAAACGTTACAGTCCTGGTGCCTTACCGAAAAAGTACGTGACCCGTCCTGTGGCTGCGGTTCGTCCAGCCAACCGTGAACAGGTCGTCGGGGTGGTGAAGATTGCCCGAGCCAGCGGCATTCCTCTGCACGCAATCAGCCGGGGACAGAACTGGGGTTATGGAGGTCCCCTGCCGCCGCGTGACGGCATGGTTATCGTGGACCTCAGTCGGATGAACCGCATTATCGAAGTGAACACCGAATTGGCCTACGCGGTGATCGAGCCGGGGGTTACGCAGCGGCAGCTATTTGATTATCTGAAGACCCATCAGATCCCGCTGGTGCCTGACGCCACAGGTGCGGGACCGGAAGCGTCTCTGGTGGGAAACATCCTGCAACGGGGCTTTGGACATACGCCCTACGGGAACCGCGTGTTGCATGCCGGAAATTACGAGGTGGTTTTGCCAGACGGCCGCATTATTGAGACGGGATTCGGCAGGTACGAGAACGCCAGGGCAAAGCACGTGTTTCCCTATGGTAGGGGCCCCTGGGTGGACGGCCTGTTCACGCAATCGGGCTTGGGAATCGTGACCAGGATGACCGTGTGGCTCCTGCCCGCTCCGGAAGCCCTCATCGGATTTGCCCTCAAGGTGCCCTGCGAACACCAGATTGCCCAGATTGTAGAAAGATTGCGTCCCCTGTGTCTGGACGGCACGGTACGAAGCACGGTACACATCGCCAATGATCTCCGCGTCATCTCGGCCCGGACGTCCTATCCGTATTCGCTCACGGGAGGGCGGACACCATTACCGGCCCCCGTTCGTCAGCATCTTCGCCGGAAATTCGGCGTTGGCGCGTGGAATCTCATGGGAGGGCTTTACGGTTCTCGGGGAATGACACGCCAGGCAGCCAAGGAAATACGACGGGCGTTTCGCGGTTTGGCCCCGGTTTTCTGCTTTGGAAGCAGGCTTTTGTTGGTCGGGCGATGGTTGGCGGAGATGACCGAACGTTTGGGCGTTCGAACCCCGCTGGCAGAGGCCGTGCGCAGCGCTGATTCGGTGTATCGGCTTCTGGAGGGTGAGCCCTCAGACGAGCATCTGAAAGGAGTTTTCTGGCGACACCGGTCTGTTCCTTCAGTTTTCCATCCCAGGGCGGCGGGTGCGCTGTGGTGTTCGCCTGTGTTACCGATGCGAGGGGAGGATGTTCTTGCTCTCCTCCGCACTGTCACACCCATTTATGAACGTCATCAGCTTGAGCCGCTCATCACCTTTTCCGCAGTGACAAGCCGGGCCCTCGTGGGTGTTTTCAGTATCTGCTATGATCCTGAAGACTCTCTTCAGGTCAACCAGGCGGAAGCCTGTTACGAAGAGCTTTCTTCGGCGATCTGCCGGTCAGGTTATTATCCCTATCGCGGGATGGTCCCCCATTGTGCGGATCCCTGCTTTTGGGACGTTCCGTCAGAATTTTTGAACACACTCTTCCCCCAGTCAGTCTCGTGTGATCGTACCTGATCGCGAAGCTCGCTTGAGTGGCGTCCTCCAACAGGCTCCAGGATGAGGCTGACTTCCTACGGACGCGCTGAAAGGACACCGAGCTGCCCACGATACGTCGCCCGGGTTGGTATCGATTTATCCAATCGGATAAGGTGCGGGAGGAGTGGGCACCGTCCAGATCCATCCCAATCCTGCCGCCCAACGCAGGATGACGGCGATCAAGGCAAAGAACGCGAAATGGAGAAATCCCGCCCCGAATTCGATTTCGAAGACAAGGTATCCGACGAATGCTCCTGCTGCGAACACAGGAGGGATCACGATCGCCCAGGTCCACAACTCTTCCGTGACAAAATTGGCGACAAGCCAGTTAAACCCCCACCAGAGCAAGAGATAACCGCCTGCGCATATCGCCGCTCGCACCCAGAGATCACGGCCGCGGAGTGGTTGAAGGTCGTCTTCATTGCGGAGGAACTCGTAGGCACCGGCGCTCGCAGGGACAGTGACCGCTGCCAGGCCGATTGCCTGGAGCCAGACATTATCGCGAACGACCCCCGCGTGACCCAAGACGAGAGTCCCCACGAATACCACCAACACGCCGCCCACTATAGAGAGAATCATTACCGGTGTGAAGCGGCGTTCCATCCGCGCGATCGGTTTCAGTGTGAGCTCGCCAGAAATACCGCGACCACCGCTGCCGAACATCTCCGGCTCGTGGATGACAACCTGCTCCTCGAGCTTGGGGATCTGAATGACCGTTTTGCATTTGGGGCACGGACCGCTTTTCCCAGCGAACTTGTCACTGACGGTGAATCGTGTTCGGCAACCCGGACAAACGACGAAAATTGCCATGGTTTTTTCTCCGAATTCCATTTCGCCTGGGTTTCACCTTTTAGTTTGGCAAAGCCACCGAACCTGTCAACGGGAAGCAAATCCTGACACATCCCTGCTTGACCTGCGGCGATAGGGAAGCGGATGTCCAGAGGGGTTTGCAACGGAGCAAGATTCACCGCGGAAAGCCCTGCCTGTCAGCTCCACTTTCGACGGGACATATCTGTCACATCCACTTTGCAGCGTTAGACCGCACATCGGGTTTCGGTGGGCACGACAAGCGTCCCCTCCAAAGCGTCTGTAAGAGGGACGTACTTCTCACGTGCGCACTCCAACCTTTGGAGAATCCATTTCACTAAGCGGATTACCCCTGCTTGGTTGGCCTGGTTCAGTTGCGGGTTACACGGTAGGAGCGACTCATGAATTGCCCCTACAACCCATTGTGCCGGTGGCATGTCGTAGGTTCCAGCAAAAGTGGGGATGGGCCAGACGGGGCGGCCTGCGGGCAAATGCTCGGGCGGATCGTGCACAGGAACTCTCCCCGGGCATTTCCCACTGATTCGGTGCGGACTAGAATGGATTGATGGACGAGGAGACGGTCAACATACGCGATCTCCGGTACAGCCTCCGCGGAAACTGGCCCCCCTGTCATGAGTCTATCCGAGAGTGTGACTTTGAAATCGTCAGGGAGGGGAATAGCAAAGAAAGACAAAGCGGCGGAAACCCTCCTGCCCGGTTTTGCAGGCTGGCGTGGGAAACAGCTCGGGTCAGAGGGTCCGCTGCTTATCGAAACAAAGGAGACTCCACATGTTCGGGTTGCCTGGCTGGATGGAAATGATGATCATCGGTTTAATCATCCTGCTCCTCTTCGGCAATCGTTTGCCGAGCGTCATGCGATCGCTGGGACGTGGGGTTGTCGAGTTCAAAAAAGGGCTCCAGGACGAAGGTGGAGATGAGGAGCAGGATAAGAAGGCAGTCGAGGAGGAACAGCCTTCTCAGTCAGCCAAGTGACGTGATACCGATTTCGGCCTGGAACCTCGGCGCTGTGAGCGTGCAGCCCTCGTGCTGAGGTGAAACGGAGGTTGTCCACCATGGTCTCAGTGTTGCCCGTCGCTCAATTCTCCCTGCCCGGCGGCACGGAGATGCTGATAGTCCTTCTCGTGGCGCTGCTTTTGTTTGGTAACCGATTGCCGCAAGTGGCACGGTCGCTGGGCAAGAGCTTGAACGAATTTCGGAAGGGAATGCAGGGGCTGGAGCAGGAGTTGCGGTCGGCGATCAACGAGACACCGCCACCGTCTCCAAGCCGCAGTCAGCGCCCGGAAAACGAAGAGGACCGACAAACTCCCGTGGCCCCCAAGTTTATTCCGCCTGCCACCCCTCCCGAAGAACCGCCGCCTCCGGGTGATTTCCCTGGCTGAGCAACCTGCCAAGATAAGATCTTTGCAGTTGTGTTAAAACCTGTCTTCTACGTGGCTTGTCCACCCTGTGGTGGTGTTTGCACCGCGCGACTTTCCTGTGTCGCTGTGACCGAGCCGCTTGCCTCATTGGGCAGGACGGCCGGGAGTTCTATCGTGAATCGCGTCCCCTGGCCGGGGGCGGATTCGACAGTAATCCGGCCGCCGTGTTCCTGGACAATCTTCTGACTCACTGGCAATCCCAGGCCCGTGCCCCGGGAACCTTTCTTGAGTGAAACAAAGGGACTGAAAATCTTGTCGAGCATTTCCGGCGGAATTCCCGGGCCAGAATCCTCCACACCGATCCATACCTTCCCCTGTTCGGGATCGTACCGACTGAAAACGCGGACTCTGCGTGGTGGCGGCGAATCGGCCACCGCGTCAAACGCGTTTGTCACGAGGTTCAAGACAGCCCGGTGGATCCCCTCGGGATCGAACACCAGTGTCGGAATGTCTGACTCCCGTTCCCAGGAAAAATCGATCTCGCTTTCCTCCGCCCGGGCTTGCATGAGTTCTACAATGTCCTGAAGCAACTGGTTCAAATCGCTGGGCTGCAGATCGGGCTCCCGCTCCTTGCTGAAGGTCAGCATATCCATGACCAGTCCCGAGATCTTGGCCTGGTTTTTCTCGACGATGGCCCAGCCTTTGCGGATGAGCTCCTCGTCGTGCTGCTTCAACCCCATCTCGATCAGATAGCCCCCGCCACGAATTCCCTGCAGGATGTTCTTGATGTGGTGAGAGAGGGTAGCAATCGTCTGACCGATGGCCGCCAATCTCTCAGCCTGGACCATGGCCAGGTAATAGTGGGTGTCCTCTACAGCGAGCGCAGCCTGATGGCCTATGGCAATCATCAGCATGAGGTGATCCTGGGTGAATTTATTCACCTGCCCACGGCGAATCATCTCCTGCGGTGATGTGGACGTGTCGATGTAAATAACGCCCACAACACCATATCGCCCCTGCATGGGAACGCAGATCGCTTCGCGGATACCTGCCTGCACGATGCTTGCCCCCGAGTCCCATCGCTCATCGTGCCGGGCGTCGCTGGTGAGAACGCCCTCGTTGCGTTCCCGAACATAGTCCAGAATTGTCTGACTGATGATCAATTTTTCCGGGGCCACCACGCCTTTTCGCACCCGCCTCACTTTAGGCACGAGTTTTCCTGTATCGGGGTCCACGAGCATGATACAGCCACGGTCGGCCTCCACCCATTCGAAGATGAGATCCATGATACGGTTGAGAAGCTGCTCAATATCGAGCGTGTGGCTTACCGCCAGGGCTGTGTGATAGACGATTTCCAGATTCCGGCGCGCCTGTGCCAGCCAGGAATCCGGCGCGAATCCCTGGCCCCGCAGGAGGCGATTTCCCTCTTCCGAACTGACGACGCTGACAATCTGGGATCTTTCGGCCTCCGGCTCCGCAGCAATGGAAACGTTCCAGGTGGCTTCGCGTTCGGATTCCTCCGCCGGAGACGTGAACAGCATGAGCGTCCGCCCCATTTGAATCTGGTCGCCACTGTTGAGCCAGTGTTCCTGGATCCGCCTGCCGTTGACGATTGTCCCATTGGAGCTGTTCAAGTCGATGAGCCGATACCGATTCTCCACCCGCCGAATCTCGGCGTGATGGCGCGAAACCCCCGCGTCGTGCAATTGCACTTTGTTGGAAGAGTCTCTCCCGATGGTGATGACCGACCCTTCCAATTCAAAGCGAGTCCCCTGATCGTTTCCCCGAATAACAAACAGTGAGGGCACCTTTCCGCGCTCCTTCCGCCCGATCGGTGTTTCTGCCAGAAAGCTGGACTGTTTCTGGACCGTTCAACGTTCCCCCGGCGTCCGTTTCCAACGCGAACTGGCCGGTGTCGGATCTGTGTTCACTAGTCGTGTTCTGATGTCGCCCCTCTATCTTCTATCTGGCCGAATCGAATCCTGCACCCTGCAACTCCGTCAAGTTATTTTACGGTAGACCGATTGATTCCCGAAACGCCCTGGGACGTTCCACGCTGGACGATTCTGGAAAAGAAGACCGGCCCCCACAAGATTTTCCCCGGCTGCTTTCCGGAACGGGGCCGGGGCGTCGGCCGAATCTTATCGGCGGCCTTACTGTGCGCCGCGATTCCTTGTGCAGGCCGGGTCTGATCGCAGGTATTTCTTGGGAGGCTTCAAAATCCCAGGTGACGATGGAGAAACTCGAAGGTTCCCACTCCATGGATCGTGTGGGGGCCCACAAACCACTCGATTTCCGTTTTGTCCGTCAGGCCCAACAGTGCCTCGTAGAGGAATCGCACCTTGGCATATTCGTAGGCAACCCGCTCATCCGGTGCAACGCCGTCGAAATGCCCCCGTTCCGCCATAAACGGGCGCGGAGCAATGAGCGTCGCCATTTCGGCGTAGTTGAAGGTTTCCCCCAGGTCGAATTCGAAAATCTCGTATTCTCCGGTGAAAACGTAACTGTACTGGCTCCGAGTTGAAGCGTTCTTCCAGACCCAATCGTTAAAATCGGCAGAACAGATGGACAGACAGTACTGGGGCACCAGCGGCGGCACGCGCATCGCCGTCTTGCCCCCGTAAGAGAGCCCGTAGAACGCAATCCGAGCGGGGTCAACAAACTCCAGAGTACTGAGCCAGTTCACGATCTGCTGATGCTGAGGCACGATGATAGAAAAAAGCGTCTTTCCGAGAGGGTTCGCTTTGCGCTGAAGGGTGCGGAACCGGTCGCCGAAAATGTAGGGATTTTGCGGAGCAAATACGACGAATCCTTGTTCGGCAAGTCGAGCGGCAAAGTTGTGATAGGCACGGTGGTCACCCTCAATGGTATCACGGGGTCGCCCTTCCAGACCGTGCTGGCAGACCACCACAGGGCGTCGCTCTCCCGGCCTGATGTCCTTCGGTACGAGGAGAATCCCATACGCAAACACGCCGTCGAATACATCCAGGACAACTTCGTACCCGGTCCATTTTGGTTCGTCGTAGACCCGTCGTGACCGTGGATGGGGATCGCCCAGCGGAATGTCGATCCGACCGATCACCTCCTCGTAAAAGTATTCGCGGTACCACTCCACAGTTTCTGTGAATCTGGCGAGAGAGCTCGTGTCCAGACGTGACCAAAACTGCCGACGGACGTCGGAACTTTGCTCCAGAAATGTTTGAATATGTCGGTCGAGTTCCTCGATTTGACGCTGCACACGATCGCTTTGCCAGGGATTTTCCCGCCGCCATTGCGGTCCCTGTGCGACCGCACTGACATCGCTGTTGGGGTCCAGCATATGCAGGAAGGTCTTCAACCAGGCTTCCGAGCCATACGGACCTCGGCCATCTCCACTCGTGACCAACGTGAGATGGCTGGGGAGATGGGCCAGTTTCAGCAGGTTGTCAGCCCGAGCAACCTCGGACTGAACGGCCTCCAACTGGGGTGTGGATAAACTTCCCGGTGCTCCGCCCAATCCTTTTGGAACAGTAATTTCGGGACCACGGGCGGCCTCCACAATGAGGGGCCGCGGATACATCAGGAGGCTGATTTCGGCACACCCAAAATCCTTGAGCAGGGAGAAAACATTGCGATCGACCGGCTCCGACCAAGTGGCTTCGCGGGGTCCGAAAAACCGCTGACGGCCGCTGCCCGGATCCGATCATCCAGGGCTGCGGCGTACAGGGCCAGCATGCCGCCTTCCCCCCAACCTATGACCCCGACGGTCGGTTTCGTTGCCGTGTCGCCCTGTGCAGCGAAGCAATCCACCGCAGCGAGGATTTTTTGAACCTCGTACCCGATGATATGCCTGCCCAGTTCGTAGGCAGGACGATACAGATATTCGCGGTGGGTCAGCGAGACATTTCTGCGCTTGGCGATTTCCCGAGGAATGAGTTGCGGTACTAGCACGGTGCAACCGCTCTCGACGAGCCGCCGGGCAAACTGGGATTCTGGAGCCACGTCCGGTGACAGGCCTGCAAGCGCCTCGGGAGAAACATCGGCATCCGGAATCGCGATGACCGCGGCACGCGAGCCATTGCTCCGCGGTACCAAGAGAAGTCCCTCCCCTGTGACGTCGGAGAAAACGTTCCAGCGCACCGCGTAAATATCGTATGTCGGCCCACTGGCCAGAACNGGATCCNGGCCCGCCAAGGCAAGAATGGACANCCGCGGCGACGCGACTCGGGGATCCCTCACGCCAAGGATCTTGGCCAGTCGGGCCCTTCGCGACGTGATCCACTCTTCGGGCCATTGGCCGGATTTGAATTGTTCTTTCCAAACCTGGTTTCGGCGGGCAACCGTCCGTGCAGTTTCCCTGTCGAGAAACTGATCGATCGCATCAATCATTTGCGAGGCCGGGTCGCCCTCCATAGTAAGCGGGGCCGTCCCCTGTAACGACGTCACAACGTCACCAGCTCCCCGGCCAGGCTCCGCCAGAGTGAAACCTGCTCTGACCGCAATTCCAAGAATGATCAAGCCCCCGAGTACAGTCTTGACGACGCCCGCTCTTCCAACCCGACACACATATTCCCGATAAAATTCTTGGCGCCTCATGGACAATCTCCCGCGAACAAGGCATTTTCCGTCGCAGATTCACGACATAAACGACCTGCTGGATCGGCACACGCCTTCAAGCGATGACTGCCTGTCTTTGAAGGGAATCTCCGTCACGCAAGATCCAGCGCCCCTGATTATCCGTCTCGCATGGACCTGAACAAGCCACCAGCAGGCAATTGCGCAGGGTGCTGCCAACCGCGGTCTCGTGAAAGCCCATGTCCGACGAAAAGGTCTCTGGGATAAAGGATTAACCTCCGCAGGCTCTGTGAGACGGGGCAATCACGGGGACTACTCAGTTTGGTCTTGCTGCTCTTGTACTGCCCGATTGCCAGGCCAGAAGCGCGCAAGGTAAAGAACGGCCACAAAATCATAGAGTCCGTGAGCCACCATAGGGACGAGCAGGTTGCCGCTCACCGCGAAAAGAACCCCGAGATAGACGCCGAGAATCGTCGTCAAGATGACATAAATTTTTGATAACGGATGAGCGAGTCCAAACAAAATCGCGGCTGCAAGAATCGCCAGAATCGTTGCGAGATCGCCAACTGCTAACTCTCCCGTTCTTCCCAGTAAACTGGCCAATCCCCTTTGCACGATTCCGCGGAAAAAAGCCTCCTCTCCAATGCCCGCGACACAAGAAATCATGGCGATCTCGGCGACCGTCGCCGATCGAAACAGAGGGACGATCATTTGGGTCATCAGAGCGCGGAGCTCTTTGAAGACGCGTCCCGGCATGTAGCGCACGACCGGCAACAGAAGCAACATCGGCAAAGTCGCCAGCGCACCTGCGCCGAGTGCGGAAAAATCCCAACGGACAACTTCCCACAGCGGCAGACGCAGCAACCAGCCCGCCGCCACCGCCACCAGCCCGATAGCACACTCGAGTAGCGTACCGTAAACAATAAGTTGGGCAGTCACAGCGCGAGAAGCAGCCACCGGTTGATCTGTGTTGCGAATATCCATGGTTGTTCCTCTGAAAAAACTCTCGGTGTGATACGAACCAGTTCCATTGGTGAGGCGTGGCCCGCAGCACCCCCAAAACAGGGACCACACTACAATCGGCGGCAGACTGTCAATGGTAGAAGCAAATCGAGTCGCTCGCTAGATTCTGAAGAGGACTCTATAATCGTCGTTTGCCCGGGACAGGACACACCGGTCCACATTGAGTCGCGCGCGTGGTGGCCCGGAGCCAGTCAAACACTTTAAATACTTGCCAAGAACATTCATTTTTCGCCAACTGGATGTCACCGTTGCTGGAGGAGTTGCCTCATGTCGAAGGGTTCTCTTCTGTTGTGGATGGCTGCGCTGACGCTGATAGTGGCGACGCCGCAGGGCTGGGCCGAAAGATCGTTTGAATGGGCGCCGGCTCAGCCCGAGGAAGTCGGTCTCTCATCAGAACGGCTTCGAAGGCTCAGCGACGGTCCCGTTTTCCAGCATCCGGGTCATTGCTGGCGTTCAGGAATCACCTACAACCCCGCATTGAAGCGCTATATCTGGTTTCATGTGTATCCCAAGCAGACGCGGGGAGACGGTGCCCCGGCGGCAGGAGGCTGTGGTGTTTATGATGCCCCAGAGCCCTGGGGC
>NICF_comb_assmDRAFT_10004041_pt1 | contig 10334 bp, 9 predicted proteins | sample NewIslPassag4_SG_FD_11279 | JGI IMG/M metagenome (IMG submission 11279) | reverse complement strand
GGGCTTTCCACCCAGGTCCATCCCCACGTGCGTGGGGACTACACATGACCAGGACGGCAAGTTTGTTTCCTTACCGGCCCTTTCGGGCCGGTGCAACACCCAGAGCCGCAGAGCCGTGCTATACTGAACCTGTTTCAATCCTCACCGGCCCTTTCGGGCCGGTGCAACATAAGCGCCGCCGCGTAGAAGCCCAGCTTGGTCGTTTCAATCCTCACCGGCCCTTTCGGGCCGGTGCAACTAGGAGCTTCCGCGCGATGGCCTCCGGGTCCCGGGAGTTTCAATCCTCACCGGCCCTTTCGGGCCGGTGCAACAGGGCCCGGGCGGGGGTGGGGGGACGCCCCCCGTGGAGGTTTCAATCCTCACCGGCCCTTTCGGGCCGGTGCAACGCGTTGGGGATGCCGCTTTCCCTTGCCCAAGCCGTGTTTCAATCCTCACCGGCCCTTTCGGGCCGGTGCAACCACCTTCTCCTGCTCGTTCATGCTCCCTCCAAAGCGTTTCAATCCTCACCGGCCCTTTCGGGCCGGTGCAACAGGGTAGACGGCGTTCGCCGGGATCTGGTTCAGCGCCTGGTTTCAATCCTCACCGGCCCTTTCGGGCCGGTGCAACTCCCCCCTATATCGTAGCCCTCCTGATGGGCAGGAAGGAGATCCTTCGCGGCGACCCCCTTCTCGGGACCCTTGCTCAGGGGTTTGGCGCGGGGTACCCGAACCGGTTTTCAAGCTCCACCACGGCCTTCGCCGCCTTGCGCGAACCCCCCGGTGTTTCTGCGCGCACTTGGGGTTCGCGCATCGCCCTCATCATAGGATGTATGGACCCTAAAGCCCACACCCCTAACCCCCAGGGAGCCTGGCACGCCCTCAAAGACCACCTCGAGGCCGTTTCCCGCCTAGCCGGGGGCTTTGCCCAGCACTTTGGCACCCCAAGTCTGGGGCAGGCCCTGGCCCTCCTTCACGACCTTGGGAAGGCCACTCGGGATTTCCAGGCCTACCTCAAGGTCGCGGCGGAGGGAAAAAGGACAAATAGCGTGCCCCATGCCGTCTGGGGTGCGGCCTTGGCTTACGTAGCCCTGGGCTCAGGGCAGCATGAGGGTTGGGAAGCCTTCGGGCTACCCGTGATGGGCCACCACGCCGGTCTCCCCAAGAGGGGTGAGGCGGCCAGCAAACTCGCCCAAGCCCTGAAGGAGGAACCCTTCAAAGAGGTCGCGGCGTTCTTGCGCTCCTCGGAGCTTCGCACCAGGTTAGAAGGCCTGCTTAATGAAGCCCTAAAAGAGGTGCGCTCCAAAACCGCAGGGGACCCTCTTCGCCTAGACTTTCTGGTCCGTATGGCCTTCTCCGCCCTTGTGGATGCGGACTATCTAGATACCGAAGCCCACTTTGATCCCAGCGTTGCCCGCCTGCGCCAGGAAGGCTACTCCCTAGAAAAGCTATGGGAGAGATTCCACCGCGACCAGGAGGCCCTTCTCCAAAGGGTACGTCCTTCTCTTGTTAACTCGGTGCGCCGGGAGGTCTACGAGGCCTGCCTGCAGGCGGCGGAGCTTTCCCCAGGCCTCTTCCGCCTCACCGTTCCCACGGGTGGGGGTAAGACCCGGAGCGGCCTTGCCTTCGCCCTGAGGCACGCTTTGAAGCACGGGCTCAGGCGGGTGGTGGTGGCCATCCCTTATACGAGCATCATTGACCAAACGGCCCAGGTCTACCGGGAGATCTTGGGGGAAGAAGCCGTCCTGGAGCACCACTCCGCCTACGAGCCTCCCTTGGGAGAGGAGCAAGAAGAAAACGTTCTCCGCCAGCGCCTGACCACGGAAAACTGGGACGCCCCCCTCGTCGTCACCACCACCGTTCAGCTTTTTGAAAGTCTCTTCTCCAACCGCCCCTCTAAGATGCGCAAGGTCCACCGATTGGCCCGAAGCGTCATTCTCCTGGACGAAGTGCAAACCCTTCCCCCGGAGCTCTTGAAGCCCACCCTCGAGGCCCTCCGTCTCCTGGCCACCCCCGTGGAGGAGGGGGGCTACGGGGCTACCGTGGTCCTCTCCACCGCCACCCAGCCCACCTTTGAGGTCATTCCCACCTTCCAGGGCCTTCCCGTCCGGGAGATCGTTCCGGACTATCCCAGGCACTTTGCTCGCCTTCAGCGCGTGGTTTACGAGCGCCGCCCGAAGCCCCTTTCCTGGGAAGAGCTGTCCAGGGAACTGCAAACGCGCCCTCAGGTGATGGTGGTCCTCAACACCCGCAAGGACGCCTTGGCCCTCCTCGAGGCCCTGGGGGAGGACCCCCACGCCTACCACCTCTCCACCTTGCTCTGCCCCGCCCACCGCCGTGAGGTTCTGGAGGAGGTGCGAAGGCGCTTGCGAGAGGGAGCACCGGTCCGGTTGATAAGCACCCAGGTGGTGGAAGCGGGGGTGGACCTGGACTTCCCGGAGGTCTGGAGGGCTATAGGCCCCTTGGACCGGGTGGTCCAGGCGGCGGGGCGGTGCAACCGGGAGGGCCGGCTGGACAAGGGAAAGGTGGTCCTCTTTTGGCCTGAAGAGGGCACAACCCCCAGGGGCCCCTACCGGGTGGGCGTGGAAAAGGCCCGCCTTCTCCTTGAGGAGTACCCACCGGAGCGGCTTCACGACCCCGGTTTGTACCAGGCCTACTTCAAAGAGCTCTTCACCACGGTCAAAACCGACAAGGGGATCCAGGAGCACCGAAAGGACCTTGACTACCCCGAGGTGGCTCGGCGTTACCGCCTTATCCAGGAGGACACGGTCTCCGTGGTGGTTCCCTATGGGGAGGGGTTGGCGCGCCTCGAGGCCTTCCAGAAGGCCCCCTCACTCCAGAACTGGCGACGGCTCCAGGCCTTCGTGGTGGGACTCTTCCGCAACCAGGTACGGGAGCGGTGCGGATTCCTCGAGGCCGTGCCGGGCTTCCAAGACCTCTACGTCTGGCGTGGGTCATATGACCCGAGGCGGGGACTCGTGGAGGAGTATGCTGATCCTAGCGACCTGATCGTCTAGGAGGGTGGTGTGGCGAGGCTTAGGGTAAAGGTTTGGGGCGAATACGCCTGTTTCTCCCGCCCCGAGTTCAAGGTGGAGCGGGTTTCCTACCCCGTGCCTACCCCCAGCGCAGCCCGCGGCCTTTTGGAGGCCATTTTCTGGAAACCCGAGTTCCGGTATGAGGTGCGGCGCATCGGGGTGCTCCGCCTGGGAACCCCCTTCGCCCTCCTGCGCAACGAGGTAGGAAACCGCATGGGGGCAAAACCCTTCTTCGTTGAGGATGCGCGCCAGCAGCGGACAAGCCTCGTCCTTAAGGACGTGGCCTACCTGGTTGAGGCGGATATGGTCCTTAGGCCCCACGCTACCGATCCCCTGCCCAAGTACCTGGAGCAGTTTGAACGACGTCTCAAAAAAGGCCAGTACCACCACACTCCTTACTTGGGCACGCGGGAGTTTCCCGCTTACTTCTCGCCACCTGACGGGGAGGTGCCCGACGGGGGTTTGAACCTGGACCTAGGGCCCATGCTCTTTGATCTCGCCTTTGTGGAGGACCCAGGCCGGCCCGAGCTCACCTTCAAGCGCCCAGGTAGAGGCGAGGTCCAGGGGTACGCCCTGCCCCTCTTCTTTCACGCCCGAATCCGGGAAGGGTGGCTTGAGGTTCCCCCCGAGAAGTACCAGGAGCTCTACCGGCTGGAGGAAGGCCATGCTAAGGGAGCTTAAGGAGGCCTTCCACCGCTTCCGTAAAGAGGGCGTTCTCCTCCCTCTCGCGTACAAGAGGAAGAGCGTTTCCTGGTTCATCCGCCTCGAGGGAGGAAAGGCCAGGCTAGAAGGCCCCTACGGGAAGAAGGAAGGGGTTGAGCCCGTCCCCGCCCCCGACCGCCAACGTTCGGGAAAGGCCAGCGAGGGCAACTTGAAACCCTATCTTCTCGCGGACGACGCCCGTTATGTTCTGGGCCTCCCCGAGGAGGGAAAGGAGGAAGAGGCCGCGCTCCTGCACAAAGGATTTAAGGAGCTTACCGAAAAGGCATGGCGCGAGACCCAGAGCCCGCACGTCAAGGAAGTTCTGGACCTGCTCTCGTCTCCTGAGCTCGGGGATCTTCGGGAGGAGTTTCGGCAGAAGGGTGGGAAGCCAAGGGACCTCCTCGCCTTCAAGGTCCACGGCGTCTTGCCCACAGAGCTTGAGGAGGTGCAGGCCTTTTGGGCCCGGCACCTCGCTGAGGAAATCCAAGGGGACAAGGGCTATTGCGCCCTCTGCGGGAACTTTGGCCCGGTCTTACGCATCTTCCCCAGGGAAGTGGTGGTCCTGGGCCAGAAGTGCCAGCTGGTTTCCTTCAACCAGAAGGCCTTTGAGTCCTTCGGCAAGGAGCAGGCCGCAAATGCCCCCCTCTGCTTCACGTGCGCTTCCCAGGTGGTGGACACCTTGGACCACCTGATCCGCTCCGAGCGCCACAGCAGGCCCCTCTACCGCGAGGAAGAGGGGGGCCTCAGGAACCAGCTTGCCGTCTTCTGGCTTAGTGAGAAGGTGGAAGTACCCCTTGAGACGCCCGTGGACCTGGAGGCCATTCTGGGAGCCGTGCTGAGCGGGGCACCTGTCCAGACCCCACCCGCCGACCTTACCCAACTCCAGGAGCTTTTGGCCACGCCTTGGACAGGGAAAGCGTGGCCCCTCAACCTGGATGAAACCCGCTTTCACCTTGCCGTCCTCTCCGCCAACAAGGGGCGGCTGGTGGTGCGGGAGTGGTTTGCCGTCTCCCTGGGCCGCCTCAAGGAGACCTTGGGGCGCTTCCTCGAGGGCACCCGCCTCGTTCGCCCATGGGGGGAAGCTCCCCATCCGGTGCCGGTAGGCGCGCTGGTCCAGGCTCTAGGCGACGGCAATCCTGGTCTGGTACGGGGGCTTCTCCGCACCGCCTACCTCGGCACCCCCCCTCCCCATGCCCTTTCTTTGGCGATCCACCTTTTGAGGAACCCCAAGGCCCTCACCCCGGAGGAAAGGGAAGATTGGGGGCGGCTTCACGCCTTGGTGGCGGCGCTAAAGCTGTGGTTATTTTACGGAAAGGAGGAGGCAAAGCGTATGGCCGAGCTGGACAAGGAAAGGAAGAACCCGGCCTACCTGTCGGGCCGCCTCTTGGCGGTTCTGGAGGAGGCCCAGAAGCGGGCCTCGAGCTACACCCTCAGGCGGACCCTGGTGGACCGCTTTTACGGGGCAGCCTCCACGACCCCTGCGGCCACTTTCGGGGTCCTTCTACGGCTCTCCACCACCGCCCACCTGCCCAAGGTGGGCCAAGAGCTCAACCAGGCGGTGGAGGAGATCCTCTCTCGGCTGGACGAAGCTGGCGGGTTTCCCCGCACCCTGAACCTGGTCGGGCAGGCGGAGTTCGCCCTGGGCTTCTACCACCAACGGGCCTACTTCCGGGCAAATCGGGCGGGCAAGAAGGGAGAAAGCGGGCAAGGAGGGTCATGATGAGCGCGAGGTATCTAGATCCCAAGAAGCGGCACGAGTTCGTCTTCCTGTTTGATGTGAGGGACGGAAATCCCAACGGGGACCCCGACGCGGGCAACCTGCCGAGGGTGGACCCGGAGACCATGCATGGCTTGGTTACGGACGTGGCCCTCAAGCGGAAGATCCGCGACTACATCGCTCTAACCCGCGAAGGGAAGCCCCGTTTCGCCATCTTCGTCCAGAGCAGGGTCGCCCTTAATCGGCTCATCCTCGAGGGGTTCCAGGAGGCGGGCATTGAACCCGTGTCCATCCAGCTCGCCGAGGAGCAGATGGCCAACGAGAGCCTGCTGGAGCACCTGGACGGCCTGGCCGAGGCCGGCTTCAGCAGGGAAGAAAGCACCCTCTATTACAGCGGCCAAGCCACGACGGAAAAAGAGATCGCCAAGCTTCTGATGGGGGAGGAAGAAGCCGTTGCCCCTTTCAAGAAGGAGCTGGAAAAGCTGGCTAAGGAGCTCGCCAAGGCCGTGAAAGGCCGAAAGATCACCGAAGAGGACCGGGAGAAGGCCCAAGCCAAGCTTCTGGAGCGCTTTTTTGACATCCGCATGTTCGGCGCCGTCCTCAGCACGGGGCTCAACGCGGGCCAGGTGCGGGGGCCGGTTCAGCTCACCTTCGCCCGGTCCTTGGACCCAATAGCGCCCCTGGAGGTTTCCATCACCCGGGTGGCCATTACCCGGGAGGAGGACCGGGCCCGAAAGGAAACAGAGATGGGCCGAAAGCCCTTGGTACCCTACGGCCTCTACCGGGCCCACGGTTTCTTCAACCCCTTTTTGGCCGCGAAGACGGGGGTGCAGCCGGAAGATCTGGAAGCCCTGTGGGACGCCTTGCAGAACCTCTTTGAGCTGGACCGCTCGGCGGCCCGGGGCGAGATGACGGTGCGGGGCCTTGCCGTCTTCAGCCACGAGGACGGGAAAGGAAACGCTCCCGCGCACCGTCTCTTCGGGCTCATCCGGGTAGAGCGGCGGGAAGGGGTGGAGGCCCCCCGAAGCTTTGCCGACTACCGGGTCCGGGCGCCGAAGGAAGGCTCCCTCGAGGCCCACGGTTTTCCCGGAGTCCACCTTGCGTGGCTCGTCCGGCCAGAGGGCCTCGAGGACTTACCGCCCCATGTGGGATGAATCCATCCCCATTTCCGCCCTCCAGCACTTCGTCTACTGCCCCAGGCAGTGTGCGCTCATCCACCTAGAAGGGGTCTGGGAGGATAACCTTTACACCCTCCGGGGCCGCCGGTCCCACGAAGGGGTGGACCTGCCGGAAGGGCTGGTGCGGGAAGGGGTGAGGGTAGAGTATGCCCTCCCCCTTTTCTCCGAGCGCTTGGGCCTGGTGGGCCGGGCCGACGTGGTGGAGTTCCACGGCGGAGTGCCCTACCCGGTGGAGCACAAGGTGGGCCCCCGGCGGGCACGCAAGGCGGACGAGGTGCAGCTGTGCGCCCAGGCGCTTTGTCTGGAGGAGATGCTGGGGGTAGAGGTGCCCAAGGGGGCGCTCTTTTACCGGGCCTCGAGGCGAAGGCGGGAAGTGGTCTTCACCCCGGCCCTCCGGGCCTTCGTGGAGGAAACTGTGGAGAAGGTTCAGGAGCTTCTTCGGACCGCGCAGCTCCCCCCTCCCGTGAACGATGCCCGTTGCCGGGATTGTTCTCTGGCGGAGGCATGTATGCCTTACCTTGTGGATCTCGTGCGGGAGGGAGATTCTTGAACCGCCTCCTCCTCAACACCCTTTTCGTCCAGACACAGGGGGCCTACCTCCGCTTGGAGGGAGACACGGTGCGGGTTGAGGTGGAGGGGGCCGTTCGGCTTCAGGTCCCCCTCCACCACCTCGGCGGCCTAGTCCTGTTCGGCAACGTCCTGGTAAGCCCCTTCTTGCTCGCTCGGTGTGCGGAAGATGGGCGGCCCATTGTATGGCTAAGCGAGCACGGGCGCTTCCACGGGCGGCTGGAAGGCCGAACGTCAGGAAACGTGCTTCTGAGGCGAGCGCAGCACCAAGCCCTTGATCGGGAGGAAAAGGCCCTTGCCTTGGCCAAGACCTTCGTCTACGCCAAGGTGCGCAACGCTAGGCTTGTTCTCCTCCGCGCCTTGCGGGAGAGAGGCTCCTCAGCGCCCCTGGACGAAGCGCTCAGGGAGCATGAGGCCGTTTTGGCAGATCTTTCCCGGGCCAAGGACCTCGAGGAGGTCCGAGGATTGGAAGGGCAGGCTGCTGCCGCATACTTCCGGGCCTTTGGCGAGATGCTTTTAACACCTGAGTTCTCCTTTACCGGGCGGATCAAGCGCCCCCCGCGTGACCCGGTCAACGCGTTGCTTTCCTTCCTGTACACCTTACTGGTCGCTGATGCTGTAGCTGCCTTGGAGGGGGTGGGCCTGGATCCCCAGGTGGGCTACCTCCATGCCCTACGGCCCGGGCGGCCCTCATTAGCCCTGGACCTCGTGGAGGAGTTTCGGGCTTGGTGGGCCGACCGCTTGGCCCTGACCCTTATCAACCGGAGGCAGATCACACTTAAGCACTTCGTAGAACGGCCCGGCGGGGCGGTCTATCTGAGCGAAGAAGGACGGAGGGAAGTGCTCACAGCCTACCAACGGCGGAAGCAGGAAGAGGTTACACACCCCCTGTTGAAAGAGACGGTACCCATAGGGCTCTTGCTTCATCTGCAAGCGCGGCTCTTGGCCCGGTATCTCCGTGGGGACCTTCCCAGGTATCCAGCCTTTCTGGCGAGGTGAGCGTGCATCGGCTGGACGTTCTCGTAGCTTATGATGTAGATACCCAATCAGAGGACGGCCAAAGGCGATTGCGCAGGGTGGCTCAAGTCTGTAAAAACTACGGTCAAAGGGTCCAGCTCTCCCTCTTTGAGTGCAGGGTCACCTTGGCTCAACTGGAGGACCTCGAGGCCAAACTCCTCAAGATCATGGACCTGGAAAAAGATAGCCTTCGCATCTATGTTCTTTATGGTGGCCGGGAAAAGTCCTTGAGAGCCCATGGCAAGGACAGATACACGGACTTTGACGAGCCCCTCATCCTATGATGAGGGCGATGCGCGAACCCCAAGTGCGCGCAGAAACCCCGGGGGGTTCGCGCAAAGCGGCGAAGGCCGTGGTGGAGCTTGAAAACCGGTTTGGGCACTCTGTGCCAAGCCCCTGGGCGAGGGTCCCGAGAGGGGGGTCGCCGCGAAGGACCTCCTTCCTGCCCATCAGGAGGGCTACGATATAGGGGGGAGTTGCACCGGCCCGAAAGGGCCGGTGAGGATTGAAACCCGAGCACATCGTGGACTGGCTCCGCAGGAACGGCTACGGTTGCACCGGCCCGAAAGGGCCGGTGAGGATTGAAACAAGGAGGGCCCCCTGCCCCGGAGTCTTGCCGCTAGCGGGTTGCACCGGCCCGAAAGGGCCGGTGAGGATTGAAACCCCTCCCCGATGAGCTTAGGGATAAGGAGGCCCTGGAGTTGCACCGGCCCGAAAGGGCCGGTGAGGATTGAAACATCGGAAAGCCCCGTGAAAAGGGCTAGCCCGCTCCCGAGTTGCACCGGCCCGAAAGGGCCGGTGAGGATTGAAACTACGGGTGGGGTTGGAGGAGGAGCGTAGAGCCTACGGTTGCACCGGCCCGAAAGGGCCGGTGAGGATTGAAACCCCATGGAAGACGTGGAGGCTCTCTTGCGGGCGCTTAGGGTTGCACCGGCCCGAAAGGGCCGGTGAGGATTGAAACACATCCGCTTTAGCTCCCCACCCGCCCCGGAAGTGCCCTGGTTGCACCGGCCCGAAAGGGCCGGTGAGGATTGAAACCCCCTCCCTGCGGCACGACTGGCTACTCTAGCCTCACGTTGCACCGGCCCGAAAGGGCCGGTGAGGATTGAAACCAGTCTTCGTTACCGGGGATTACCCCCGCTTGCCCAGTTGCACCGGCCCGAAAGGGCCGGTGAGGATTGAAACCTCACCATACGCCCACCTCCACCTCTTCCCTCACGGGTTGCACCGGCCCGAAAGGGCCGGTGAGGATTGAAACATCTATAACACGGAGGCCGGGTACGGGTCCCAGAAGGGTTGCACCGGCCCGAAAGGGCCGGTGAGGATTGAAACTTCGGCCATTCCCTCGGGCTTCTGCCCGTTAGGGCTAGTTGCACCGGCCCGAAAGGGCCGGTGAGGATTGAAACCAAATCACTCTAGATGGTAACTACCAAGGGGCGAGAGGAGGTTGCACCGGCCCGAAAGGGCCGGTGAGGATTGAAACAGCTGGGCCCCGAGGTGGCCGGAGGCGGCCCACGCGCGTTGCACCGGCCCGAAAGGGCCGGTGAGGATTGAAACACGTTTCAGCTCCTCCAGGAGGTACTTCGCCGTGGCCAGTTGCACCGGCCCGAAAGGGCCGGTGAGGATTGAAACGTAGGGGTGGGCCGCCAGCACCAGGCCCGGGGTCGGTTGCACCGGCTCGAAAGGGCCGGTGAGGATTGGCCCGGGCGGTCAGGCCGCTAGGCCTATCTTGTAACGTTCCACTAACGTTCCACGCCGCGCAGGGAGTCCACGCGGGCGAGAAAGGCCACCAAGATGAGGGCCAACAAACCCCACAAGGGATACCGCCGGTTGTGGGCCCTGGGATCGGGGACTTGGGACAAGGCCTCGCGTAGGGTCATGCCCCCTCTTTACCCTAAAGCCGCATATCGGTCAAGTCTGGGGGGCCGAGCCCACCTTGCACTCCGCCTCACGGTAGGCTACCCTGGAAGTAAACCCACCGGGCTGGGCCTGGGTTCCCGATAGCCCGGTGCAGGACGCGCGGCCCTCCAGGGGGCCGTTGCCCGTTTTTCAGGACACCCCCCACCAGACGTCTTTCCGTCCGACGGAAGCTTCCCCGGGCCGTAGACTGCCCTCATGAAGCGAAACGCTTGGGAGGTGTACG
>NICF_comb_assmDRAFT_10004038_pt1 | contig 10341 bp, 8 predicted proteins | sample NewIslPassag4_SG_FD_11279 | JGI IMG/M metagenome (IMG submission 11279) | reverse complement strand
AGTGACGTTTCGCATCCGGTTTTCAAGGCGCAAGCCTTAACATGCGAGCTCCCATAGCTCAGTAGGTAGAGTGCATCCATGGTAAGGATGAGGTCACCGGTTCAAGCCCGGTTGGGAGCTCCATACACTCCTCATTCGGCCCGTTGGTCAAGTGGTTAAGACACCGCCCTTTCACGGCGGTAACAGGGGTTCGAATCCCCTACGGGTCACCACTTGGAGGCTTAGCTCAGCTGGGAGAGCACCTGCCTTACAAGCAGGGGGTCGGGAGTTCGAACCTCTCAGCCTCCACCATGAATGTCAGTTCCATAATAATGGGGATTAGCCAAGCGGTAAGGCAACGGACTTTGACTCCGTCATTCCTAGGTTCGAATCCTAGATCCCCAGCCAACACGCGGGTCATTAGCTCAGTTGGTAGAGCACCTGACTCTTAATCAGGGTGTCGGGGGTTCGAGGCCCTCATGACCCACCATTTTCTCCTTGCGCGTGTGGCGGAATTGGCAGACGCACCAGACTTAGGATCTGGCGGGAAACCGTGGGGGTTCAAGTCCCTCCACGCGCACCAAAATGGCAAATTTTCTTAATGCGGACGTGGCTCAGTGGTAGAGCATCGCCTTGCCAAGGCGAGGGTCGAGGGTTCGAGTCCCTTCGTCCGCTCCATTATTTTGCGCCCTTAGCTCAGTTGGATAGAGCGTTTGACTACGAATCAAAAGGTCGGGAGTTCGAATCTCTCAGGGCGCGCCACTTTCTGCCATTTCCTTTTTCTCGGGACGTAGCTCAGCTTGGTAGAGCACCTGCTTTGGGAGCAGGGGGTCGCATGTTCAAATCGTGTCGTCCCGACCATCTTCCGAGTGTTATGCGGGTGTAGTTTAATGGTAAAACCACAGCCTTCCAAGCTGTTGTCGAGGGTTCGATTCCCTTCACCCGCTCCATAAATGATGCCTGTAATCCCTTGTGCGGCAAGGGATTTTTCTTTTGCGGAGATATTGGCTGCCGCTGTCATGGAGCAAATGCGGGCATCGTTCGCGGCTATGAAGACAGTACTTTCAGGCCGGATGCGAACATTACGCACGCCGAGGCGATTGTGATGCTGATGAACATGCTGAAACATAAGCCGGATTAAACAATTGCGTTTGCTATAGCGGCCAGGGAGCCTCGCGGAACGTGTCCGCCCGGCTCCCTGTTGTCTTTGGATGCTTCGATAATGTATTGCGATTCCAGGTTTTATCTTATATGATGGTCAATAACGCTGATTTCCGTGAATCGGCCAACGTAACGGAAAGCGGGGTTGGATTTGAATCGTCAACGTGTGATTTTGCCGGCGATTTTGGTGCTCTTGGGCGCCGCCTGCTACGGGGTGTTGTCACCCATGATCAAACTGGCGATGGCGGACGGCTGGACCGTAAGGCCGCTGACGTTTATGCAGATCTTGTGCGGCGGCGCGTTTTTGTGGATCATTTTGCTGGTTAAACATCGCTTCCGTCCGTCGCTGAAGTTTTCGGCGGCGGTCTGGATCCGGCTGATTTTGATCGGCGTCATCGGGCTTTCCCTCACCACCGTCTTTTTTAACCGCGCGCTGGACCGGCTGGACGCCTCGCTGGCCATCGTGTTGCTTTTTCAATTTGCGTGGATTACCATTTTATTAGACTGCATCCGCAGGAAGCGCTGGCCCCGGCGCCATGAGTGGATTTCGGCGCTGCTGATTGTGGCCGGGACGCTCCTGGCCTCGCGGCTTGCGGAAGACGGGCTCGGGGCGATGGATCCGGCGGGAATTGCGTTTGGGCTTTTGTCCGCGGTATCCTACAGCATGTTCTTTGTCCTGTCAGGCGATTTGCCGCACGAAATGGAACCATTTGCCAAATCGTCCGTCATGGCGGCAGCTTCGCTGTTTTTTGTGCTGGCCGTGCAAGGGACGGGACTTGGCGCAGCGGCGGGTTCCGGTTCCGTGCCGCTGGTGGTGTGGGGCGTGATTTTGGGTCTGCTTGGGACCGCATTGCCGACCGTGTTCATGACGGCCGGGATTCCGCATGTGGGCCCCGGTCTTGCGGCGCTCCTGGGATCGTTTGAACTGCCGATTGCCGTTCTGGTGGCCCGGCTGCTCCTTGGAGAACCCTTGTCCTGGCTGCAGGGCGCCGGAATTTTGCTGATTTTGGGCGGTATTGTGGCTGCCAATGACCGCATGTCACATTCGGCCGCCGCTGGGCCGGGAAGTGGGGAGTAGCGATTGGAGCTTTTGGACACGCGGCTCGTGAAGCTGGCCCGCAAAGGGGATCAACACGCGTTTGCCGAAATCGTGAGCCTGTACAAGGACAAGCTGTATCAGCTGGCCTACCGGATGACGGGGAACCGTCAGGAAGCCGAGGACGTGGTGCAGGAAACGTTTTTGCGCGTATATAAAAACCTGGATCAATTTGACGACAAACAGAAATTTTCCACCTGGATATACCGCATTGCCACGAACCAGTGCATCGACCGGCTGCGCAAGAAGCGCAAAGTCTATTCGCTGGACGCCGAATCGTCGGAACATGAGGGCCTGGACGGTTACGACATGATGCCCAGCGACAACCGGACGCCGGAAAGCGAACTTTTGCTGTCGGAAACCCAGATTCTCGTGCAAAAAGCGCTGGAAACCTTGCCGCCCAAATACAAATCCGTCATGATTCTCCGCTACATGCAGGATCTTTCCTTGCAGGAAATTGCCGAAGTGCTCGACATGCCGGTGACGACGGTCAAAACGCGGGTGCACCGCGGGCGCGAATTTATGCGGAAACGCCTGGAGCACAAATTATAGGCTTGCACAGATGAAACCGCGAAGCAGACCGCACGTATGGTATAAGAGCAGGTCGTTTTGGCGGCTTTGACCTCGAATGGTTTTCCGCCGAACCGAAAAAGGAGATGGCAAACGATGGATTGCAAGGTGGCCGCTCTGTGGATTCACGAATATTTGGACGGCGAACTTTCCCTAGACCGTGCCGAACAACTTCAAAGCCATATAAGCCAATGCCCGGCGTGCCGGGCTCATTTTGACTCGCTGGCACGGACGGAAAGCTTTGTCCGGGCGGTGCCGTCCGTATGTGCGCCAGACGGGCTGGGTTCGAAAATCATGGCCGGATTGCCGAAACGGCGCCGTCCCGCCGCTTGGGCGGGATTCGTCCGCCGGCATCCCGGCATGACGGCGGCAGCGCTGTTTGTGGCCGTCATGCTGTCCAGTTTTGCCGCCATGTGGAACCAGGGCAATCAGCTCACGGTGTCGGGACCGGATCTGGAAAACGTGGTGGTGGAAGGAACGACGGTGGTGGTGCCGGAAGGCAAGGTCGTTTCCGGTGACTTGACGATCGTGAATGGCAGCGTGCGGGTGCTCGGCGAGGTCCGGGGCAATCTGACCGTTGTCGACGGCGATATCATGCTCGCCTCCACCGCGCATATCGCCGGACGAACGCAGAAAATCGACCGAGCCATCGACTGGGCCTGGTTCAAGGTCCGTTCATGGTTCGGTTCATTGGCATATGGCAGCTGATCAACCGGCCTTCCCGAACAGCGGGGAGGTTTTTTGTCGGATAAACAGGAAATTGCGCGGAGAAAAGAGAATCCTAATTTAAAGAAAGCATTTTTGATGAATTCCGGGCATTTTTTGGCAAGCGCTCTGAATCAGGGACGGCAGGGGGGAAAATAGTGGACTTTTTTTCCGAGCTGACATGGACAAGCACCATTCTGAATATCGCGGACATTCTGATTGTCAGCTATTTGGTGTACTTGCTTCTGCAGCTGATCCGGGGCACCCGTGCCGTGCAACTGCTGAAGGGCATCCTGCTGCTCGTCCTGACCTGGGCGCTGGCCACCTGGCTGAACCTGTACACGCTGAAATGGCTGATGAACCAGGTATTTACGTTTGGCGTGTTCACCGTGCTGATCCTGTTCCAGCCGGAGCTCCGCCGGGCGCTGGAGCAGCTGGGACGGGGCAAGCTGTTCACCCGGGCGGCGGCGGTGGATCAGGATGTCAGCCAGCGGGTCAATGAGGTAATTAAGGCCGTTAATTATTTGGCGCAGCGAAAAATCGGGGCGTTAATTGTTTTTGAGCGGCAAACGGGGCTCAACGATTACATCGAATCGGGCACCAAAATGGAGGCTTTGCTCAGCTCGGAGCTTCTGATCAACATTTTTATCCCGAACACGCCCCTCCATGACGGCGCCGTCATCATCCGCGGCAATCAGATCATGGCCGCCGGATGCTATTTGCCGCTTTCGGAAAATCCTTTTATCAGTAAAGAGCTTGGCACGAGACACCGGGCCGCCATCGGCATCACGGAGGTGTCGGACGCGATCTCGGTCACGGTGTCCGAGGAAACCGGTCAGGTTTCGCTCAGCATGGACGGGCAGATCGTTCGCGACATCAAGGAGGAATCGCTGATTTCCAAATTGTTTGACGAACTGCGGCCAAAGACGCGCAGAGTGGAAAAAGCACGCTCGCGGTGGAAGTCGCTGATGCGGCGGAAAGAGGGTGAGGGCCGTGGATAAGTGGCTGAACAATCCGACGGCCCTCAAAATCATTTCCCTCATCGTCGGCATCATCATGTGGACGGTGGTGCATTTTGACCCGGAATCGCCGCCGAACAACGTGGCTTCGCTGGTGGAAACCCGTACGATTAACGGCGTGAAGGTTGAGGTGACGGGGCTGGATGAGCGGAGCTATATCGTCAAATCCGTGGAGCCGCAGTCGGTCCGGCTGACGGTCAAGGGCACCCAGAGCGATGTCCGGCTGGCCCGCAAAGAGGATTATCGTGTGACCGTTGATCTGACGGGCCTGGCCGAAGGTGTGCATTCTTTGTCCCCGCGGCTGGATCTGCCGAGGGGCATCCAGCTTGTCGAGATCAACCCGGGTACGGTGACCGTTACCCTCGAGGCGCTGCATACCGCGGAATTTGACGTGAGGATCCGGACCGAAGGCACGCCGGCGGAAGGCTATATTGCGGGGTCGCCGGTCATCACCCCGGGCGGCCGGGCACACGTGACGCTGCCGGAGCATACATTGGCACAGGTCAGCCATGTGGGCGCGGTCGTTTCGATCGACGGGGCCAAGGATACGGTTCGCAAAAAAGCAGTGAAGCTCGCCGCATACGATGAGGCCGGCAACGTGATCGAAGGGGCCATCATCGATCCTGAAACCGTGGAAGTGGAAATTCCGATCACGCTGCCCTTCAAGACGGTGCCCGTGCAGCTTGTGCTGAGCGGCAATTTGCCGCCAGGGCTCAGCATCGGCAATTTCTCGGCGGATACGGAGCAGGCCACGGTTTACGGGCCGCTGGAAACGCTGGCCCAAATCGAATACGCGGAAGCCACGCTGCAGCTTTCGCAGATTACCCAGTCGGGCACCGTGGAGATTCCGCTGGTGACAAAAGTTCCGGCCAGCCAAATATCGCCCGAAACCATTAAGGTGGATGTCGAAGTCGTGCTGGCGGACACCCGCACGCTGGAAGGGCTGCCCATCAACTGGCGTGGGCTGGGCGAAGGTCTGGCGGCGCGGATTCTGGAGCCGAGCACGGGCAAGGCGGATATTGTGGTGCGGGGTTCTCCCGCAAGGCTCGGGAGCTTAAGGCCGGGCGATGTGTCCGTGATCGTCGATTTGGCCGGCAAAGGGCCGGGCATCCATGAACTGAATCTGATTGTGAACGCGCCGCGGTTCGTCGAGCGGGCGGGCGGCACTTCGCGGGTGACGGTGGAAATATTCGCGGAGGAACCGCCGGCGCCGGAAGGGGCGGATGAGACGGCGGCGGAAACGGAAGAAAGCGACGGCGAAGACGCCGGGGAAGACGAGGCGGCGGGGGAAGGGTAAAGCCCGCGGCTTTGTCCGGATTCTTTCGCGTCTGAAGCGTTTTGATCGACAACATGAAAGGGCAAGAGGAGTTAGCGATGGGGAAATATTTTGGCACGGATGGCGTGCGCGGTATAGCCAACAAGGAATTGACGCCGGAGCTGGCGTTCAAGATCGGCCGCTGCGGCGGCGTGGTTCTGGCCGGCAAGACGGAAAGGCCGAAGGTGCTGATCGGGCGGGACACCCGCATTTCGGGTGCCATGCTGGAAAACGCGCTGGCGGCGGGACTTTTGTCCATCGGCGCGGACGTGGTGCGGCTGGGGGTCGTCACGACGCCCGCGGTGGCGTATTTGACCCGCGTGATGGGCGCGGATGCGGGCGTGATGATTTCCGCCTCCCACAATCCGGTGGAGGACAACGGCATCAAGTTTTTTGGCGGCGACGGGTTCAAGCTGCTGGATGAGACGGAGGCCGAAATCGAGCGGCTGATGGATATGCCGGAGGATACGCTGCCCCGGCCGGTCGGCGCCGGCGTGGGCCGGCTGAGCGACGATCCGGACGCCAAGCGCCGGTATGTGGAGTATTTGCAGACAACGGTGCGAAACCGGTTTGACGGCCTTCGCATCGTGCTCGACTGCGCCCACGGCGCAGCCTATGAGCTGGCGCCGGCGGTGTTTCGGGCGCTGGGGGCGGATGTGGTGGCCATAGGCGCGGAGCCGGATGGCTTGAACATCAACGCCGGCGTCGGCTCCACCCATCCGGAAGCGCTGGCGGCCAAAGTGGCCGAGCTGGGCGCGGATGTGGGGCTGGCCTTTGACGGTGACGCGGACCGGCTCATTGCCGTTGACGATCGCGGCGAGGTGACGGACGGGGATTATATCCTCTGCATCTGCGGCGAGGCGATGAAGCGGGAAGGCAGGCTGAAGCGTGATACGATCGTCACGACGGTCATGGCCAATGTCGGCTTTTTCCAGGCGGCCAAAGCGTTGGGCATGCAAACCGTGCAGACCGCCGTGGGCGACCGCTACGTGATGGAAGAGATGGTGCGCGGCGGCTACAACCTGGGCGGCGAGCAGTCCGGGCACGTCATTTTTCTGGACTATAACACCACCGGCGACGGCATCTTGACGGCCCTGCAGCTCGTCGACACGATGGTGGCCGCGGGCAAGCGGCTGAGCGAGCTGAAGGGGCTCATGCGCAAATATCCGCAGGTGCTGGTGAATGTGCGCGTACGGGATAAGTCGCTTTATGCGGACAACAAGGCCATCCGGGAAGCGGTGGAAGCGGCGGCGCAAGCGCTGGGCGAAAACGGTCGCGTCCTGGTGCGGCCTTCGGGCACGGAGCCGCTGATCCGTGTCATGGCCGAGGGGCCCGACGCCGGCGAGATCGAGCGGCACGCCAGCGCCATCGCCGAGGTGATCCGCCGGGAGTTGGCGTGAAGTTGGGATGAGCAACTGTCCGGGCAGAATTTGAGTGAAATTGTACGGGGCTGCTTGCAAAGTCATGGGAGAGTCATGACGGAAGCAGCCCGTCATGTTTTGTCGTTGGTTTGCGTGTCCTTCATGCGGGTGGCGAGGCGTTGTAAGCCGGTAAGATCGGGTTATGGGACTCGGACGAGGGCTAACGAGGCGGTGTAAGGTTTTCCCCTACAACGCCCCTGCCCGGCGGACGATTTCCTGCGCTTTTTCGTAGTCCTGTTCTCCCACGATGGCCGTCAGCAGAATGTCCCGGCCGGTGACACGGTTGTCCGGTCCGCCGGAGCTGTACCCGCTGGCGCTTACGCTGGAGGAGCTCAGAATGCCGGCGCTGCGGTTTTCAAACTCCCCATCCAGCGTCAACTCCCCCAGACTGCCAAAGTCTCCATTCAGCGGACTCATGATCCGCTCCACTCCGTCCCCCGGCATTCCGTCAAAGCGGTCGATTTTCGCTTCGATCAGCCGCAATTTCTTGAGCTCTTCCAGCGCTTTCTGCGCCTGATCCGGCGTATTGAAATAAGCCAAAAGGGCTTTTTCGGCCATTGTTCAACCCTCCGGTAATACGTCATCTTTCTTCAGCGCGGACTAAATTTGCCAAAACGATGTGCCGAACAGGCGGAAACTGTGGACAAGCTGTGTCATTTCCCGGGCAATTTTGTCGCCTCGTTGCAAATTTCCAGCGAAAAGAATATGATGGAATGAGATTTCGGAAGGGAAAGGAGGGCAGAGGATACGAAATTCTCAAAGTAAGCGCCAGAACTTGAAAGGTCCGGACGGCGCGGCATGGCCATTGGCGCCTTTCAAGTTGACGAGGTGGAGGTGTTCGGAATTTTCGGCGGGGACCTCCCGGTCCGCCATCGGGGCCGTGAAATCGGACGACAAAACGCTGCGGGCGACCGTGCGGACAATAGTCCGATACGATGGTTTATAAAACGCAACTTTTGTTTTGCAAGATACGTATTTACGGGAGACGGGATGTCCGAGTGGCAGGGAATGACGCCGGGCCGGGCACATCCCTTGTTTGGCTTTTTGGGGGGTAAGCGCGCCCGTCTGTCACATTCCAACGCTCGGATGAGAATCCGGGACGGAGGACTTTTTCATCATGTGTGGAATCGTTGGGTACATCGGCAATCGGGAATCGCAGCCGATTTTGCTAGAAGGCCTCAAGAAACTGGAGTACAGGGGCTATGATTCCGCGGGGATTGCTGTATTTACGGACAGCGGCCTGAAAATCACGAAATCGGTGGGGCGGCTGTCGAACCTGGAAAGCCGTCTTTCCAAAGAACCGCTGCGCGGCACGGTGGGCATCGGCCACACGCGCTGGGCTACTCACGGCAAACCTTCGGATCTGAACTCGCATCCGCACGTGGACGACACGCGAAAATTTTCGGTCGTTCATAACGGAATTATCGAAAACTATCTGGAACTGAAAGAGGAGCTGATGCTCCAGGGACACAAGTTCCAGTCCGAAACGGATACGGAAGTCATATCCCATCTGATCGCGACGGAATACGATGGGGATATTGTGAAGGCGGTGCAGCGCGCCGTCAGCAAAATGCGCGGCGCCTTCGCCCTGGGCGTGCTCACGGAATATGAGCCGGACAAACTCGTGGCCGTGCGCTACGCGAGCCCGCTCATCATCGGCGTGGGCGACGGCGAGAAGTACATCGCTTCCGACATTCCGGCCATTCTGGAGCATACGCGGGACATTTACATTTTGAACGACGGCGAAATGGCCGTGCTGACCCGCGACTCCGTGCAGCTGATGACAATCGAAGGGAACATCATCACCAAAGAGCTTTTCCATGTGGACTGGGATCTCATGACGGCGGAAAAGGGCGGCTTTGATCATTTCATGCTCAAGGAAATCCACGAGCAGCCGCGGGCGTATCGGGACACGATGCGCGGCAGGCTGAGCGAAAACGGCCGCTCTGTGGTGCTGCCCGATCTGAAAATGACGCCGGAGATGCTCCGCAAATTCAACCGGGTGCATATCGTCGCCTGCGGCACCGCGATGCATGCGGGCATAGTGGGGCGATACGTCATCGAGCAAATGGTCCGTGTGCCGGCGGAGACGGACGTGGCGTCCGAATACCGGTATCGCTCGCCGATCATCACGCCGGATACGCTGGTGATCGTCGTCAGCCAATCGGGGGAAACCGCCGACACCCTGGCGGCGCTGCGGGAGGCCAAGCGCTGCGGCGCTTATGTGCTCGCCATCACCAACGTGGTCGGCAGCTCGGTGGCCCGCGAAGCGGATGATGTCATCATCACCCAGGCGGGGCCGGAAATCGCCGTGGCTTCGACGAAAGCCTATACGACGCAGCTCATCGCCTTTTACTTGTTCGCCCTTTACTGGGCGCAAGTGAACGGCACGATGAGCGAAGACGAGATCGCCCGCATCCTGGCTGCCATGCAGGCGCTGCCGGAGCAGGTGGAGAAAATTTTGGCGCAAGCCGAAACGATCAAGGGGATTGCCGAGTCCATCACGCGGCACAGCAACCTGTTTTTCATCGGCAGGGGGCTGGATTATGCGGTGGCTCTGGAAGGCTCCTTAAAGCTCAAGGAAATTTCGTACATCCACTCGGAGGCTTACGCCGCCGGCGAACTCAAGCACGGCACCCTCGCGCTGATCGAGGAAGGCGTCCCAGTGATTGCGCTGTTGACGCAGGATGCGCTGTATGAGAAAACGCTGAGCAACATCAAGGAAACCAAAGCGCGCGGCGCCCACGTGCTGGCCATCGTCAACGAAGGCAGCGAAGCCGAAGCGGCCAAATCCGTGGATCGTATCATCGCGATCCCGCGCACGCTGCCGATGCTTACGCCGGCCCTGTCGGTCGTGCCTCTGCAGCTTCTGGCCTACTACGCTTCGCTGGCCCTCGGCCACGACGTCGACAAACCGCGCAATTTGGCGAAGAGCGTCACGGTGGAATGAGACGGGGAATGGCGTTGGCATGTTTGTAGACAGCAAATAAATCCCGTCCTGGGAAAATAAAAACTGTCCAAGGATAATAAAAAATGTCCAAGAAGCCGAGCGTGGTTAGGGGGTTGCCCTGATTC
>NICF_comb_assmDRAFT_10004037_pt1 | contig 10346 bp, 10 predicted proteins | sample NewIslPassag4_SG_FD_11279 | JGI IMG/M metagenome (IMG submission 11279) | reverse complement strand
GCTTTTTTACGATGGGTCTTATATTTGGTTCTTTTTATAACGTGGTAGGGCTACGTCTGCCAAAAAAAGAATCGATCATCTATCCGGGATCCCACTGTCCCCATTGTCGTCATTTTTTGACGTGGTATGAATTGATCCCGGTCTTTTCATTTCTGTTATTAAAAGGACACTGCAAGGAATGTGGTGGGAAAATTTCTCCGATTTATCCGTTGATCGAGTTAGTGACGGGGATATTTTTTGCCCTTAGTTATCTTCGGTTTGGTTTAAGCTGGGAATTCCTTTTATCGCTCCTTCTCCTATCGCTTCTTGTGATCATTTCCGTGTCGGATCTAGCTTACATGGTGATTCCTGATAAAGTCCTGATTTTTTTCCTATTATTCTTTCTCGTATGCCGATTTTTTCAACCACTACAACCTTGGTGGGACTCCTTAGCAGGTGCCCTAATGGCTTTTGGGCTCCTTTATTTCCTAAGCCTAATCAGCAAAGGGGGCATGGGGGGAGGGGATATGAAACTTTATTTTGTACTCGGATTTTTCCTCGGGATCAAGTTAACCCTCCTTTCCTTGTTTCTATCATCCCTTTTTGGAATCCTCTTTGGGCTTTTCCGAAAGTTCAAAAGGAAAGATTCCCAAAGTGTCCTCATTCCTTTTGGTCCCTTCATAGCTCTAGGTACCCAATTATCCTTTTTATATGGTGATCGGCTTTTGGATTTTTATTTCCGTCATTTCTTTTCCTGACCCATTGTCAAAATTTCTTGAATAACAGGAGAAACAAGACGACAAAAGTCTTGTTCTTTTTTTGCCCGGATATGTTAGGATAGAACAAAACTTCTCAAGGGGTGGCAAGAAAATGGACAAGCTCCCGAAGGATGGAAAAATCGTCATAAAAATTAATGGTGAGGAAAAGGAATTCCGGGAAGAAATAAAGGTTTTCGATTGGCAACAGGCAAGAAAAGAGACCGCTTCTGCGAAAGAAGAGAAAAAAGTTTACGGGCTGCCAAAAACGGATTTTTTCAAGAAAAAAAAGAGTGGCAGGAAATCGGCAACGAAAATCCCACGGAAAGGAAAAGTTCCCATTCCACCAAGTCTTATTTTCGCTTCCTTTACGGCTATTTGTATTGGGATCATCATGGGAATTTTCTTTCTGCAAACACTAGATAAAGAAGAAACGGAAGGACCGAATTCTGATGTTCCGGTCGTAGGGGGAGAAGATACATCCACGGACGATAATACGAACACGGAATTACAAGTTAACTTGGAAGATTCACTGATTTATTTTTTGCAGGAAGGGGTTTACCAAAATGAGGAAGCCGTTATCCAACATGTGAATGATATGAAAGATGGCGGTATTCCTGCAGCATATATCAAAGGAGACAGCCATATCCATGTAATGGCGGTCATGGTGGATAGCATTGATACGGGCAAAAGGATGCTGGAAAAACCAGGCTTTTCCGAATACTGGCCTAAAGAATTCCAATTAAAGGGAAAAACNATACAAAATTTAACAAAGGNCGAAAAAGGATTTTTAGAATCAGCCCTTTCGATTTATAACAAACTAGTGGAAGANGGGGGCAAGGCTTTTTTTGCACAATCCCAATATCAGGAAAAATCCGCTCTGGATGAGATNGCAAAAATTCTTCAGAATTATAGCCAACTCGACAAAGCCATCTTGAAAAGTATGCACTCTTCATTAACCGGAGCAAAAGATGAGCTGGATCAATACATAAATACTTGGAAATTGGAGCACTGGCACAAAACCCAGCAACATCTGATGGATTTTATTGAAAATTATGCCTCTTTGTAACTCCCCTTCAAATAAAAAATCCCCGAAAAAGTTTCTTCCCAATCGAAAAATAATTTTTTAAAATAAAGGAAGTGACAGAAAATAACGTTTTTTTACAAAGGAATGGGCAATTTGACAGCAATTTTTAATGAAAAAAACATTTTTTTGTCGTTGAGCCTTGCCCCTTCCTTTGATAGGATTGTTTTATGTATCTCCCTAGTACATTGACGGACGGGAAGGTGTTTGAATGTCAAAAGTCATATTAGCATCAAAATCACCACGACGGCGGGAATTATTATCTTTAATATTTCCCTCCTTTGAAATTGAAACGGTTAATACAGACGAAACGATTGACCTTTCCATGCCGCCGGAAAAAATCGTGATGAGCCTTGCGGAAAGAAAAGCAGAACCGGTTGCGGAAATGTTTCCGGATGCAATGGTCATCGGTGCGGATACGATTGTCTGGCTGGATGGGGAAATATTGGGTAAGCCAAAGGATCCCGAAGATGCCAGAAAGATGCTTTCCCGGCTTTCAGGAAAAACCCATGCGGTTTATACTGGGGTTGCCCTTTTCCATCAGGGTAGGAAAGATTCGTTTTTTGAACGGACTGAGGTGACCTTTTGGGAAATTTCCGAGGAGGAAATTGACCGATATATCGAAACAGGGGAACCGTTGGATAAGGCCGGCAGTTATGGCATTCAAGGATTTGGCGCAACCTTTGTGAAAAAAATTAATGGGGATTATTATACAGTTGTCGGATTACCTGTCTCAAGGCTTTATCAACACATCAAATTAATGGGTGTCGGGGAGGAGAATCGGATCCGTCAGCTATGATGATTAAAGACTTTCCTAAAGAAGAAAGACCTCGGGAACGCTTTATTCATTATGGTCCAGAACATTTGTCAAACCAGGAGCTTATAGCCCTTGTCCTGAGAACGGGAACAAGGCAGGAATCTGTATTGAAGTTAGCACAGCGTGTGTTGAGTCATTACGGGAGTTTACGGATGCTAAAGGAAGCGACGTTGGAGGAATTGACCCAGATTAATGGCATAGGGGAAGCTAAAGCCATTCAGCTACTATCTTCCATCGAATTGGGAAGACGGATTGTCAGTTCCACTCAAGAAGAACGTTATGTCATCCGAACACCGGAGGATGGCGCCAATTATGTGATGGATGAACTGCGATTTTTACGGCAGGAGCATTTCGTATGCCTTTATCTCAATACAAAAAACCAGGTAATCCATAAGCAGACGGTTTTTATTGGTAGTCTCAACTCATCCATTGTCCATCCCCGGGAAGTATTCAGGGAGGCACTACGAAGGTCGGCCGCTTCCATCATCTGTTTTCATAATCATCCTTCAGGGGATCCAACCCCCAGCCGGGAGGATATTGAAGTGACAAAAAGGCTTTCGGAGTGCGGGAAATTACTTGGTATTCAAGTGCTTGACCATATCATCATCGGCGATAAACGATATGTTAGCTTGAAGGAAAAAGGTTACTTATAATACTATGATTTTTTTGACCGATACTATATAATAATGTTTATGGCTAAATATGAGGATAATCCCAATAGTGGGGTTAGCAATCAAGCTTTATGTGCCGAAAGTCCATTGGTTTTCGGTATTCATATACATCAAGAAAATGCAGAGAAACTGTATCAGAAAGGGAGATACGAACCATGCTCGGATTCGGAACGAAAGATTTAGGGATTGATTTGGGTACCGCTAATACCCTTGTGTATATTAAAGGAAAAGGTGTTGTTTTACGGGAACCGTCCGTTGTCGCCTACCAGACGGATACGAAGCAGATTGTTGCCGTCGGGAACGATGCGAAAAATATGATCGGTCGAACCCCGGGAAATGTGATCGCCCTTCGCCCGATGAAGGACGGGGTTATCGCCGACTATGAAACGACCGCAAAAATGATGAAATATTTCATCAATCAGGCTATGAAATCAAAGGGCGGTTTTGGTCGGAAACCTTATGTTATGGTCTGTGTCCCTTCCGGTATTACCGCCGTTGAAGAACGGGCTGTCATTGACGCTACCCGCCAGGCAGGTGCAAGAGATGCGTATACCATTGAAGAACCTTTTGCGGCAGCCATCGGTGCGGACCTTCCCGTATGGGAACCGACCGGTAGTATGGTGGTGGATATCGGTGGCGGTACAACGGAAGTGGCCATCATTTCCTTGGGTGGAATCGTAACAAGCCAATCCATCCGCATCGCTGGTGATGAAATGGATGAAGCCATCATTAATTACATCCGGAAAAATTATAATCTGATGATTGGGGACCGGACCGCTGAATCCATTAAGATGGAAATCGGTTCTGCAGGCATGCCTGAGGGGATTGACAATATGGAAATCCGTGGGCGTGACTTGCTTACAGGTCTTCCAAAAACGATAGAAATTACTGCGGAAGAGATTTCCAAAGCTCTTTCGGATACGGTATACTCTATAGTGGAAGCTGTAAAAAATACATTGGAAAAAACACCGCCGGAACTTGCGGCAGATATTATGGATCGGGGCATCGTGCTTACCGGTGGCGGTGCGCTCCTTCGGAATATCGACCGGGTTATCAGCAATGAAACCAATATGCCGGTATTGATTGCTGAAAATCCTCTCGATTGTGTTGCTATTGGAACCGGAAAAGCCTTAGACAACATCGATCTCTTTAAGTCCAGATCCAAAGATTTGCGCTAAGGTTATAAAAGAGGGTGTACATCATGCCACAATTTTTTATGAATAAACGACTAATTATTTTACTGATCGGAATTATCCTTCTCGTGGCATTGATCGGTTTTTCTTTAAGAGAAAGGGATAATCTTTCATGGCCAGAGCAGTTTGTCAAAGATACTGCCGGCTTTGTGCAACAGATACTAGCAAAGCCCGCCCAATCCGTTGCGGGCTTTGTTAATAATGTACAGGATTTAATTAATACATATGAAGAAAATAAAGTATTGAAATCCCGTCTGGACGAATATGCAAAATTAAGGGTAGAAGTTGACCGGTTAGAAAAGGAAAATGAGGAACTAAAGGGGATTATTGAAAAATCAAAGGACCTTGCCTCCTATGATCCTCTGAATGCCTCGGTCATCGCCCGGGATGTGGATCGCTGGAATGATTCCCTATATATCAATAAAGGCGAGGTACACGGTATTCGGAAAAATATGGCCGTCATTACCGCCGACGGGATGCTCGGGAAAATCAAAAGCGTAGGGAAACTGACATCAAAAGTTCAATTGTTAACATCTTTTGATCAGAATAATTATATCCATGCCCTTATTCAGGGGGAAGAAAATGTTTATGGCATTATAGCCGGATACGACCATGAAACAAACCGTCTCCTTTTGACGGAGATTCCCGCTGATTCTGAAATAGAGAAAGGACAAAATGTCATTACTTCCGGGCTTGGGGGCGTTTTCCCGAAGGGCCTTCTGATCGGGAACATTGATGAGGTAAAACCCAATTCAACAGGGCTGACAAAAATCGCCTATCTTACACCGGCAGCGGATTTCTATAATGTGGAGGAAGTTATCGTTGTGGAACGTCTAATGGAACTTCCTGAGGAAGATTTGGTGGGTGAAGAATGAAACGGAAATGGAAAATCGCGCTTTTCATTATTTTCTTATTTGGAATCGAAAGTATTTTTCCGAATTTTTTTCCGGAGTATCTTTTTCCCCAATCTTTCATTTTCGTCCCCCGTTTTCTGCTCATGTTTTTAATTTTACTGGCTGCCTTCTATGATTGGAAAAAAGCGGTCATCATAGCAGCCCTTATTGGTGCGGTAACCGATATTGTATTTATAGAAATACTAGGGATTTATGTTGTTTGGTACCCTTTGGTGATCTATATTGTCTCAAGGCTATTTAAACTCATTCATAACCATCTGGTAGTGGTGGCCATTTTGACTTTGCTGGCGATATCTTTATTGGAATACGGTATATACGGATTATTTTTTATTTTGCGCATCCATCATTTTACTGTTTCCTATTTTGTGGAACATCGTCTACTCCCAACCTTGCTTTTAAATTTGCTTGTTTATATGCTCATTGCCCACCCTTTGAAAAAACGTTTTACTCTTTGGAAAAAGGAAAAGGAAGAAGAAGAGGGCATGTTCCAATCCTGATCAAGAACTGAAAACGGGAAAAAGGAAAATGCCCGTCATGTGTTGAATTAACAAATAGAGGTGAATATCTAGCATGGTGAAAATGCAAAATGTCATGATTAAAGGCACGAAGGACGGGCTACTCTTATCCCTGGACGACAAATGTTCCTATTCTGAACTGTTGGAAGAACTGAAAGAAAAACTTTCCTTCCATAAAAAAGCCGATGTGGCCCCGAACTCCGTTCATGTTCGCATACATACCGGTCACCGTTTTTTATCCGAACAGCAAAAAAAACAAGTGTTGGATATTCTTTCCCAAGATAAAAGTTTGAAAGTCCAATCCTTTGAAGCGGATGTTATTTTAAAAGAAGAAGCGGAACAGTTATGGCGGGAATCTGAGGTTCAGATGATATGCAAAATCATTCGTTCCGGTCAAATTTTGGATATTAAAGGAGATGCCCTTTTGATTGGAGATGTAAATCCAGGTGGCATCATTCGGGCTACTGGCAACATCTTTATACTAGGAACATTGAAAGGTATTGCCCATGCTGGATATAACGGAAGTGAGGATGCGGTCATTTGCGCTTCGAGAATGAAACCAACTCAGCTTCGGATTGCAGATGTATACACCCGGGCACCCGATCGGGATGAAGGTCAATTTGGCGAGCCTGAATGTGCATATATTAATGATTCCAAGCAGATCATGATAGAAAAAATGGTAGTTTTAAAGAATTTGCGACCTAATTTAAATCGTTTTGTGGAAGGGGGATTCTAATCATGGGTGAGGCGATAGTCATTACTTCGGGAAAAGGTGGAGTAGGAAAAACGACTACAGCGGCCAACATCGGGACATCATTAGCTTTGCAAGGAAAAAAGGTATGTCTAGTCGATACGGATATCGGACTGAGAAATCTTGATGTAGTCATGGGATTGGAAAACCGTATTATTTATGACCTGGTGGATGTGGCAATTGGGCGATGCAAACTTCATCAGGCTTTAGTCAGGGATAAGCGCTTTGATGATAGATTATATTTGCTTCCTGCTGCCCAAAGCAGTGACAAAACTGCTGTTACTCCCAAACAAATGAAGAAAATTATCGGTGAATTGAAGCAGGAATATGATTATGTCATTATTGACTGTCCAGCAGGAATAGAACGGGGATTCCAAAATGCCATTGCCGGTGCAGACAAAGCGATTGTAGTTACAACTCCTGAAGTATCTGCCGTTCGTGATGCGGATCGGATCATCGGGTTACTGGAAAAATCCCCTATCGAACCCCCGAAATTGATAGTGAATCGGATTCGGACGAACATGGTGCAACGGGGCGATATGATGACTGTGGATGAAGTTGCCAGTGTCCTTGCCATCGAGGTTATCGGAATTGTTGCCGATGATGAGGATGTAATCAAAGCTTCCAATAATGGTGAGCCGATTGCTATGAACCCGAACAGCAAATCCGGGATCGCCTATCGGAACATTGCCCGAAGGATTCTAGGGGAATCTGTCCCGCTCCAGCAACTGGATGGCGGACCACAGGGAATGTTTACAAAACTGAAGAAATTTTTTGGCGTAAAAGTATGAATCTATGAAATTATCAAGGATCCTGTTGAAAGGATCCTTTTTTATGGCCTTTTGTCCCTTCGAATTTCTCTTATGCTTGTCATACTTGCTTCGGACAAGTCATACATTGTACTAAAAATGTGACGGCAAAAGGGCTGATGAAAGATGCATAATCGAAGGGAAGAAATCAAGCGAAGAATTGCCAGGAGGAAAAAACAACGGGATTTTGAACGGGGAACACGTCCTTTCAAACAGGAACCGGAAATTCCTGTTACGATGTATGACGATTCCCCTGATTTTTGGGTCCCACCGGTAAAAAGACCTTCCAGTCAACTTCATCCACTGTTTAATAAAGATACTTTTTTGCTGAAAATGCTGATTTCGGCGATATTGGTGCTCATTGTTGCCATCCTTTTCCAGACTCCTTCAGGTAAACTCGAACCAGCTAGGGAAGCGATAATAAAGGTAATGGAGGAAGAGTTCCAATTTGCTTCCGTATCCAAATGGTATGAAGAGCTTTTTGGAATGCCCCTTACCTTATTTCCCTTTGGAACGGATGGAAAACAAAAGAATCAAGGGAGAGCATATGCCCTTCCTGCCAGTGCGAAAATCTTGGAAGATTTTAATTCGGAAACCGGTGGGGTTCTGATCCAGACCGATCCAAAGGAAGAGGTCATAGCCCTTCAAGAAGGAGTTGTTTTGTTTGCGGGCACTAAAGAACCTTATGGGAAAATCGTTATCCTCCAACATCCGGATAATACAGAAACGTGGTACGGACAATTGGGGGAAATCTATGTGTCCAATTATGACCAGGTAAAAACAGGAGAAGTGATCGGTCAAGTTTCGAACAAGGGGAATAGCGGTGAATTTTACTTTGCGATCAAAGAAGGCGAAACCTTTATCGATCCTATTCAGGTGATCAAGTTTGAATAGTTTTCGTATTTTGGCCCAATTCCATTTCCATCCGCTATTTTGGTTGGTTATTGCCCTTGGGATTATGACAGCACGTTTCCAAGAGCTCATTCTCTTATTTGTGATTGTTTTTTTTCATGAGCTTGGACATGCCTTTGCCGCCTCTTTTTTTTCTTGGCGGATCCGGCGGATTATGCTTCTTCCCTTTGGTGGGGTTGCCGAATTTGATGAACATGGAAACAGGCCGCTACTGGAAGAAACAGTCGTCATCTTGGCTGGCCCCTTGCAGCACTTATGGATGCTTTTTTTTGCCTTTCTTTTACATGCGGGATCCTTCCTTTCCGACGGATTGTATGAAAAGATATGTTCCTTCAATTGGATGATCCTCCTATTCAACTGTCTTCCGATTTTGCCGCTTGATGGGGGAAGATTGATGCTCGTTTTGTTTGCCAAAATTTCCCCTTATATTTTGGCTTTAAGGCGGGCAATCCTCTGTTCGCTCCTTTTTTTATCTGTATATGCCTTATCGATTCTTTTGATTTTCCCCTATCACTTGAATGCTTGGCTCATTACGGTGTTTCTTGCCATATCCCTTTATCGGGAATGGAAAGACCAGCCCTATGTTTTTATGAGATTTTTGCTGGAAAGGTATGAAAGAAAGGGAGAATCTTATCTTTTTCAGAGGGAAACAAACTTGCGGGTTCGTCCGGAAGAAACGGTGTATAACATTGTAAAAAAATTCCAAAAAGGAAAGAGGCATACGGTTATTTTAACCGGCGGGCAAAAGATAAAGGAAGTGACTTTGTTGGAAGCATTTTTCGACGGAAATTCCCGGCAGAAACCAATAATTGAATTGCTTTCTTGATCCGTCACCCTTTACAATGAATAAAGAAAACAATCAATGAGGTAACGATCATGAAACGATTAATCATTAATGCCCGGGAATCTGAAAAACGATACGCTCTTGTCGACGGAGGAAAGGTTGTCCGAATATATAATGAAAGCCCGTATCAAAAATCCCTGGTTGGAAATATATATTTGGGGCTTGTGGAAAGAATTGTTCCGAGTATAAATGGAGCCTTCATCCAAATTGGAAGGGGAGAAAAGGGATACCTTCCCTTAAATACCGTCCCTACCGGACTGGATGCGGATCATGGCAGAACCTTTCCTTATTCGACATCCCTTAAGCAAGGGGATAAGGTCATCGTCCAAGTAATTAAGGATAAAACGGCATTAAAGGAATATACCGTCTCTGCCAATATTGAGCTGACTGGAAAGGGCCTTGTCTATATGCCCTTTGGAAAATATGTGGCCGTATCAAAAAAACTGGATGAAGAGGATCGCGCCTTTTGGAAAAAATGGGGATTAACCAATAAATCCCCTACGGAAGCGTTGCTGATCCGGACCCTTGCCAATACATTAGGACCTTCCCTTATGGAAGCGGAACTGGAGAAACTTAGGAATCAATTTTTCGAAATCCAAAAGGGGGCACAAAACAAGAGGGCCCCTTCATTGCTTTTGGAAAAAGATTTGTTTATGGATCAAATCATCACCCTTTTGGAACTAGAAAATCCCGATGAAGTACATTGTGATTCTCGCTCATTTATTGAGGTTTTGTCGGGAAGGGTAGGTAAGGATAGATTTTCGATCATATATTTCCAAGGAAATGAGAACATCTTTTCCCACTTTCAGCTTGATAAGTCCTTGGAAGAAATTCAAAAAAAGATTGTTTGGTTAAATAATGGGGCCAATATTGTCATTGAAGAAGCGGAGGCCTTTACCATCATCGATGTGAATAGTGCGAAATTTACCGGTTCCCAGGAGACAAACGAGGCCGCCATGAAGACAAATCGGCTGGCTGCCCTGGAGATTGCCAGGCAAATTAAGCTACGGAACATCAGTGGGATTATTTTAATCGATTTCATCAACATGCAATATGATGAAAACCGGGAAGAGATTCTCAGGTTAATGTCCAATGAATTAAA
>NICF_comb_assmDRAFT_10004032_pt1 | contig 10356 bp, 12 predicted proteins | sample NewIslPassag4_SG_FD_11279 | JGI IMG/M metagenome (IMG submission 11279) | reverse complement strand
TGGTGGTGAGATATGGAAAGGAGATACCTCTATTACCAAAATTTACCTGCTAGCATGTTAGTTTACACACATGAGAAATGAACCAATTATCCAATGTCGAACAGGGCAATATTGCTAAAAGGACTGACACAAAGAAGTAACTATCCTATAAATTCTTTACAAGGAAATATGTCCCATATTGTCGAAAGAAGCATAATTGGAAAAATTGATAGGAGGGCGCGAAAAAATAATGCAGAGAACATTACAGATTACCGGAATTCTTTTTATATTAGCTGGAATTGTTTTTGGAATTACTCAAATTTCAAACCTATTAGATCAATATGACAAAGTGAAATACTGGGAAGAAGCGGCAGACAAATACTATGATAATCATTTAATCGAAGAAAGATATCATATGTTAAAATAATTGTATAAAACTGAACTTACATTAACAATTGGCTCTGTTATTTCTGGCATTGTAATAGGCCTATTTTTTATGTCACTGGCTACAATAATTGAGCTTTTACGAAATATATTAAATACTTCATACTTCGAAAGAAGTGTTGAAAAATGACTAATCATGGATTGGTAGGATTTGTGAAATTTTTATTATTTTATATATTGATTTTGATATTCATTTCTGGTTGCAGTAGCGCAAATAACACATCTGAGGAACCAGTCCCGTTAACACCACTTGATAATTACAATAAAGATACTGTAGAAGTATTCAATGAAATAGGAAAGATGTTGGAAGGAGATGAAATAAGGACATTTAGCAAAGTCATTGAAGATTATTTGGATAAATATGATGACAATCCTAGATTAAATAAAGAACAGGAAGATATAGTATCCGACATAAGAAGCATTCAAATACTTTTTGTCCAATATGATATTTTTACGTTTGATGAAAACTATTCCAGAGCTAACAAATCAATTAAATTAATATTTGATATTTATAAAGGATTAGAAAAAAAGATAAGTGATATACTGGAAGATGAAAATATATACTTACATAAAAACGTTGAAAAAGAGAAGCAAGCTAAAAAAGAAGCAAGCCCAATAAAAATTGAAGACTTTGAAGGAGAGGTTAGTGAAAACTATATTTACGTCACCGGTGCAGTGAAAAATATGGACAAAATACCACACTCAGACATTAAGGTAAAAGTTATATTTTATGATAGATATGGTGATGTACTTCATACAGATTGGACATATGCAGCCACTGAAGAATTGAAACCAGGTGAGCAAAAGTATTTTTCAATGATTGTTCAATTAACTGGAAAGATGAAAGAGCCATATGCAATGGGGCCAATGGTCCTTGAAATTATGGATTATGATTGATTTTAACGTTTTGACTAACCGCCGCCAACAATACCGGCGGTTTTTTCATTGCCAAAAAAACAAGAAAGGATTGATACTATGATAAACGCTGAACGTTTACAAATGGAAATAGGCATAAACATTCCAGCCGAAGAACTTTCCGTTTATCTTGCAGAAGAAGGTTTAAACGCAACAGACGAATATATTCCACATTCACCATCAAACAAACGAAAAATTTATCAAGCCGCATTGTCCATATTGAACAGTGTTGCAAACAATCCGCAGAATATGAAGGCGTATAAACATGATGATTTGACCATTACCGATTTTGCTAAGTCAATTCAAAACCGGATTGAACAGCTTGAAAGAAAGATCAGAATGATGAGCGCAACGGATGAGCAGGAAGGAAATTCTAGCGTGTTCATGCTCTTTAACTCTTGATGGAGGTGGTAGCTTGTTCAACCTATTTGACTTCAACAGTTCAGGAGATTTTGAATATCTGCTATCCTGTATGGGGCAGGATATTTTGATAAACAATACAGAACCAAGACGGGTTTTAATCACAAATCGCACACTTTCAGAAAAATACAACGACAAAAACATTACTTCACTGTCGCCATTGAAACGGGGCGACGTTTTTGATTTTGAAGGAAAAAAGTGGATGGTTATCAGTGAAGAATCGAAACGAAACAACCGGTGGAAAGGGATTGCGCGGCAGTTACCGTTTACGTTGGTTGTTAACAATAATTGCAGTTTTATTTCTGTACCTTGTTACATAGAATCATCATCATTCGGTTTTGTGGATGGGAAAATACTTAGCATGGCAACGGGTGAACTGTTTGTCTATACACCAGACAATGAGCAAACAAGGCAGATCAGAATAGGAAATAGGTGGATGAAGTTTGGTCAAGTATTTAAGATCGTGGGCATTGATCACTATAGTCAACCCGGAATGATCGTTTTTACGTGCGAAAAAGATGAGGTTGACCAAGCAACAGATGACATTGAAAACGATATTGCAGGCGGTTTAGTTTGCAAGATTCAGATTACGAATAGTAAACCGATAGAAGTTTCTGAAGGGAATACGGTTCAATTATCATGGGAAGCGACAGGCAACACGCCTGTTGTTTTTTCATCTTCAGATGAATCCGTTGCAACGGTGGATCAAAACGGGCTGGTCACTGGTGTTTCGGTTGGTCAAGCGGTTATCACGGTAGCAAATGCTTCGCGTCCACTAATCAAGGATGATATCAAGGTAAAAGTGGTAGAAGCCGCTGAATATTCCATTGTGATCAGTGGTTCAAACGAAATCATAACAGAATTGACGGAAACATATACGGCGCAAGTTTTTCATGGTTCAACGCTAGTATCTGAACCGGTCATTTGGTCACTATGGGATGATTCAAAAACGACAACTACCACATACGCAACCATAACAAGCCAAGATGATGTACAGTGTACGGTGAAAGCTGGAACAGCAATAAACCAATACGTACAGCTTAAAGCTACTTTGCTAAGTGACAGCACGGTTGAAGCATGGTTTAGAATTAGGATTAAGCCGCCGTTTTAAAGGTGGTGTTGACAACTGGAATAACAACCACTACCATTGGATTTGAAAGAGATTCGGAAATATCAACCAATTCCGAATCCAAAAGCCAATAAATTTGTGATGTTGTACGATTTTGCATCAGGTAAAAAACCGATAATATCAAGGGCTACACCGTCAACGTGACGAAGTCGAAGCCGACCAACAGCGAATTCATCGCCATGGTGGCCGACAAGCTGCGCATCGAGCACAAGGTCGCGTCGGGGCGGTAAAGGCGGTAAAGTCGACTTTCCGGCAACGTACCAACTTTTTTGCGTCAACCCACAGCCCGGTTTTTGCAACCAGAGGTTGACTCCTGTGGCAATAAATGACCTGGTGCAAAAGATGGACGCCACGAATCCGTCGGCCAAAAGCCGATGGAGGCGTGGTGTTTTTTTATGCAGGCATGTGATAAAATGGGATGCACGCGGCATGCGTTCAGGTGCGAACGAAACGGATTTCATGCACTTCTTTGCGCCAACAAGGAAGCATGGAGGCTCATGAACGGGAAAACATGCATCATATTCTGGATCAAACGCCCGTTTTCGGCCAAATTCGAAAAATGAGATGCATGATTCGGGAACGGAGCGGGTCATGATGCGGAGCAACGTTTTGACGCGGAGAGCCTTTTTTCCGGCTTTTCCCCGATCCGTCCTGGCGGCGGGCCGCCGGCACACCGTCGCCCTGCGGGCGGACGGCACGGTGCTGGCCGCGGGCGACAACAAATGCGGACAATGCGAAGTGGGCGCATGGCGGGACATTGTGGCCGTGGCGGCGGGCAACGTTCATGTGGCCGCCAACACGGGCAATGCGCACACCGTCGGCCTGCGGGCTGACGGCACGGTGGCGGCCGCCGGCTGGAACAAACATGGCCAGTGCGAAGTGGACGGATGGCGCGACATTATGTCCGTGGCGGCAGGTTGGTGCAAGACGGTCGGCGTCCGGGCGGACGGAACCGTGGTCGCCGCCGGCCGAAACCTCCAGGGCGAGCGCGATGTGGAGGCATGGCGGGACATCGTGGCGGTGGCGGCGGGGGACTGGCATACCGTCGGCCTTCGCTCCGACGGAACGGCGGTGGCGGCCGGCAACAACGTCTACGGACAATGCCGGGTGGACGATTGGCGCGGTCTCGTGGCGGTGGCCGCCGGCTATCTCCACACGGTCGGCCTCAAGGCCGACGGCACGGTGGTGGCCGCGGGCCACAACCGGGCGGGCGAATGCGACGTGGACGGCTGGCGGGACATGGTGGCCGTCGCCGCGGGCAGCCATCACACGGTCGGTCTCCGGGCGGACGGCACGGTGGCGGCGACGGGATGGAATGCGAACGGACAGTGCGACGTGGGCCATTGGCGGGACATCGTCGCCGTGGCGGCGGGCGCGGCGCACACCGTGGGCCTCAAGGCCGACGGGACATTGGTGGCCGTGGGCGACAACTCGCACGGGCAATGCGGCGTTGCCGGCTGTAGCGGCATCCGGCTGCCGGACCGTAAAGGGATGGCGCCGATGATTCAAAGGATGCGTCGATGATCCTTCGATGATCGGGTTCAACCCGGAAAATGGATTCAACCCCTCGGACGCTTGAACACGGCAATGATGAGACGCGAATGCCCGTAGCCGGCGCTCGTGTCAAACACGTTGACGAGCTCCCAGCCCCTCGAGCCGAGTTCGTTGAGCCGCGCTTCGAGTTCCTCCGTGTCGACGAGGCCGCCCATGACCCCCTTCGCCTTCATCTTGACCGTTTTGTACTCCCAGTTCATGCGGGTTGCCTCCTTTTCCCTCTGCTGCCGTCATGATTTCCTGCCATTGCTTACGGTGCGGCGATCGGTTTGGTTCCGGAAAAATGGACTTTCCGGCATCCCGCCAAGTCTGCTAGAATTGGAAACAAACGGAAGGGAGAGCGACATGAAAAACGGCATCCGGAAAAAAGGGTGGCTGCTTGTTCCCGTGATTTTGCTTCTGGCGGCTGCTCCGGTTTTGCTGGTTGCGAAGGCGGACGTGCTGGTCGACACCGGCTTGAGCGTGCATGATGACGGAAACGGCCTTGTGGAATATGCCATCCATCTGGAGAATGCGGGCCGGTTCGACGTGACGGTGCTGGACGTCCGGGTGAACGGCCGGGAGCGGCCGGATCGGCTCCGGCTCGGCGCCGGCCATGCGGGCCGGGTCGTGCAGCCGGGTACCGATGATCCGGCCATCAGGTGGACGGCGCCCGGCGCGATGCCGATTCGCCCTCGCTCGTCCATGGAGGAAGCGGCCCGGAACGGGGAGCGGACCGTGCCGGTGCAATACGGGCTCGCCTTTGCCTGGCCGGGCGAAATCGAACGCGTGACGATCGCGTACCGGTATTTGGGGCTGGAGAAAACGCTGGACGTGACCCGCTGGTTTTCCGGTTCCGGGCCGGCCCTTTGAACCGGCGAAACGGCGGCGGAAACCGGGGCGATCCGTGCGGTGCCGCAGGGGTCCATTCGTCGGCGGCGTCATGACGGGAAAATGCACGATGAGCAAAAATGCATGATGAGCAAAAGCGCATGATGGGCAAAAACGCATGAGACGGGGGAAGAAACGTGGGCTTTGCGTTTGCGGGAATCGATCATGTGCAGCTTGCGGCGCCGCCGGGGTGCGAAGAGGAGGCGCGGCTTTTTTACGGCAACGTGCTCGGCTGGCCGGAGGTCGAAAAACCGGAACCGCTGAAGGCGCGGGGCGGCGTCTGGTTCGCGTGCGGTCCGCATCAGGTGCACATCGGCGTGCAGGACGACTTCGCGCCGGCGAAGAAGGCGCATCCGGCTTTCCGGGTGCGGGGGCTCGAGGCGCTGAAGCGCCACTTGCTCGACAACGGGGTGGCCGTGATCGACGATGACCTTCGGACGCCGGAAGGCATCCGCCGGTTCTACGCCAGCGATCCGTTCGGCAACCGGCTCGAGTTCATGGAAGCCTGAAACCGGACGGGCGTCACCCCTGCTTCGGGGTTCTTTTTTTGCGTTCCCGGAAGCGGGGGGCGACATAATTGCGCTTGCGGTCGCGGTAAAAGATCCAGCCGGCGAGAAACGCCACGCCGAGGGCGAACAGCACGAGGCCGAAGGCGAATTTCAGCCACGGAAAAGGCGCTTCGCCGACGGCGTCGAAGAAGGCGTCCTTCATCTGCAGAAAACCGTACGTTGCGGCAATGCCGGGGATGACGAGCAGGAGGATGGCAACGAACCGTCCGAAGGCGTTGTTCATGATGCGGAAACTTCCTTTCTCCACCGGCGCTTTCTTTTCGGTGTGTTCATCATTATACTTGGTTTATCGGTGGAATTGAAGCCAGGGGAGGACAAGTATGTCAAAGCAATATGACGTGGTCGTCCTGGGCGGCGGGCCCGGGGGGTACACGGCGGCGATCCGGGCGGCGCAGCTCGGCAGGACGGTCGCCCTCGTGGAAAAGGACAAGCTGGGGGGGACGTGCCTGCACCGCGGCTGCATTCCGAGCAAGGCGCTGCTCCGAAGCGCGGAGGTGTACGCGCTGGCCCGGACCAGCGCCGGTTTCGGCGTGGAGACGGGCGGGGTGACGCTTGATTTCGGCAAGGTGCAGGCCCGCAAGCGGCAGATCGTGGAGCAGCTGCACAAGGGCGTGCAGTCCCTCATGAAAAAGAACAAAATCGACGTCTACATCGGCAGCGGGCGGGTGACCGGACCGTCCATCTTCTCGCCGCGCAGCGGGGCGGTGGCGGTGGAGCTGGCAAGCGGCGAGGCGGAACTGCTCGTCGGCGACCGGCTGATCATCGCCGCCGGCTCCCGCCCGCGCCTCCTGCCGGGGCTCGAGGCGGACGGCGAATATGTGTTGACCAGCGACGAGGCGCTGGAAATGGAGGAACTGCCGAAGTCGATCCTCATTATCGGCGGCGGCGTCATCGGCGTGGAGTGGGCGTCCATGCTGAACGATTTCGGGGTCGGCGTGACGATCCTGGAGTACGAAAACCGGCTGCTGCCGCAGGAAGACAAGGACCTGTCGCGGGAACTGGAGCGGCTGTTCAGGAAGCGGGGCATCAAGGCGGTGACGGGCGCGAAAGTGATCCCGGAAACGGTCGCGGCGGAAAGCGGCGGGATGACGCTGGAGGCGGAGGTTGGCGGCAAACGGGAGACGTTCCGGGCGGAGAAAGTGCTGGTGGCCGTCGGACGGGTGCCGAACGGGGACGGCCTTGGCCTCGAGAACACCAATGTGCAGGTGGAGCGCGGCGCCATCCGGGTGAATGCCCATTTCCAGACAAAGGAGCCGCACATTTATGCCATCGGGGACGTGATCGGCGGCCCGCAGCTGGCGCACGCCGCCAGCAGCCAGGCCATCGCCGCCGTGGAACATGCCTTAGGCCTGGACGCCGAGCCGCCGGTGCCGGAATGGATCCCGCGCTGCATCTATTCCCGGCCCGAAGTGGCCGCCATCGGCCTTTCGGAAACGTCGGCGAAGGAGCGGGGCCATGACGTGAAGACGGGGACGTTTTCCTTCAAGGCGCTCGGCAAGGCGCTCGTGCTGGGGGAAACGGACGGGTTCGTCAAGGTGGTGGCGGACAAGCGGACGGGCGACCTGCTCGGCGTCCACATGATCGGCCCGCACGTGACGGACATGATCGGCGAAGCGGCGCTTGCCCGGCTGCTCGATGCGGTGCCGTGGGAAGTCGGCCGCGCGATCCACCCCCACCCGACGCTGTCGGAAGCGCTGGCGGAAGCGATGCTGGCGGTGGACGGCCGGGCGGTCAACGGGTGATGCGGCGGCGGGCGCGGGATGATCCCCGCGGCTGCCGCGCCCGGGGCCCATACGGCCTTTTTTTGTGTTCGACAATGTTTTCTCTTTCTTTGAGAAGAGAATTGGACTATAATGAAATTCAGGCAGGTATTAGCACCAGGTATTAAAAATAGGTGACATACCGCGGCGAACGGCAGACCAGATGTCCATTCCCGCAGGGAGGGGTTCCGATGGCAATCGGACAATTGGCCAAACACCGGCAGCTCGGGCTGACCGACGAGCAGGCGGTGGACATGTACCGCTATATGCTGCTCGGGCGGAAATACGACGAACGGGCGCTGCTGCTGCAGCGGGCCGGGAAGATCAATTTCCACNTTTCCGGCATCGGGCAGGAAGCGGCGCAGGCCGGGGCGGCCTTCGCCTTCAGGCCGGGGCACGACTATTTTCTGCCGTATTACCGGGACTACACGTTCGTGCTGGCCGTCGGCATGACGATGAAGGAGCTGATGCTGTCGCTGTTCGCCAAGGCGGAGGATCCGAACAGCGGCGGCCGGCAGATGCCGGGCCATTTCGGCTGCAAGCGGCTCAACATCGTCACCGGCTCGAGCCCCGTCACGACGCAGGTTCCCCATGCGGTGGGCGTCGCGCTGGCCGCCAAAATGAAGAAAAAGGATTTCGTCACCTTCGTGTCGTTCGGGGAAGGCTCGAGCAACCAGGGCGACTTCCATGAAGGCCTGAACTTTGCCGGCGTGCACAAACTGCCCGTCGTGTTTTTCTGCGAGAACAACCAGTACGCGATTTCCACGCCCTACCGGAAGCAGGTGGCGGCGGAACGGGTGTCGGACCGGGCGATCGGATACGGGTTTCCCGGCGTGACGGTGGACGGCAACGACGCGCTGGAAGTGTACCGGGTCACCAAGGAAGCCCACGAACGGGCGCTGCGCGGCGAGGGGCCGACGCTGATCGAGGCGGTCGTGTACCGCGTGTCGCCCCACTCCACCTCCGACGATGACTCGGTGTACCGGCCGAAGGAGGAAGTGGAACGCCACCGGCAGGAGGACGGGCTTGCCAAGTTCCGCGACTATCTCGTGTCCTGCGGCCTGCTGGACGACGCGAAAATCGCGGCGCTGGACCGGGAAGCGGCCCAGATCGTGAAGGAAGCGACGGAATATGCGGACAAGGCGCCGTTCCCCAAACCGGAAGACGCCCTCAAATTCGTGTACGCGGAAGACGGGGAGGGTTGAGCGATGGCCGTCATGACGTACCTCGACGCCATCCGGCTGGCGATCCGGCAGGAGATGGAACGGGACGAAAACGTGTTTGTGCTGGGGGAAGACGTCGGCGTGAAAGGCGGCGTCTTCGGCGTCACCAAGGGACTGTACGAGCAGTTCGGGGAATACCGGGCGCTGGATACGCCGCTGGCCGAATCGGCCATCGCCGGCGTTGCCATCGGCGCCGCCATGTACGGCATGCGCCCGATCGCGGAGATGCAGTATGCGGACTTCATTTTTCCCGCCACGAACCAGATCATCAGCGAAGCGGCGAAAATCCGCTACCGGTCCAACAACGACTGGAGCTGCCCCGTCGTCATCCGGGCGCCCATCGGCGGCGGGGTGTTCGGCGGGCTGTATCACTCCCAGTGCCCGGAATCGGTGTTTTTCGGCACGCCCGGACTGAAGATCGTCGTGCCGTCCACCCCTTATGACGCGAAAGGACTTCTCGCAGCGGCGGTTCGCGATCCCGACCCGGTGCTGTATTTCGAGCACAAAAAATGCTACCGCATGATCACCGGCGAAGTGCCGGAGGAACCGTACACCGTGCCGATCGGCAAAGCCGACGTCAAGCGGGAAGGCGACGACATCACCGTCATCACGTACGGCCTGACGGTGCATTTTGCCCTGGAAGCGGCGGATGAACTGGAGAAAATGGGCTACAGCGCCCACGTGCTGGATTTGCGGACGATCCAGCCGCTGGACAAGGAAGCGATTCTGGAGGCGGCGGCGCGGACGGGGAAAGTGCTCATCCTGCACGAAGACAACAAGACGGGCGGCGTCGGCGGCGAGGTGGCGGCGATCATTGCGGAGGAGCTGCTGTACGATCTCGACGCGCCGATCATGCGCGTGGGCGGGCCTGACGTGCCCGCCATGCCGATCAGCCCGCCGCTGGAGAAGTTTTTCATGCCGAACGCGGAGAAAGTGCTGGAGGCCATGCTGCAATTGGCGAAATATTGAGGCGGTCAACACTGACGCCTTCGAATGCGCCGGAACGGGATTTAGCGTTGGAAAGGATGTGATCGGGTGCGGCAAACGGCTTTGCGTGCGGTGGACATCACCATGCCCCAGTTTGCCGAAAGCGTCGTCTCGGCGACCATCGGCAAGTGGCTGAAAAAGCCCGGCGACCCGGTGGAGGAGTACGAACCGATCTGCGAAGTGATCACGGACAAGGTGACGGCGGAGCTCCCTTCCACGGTGTCGGGCGTCATGCTGGACATTCTCGTGCCGGAAGGGGAAACGGTGGACGTGGGTACGGTCGTGTGCCGGATCGGCACGGCGGCGGAAGCCGGCGCTGCGGGAGAAGCCGGCGCGGACGGCCCGTCCGGCGCGGCGGAATCCGGAGCGGCCGATGCGGTTGATGCACCGGGTCTGAACGGGGATCAAAGCATGCGGCACCGCCATTCGCCCGCCGTTCGCAAACTGGCGGAAGAGCACGGCATCGATCTCAGGCTGGTGCCGGGCACGGGCATCGGCGGGGGGGG
>NICF_comb_assmDRAFT_10004025_pt1 | contig 10369 bp, 10 predicted proteins | sample NewIslPassag4_SG_FD_11279 | JGI IMG/M metagenome (IMG submission 11279) | reverse complement strand
TGATAGGTGTAGTCGCCGTAGCCCCACTTGATGTTGCCCTGGCTATCGACCTGGTAGGAGGGAGCGGACGGGTCCCAGCAGTGATAGATGGGCGCGGTGCCACCACCCCGGAGCGGGTCGAGGCTGGGGTTCAGGGGGTGGTTCTTCCAGGCGAACCCGTTGTATGCCCAGATGGCGAAGTACCAGTCTTCCAGCATCGCGGGGTCGCCGTTACCGGCCACCGGGCGGAGCGAGGGGGCGTCGTTCCACTTCTGGGCAAGGATGCGGACGCCTTCGGCGATGTTGAAAACGAAGTGAGTGCCGATGATCGCCTGCCGGCCACTGGCGGTACCGGTGTCGTTGGACATGCCGGACGTGATCTGGCCGATACCGTAGCCGCAGTCGAACGAGCGAAGAACCGGGCCAACGCCGCCCCACGGCACGGAGTTGCTTGCATTCGCCCAGTTCGCCTCGATCCAGGCGATGGACTTGTAGATGGTTGGGGGAATTGCGAGGGAAGTATCCAGGGTCTCGACGCGGGCGCCCCGGGGCCCACGCTCGAGACCCTGGTAGCGAAGGTCGATGTAGTCGCCTGCCGCCAGCGAGTAGGCGAAGGTAACGGCCTTCCCGGCGGTGGCGAGCTCGATGGCGCGAGCGTACTCACTCCGCTGCGGGAGCTCATAGGTGTCGAACTCGAAGGGGCCGGCTTCGCCACATGCCTGTGCGGTGTTCCCCTCCTGGCTGTAGGCGAGCACGACGGCTACAAGGGCGAGAAATCCTGCACCGGCAAACTGGACGACCAGCCTCGTGATGCTCATTTCACGGCCCAACCGAAGATGCGTGTGGCGGGAACTTCAACGCGCTCGCCGCCGCGCACGATTTCGTACCGCATCTGCCCGGCGGATTCGAACGACGAACCAGTCCAGGCCTGGACGGCGAGGGCGCTACCGTCGGGGGAGTAGCTCAGGGGAATGTCGAACCCGCCGGAGGTGCCCTGCGCGGTCACCCCGCCGGAGCCGCCGGACGGTTCGCGGCCGAAGGTAGGCCCACCAGCCGGGTCCCAGGCGACACCGAGCTGTTGCGAACCGTCGTCGAACGCCTGGGCGGCGAAGTCCGGGTCGTTGCCATCCAGGGCGACGACACGGGCGCGATAGCGAAGCCCGTCGGTGAGGTCGGATTCGATAAAGGCGAGCTGGGTGCCGTCGGGGCTGAGCTCCCAGTCGCGGGTGATCTCGGTGCTGATGTGGCGAAGCTCCTGGCCGCCGCGGTGCACGGTCGAGCCGTTCCCATCGATCACCACGGTCACGAGGCGGCCCTGCGGGTCGTAGCCAACCAGGTACACCCCGAGGACGCCTTCGTGGCGGCCAATCTCGGTTTCGTTCGAACCGTCGATGCCAACCTGGTGGATGGTGACGATAGCGAGCTCGCCATCCGGGTTGTTGTTCCGGGTGAACACCACCGACGCGCTATCGGGCGCCCACACAGGGGTTTGTAGCACGTCGACATCGATCGCGACGCGGAAGACTTCGCCCGATTCGAGGTCGACGACGAGCACGGACGCGCCGGGGTGCGCCACCGTACCGGCTTCGGCCACGGTGAGCGCGACCTTCTTCCCATCGGGCGAGACCGCGCCGCGCGGCGAGTAGCCGTCGAGGTGGTCAACGACGGCGATCTCGGTTGCGTTCGCGGGATCGTCGACTGGCGCGACCCAGACGGTATCGCTCGTGCCGTCGGTGGTGGAGTAGACGATGTAGGTGCCGGGCGGCGCGGTGGCGAAGGCCGTGCTGGGGCCACCACTCCCCACGCCACCGAAGAGTGCAACAGCGATCGGCAGGATGCCGGCCAGTGCGGCAAAGATGCTTAGACCAATAGCCCAGTAAGACAGGTGCCCCGCGCGGGGTACGAAGCTTCGAACTGTCACAGGCGCTCCAGCGTCCGCCAGCGCTACTCGATATCGCGAACCCAACCCACGAACCGTGCGTCGGCCTGCGGAGCAAGCGGCTCGCGGCTCTGCGACGAACGGGAGAGGTCGGGCAGGATTTCGATGGACTCCGTCGGAACGCCCGAGCCATCGCGACCGGCGGAGTAGATTGTCGCGACCAGCATCGAGCCGTCGGGGGCCCACCGCATGGGGAGGACGTACGCGGTCTCGTCGGTTCCCGGCGCATCAAGGCGCAGGGAGCCATCGGGACCACCGAAATCAGCGGCGGCCTTGCCCGGGCGCCACACGGGCCCGAGTTGGTCGCCACCGGGGGCGGCTTCGGTGATCGCGCCAGTGGCGATCAGGAGGGTTTTGCCAGCGTAGGTGCGGTCGCCCACGCCGAGGCGGTCGACGAACGCCAGGCGGGCGCCATCGGGGCTGAGGCTCCAGTCGCGCGTGGGGCCGGCGCTGAACTGGTGGAGGCGTTCGAGCTGGCCGTCGTGGCGCACCCAGAGCGTGGAGCCCGACTTGTCCACCACGACGATGAACAGCCGACCGCCACCGGGGGAATAGCCCACCGGGACGACCTGGTGGGCGTCCTGGAAGGACGCGACATCGATGGTGGCGCCGGTACGTGCGTCGAACTGGAGGACCTGCGTTTCGACGACGCCGTCGCGCGCGACCCGTTGCACGGCAGCGACGCGCTCACTATCGGACGACCAGGCGAGGGGCGAGAGGAGGTCGACATACCGGTCGGCGACGACCCGGGCGCCCGACGGCAGCGCGACGAACGAGAGACTGCCAACCTCCGCGCGGTCGGGTGTGGCATGGACGATCGCGACCATGTCGCCGGCCGGGGAGGCCTCGCCGTGCGCGCGAAGGCCGGGAGCGCCAAAGGGGATTTCGAAGGCGGCCACGGCCCGGGCCTCGGATTCGCCGGGACGGCGAACGTAGAGGACGTCCTGCGTCACCTCGGCGTCCCCGACCTGCACGGTGGACGGTGCGAGGTAGGCGACGGCCCCGGCATCGGACGCGAGCCGCGCGACGGGGACCGCTTCGGCCCCCTCATTGGACAGTGTGCGGGTCGAGAGGAGCGCCCAGGCGCCCAGGCTGGCAGAGACGGCGATGAGGAACAGGGCGAGGGTCGGTACCAGGTTCGGAACAGCAAACCGCTGACTGGCTCCCGGTATAAACACGTGGCTACCTCGCGCTTGACGTCGCTACCTGCCACCGGGCAGGGGCTGGCGTCGCTGGTGTCGGGGCGTCTCGACATTCGCCCGCACCAGCTGCATCGAAATGGCCCCGATATCCCCGCCTATACCGCGTGCCGGCGTGGAGGGCCCACGCTTCGGGCGAAGGTAACGGGAGGCTCGCGTGCCGTCAATCGGGTATTAACAGGAAGTCACAAACGTATTAAGCGGAAGTAGGAGCGAACTGTGTTAGCATTTTCCTGAATGCTGCTCTTCAACGCCCGGGAGCTCTTCGACAATCCGCCTGCGCTTTTCGCCTACCTGGCCGCGATCGCCGTCACATTCATGACGGGGCTGACGTTCCATGAGTTCAGCCACGCGTGGGCGGCGTATGAGCAGGGCGACGATACGGCGGCACGGCAGGGCCGGCTGACGCTGAACCCGCTGGCTCACCTCGATCCGCTGGGCACGGTATTGCTCGTGCTCATCGGCATCGGCTGGGCGAAGCCAACGCCGTTCAATCCCTACCGTCTCAGCAACGGCCCGCGATGGGGAAGCGTGATCGTGGCAGCAGCGGGCCCCGCGTCGAATTTCGTGTTCGCGGCCCTGGCGGCGCTTCCCATCAAGCTCGGGCTCATCGACAGCATCGCCAGCTTCAACAACATCAGCGACGCAAGCGGGGAAGAGATCATCGGGCTCTTCCTGGTGTTCATTGCGTCGATCAACATCATCCTCGGCGTCTTCAACCTGATCCCGATCCACCCGCTTGACGGCTTCAAGGTGGTGGCCGGCATCCTTCCGGGCGAACTCGGGCTCGCATTCCAACGGCTGGCGCCCTGGGGCCCCGGTATCCTCATGACCCTGTTCGTCCTTTCGTTCGTGGCGCCGCAGTTCAACATCCTTGGCTGGTTCATCGGGGGGCTGGGCAGCGCCGTGTTCGACCTGATCACGTGATTCGCGACCGCATTCGGCAGTTCCGGGAGGCAACCGTCGCTCCCCGCGACGAGGACTTCGCGCTGGCGCGGCATTGGCTCGAGGGGCCCTTGCTGGAACTCTTCGAAGCGCAGCACCCGCGGGACATCGTGCACGCCGCGAACACGGCCCGGTGGCTGCTCACCCGTGGGTACGACAACCGCGACCTCATCCAGGCCGCGCTCCTGCACGACATCGGCAAGGGGCACCAGCGGCGCTTCGACCGGGTGGTCTATGTCCTCGCGGATAGCATCGGACTGAGCGGGTTCCTGGCGAACCCGGATTCGCGCTTCGAGTTGCGGCGTGCCGTGTCGCGAAGCCGGACGCACAGTGCAAGCGGCGCCGAACTGCTGCGACAGGCTGGCGCGCCGGAGCGGGTCATCGAATTGACGGCCCGGCACCACGAGCCACCGCGCGGTGATGGTGTGCTAGCCTTACTCCAACAGGCGGATGCGGCATCCTGAGTCCGCCGAGGGGGAACCGTGGCCCGTTCGCGCATCACCATCATCGGCACCGGTCTCATTGGCGCATCGATTGGCAAGGCGCTCATGGCTCGCAGCAACCGCGAGTTCGAAGTGGTCGGCGTCGACCGGGACCGCTTCAACGTCAAGGAAGCGAAGAAGCTCGGCGCAATTGACCGCGACGTCGACTCGCTGGAAGAGGCCCTCGAGAACGCGGGGCTGGTCATCATCGCGGTGCCGGTGGCAGCCGCGCGGCGAATCCTCGAGGAGATTGGCCCCTACCTGAAGCCGGGCGCCATCGTCACCGACGTCTGCAGCACCAAAGCCGACATCATGCGCTGGGCAGCGGAATTCCTGCCGGAGCATGTGCACTTCGTCGGCGGGCACCCGATGGCGGGCGCCGAGCAGAGCGGCCCAAAGGCCGCGCGCGCCGACCTGTTCAAAGGCGCGGCGTGGGCGATCACGCCGTCGCCACGCGCAAGCGAGGACGCCGTGTCGGTGGTGCTCGGCATGGTCGAGTCGTTCGGGGCAGAGCCGCTCTACATCGACCCCACGGAACACGACACCTACGCGGCTGCAATCAGCCACCTGCCCATCCTTATTTCGGTGGCGCTGTTCCGCATGGTTCGGGACAGCCAGGGGTGGGAAGACGCCTCGCTGCTCGCGGGCCCGGCGTTCCGCGACCTCACGCGGCTGGCAAGCGGCGACCCCACGATGTCGACGGACATCATGGCCACCAACCGGGACGCCGTGTTGCACTGGCTCGACCGGTTCCAGAGCGAACTGAATACGGTCCGGAAGGCGATCGAGGAGGGCGGGCAGGTCGTGAGGGACCTGTTCACGAGCACGCAGCTCGACCGGGACGCCTTCATCACGAACCCACCGAAGCGGCGGTATCCCGAAGGGCCGCCGGCCCCGTCGGCGCAGGACGCGATCGGGCGGCTCTTCGCGGGTGCGCTGTACGACAAGCTGAAGGAAGTCCAGAATCGGCCGCTCGGGCCGTCGGGGCGCGCGAACGACGACGAGCTGCGGCGCAAGCTTGGGGTCCGCGACGAAGGCCGTGATCGTTAATCGACCGCAAAAGGTGCGCGCCGGGGTGGAAGTCCCGGGCGATAAGTCCATCTCCCACCGGGCCCTCCTTTTCAACGCCGTCGCGAACGGGACGGCGCAGATCGAACGCCCGCTCGATTCGGCCGACGTTCGCTCGACAGCGCGCTGCCTCTCGGCGCTGGGAGTGGAGATCGAGTGGGAGGCCGAAAGGCTCTCGGTCACCGGGCGGGGCCTCCACGGCCTGTTCGAAAGCGAGGACGTGCTCGACTGCGGGAACAGCGGAACGACGATGCGCCTGCTGACCGGCCTGCTTTCGGCACACCCGATCCTCAGCATTCTTACCGGAGACGCTTCGTTGCGAACGCGGCCGATGGGGCGCGTGGTTGCACCCCTGCGCAAGATGGGCGCACACATCCACGGCCGCGTCGGCGATACGCTGGCGCCGCTCGTGATCAAGGGCGGCGACCTCAAGGGCATTGAGTACGACAGCCCGGTCGCGAGCGCGCAGGTGAAGTCGGCGTTGCTGCTCGCCGGGCTTTACGCCGAACGCGAGACCACCGTCCGGGAGCCCGCGAAGTCGCGCGACCACAGCGAGCGGATGCTCGCGGCGATGGGCGCGGACATCCGCAGCGATGGCACGGCCGTGAGCATCCGGCCCGTCCCGGCCCTCGAACCGCTGTCGCTCCGGGTGCCGGGCGACATTTCGAGCGCCGCGCCGTGGCTGGTACTGGGCGCATGCCACCCGGACGCCGAGATCGTCATCAAAGGCGTCAACACGAACCCGACGCGCACCGGGATGCTCGACATCCTTCGCGAAATGGGCGCCAGGGTCGAGGTCGAAGAGGAGCGCCACATCGGCGGGGAACCTGTCGCGGACCTCGTCGTGCGGACGTCGCAACTGCGCGCGATGACGGTTTCGGGGGAACTGGTCCCGCGAGCGATCGACGAACTGCCGCTGGTGGCGGTGCTGGCCTGCTTCGCGGAAGGCGAGACGGTGGTGAAGGACGCGGCGGAGCTGGTGGTGAAAGAGTCGAACCGGGTGGAGTCGGTGGTACGGGTGTTGAGTGCAATGGGCGCGAAAGTCACCGCGCGCGAGGATGGCTTCGTGGTAGAAGGCAAGCAGGCGCTCACCGGGGCCGTCATTGATGCCCGCGGAGACCACCGGATCGGCATGCTGGCCGGCATCGCGGGCATGCTCGCCGATGGCGAAACGAGGGTGGTGAACGGCGCGGTCGAGGTTTCCTACCCGACGTTCTGGGATGACCTGCGCAAGGCTGCGGAAGGAGCGACGGCGTAGCCATGTCCAAGCCGGTAGTCCTGGTGTTGCACGGTCCATCGGGAGTGGGAAAGGACACGGTCATCGACCGGCTTCGCCAGCGAACCGGGATCCATCGTGCGACGAGTTCGACGAGCCGTCCGCCCCGGCCCGGCGAGATCGACGGGAAGCATTACCACTTCTATTCGCGCGAGGAGTTCGAGCGGAAGCGCGCTGCGGGCGAGTTCGCCGAGAGCGCCATTGTCTACGGCGATTGGAAAGGACTGGAACGCCGCGAGATCGAGGAACCCCTGCGAAAGGGCCAGGACGTCATCATCCGGACCGATGTGCAGGGCGCACGAACGTGGCGACGAAAGCTCGAGGGCGCAGTGTTCGTGGCCCTGGTTGCGCGAGACCGGGAGACGTTGAAAGCGCGGCTCATCGGCCGGGGAAGCGAGGACCCGGAGTCGCTCGCCCGGCGGCTGGCAGAAGTCGACGCGGAACTGGCCGACGTCGAGAACAACCATTACGTCGTGTACAACGAAGAAGGCCAGGTCGATGCGGCCGTTGAAGACCTGATCCGCATCATCGAGAAGGAGCGGTGTAACCCGGAGCGGCCGATGCCCCGGCTGCTCGATGTGGAGTAGTCCCCACGGCGCGGCACAGGTAGAGTCGAACCATTCGCGAAGGGGGACTGAATGGACCAAACCCTGGTTGACCTGTTCAAGCTCGACGGGAAGGTAGCCCTGGTAACGGGCGCGTCGAGCGGTATTGGCGTGGCGCTGGCCCGTGGGCTCGCTCGTGCTGGCGCCGATGTGGTGGTAACCGCGCGCCGGAAGGAGCTCATCGAAAAGACGGCCGAGATGGTTCGCAGCTATGGCGTGCGCTCGACGGCCATCCCGTGTGACATCACCGATGAGGAAGCGTTCGAAGGCGTGTTCAAGCGGGTGGTCGAGGAGTACGGGCACCTCGACATCATGGTGAACAACGCCGGCTACAGCGACCGCTCGGCGCTTCGCCACGACCAGGTGCCGCTGCGGAGGATGCGGTCGGTGGTGGAACTTGACCTGATCGCAACGATGAACGGCTGCCGGCTCGCTGCCCAGCAGATGCTGAAGCAGGGCAGTGGCGTCATTATCAACGTGAGCTCGATCCTCGGGAAGGTGGGGAGCGAGTTCCGCGCGGCTTCGTACCACGCGGCGAAGGGCGGCGTGGACGCACTCACGCGAGTGCTGGCGCTCGAATACGCCCGCGAGGGGATTCGCGTGAACGCGATCGCTCCGTCGTACTTCGAAGGTACGGAACTCATGGACCAGGTGTACGAGCGGTTTCCGGAGACACGGGAGTACACCATCACGCGAACCCCGATGGGCCGGCTGGGCCGCCCGGAGGACCTGGAGGCCGCGATCGTGTTCCTCTCGTCCGAAGCGGCGAGGTTTATCACCGGGCACGTGCTCTATGTCGACGGCGGCTGGACCGCGGGCGGCGGGTACCACCAGATCGCCCCGATGTGGGAGAGCGAACCGGGCAAGCAGCGCCTGCAGCCCTAGCCGGGTGCAACGAGTAGATAGTGAAGGCGGCGCCTGGTTCGGCGCCGCCGTTTCGCGTCTCCGGTTAGGAGCGGTTGCCCTTGCTTGCGCCGGTGATGTCGGCCATCAGGTGAAGAGCTTCCCGGTTGCCGTTGATCAGCAACGTGGTCACGCCCGCATCCTCCCAAGCCCTGTACCGCTCGCGGATCCGGGCAGCTGGGCCCACGAGCGACATCTCGTCGACGAGCTCATCGGGAATGACCGCCTCGGCCTCCTTCTTGCGGCCGGAGAGGTAGAGCTCCTGCACCTTCCGGGCAGCTTCCTCGTAGCCGTACTTCTTCAGCGCGTCGTTGTGGAAGTTCTTGTCCTTCGCGCCCATACCGCCGAAATACAGGGCGAGCGTCGGCTTCTGGCGGTCGAGCGCGGCCTGCACGTCATCGGTGACGAAGACGTTGCAGCCGGCGGCGATTTCGAATTCCTTGCGAGTCTTGCCGTCCTTTCGGCGAGCGAACCCTGCTTCGAGGTCGGCTTCGTAGATGGAGGCGCGGTAGGGCGAGTACCAGATCGGGAGCCAGCCATCGGCAAGTTCGGCCGTGGTTTGGACGTTCTTGGGCCCCATGGTGGCGAGGTAGATGGGGAGCTGGCGAGTGTGGAGGATGGACTTCAGTGGCTTTCCGAGGCCGGTCGAACCGGGGCCGGTGTAGGGGAGCTGATATTCCTTGCCCTGGTAGCTCACCGGCTCTTCGCGGGCCCAGATCTTGCGAAGAATTTCGACGTATTCGCGCATGCGGGCACCGGGCTTGCCGTAGGGCACCCCATGCCAGCCTTCGACCACCTGCGGACCCGAAAGCCCGAGACCGACGATCACGCGCCCGCCGGAGAGTGCGTCGAGCGTCGAGGTTTGCATGGCACACATCGCCGGGGTGCGAGCAGGGATCTGCATGATGGCGGTGCCCAGCTTGATCCGGCTGGTGAGGGCGGCGAGGTAGGCGAGCGGCGTGATGGCGTCGGAGCCGTAGGCCTCGGCGGTCCAGACCGAGTCGTACCCGAGGGCTTCTACTTCGCGGACGAGATCGACCGGCAGCGCCATCTGCGCGCCGGAATACCCGATGTTGAGGCCGAGCTTCACGAGAACCTCCTATCGCGGTTGCGCGGGCGCCGTCGCCGGGCGCCCGGAGCCACGATAGCCGCCGGCCGTCCGAGTGAACAGAAGGGCCCCTCGATCGGGTCGAGGGGCCCAGGTGCCGGTCAGGCGGTGACGGGCTGCTTCCGCTTCGCGAGGTAGCGTTCGGCGTCCGCGGCCGTAGCAGGCGCGTGCTTCACGTCGTCCTCGGTCAACTTGCGGGTCCAGCAGGCGAACTCGAGCAGGATGCCGTCCGGGTCCATGAAGTAGACGGAGCGAACGAAGACGCCGGGATGCACTTCGCGTGCAACCCCTGTGGGGCTGTCGTCGTGGTTCAGGACGGGCGACGGGTTCAGGCCCTTGGCCTTCAGCTTCTCTACGTACTCATCGAACTTGTCTTCGGGCACGTTGAACGCCACGTGGTTCATAGAGCCGTGCGCCGTCGTGATCTCCTGGCCGAGGCCCGGGACGCCGGCCGGCGAGGAGATACCCGGGTGCGCTTCGGGGGCATCGGGGAACCAGAAGAACGCCAGCGAGTCCCCGTTGCCAATGTCGAAGAAGAAGTGCTGCCCCATCCCGTTGGGGAGTTCGATGGTCTTGATCAGCGGCATCCCGAGGATGTTCGAGTAGAAGTCCACGGTTCGCGCCATGTCCTTACAGACGAGCGCGAGGTGGTTGATGCCCTGGAACTCGAATTCCTTGTTCTCTCGTGCCATGGGTATTCCCTTTATGTCCGACCGGGGTCGACGTGATGTCGGCACAGAATAGCGTTTCGCGGTCGAGTTGGGGATAGGCGCCGCGTTGCGGGCTCGAACTCGGCGACCGTGGCTTGAGCGAATGAGCGGCGAGTCGCGGGTGAAAGCCGGTTGGTTGTTCGCCGGCTTTCACC
>NICF_comb_assmDRAFT_10004022_pt1 | contig 10373 bp, 9 predicted proteins | sample NewIslPassag4_SG_FD_11279 | JGI IMG/M metagenome (IMG submission 11279) | reverse complement strand
CCTATCATCCCTCCTATAACCCAGGCAAGTGACACTATGGCAAATATACCAAGGAGCAAAAACCCCGTCCTAGTATTAACCATCTTTTTAAGAATCAAAGCTATATTGCTATGCATGACTGATACACTTTCCTTACTGCTTCTTCTTCTTCAATTTCAAAACGAACTAGATTCACTATAGACATCTCGTAATCGTAGTGCTGTCCGGTGTGAACCAAAATCTCCTTTATATACTCCCTGCCTTCATGCTGGTTATTAAACTCCTCAATAGCCTTCGATACAGCGGAAGCCTTTATAAACTGCGGACGAGCACCAACTACAGTTAATACCTTCATAGTACCTCCCCAAGTTCTCTGGAAATCTTCTCCTGCTCCCATTCTCTCAGTTCAGGAAACATAGGTAGAGCAAGCGTTTCCCTTGAAGCCCTCTCTGAGTTAGGAAAATCTCCCTCTTTGTAACCAAGGTATGAGAAACACTCCTGCAGATGAAGGGGTAGCGGGTAATAAATACCTGTACCTATCCCCTTTTCTCTTAACCTCCTTTGAACCTGATCCCTCTTTCCACTCCCTTTTATTCTTATAACAAACTGGTTCCAGACATGCCTTGCCACATAACCGGCTACCTCAGGCAACTGAACGCTTCCATTTAAAGAGAGTAAATCCATGTACCTTCTTGCAACCCTTTGTCTTTTATCTATCCACGTATCAAGATGGGAAAGCTTTGCCAGCAAAACCGAGGCCTGAATTGCATCCAGCCTGCTGTTAATCCCAACAAACCTGTGATAGTACTTTGGGCTGCTCCCATGAACCCTTAAGATCCTTATTTTCTCAGCAAGCTCTGGGTCATTTGTTGTAACAGCTCCTCCATCACCCCATCCTCCCAGGTTTTTTGTGGGAAAGAAGGAAAAACAACCAAGATGCCCTATTGAACCTACCCTTTTCGGCCCGGAACCTCCCATTAAGCACTCGGCTCCATGAGCCTGGGCTGCATCCTCAATAACGTAGAGGTTATACCTTTTTGCTACCTCCATAATCCTTTCCATGTCAGCGGTCTGACCAAAGAGGTGAACAGGGATTATAGCCTTTACACGACGCCGTTTTGGAAAGTATCTGGGGTTTAAAGGGGAGGTTCTAACATCCTGGGGCTCTATCCAGAGAGACTCACCATCCCAGTAGCAGCTCTCTTTTATAAGCTCTTCAACCCCGTTAGGGTCAATGTTATAGGTAGCAGGGTCTATATCAACAAACACGGGTAGGGCAAAAAGCCTTGCAATTGCACCAGCTGTTGCAAAAAACGTATACGGAGTCGTTATTACGGCATCCTCAGGACCCACATCTATTGCCATAAGGGATATTAAAAGGGCATCACTTCCCGAAGCTACACCTATACAGTGTTCCACCCCACAGTACTTTGCAAACTCCTCCTCAAACCTCTTTACGGTATCACCAAGGATAAAACTGGTAGAAAAGATAACCCTCCCAAGCCCCTTTTGGGCCTCATCCCAAAACTGACAAAGTTCAGGCTTTAAATCAAGCGGTGGGATACTACCAACCTCCTCTTTCTTAACCCTTTCCATAAAGGCCTCGGGGGTTAAAACCTCAGGGTTTTGGGAATCATCACCATAGGAATGAGGGCTGTTTGTAACTATGTATCTTATACCCGCTTGCTTTGCAACCTCATACTGAATGGATACACTGTAGTCCGTATCCAAACGCGATATAGCAGAAAAGATATTATCTTTATTAAGGGATAAAACACCAAATATCTCAAGCAAATCTTTAAGTTTATTAAAAAATTCCTTTATATTTTTGCTACCAGCAATAACCCTGCAGACCTCAGACACACTGTGCTCTGAAACCCAGGCCTTTATATCTTCCCTTTTACAAAACTCAATTAATTTAAGGGAATTAGATATGTTTTCTTGGGTAATACCTAAACAATCTAGAAGTATATCTTTATCTATTAGAATAGAACTCATTATATCTCCTTTTAAACCTTACTTTTCGTAAAAAACCTGGTTCTCTATTAACTGTTCCTCGGGAACATCACGCACAATACGGGCTGGAACACCCATAACCACCTTTCTTGGGGGGATATCCCTTGTAACAACCGAACCCGCTGCTACAAGGGCATCTTCTCCCACCGTAATTCCTGGTAACAGGGTAGCATTTGCCCCTATACGAGCTCCAGGCTTAAGCCAGGGGCCTCTATGGTATCTAAACCTTTCCTCCGTTCTTCCAAGAAAGTTATCGTTGGTAAACGTAACCATGGGCGCTATAAAGCAGAAATCCTCTACCACAGAAAGGGCACATATGTAGGCATTTGTTTCAACCTTACATTTCCTGCCTATCTTTACTCTGTTTTCAACCGCAACTCCCCTTCCAATTATGGTAAAGTCCCCTATCTCCACATTTTCCCTGACCGAAGCAAGGTCAGCAACAAGAACCTGGCTTCCTATAATGCAACCACGGTAGATTACCACCTGAGAGCCTATAAGGGTATTATCACCGATTACCGTATGGGGAAGCCTTCCCTCTTCCGTAACAGCACTCATCTTGGCCCTCATAGGTAGCCTACCTATAACAGTGTTGTCTCCTATTCTAACCTCGTTTCCTATTTCCGTATCAGTATGTATAACGACATTGTGCCCTATAACACACCCGTCCCCTATCCTGACATCTGCCTCTATAACCACGTTTTCACCAAGCTTAACCCCTTTTCCAAGAACCGCTGTGGCGTGAATCATCCAAGCAACCTCCTTGCCTTTTCGGGAATCTCTACAGGAATACCCCTGCTGTTTAGCGACCTCTGGCATGCATCAAGAAGGTAAAGCGTTAAAAGGCCATGCCTACCATCTGCTCTGGGGGTTTTACCCTCCAAAACGCATTTTACAAAATGCCCAAGCTCCTCAGCCAGCGGTTCCCTAGACGGAAGATTTGGAGATATAACATCCCCGTAACGCACGCTTATAGTGGCGGGAGGAAGCTCTTCTTTCCCTGCCCTCTTTATATCTATACCCTTATCGTAGATTTTAAGCTTCTCCTCAGCCTCCATATCGTCAAAAACCGCCATTTTTTTAGAGCCAACAACGGTAAACCTTCTTACCTTTCTGGGGTCAAGCCAGCTTGTGTGAAAGTTTGCCATCTTTCCATCGGGGAAGAAAAGGTTTCCAAAAACCACATCCTCTATACCGTTTTGAAGGTAATCCTTACCCCTTACAGATACGCTTTCAGGAATATCATCCAGAAGATAAATCGGGATATATATGTCATGAGGGGCAAGACTCCAGAGGACATTTTCATCCTGACGGACTATACCCAGGTTTGATCTCTGAGAGTAAAGATAGTATACCTCTCCAAGGCTTCCCTCCCTTATAAGGACCTTTAGCATCTCAATAGCAGGATGGAAAAGAAGGAGATGACCCACCATGAGAGTAAGTCTCCTGGACTCGGCAATCTCTACAAGTTCTTCCCCTTCCCGGGGATCCAGGGCAAGGGGTTTTTCAACAAAGACATGTTTTCCCGCTAAAAGGGCCTTTTTGGCAAAGTTATAGTGGGTTACAGCAGAGCTTGCAATAACCAGAGCATCCACACAGGAGAGTAGCTCCCCAAAGTCTTCTGTAAACCTTGTATTCGGATACTGAGATTCAAATGCTAAAAGCCTATTTCTATCGGAGTCGCAAACACAACTCAGTTTCACCCCTCTAAGACCGGAGAGAATCCGAAGATGGTTTTTCCCCCAGTGCCCAATTCCAACAAGTCCTATGTTCATGGTTTTTCTCCTCTAAAAAAGCAATGCCTCAGTTTTAAGAAAAACGTAATAGTAAGCAAGCTTTTGATATTCGTAGATAACCTGCTTTAAATCCCTTCTCTCCTTCCACCAGCTCTCTGGATTAAAGGTGTCGTATCTGGATGGCCGGGTAATTACTTTTAAATCTTTACCGGCAACGAACCTAAATAGCTTGGTGGCTCTTGTGGTGTGAAACTTTGAGGTAACAAGGATTATAGACCTTATATTGTGCTCTTTTAGAAACTCACTTAAGGCCTTAACCTCAGTATATGTGCTGTTAACCCTCTTATCAACTGTAACTACAGCCGAGGCAGGGACACCTAGTTTCATAGCAACACTTTTATTTATCTCATGCCCTTCTGGTATCTTTACGCCAAGCCTTAAAAGCTCATCATAAGCAGGAGGCTTTTCAGATTTGGTAAGTATAATCATGGGAGCGTATCCACCTTTATAAAGGTCAACCGCTTCAAGTATCCTGTCAGGGATAGAACCGGAAAGAACCACAATTGCATCAGCCTTCTCAAGCGGGGATTCAGTTACGAGGTATTCCCCAAAGGATATTAAAACAGGCTCACGGTAATATAAAGCTATAAAACCTAAAAACGCAAACAGAAAAACAAAATAGTGCTTTTTTGACAGCCTTATCACTATACCACCGCAATTAAGATTTAAGAGAGAGGACTAGCTGATCCTTTGCTTCCTTTACCTTCTTAAAGTTGCCTGCTCCAAGAAGTGAAAGTACCAGGTTAAAGTAGTGCCTTACCCCAAACGGATACAGTTTTATAGCCTTAATAAAAGCATATCTTCCCCTTTTAACATCTCCACTCAAGCAGTATATTACACCAAGCCTGAGATAATGGTAACTAAAACCTTTCTTACTTTGATAGAATAGACGATCATGCTTTTTAAACATCAACTCGATTCCTTTTATTAAAAGATTGAAGTTGGTACTCATCTTATTTCTATGATGGTAATATTTAACCAAAGGCAGGTCTATATATTCGAAGAGGAAAACCTGTGATATACGAATCCACATATCATAGGCTTCCCATGCTAACAGGTTCTCATCAAAAAGTCCAACCTTATTAAAACACTCCTTTCGTACCAAAGCGGTAGATCCTCCAGCAATAACACAGTCCCTTAAAAGTAGATCCTTTAATATATTACCTCTTTTAGTGGGAATCATATGCTGAATAACTTTACCACTAGACCTATCCACTTTTAGACAACCTGTATATACCACACCAACATCCGATGAACTCTTCTTAAACAAATCCAGCTGCAATTCAAGTTTTTCAGGTAACCATTCATCATCATCATCGAGGAAAGCAATATACCTACCCTTTGAGACTTTTATCCCCGTGTTTCTTGCAGCAGAAAGCCCTTTGTTAACTTCATGGCGGATGTATCTTATTCTGGGATCTCTAAATTCACCTACGATTTCCTTGGCACTGTAATCTAGAGATCCATCATCCACAACTATGATTTCAAAATCCTGAAATGTTTGATTTAAAACGCTTCTTATCGCTAGTGGAAGAAACTCACGACGGTTATATGTGGGGATTACTACACTTATTTCAGACATGAGTACCTCTCTTTACCATTTATTTGAATTTAAAGCACATAAAAATCACTTTTACTTTCTTTATTCCGTTTGTTAGAAGAGTTTTCATCCCCAGATACAACCCAACTCAGAAGGTACTAAATATATTAAACCCCTGATTTCATTTCCTTTATTTTTCGAAAACCGTTTGTACCTAAAAGTGAAAGAGCTAGATTAAAGTAATGTCTTATTTCAAATGGATACAGTTTAATAGCCTTTAAAAAAGCCCTTCTTCCTTTTCTTATATCACTACTAAGACAACAAAGAACCCCAAAGGTAAGATACATGCTACTAAAGGCCTTCCTGTTTAACATAAAAAAACTCTCATGTTTCCGTAACATCAACTCCATCCCCTCAATTACAGCCCTTTGAGTGGTGGTAATCCTCCTTCCATGAACGTAGTACCTAACCAGAGGCTCGCTTAAACACTCAAAGAAAAACTCCCTTGATATACGGATCCACATATCGTAATCCTGGCTACTAAGTAAGTTTTCATCAAACAAACCAACCTTATCAAAGCACTCACGTTTTAAGAGAAGAGTTGATGTGGTTCCTATACAGTTCCCGGAAACCAGCTCCCCATAGAGGTTTCCACTCTTATACGGTATACGCCTGGATATAAGTTTCCCGCTTTCCCTGTTTACCAGTAAAAACCCCGTATACACTCCCCCAACCCTCTCAGGGCTGGAATAAAGAACCTCTAATTGCCTTTGAAGCTTCTCAGGCAACCACTCATCATCATCATCGAGAAAAGCAATGTATTTACCCTTTGAGGCCTTTATCCCTGTGTTTCTTGCAGCAGAGCCACCCCTATTTACCTCATGGCGGATGTATCTTATTCTAGGGTCTCTAAATTCACTTACGACTTCTTTTGCACTGTAATCTGTGGATCCATCATCCACAACTATGATTTCAAAATCCTGAAATGTTTGGTTTAAAACGCTTCTTATCGCTGAGCGAAGAAACCCCGCCCTGTTATATGTTGGTATAACCACGCTTACCTCTGGCATATTTACTCCCTTACCCTGGTTTCATCTACAAGCTCGTATACCCTTACCGGATACCTGCAACCGTTTTCAATATTCTTTTTATTCACGTATTTGCTATCTATTATTACCTCTAGTTCTTTTATGTGCCTGATATAGGTCTGCTCGGTATATCCATCAAGTATCACAAATCTTGGCGGGTTTTTCTGGAAATTGTGCTTTATCCTTTGTGCCTCCTCAACAGGGATTCCAGGCCTAAAGGCAGTTGGGTGAGATAGGTTCATAAACGGTTTCCTTCCAGATTCAAACTCCCAGATTACACCTCCAGACATTACCCTAGCACCGCTATCAGAGCTGGATCTCATATACCCTGAAACCTCCCTTACCACCTCTGGAGACCAGGTACTTGCATACCCAAGGTGCATGGAAGAGCCAGATATTGCAAACGAGAGGGCAAAGCTGGATAGGACAGCCGAGACAAGAACGAACCCAAATCCTTCCCTTACCCCCTTTTTAAGGTCAATCCGAGAGAAAAGAAACACACCCAGGTAAGCAATGAAAAGCAAGGCAACAAAAAACAACCCTCTAACAGGATCAGGAATTTTTCCGTAAGTACGGCTAAGGACAAAGAAGGAAAAAACGTAGAAACCCACATAAAAGAGGAAGGCATAGAGCCTTCTCCTTAAAGAAAACCTCGGGAAAAACCAGATTACGGATAGGGAAAGCACGGTTGCTAGAACGTAGAGACCCATAAAGATGGAGTTAACCCTGATACCACCAATGAATCTGTTATGAACCAGGAATACAGAAGCAAGAACCAACCCCGTGATAAAGACCCTGCCAGAGAGTTTATCAGATAGACCAAGCTCAGATAAGCCATAGACTATAACAAAGGCAAGAAGAATCACAAGAGGGGGCAAAAGCTCCTCAAAGTACTGCATGAAAAAGCCCCTGTAGAGCAACCAGTAGAGGTAAAAAACGGAAAGGGTAAGAAACCAGAGATAAAGTAGTCCCATAAAGGAAACACTCTTTTTAAAGGCCCCATTTTCTTCCCTTTTCACAAAAAACACGTATCCTAGAACAAAAACTGAGAGAAAAAACCCAACATAGAGAAAGGAATTAAAGAACACGGTAGCAAATACCTCCGAAAGGGTAGAACTCCAGGGTTGATCATTTAGCCTGAATCCCCCCTCACTAGCAGAGTGTGCACTCGCTCCCACCGAAGTAAATATGTTTGAGAGGCTCTTTTTTACAAGGTAGAGAGGGTTTACCGAGCTATCCCAGATCCAGGATACACTTGTAAACTGCATATAGTAGAGCCACATAAAAGCACATACAATGAGGAAACCAGAAAGCACCGCCCCGTAGCTCTTTACAAAGTCCAAAAGCCTGTTTCTATAGTAAATAAGGAAGTATAAGAAGGTAGCAACAAGCATACCCAGGGCTGATTCCCTTACATAGTAGGCCAGTGAGAAGAAGGCCCCAGCTAAAACCAGGGGAAAAAGGCTCTTTTCACTTCTTACATAAGAGACCACACAGTACATGCCAGCGCAGTTTAGCAAAACGGAGACCGGCTGGGTGTGCACTATAACAGACCAGAGAACAGAGAAGGGAGTAAAGAGGTATATACCTGTGGCAAGAAAGGCAACCCTCCTATCAAACATCCTTCTTGCGATAAGAAAAACAAATAAGGCTACCCCAAGGCTTGCGGTTACAGGTATAAACCTTCCAACACCGTAGCTTATGCCAAAAACCTTAAGAACAAGGGCTATAATGTATACGTAAAGGGGCTGACGTGAATCGAAATCAAGACCGGGCACAAGCCCATCAAGAGCAAGTCTTCCATCCATAAGGTGGGCCCCCTCATCGGGGTTTATCCACCTTCTCTCCATAAGCCAGAGGCGAAGCAAAAACCCGGAGGCAAGCATAAGCGCAAGCCAGAAGTAATCGTTTGTCTTTAATCTCTTAATTAGGTACATAATATTCTTTCCATCCAAAGTATTCTTTACTTCTCAAACCACCCCTGATGAGGAGGTCTTTTTAAGGACAAAGAAACGAGCTCTAAACTCGTTCCAGACCAGATTCCACAGAAAGGAAAAATCCTTTCTAAAAAACATAAAGAGAATGAGAGTATAAACTCCAAGTCCCGACGGGATAAGAACAGCAAGGGAAAAAACACTTCCCATTCCCTCAGCAAGCAGAAGCTCCTTAAACAATCCGAGCGCAAACACCAAAAAGGCAGACGATACCGCTGCAGGAAACACAGAGTCCAGAACCGATTTAAAGTTAAGACCTATAGGTTTTATTGAGATACCCAAAAGCACAAGACTCCCTGCAACAAGAACAAGGCTCATCCCCAGGGCTACCCCGACAATTCCGTAGTGGGAGCCTATAAAAACCGCTGTAAGCAAGAAGGGAACCTGAATCAGGTTGAATTTAAACAAAGCCTCAGGCTTCCCAAGGGCAAATAACACCTGACCTCCGGGAGAGGAAAAAACCCTAAAGAGAACAAAACCTATTATTATCTTTAGCGGTAAAATGGCTTCTCTCCACTTATCACCGTAAACCAGAGGGATAATTAAATCCGCCAAAACCAGAACCTCAACCAGAAGGGGGAAAGAGACAAGGGATGTAACTTTTGTTATTTTTAGGAAAAAGGCCCTGAATCTGTCCAAATCTCCCTGTAGCTTTGAGAAGGTTGGAAAAGCAACCCTTGCCATGGTTCCCACAACGTTATCAAATGGAAGGTTTGCTACGTTGTAGGCAAAGGTATAAAGACCCAGAGAACGCTCACCAAGCATTCTGCCCACAATCAAATAATCACCGTTTATGCTTAAATACCTGGTTAGATCCGCCCCAAGGTAATTGAACCCGAATCTAAATATATTCTTCCAGTACCTTGTGTTTAACCTGAATCCCGGTCTCCAGGGGTTTAAAACCCAGAATGCAACCGTTTTAAAGGGTGAGGTTAAGACATCGGGGATAACAAGACTCCATACACCAAATCCCGAAAAGGCCATTCCTATAGCACATAGCTTTGAGAGCACATTCAAAACAACCTCAACCAGCACTATCTTCTTAAAAGCAAGCTCCTTATTAAGAAGGGCAAGATGGGTACTTCCAAATGACTGCACAAAGAAGGCAATGGCAAAAAGTATAAGGATCGGCTGAACAAGGCCGTTATTGTAAAAGAGGGCTACATAGGGTGATACAGCAACCGCAATAACAGCCAGAACAAACGATACTATAACGTTTAGCCAGAAAGCCGAAGTTGCATACTCGTTAACCTCTTCCTGCTGGTGTATAAGCTTGGCCCCTATCCCCAGGTTACCAAATAGTCTGACCACCTCCCAGGCTATCATGGCGATGGCAACTATACCGAAATCCTCAGGGAAAAGCAGCCTTGCAAGAATAACGTTTGTTACAAACGAAAACCCTCTTAGGGTTACCTGCTGCAGAATTACCCAGAATGCTCCAACCTTTGCCTGCGCACCTAAGCTGTTCATAAATCCACTCCGCTTAAGACCAACATATCACGCGTTATAGAGCCTAATAACCACGTAGTCACGGGGAGATAAAGACCTGGGAAGGTTAATTCTATCGCCAGCAGAGGAGATAACCTCTACCCTTTTGGGCTCACCTCTAAAAGCTATATCCACCTCCTCATTCCTTAAACCCGTGTTTACTACAAGTAGCTCCCTAAACCTCCCATCCCTAGGAGAAACATTTAAACACTCCAGCTCAGGGCTGTAATTTTTTAAACTCAGCTCTGAAATCTGAAATTCCTCCGGTGTTACTAGATTATCAAACCCATACACCCCGCTGGTAAACCTGTACCCTCTGTCTTTAAGGGAAAAGACAAGCTCTAAAAGCCTTTTCCTGGGGAAATCCCGGTTAAAAGAGCTGTAAATTAAGAGGGCCTCTACAAGCTGGGGTATAAACTTATCCTTTACCTGAATCAGATACCCTACAAGGTGACCCTCAAAACAGTACCCA